>Ga0208646_1000167_pt1 | contig 45777 bp, 76 predicted proteins | sample AntAceMetag02UK8_FD_184762 | JGI IMG/M metagenome (GOLD analysis project Ga0208646, IMG submission 184762) | Saline lake microbial communities from Ace Lake, Antarctica - Antarctic Ace Lake Metagenome 02UK8 (SPAdes) (version 2) | ecosystem: Environmental > Aquatic > Non-marine Saline and... | reverse complement strand
TCAATGCTAAGGCTTCAAATCCTGTGGCACTGGAATAAATGAGGTTGTTGTTGCTGTCATAAAGATAAATATCACTGGCATGAACGCTACCATCTGAATTGACATAGAATTCGTTTGGCCCTGCATCGGCTCCAGTATAAAAGCGCCTAACAGGGTTAGAACCCTCAACATCGCCTGACATAGTTGCCGAATTAGCCCCAGTGCCTACCGTCACTTTATTTGCTACTACATTACCCTCAATGGTCAATAGGGGGGTTGCCGAACTTCCATCAAACGTCAACTTATCGGATAGACTGAATTTGCCGTCTGAACCTAAATAGAACCCTGTGTTTGCGTTGCCGTAAGTACCTGTGCCTTCAAACAGCTTAGTGGCATTGATTGTTATACCCGCTACATTGCCGCCATGAAGAGAGCCTGTAGTGATCGTTCCCATGTTGGCGCTTATAGCAGATAGCGTTTCAACATTAATCTCAGTGGCGGTTACAGCATCAGCGGCTATTTCAGAGGTGGTAATAGCATTAGCCGCAATCTGACCAGCCGTTATGGTATCAGCGGCTATCTCGGATGCAGTAATGGTGTTGGCGGCTATTTCAGTTGCAGTGATTGTATTGGCCGCTATTTTCGCGGCTGTTATGGTGTTGGCCGCTATCTCCGTTGCAGTTATGGTGCCCGCTACAATCTCTACCGCAGTGACAGAATTGGCGGCAATAGAATCTTGATTCACAGCGTCAGTTGCTATCAAAGCATTGGTCACTGCATCAGACGCAATATTGCCTGTTTGAATTGTCCCGACCTGCAAATCGCCGCCACTATATGTAACAGTTGTTCCATCAACATTAGTGAGCGTTAGATCGCCTGTAATTGTGGCGTTATCTGCTATCAGTGCCCCATCAGGACTGACACTAAATGGAGCCGAGGCAAACACTGCGTTGCCTAAATAGATTCCATTTGAGTCAGCTTTGAATATGCTGTTTCCTGAGCCTATGGAAATAGTGCCGCCTGATAGCGCCCCCGCAAAGGTTCCTGATGCCGCAGATAAAGCCCCACTGAACGTACCGCCACCATCAATCGTTAGAGTGGTGCCATTCCAAGATAGCTTGTTCTTGAGGCTAAGCTGACCTGCATTATCAACATAGAAAGGAGTGTTAGCGTTATTAAACGTGCCTGTCCCTGAATAGATTTTGTTGGTGTCTATCGTGAGGTTTGCGATTGCTCCAGAGGTAGCGGTGATCGCACCTTGAATAGTCGCGCTTGTAGCGACCAAGTCACCCGCAAGATTGACTCTAAATGGCGCGGATGCAAAGGTGTTGTGGCCCATACTGATACCAGCGGCAGTATCTAAGGATATTCTTGTCGCGCCTGTTCCCGCAATCAATGATGTCGCGCTGACGGTGAAGCCGCCTATCTCGCCTGTGGTGGCCGTTATGCTCCCCGTTACGATTAACCCGCCTGTTGGGGTATACCTAAGACCGTTTGCGGCTGTGCCTATATATAGGGCCTCCTCAATGGTGCCTGACGCTGTGAAGCCTAAAAAGAAACCGCCTGTAGTGGAATCTTCATAGGTAGCCTTACCAAGCCTAACTGCATCGGCGGTGCTTCCTGAGAGGGTCAGCTTGCCAGTTTTGATTTCACTGGCGTCTAGGTTGACCACCGTAATAACTTCGGCATCAATCTCGCCCGCCGTAATAACCGAGGCATTCAAGTTCTCCACATCGGCGGTTGTAGCCTTTAGCATTTTAGCGACTGGGCTTTCCGTATAAGCGGATGCACTGCCATAAATGTTAATGGCCCTTAGCTGAAAGTAATAATCAGTATCGTATTCAAGCCCTTGAGACTTGCCGATAAGCACTGTCTTTTTCTTGGCGATGTCACCGTAATAGGTGCCAACAAGATTTCCTGCGCTGGGGATGAAACCTGATGTTGTTGCGTAATGAACCTCTACTGCCCTAAGATTCGTGTTTGCAGGGTTAGTCCACCCTAGTTGGACATTAAATGGCTTGTCAGTGGTAGTGGTTATTGTGTTTGCGACAATAGCGAGAATAGTGTCAGGCTGGGCTATCGTAATAGTGGCCACACTTGAATATACGCTGTACACGTTATCAAAGGAGAAATGGCGCACCCGAATATCGTATGAAATCCCCACAGTGACGTTTGCTATCTCCGCTGTGGTCAGACCTTTACCCGCGAGCGTTGCACTTTGGTACTCAGAAACTGGGTCTGTGACTTCCCGAAATTGTATTTCAGTTCCTTGGATTGAGCTATCTACTACATTTGTCCATACAACCTTGATATTAATCTTGGCAGTTTGACCTTCAACATTAGTCACCTGCACTGGTGTGCCTATAGTTGGGGGGTCTACAGCTAGAGTGCCGATGACAGGCGCTGTCGCGTTAGCCTGTGGCGTTGAATAGGAATCGTAGACAAACCCAAACACATCAGTGGACATCTCCTGTAACTGCAATGAGGTGGCCGCAAAGATGTTCCCGTCATTCTCAAGGAACGTCATAGACATACCCTGAATCTCAAATATTTTGTTTGTATACCCTAGCCTAGAGTTTGTAACGTATATCCAGTCGTTAGGCTGTGTTTTCATAAACTCAAGAGAAGTTAAAACCTCCAGAGAAGTTGACTGCCTTTGATGTTCAAGGCCAATTCTCTGTAGCCGTTGCGCCATCGTTTCTGAGGTAGTAAAAGGATATTTAAGTTCAAGGGTGCGAGCAAAGTTTGCCGATGCTTCACCTGATGGGGTATCAGCCGCAAGAAAGGCTGTACCGTTGTATTGCGTCACTTCGGATGCTTGGTAATTGTCGTCCTTATTGACGAATATGGATTTAACAGAATTAAATAATTCCCCACTCATAGACTGGGTTGTAATTTTAGGTGCCGCTAAAATATTGTCGTCATTAATAGTCAACGCTGGAGTTTGAGATGCTCCAGCGAATAGATTAAATTTGCCGTTGGTATAAGTGACGTTACCCGCGCAAGCGGTGGTTATTGATTCAATTAAACCAGAGCCACTTGCTGAGAAATTTGAGAATCCGTTAGAGGTATAGCGGGTCTCTAGTGTAGAACCATCAGCCAAAGTCACATCTTGATCGCAAGTATTGGCCGCTGATTGAAAACCGCCCCCGCCTGTGGTGTCGTTTATCTCAGAATCTAACGCCTTTAAACCATAGAGGGTATTAGATAAGTAATCTCTAATTTGAAGGGCTGGGTTTTGTCTTTGTAGGTCGGTGGTTGATATGGCGCTTGTTCGCGGGTCCCATATATTTTTACCCCGCATAACGAACCAAATGCTAGGCATACTAGGCATATCTTCAGGGTCATAAATTATCTCCATATAGAAATATGTTACGCCCAGTAGCTTGCATGATGAAGGGTATCTTACTGCACTACCTGCCGCGCCAAGCCCGTCCACCGCATCTTGGGTGCCGTCATGGAATGTCCACCGAGCTAGGCTAGTGCCGCCAAAAGCAAGGGCATTTTCTGAGTTAGAAAACTTTGCATTCGTTGCCGTGTAGACTGTCTCGCCGCTAGTTGTAGCATTGGTATGAGTTAGCTTGGTTTCATTAAAATATATGTCGTCCCAGCCATCGCATTCATGCCCTGCGACAACGATGCTCATACATAAGATATTGCCGCTTGAGCCTCGCGTATCCATTTTAACGATGGTGCCGCCAACCCTAGTTGTGCCGTAAATTAGCTGTCTGGGCGCGGCTCCAGCCTTGGCTGATACCTTAGTTCCAAAGTTCGCCCCACTAGCCCCCATGCCTTTAGATGAGAGCATTCCTATGCCGCCAGCGACTAGTGTGCCTACAAAAGCCGTCAGGTACATTGTTACAGCCGCCGCGCCCCACATCCCTTGGGTTACAAGAACGCCCGCTGGGCCAAACTGTATAACTGCCGCAACCGTTATAACTACAACAACAACGGCAATGATTGCCGCTTTAATTACCTTAGCCATCTATTCTGAACACCTTTATAGCTAACTCATTGCCCCTAAAACTATAGCCTTTATCTGATGGGCTCAAAATTGCAAAACCATCACAGACTCCAGTGACCTGCTTACCTTCAAACTTAAAGACCACAATATCGCCTTTTGAAATGTATTCCTTTTTAATCACCTTCAGGCCCTTGAGCTTGGTGCCTTTGACCATACTTTGCTGGAGTGTTTTCCCATAGGATTTGATAGCTTCGCCAGCACTTTCTTCATCGTGCCATGTTAGCTCTTCAGGAATTAAATCTTCGCCTGTCATTGCCTTGAACGCCGCATCTGCGAACTTTACACAATCCCACTCACCCCATTGAAAACTTCTATCTTTATTTTCAATCATGAATGCGTGATACCGTTGTTCCCAATCTGGGAGTTTTTTAGCCATTGCTATATCCTCAATCTGAATTTAGACCCGGAAGCACCTGAGCGGGCAAACCCCCACCATGACCGCCACTGCCGCCTCCACCACCGTAACCCCTGCCCCACAGTACCTCTGCATCCTGCAATTTCTCAACCGCATCAAACCCTGTGTCACCACTCCCTTCCAAAGCCACTTGCGACTCTTTAGTGTATCGGTAATTGCATGGGCGCTCTAGGTCTAGCAGTCTGTTTTCGGTGATTAGGGTTATCATTACTCCATCAGTGGGTGAGTCAGTTATTGATGTAGAAACCATCCTACCCTTGTATAGAGTCATAACGCCATCAACATGGTCAGTGCCACCACTAACAAACGCCAGAAACAAGGTGATTGGCCTATTTTGATAATTCTCTGATACAGCATAGCCCAAAACGGTAGCGTTCATTCCTGATAGTTGGAACGTCACCCCTGCGCTTTTTAGATCATTAGAGTCCTCAATATCAGATACTGCCAGTAATGTACCTGCGCCTGTATAGGTTTCTGAGTTTATCTCAAGATCACCGCCACCAGAATGTAGGAGTAGGGTGCTAGTATCAAACTCAGCTTTGATGGCAAAAATAATATGCTGATTATCTTCCGTTAATTTAATGGCCGCTTTTGCATCTATGCCCGATCTAGTGGCCATTACATAACCTCAATGAAGCTGAATACAATATTATAAATAGAATTATTATTTGCCGCCCAATCAGCATTATTGGAGTCTAACCTGAACAATCCTTTGTTGACTGAGCTTGAAAACCCTATGACGTAATCATCAACAAGATTGGCTCTCAACTTAGGCTGAATGGGTATTGAGTAAGTATCCCGACCTGCAACCACAACGACAACCGCATCCGCAGTGGCCATAACAAGCTGAGATATTTTCTGCTCCTGACCAGAGGTAGAAGCCGCGCTGTATACCGCCAGATAATCACCCTTTTTGACGGTTCCCACTATGCTATCGCCTGATGCCTTTAAACTAAGAGCCGATGACCCTTTTACGTTCTGGCGAACCTTGCAACTTGCAGTGCTAGTTTCCACGGAGTCATTGAAATACCCATCCGTCACCACTACCGTATCGCTTGTCTTTGTGACTATTTTGAACGTCCCATTATTGGGCTCGTTAAAAGCTCCGCTAACTGTAATGTAATCACCAGCCGCCAAACCATCAAATATGGCTGTCCCTGCGGTAATGGTGGAACCGCCTGAAATTGACCACGATAGCGTTACAGACTCTACATTAACTCCAGAATTCACCCGGACATCCGCAAGGATAGTCTCTCCGTTATACGTTCCTTTTGGATTCTTCCCCTCGGGGTCTCCCATCCTAAAGTAATTCTTTTGCCCTTCTAAGGCCATTAAGAAAGACTGCCACTCTACTGCCTCTGTTCTACGCATTGGCGCGAGAGTGACCCTGCCTGTCCAGTAAACCGCATCATACTCTTGGGTGCGCTGTTTTCCTGAGAATGGCGAGACTGTTACGCCCAAAGTTCTATTTAATGAGAAGTCAGAACTTATGTACCCCACGTTAGTCGGTATATCAATTATTCTAGGCACCAAACAACCCCTTTCTGTAGTTTCCACCGCGACGGCTTGCATCCAATACGCTTGCTTTGGATACCTCAGCTATCGTGGGTAGCATTCTTTGTATTTCAGCCCTTACTGTCCCGACCACTCCCGTTGAGAAGTTTAGGCTTTGGTTGACTATGATAGTTTGCCCCCCGCCCATAGCATTTTTTGAATTCATGTTATTCATTACAGTGCCGCCACTGTTGGGAATGATTAGCTCAGGGCCGCGCTCACCAACCAACATTGCCCGACCTCCCTCAAAATGTCCGCCGCTAGCGTTGGTAGCCGTTGGGTTGGGGACTGATGCTGTTGAAAGCCTATTAGCTCCAGTTAGACCAAACACATTGTTTATTATTTCATTCACGATAGCCATCTGCATAAAAATAGCTATGATTTGTGACACCATGCTTTTGGCAAAGTTCTTAAATGATTCTAAAGCGTTTTGCCCCTCAATTAATGAGTTGACGAATTCATTAGTGAATGCATGGGCAGTTGATACAACAGCATCTTTTAGTTGCGCCCCAAGCGTGTTTCCGAGGTCTTCGGCAGACTTGCCAGCCTCCTTCATATCAGCGGCAACAGCCGCTATAATACCCTGCACAACTTCTGGGTCGTCCGTGCCAAATAACGCAAGCATAGCGATAGAATCGCCCTCAGCAAGCCTTGCTTTCATTCTAGCCAGCGTTGCTTCCATTTCTATCATCGGGTCTGTCACTGACGCAACTGCTCTTATAATATCTGCGTTATCTGCATCAAACGCATCCCGAATACCCTCGTCTATCTCAGCTTTCAGTTCCGCCCTCTTCTTACCAAGAAAAGCAAGCATGTCTGTTATTTGAGTGGGGGTGAACACTGCTTTATCAAATTCCACAAATTCCCCATTAACCTTTTTCAGCGCTTTCTCAGTGATTAGAGATGCTAACCCTACCTGCACAACTGCTTCCTCAAGCTCCAGAAAAGGAAATGTGGCCTCTTCTACTTGTCGCGCCAGCTTAATCAAATCAGGCAGTGCGATCAATGCAGCGCCTTCCTTTCTGGCACTGGCAATTTCACCCGGGAGTGCTAGCTCATCAGCCTTTTTCAGCAAAGATATTCTATCTTCTATTGTTTGGTTTAAACTTCGCTGAGCAGTAATAACTGTAGCTAGATCCGTCACTTCTGCCTCAAAATTTGCAACCCTCAGACCTGGAGCATCATCCGCAAGATTGTTAAATTTAGCCACTGCTTCAGCAAAATCTGCTTCAGAATCTGAGAGGGCTAACTTAAGTGACTCCTGTGCGCCTTCAAGTGCACCCATATCCAATGTTGGGACTAGGTTTATTGCCTGATTGAAGTTTGTGAAAAGCTGACTGACATTCTTATCTGCTGATCGCGACCCACTACTTAAGTCTGACCCCACCGTCTTGTTGACCTGCGTTATGTTTTCGGTGATTGTGAAATCATCCCCCGCCGTCAGTTTGTTGCGAATACGAATAAGGAAGGCTATTTTATCAATAAAGCCCGCGATTGAATCAGTCATGGTTTTCAATTGAGCTGCAAACCCAGATTCAAATATTGCCAAGGAAAGCTCTTTGAATGCGATAGTCAGGTTTGATGTTTTGTTGGAAAGGTTAGCCATCAATTCAGCCATTGTGCCGCCGGTGGTTTCCTTGAGTCCTTTTATCAATGATTTAAGGATGAGCGCCGCGCCAGCAGTGCTCTTGCCAAATGCAGCGATATTGTCTCTAGTCAGGTCAAGTTCTTTTCTTAAAATTGGATAGACTGCAATACCCTGCGTCTCTAGCTGCTCAAGTTCCTCAAGGCCCAGGCCACCGCCTGTAGATTTTGCGGCTATTTTAACCAGTGCCGCGAAAGCCTCAGTAGCGTCCCCAGCGATAGAGGCCGCATCACCGAAGGTTGTAAGCATGTCAATATTAGGCTCAAGGCCAGCAGATTTTAGCCTGATGAATGCCTTGGTAACATCTTCAATTTGAAAGGGGGTTGTTTTTGAAAAGCTGATAATCTGATCAAAGGCTTTCTGACCCTGGTTAATGCCACCGAACACAGTATTCAAGGAAACTCGCAAGTCCTCAAAAGCCATGCCTACATCAGCTATTTTTTTGCCGACCAAGAGAGCTATACCAGCCACGACAACACCAACACCCAGCATAGCCGCTTTCAACGCTATGATCGCACCCGCCGCCGCATTCGCCGCAAGCCTCATTCCGACTAGGGCTCCAGTTGCAGGAGATAGCCCTTTCTTACCGGACTGACCTGCATCTTTGGTTTTTTTCTTTACATCGTCTAATGCCTTATTAAGCTGTTTGGTATCAGCTTTGATACGGACGACGAGTTCATCAATTTCAGTAGCCATTAGTCGGGGTATAACTCCATTAGCGTTTCAAGGCTGTTCCGATCTAAGGGGCCACTATCCTTATCTGGCGTAGTGTTAAACTCCTTAAAACCGTTGAGCGTTGCGTAGACTTCAATAGGCGACATATCCCAAAACTCACTTGGCTGAACCCCTGCCATCCCTACGCATATTTCAAAGAATCGCATCCAACGTATGGGCTCAAGCTCGTCACCTACGCCTTTTTTGAGTCACCGCCCTCCGATGATGGGTCACTCAATGATTTTGCTAAAAGTTTTGCGACTACGGTACATGACTCTACTATGCCCGCATTCTGAATGATGGTTTTAACATCTTCCATATTAACGTCATTGCCTCCACCTCTAAGAGCATGAAGCAATACAATAGCAAGCTCGCCCACCCGGACATCGGCCAAGGCTAATTTTTGAGTGATCGCGATGATGCCCTTATCAATTTCAGTTTCAATCTTGATAATGCCATCAATGGTTAATCGGCACTTGTAATCCTTACCTGCAAGTTTAAGAAGTAGCTCGCCCTTCATTGGGTTTGTCATCTGACTGTTCCTTTTTTGTAGCCGCTTTTGCGACAATTAAATGTAAGACACCATCTCTGGAGTCAAGGCGGCAGTCCAGCACATCATGCTTCTTGCCGTTTACTACTATCTCACTCGCACCATCAAAGCCCTCAGGACAGGCGCAAGTTACCTTGTCACCCTTAATCATCCCCAGCACTTTGACAGAATTAACTTTTATCTTAGCTATAGCCCAAGACATCATTCACCTCCATCATTATGCAAACGTAGTATAGCCCGCTGACTCTAACGATATAGAATAAGACGCTTCACCATTGTATTCGCCAGCATATTCCAGCGATGTAATTTGGAATGCTCCAGTGAATGTGCCCAGATCAGGAACGATTACTTGGAAGCTTTCAAAGGCCGCTGTTTGACCTGTGGAACCATCAGTGGTATTTGCCTGAGCCCCATAAGCCGTCCGAACCGCAACCTCTGCCGCTGAATCAGTAAAGATACCAGAGCCAGAAATGGATATGCTTTGAACTCCACCGCCCGCAAGTAGGGTGCGAGAGCCTAGCGAGTCTTTGCTAGTAGCATCCACGGACTCTTCGTTCATGGTGATTGATGTAGAGCGTAGGCCACCAACGGTAGTGTACGTCCCTGAAATATCAATCTTTAATAGTAAGTCTAAACCTTTTTGTGCCGCCATCTAAATTCTCCTATCAACTTTCGTTGAGTACATTAACCTAGCATAATTGCACGAAATCTCATTACTCCATGCCTAGTAATCCCATCTGGGTCTCTGATTGTATCACTGAACTCAAACCGCATATTGATAAAGTTGGTTCCAGTGACGGACAGACTGCTATCATGCAACAGAGTATGTATCCTGTCCATTATATTTTTAAGCTCCAAACTGCCTCTATATCGGCTCCAAACATCCAAATGAACCGTGATCTCTGAGCCAGTTGCGTCTTTGGTACTCCAATCACCCGCCACATCCTCACCTATTTGAACGTAAGGATAAGCCGTCTCTTCGGGTATATCGTCAAAGACTTTAGCCCCCAGGGTGACGGTCAACTCATTGTCTGTGGATAACTTTGTATAAATTGCTGTCTGCAATGCAAATTGAAAGATGCTCATTTCTTAGCCCCCTTCAGGCCTATCAACCCTTCACGGATGAATATTTTTTTAATTTTCTTTCTGCTCCTTCTTAGGGCTGGCGACATAAATGGGCGTTTAGCCATATTGACAGTGCCGTACTCAAGAAATTTAGAATAAGGAGCCGCTGATACAATCTCCCCTATCACAGCATTCGCCTCGACGCGGACGGATGCACTAACCTGAGATATAAGAAATCCAGTGTCAGTTGCTGGGGCTTGCCCCTTAGCGGATTGGGTGTGCGTTCGGCTGGGGTAATATTTCTTAACTGTTTCGCCACTTTTCTTGCCCCTGGCTATAGAATTTATAGCCTCATTCCTCACTTCGTTGGCTGAAAGAAACACAGCCCTTTTAGTGTGAGCTCTTGCAGCACCGACCAACCGCTTAGTTAACTTTTCTATAAATGCCTTTTCATTAACGATCTCAAAACTCATACGGCAACCCCCTCCATGCCCTTAATGATTAAATATTTTCGTCTCTCATCAATATTGACAATGGATGTGATATTAAATAGCTTTGAATCGTAGCTGATTCTGTGGGCGGATGTGATGCCAGTCGTATAACGCAGTGTAAAGGCGTATGCGCCTTTCTCGTCAATAACCCCTTGCGTATACTTGTTTGTCGCTGAAAGTTGCTGTACGTGCGCAAAAACAGTCTTAAACGTGGACCAAACCACTGCCCGTCCACCACCGCTGTCAGTTGTACTAGCAACAACCTGTATCACGATGGCTTTTCGCATTGCACCTGTAGATGCGCCAGAGTTTGACATTACCCTGTCGCCATTAATACAGAGCTACCCATGCCCCCATAAATAACGTATGGAGCGTAGAGCTTTTGAATCATCGGTGGTAATGCTAGGGTCTGCTGGTAATCTTTCATGTCGCCACGTTGGTCATACATATAAGCAATATGCATCAACATGCCCAGTCGCAAAGGCTCAGGAACCGCACTCGCATCGTCATAACCTACGTCATAGACCACTTTAATTGAGTTTGCCACCCGCATCCCTGTCGGGAATGTCTCGCCAATTCTCAGTGTTATTCTGGATGGCACCCTAGCTGTGTCAACGTAATACTTTGCGGCATCCATAGTGGTCGCCACATCTGCATCATCAAAAGTTTCCACGCTAGCCACAGACCGAACGGGGCCACCCGGTAGAGTGATGTAGTTTTTGTAGTAATTTAAAAAGGGACCTGTTCTCATACCCTCCCATAAAGGAGAGTCAACATCACGATTTGCGTCTAGGAATAAATTTAGGGTTTGGGTGATAAGCCCCCTGTTAGTAAATTCCTCACAGAATTTGCGAGCGGCCTTTCCCATCATTAGGATAATAGCTTGGTCTGCTACATCCTCAGCCCTAATATAAGCCCTTATCTCAGCCTCAGTTAAGGGCTCGGTGGCGGGTTGTGTCTCTACTGTAATGCCAGCCATAATAGGCCCTCTTAGTGAGAAGTTTCTTCTCGTCTTTCAAGCGCGGTGACTACAGCGAGATTATCACCAGGCAAAAGCCCTCTGATTCGCTCCCTGTTATCCTTAAGCGCTGAATTTTTATCATTCATTTTAAGTTGCAATTGATTCATCTCTGATTGAAATTTATTTAACTCGTCTTGCAATGCCTGAACGTGCTGAATAAATAACACACACTCTCCGCCGATTGCCTCTACAGGCCACTGCTTTTGCACCCCTTGATCAAAATCAGCATAGGTAAACACCTGTGCATCAGGGTCTACTTTAGGCACCTCAACCGAGGGTGCTTTAGCCGTCTTAGTTGCCTTTGGTGCTTTCTTGCGTAGAACTTCACTCATAATAGCCTCTGCTGTAATTAGTCCCCTGCTGGGGTAGTGGGTTTATATAGTATCAAGCAAACTTCGCAACGGCAAGACACGCCAGCATGAACGGATAAACCGCCCATAACATAGATTCTAGTTTGTCAAAACGCCTATCGCCTGATTTAAGTCGTCTTTCAATGCTCTCATACCGTAGCAAGCACAACGCTTCGTGTGCCTCTATCTTGCTAAGTTCTATGTTTTTCAATGGTAAAAACCTTTAGTTTGTTAGTTTTCCCTTTAGCCGTGATAGCCTGAACGGATTGTAACCTACAATTTGCGTTATGGGCAGTCCCCTCTCCAATCAATATATCCACCCCTGCATCTTTAGTCCCAGACTCAAGCCTAGCCGCTATATTAACCGCGTCACCAATGGCCGTATAGTCAAAGCGTTGATCTGAGCCCATGTTCCCAATAATAGCGTCACCGCTGTTTATCCCGATGCCTATCTTAATAGGCGGCAATCCCTTGGCCTCAAACTCTAAATTCAATTCATCCATATTCCTGCCTATTTGCTTCGCGCACTTGATAGCCCAATCCTCGTGGTTTTCTAGGTCCATAGGCGCTCCAAATATAGCCATCATTGCGTCCCCGATGTACTTGTCTACCATGCCATGACATTCTGCGACTGCGGTTTGCTGGGCTGTAAGGGCTTTATTCATAATATAAGCGACCTCCTCTGGCGTTACCCTCTCGGATAAGGCAGTGAACCCGCGAACATCAGTAAATAGAAACGTGCAGTAACGCTTTTCGCCGCCTAACTTGAGCAAGTCGGGGTTTTCTTGCAGTCGCTTTACCTGTCTTGGGTCTAAATAATGCTCAAATTGCTTTTTGATTAACTGCCTGAGCTTGTATTGCTCTTTGTAGTTCAGGTAAAACGTAGCCGATGCCACAACAAACTGGGAAATCATCGTCCATGTCACATCTACCAGCATCCCCTTGCTGATTAGCATCAAGCCAAACGCTCCCACCCCTACAATTGAAGCCGTAGATAGGGCCAAGCCTAGATACACCCCTAGATAGTTTATAAATATAAAAACCAGTAGCACCCCGAAGATGAAATTTAACATCTCATAGAGCAGTGCTTCGCTGGGTATCATTGGCATAGGCTTTTCTGAGGCGTGAATTATAGTCTCCGCTAGCGATGCTTGTATTTGATGGGGGTATAAAAGCCCTTTTGGGGTAGCCACCTGAGGCAAGATGCCCTTTGCAGTAGTGCCTACGACAACCACCTTCCCCGCTACATCCATATCCTTCAATGAGGTTGAGTCCGTAGCCACCCAGTTAACCCATACGCGACCCTCACTGTCTGTTGGAATAGGGTTTAGCTGTTTAACCCTTACCTCTTGAATGCCGTTAGCGTTAGTTTTAATGACGTAGGTGCTTGTTCCTGTGACCGCTTTTAGTAATTGAGTCCCAAAACTAGCCATCCACCCATCGGGACTACGCATTAATAGAGGCATTCTTCTCACTAAATTATCTACATCTACAGGCGCAGACACTATTCCCTGAAGCGCAACATCTCGTAAAACCTGTATATTTTGTGTCACCCCTTGAGCCTTTATGCCTCCAATATCATCGCCTAGGATTACTGTTCCCTCAGTTTTGGGCATTTCCTTGAAGCCCTCAGTTTCAAACATAGCGATTACGCTGGGGGTATAAGAGAGTGCCTGAGCAAAATAGGCATCGCCCCCGAACCTATCGGGCTCGCTAAACACTGCCACCCACGACACCGATATTGCGCCCGCGTTCAATAGATCAATATGAATTTCAGCCAGCCGCTCCCTAGGGAATGGCCATCCACCTTCATTGTGAATGTCTGACTCAGTGAGGTTGAGCAGTACGATAGCCCCTGTAGGTTCCTCAGTTTGAACAAAATAGTCAAAGGTTCGCAGTTTTATAATCTCTACAATGGTCGGCTGATAGACGAGCGCGGAAAATAACACCCCCGCTATGATGGTTATGATGATTTTTTTCATTAACCCCCCTGTAATATGCGGATGGTTGAGTCACCACCGTTAATTTTAATGATGTTAGATATGCCGTCCTGTATGAGTATTACCGTGTACCCGCCCGCAATATTAAGGTCTATTCTGGCGTGTTCGCTAACACTTCGCATTAAGCTGATTGTTTGGCCTGTAATGAGGGTTTTTATTTGAGTCTCTGCGTCTAGCCCTAAGCTAGTCCCCGTTACCGTTACCCCTGAAACCTGAGCCAGTTTATCATCTTCCTCCTCCACTCCTAGGGAATCCAATATATTGAGCAAGTCCTCAAGGTAGTTTACATCCAGATAGTTTATATCTAGCTCAGTAAATTCTGGGTTTTCATCCGATAAGAAATCTTCCTTTAAGTAGTCTATATCAAGGCCATTAAAGTCAAGGATGCTAGCTTTACTTGCGACCTGTTCCTCCCTTACAACAACCTCTTCTTTTGGGGGTGTCACGATGAGCATGTTGTCAATAAACTCCAGTGAGAGGTCTAAGATAACAGGCTTGGATGGGCTAGACTCATAAACCGATACTGTGGTGGCCTCATAAGGCTTGCTAAGTAAAACCGTACCCGCCGCCGTAATAACCTCAATCTCGCCACTAGAAATGCCATATTTGTCGGGAAGTAGGATAATTAGACTGCGCCCCAGCTCGTCTACGGTAGCGGTGAAATCAGTGCCGCGAATAGCTATATCGGCTGTCGGGGTTTTAAGGGATATGTTGCGCTTGTCTATTTTGTTGAGTTTGCCGCTAATGAACCGAGCAGTCCCCAGCCCAAAGGTAAGGGCCATCTTGGATTTTGAAGGGTCTGGGTCGTATATGTATTCGTCTATGGTTAGTTGGGAATGTTCTGTCAACTTAACCTCAGAATCGTCAAGAAAGGTTATGGCCATCCTACCATTGGCAGTAATGGCCTCATCGTTAGATTGTATTGAAAAATCTAAATTGGCATCGTTATCTGAGGCTCCCCTTTTAATCTGAGCATAGCCAGATACTTCCGACACCCCACCAATATCAACATCCTGTGGTAGAGCCTTGGTCGTTTTGAACGATGCAAATAGTACCACCAGAGCCAACATTAACAATTTTAAGCCAATCATTATCTAAGGTACTCAGTTGTTGAATGTTGAACGTCCGACTGCCGCCTGTTTGCTCTAGGTAAAAATAGCCCCCTGCTGAGTCATTGGTTCCTGTACCTTCATAATCAATTGTGTTGTCCGAGCCATCTATGTTCATGTAGTTGGTCGCACCATCAATGTTAATGTTAGATGTGATAGTGTTATTTGAGCCCTGAATTATCCAATCCAAGTCCAGTGTTGCCGCTAGAGCAGTGGTGCCTTGATTAAGCGTTATCGTGTTTCCCGCCCCAGTAACATCTACCTGCTGGTCAGTGGAGTCTGCTCCATAGGTGTTGGTCGGGTCTACTTGAATGGTAAACGTGTTCGTTGACCCAGTGAAATTGTAGTCACCAGTGAAGCTGTTGGCATAAATATCACCGAAAAACTTATTAGTGCTACCGATCATATTGATGTCCAGCACCAGCGTATCGCCATCAAGGTCAAGCGGGGTTAGCGTACCTGCAACCGAATCAAGACCGCCTATCAAGTTAGATATACCTAATTGCTCTATATCTATATTTGCCGTAGCGCCAGATTGGTCAATGTATATTTCATTGTCTGCACTGAATGCCGAGGCACTGCATAAAATCATCATAATGGTTAGGTAATTAATCATCTTTTTCATAAGCCCAAAATCTCCTGTCGTAGCCGATATAAATAAGCTCTAATACCGCACCTTCTATCGCTTTCATTAGAGCTATCGTAGTGGACTCATTGCGCGAGTTACCTAACTCTATCTCAATAAGCTCTGTCCCCATCTCTATAAACTTAAATACATCATCGCTTTGTGCATAACTAAAGACGGTCTTTTGGCTCATTACCTCTATAAGTATTTCACCTGTTGCAACGGATACCATTCTCAATGACACCGTTACGTTATCCTCCCTGTACTGCGCGGATTTGCCAATGCCTAAGTACCTGGCACCGCTTCCTCCAGTGGATAAGTTTGTATCATACGCTATGACAGCCCCCTCTAGCAAAACACCTGCAAATAGCAGGGGCGGCACACCACTCCGATCACCGTCGGCTGGCATCTGCTCTCTAGCTGATCTGATAAGCTGTCTTTCTTTAGTTAGGTTATCCAACCCCACTCTTTCAACCACACGGAAGAATTTTCCATTAGATGCGTGTTTCAATGCTCGTATGAGGAGGGCGCTAGGTTGCTGTGTAACGGCGGTTGAGAATAGTGCAAAGGAGCTATTACTTTTTCGCTGGCCTGTCTGATCTGTGAATGCTGATGGGTAGACGGCCACTATGGGTTGAACCTTTGGTACTGGGGCGTTAATTAGGGCGCTAGACTCTAGATTTCCTATCTTAACAACGTCATTGGCATCAAACCTTCGGCTAAACGTATCCTCAAACTGGTCAAATACTGAACAGCTAGAAGCCAAAAGAGCCAATAGGCAAAGTGATAGTAGTCGTATTTCCATCGGCATCCGTGATAATTAAGGTTATAAAGTCGCCATCTACGAAATATTGTATCGTATTCCCTTCAAGTTCCAAAATGCCTGAATCGCTCATGTTCTCGCCAAACAGGTTGCTGACCAACTGCCTGCTTAACTCAGCATAGATGCGTGACTCTAGGTTGCGTATGAAACGTGCCAGAGTGGTGTTGTCCGCATCTCGCTCTAGTTCTTCTTGGTACGCCTTAATTTCAGCCGCTATATCAGCCTTGCGATTAAACTCTTGGTTTTCTATTGTCAGGTAGTGGCTTGATGTATTGATGCCATTAAAGCTGGGTGATTTGAATTTGTGCGTAATTTGATCAGCATTCACCGACATAGCAATACAGAGTAAACCGAGCCCTAAGAATTCAATCCTTTCTCTGATCATCTCTGTCTGCCTTTGCAAGCCTATCGGTATTTAATAGCTGAGGTACGCCTAAGATGGTTTTGAGTAGAGTGTCCTGCCTGATAATCTCGTTATCCACTGACCTAACCCTGTCAATAAGCGCAATTAGAATGCCATGTTGACCATCTAGCTTGCCGCCAAGCCTTTCTTCCAAGTGAGTTATTTGAGCAATTAGTTTATCGTCCAAGGCATCCACCTTAGCTTCTAGCCCGTCAATTATTCTGTTGATTAACTTCCAAATGAAAAGACCCAAGCCAAGAGAGGCCGCGATAGGAAAGCCAACCTCATTTATTAGCTGTGCCGCGTCCACGGATTACTGCTTTGCCTTGTTACCTAGGAAAGCAAATTGTTCCATCAATTTATAAGCCTTAGCGACCCACTCATCATCTTTAGGGGTGTCAGTGTAATTGCAGATTACCGAGGCAACCGTAATCAAAGATGTTGCTAAAACATATATATCTAATAGATACGCCATTGCTCATAAACTCCTGTTTACTTTTTTGGGGCGGCTTTCTTTCTGGGCGCGGCTTTTTTCTTAGGTGCAACCTTCTTCTCTACAAAAGCCTCATTGACCTCTGGAGTAGCTGGGTCGTCAGCGACAAAGTGACCGCTATCACCTCTAGCTCTTTCCATATTTGAGGTGTCTTGCATCTTCACTTCCATAGCCCATCCGCTATCAACAAATGATGCCATTAAATCTTGCTTCCATTTCTGGTCAGCGACTACGACGGTTCCAAGCTCATACAACTTGAGCCCACCAACTTCGCTTTCTTGTCCTGCCTTGGGTATAACAATCTTATATTGCTTGTTCATAATAAAGCCCTGTAAAGATTGAGGGAGGGTGCAAGGGGAGAAACCACCCCCCCTCTCTCTCGTTACAATTTACGCGATATTAATTGCTACTCGCGCCACCAGCATGATGAGGATAGCCTTTAAGCACTACTGCGCTTAACGGAGTCCCTGTCGCGTGGTTTCCTGTTCGGACAATTTCTACCCGAACATATTGGTTTCCACCAATGTAGCCGATAGCATAAGATTGACTCACATCAGCCGCCGCATCCAGAGTTAACCAAACGCCAGATGCTAAAGTGGCGTCAGTGACATCTGATTGAGCAACATCGGTGTACGTTGAATCATCCGTGCTGTGCTGTAGCTTGATGGCATATTTCAAGCTACCAGACAGGGTGTCGCCCTCTGCGCCAGCAGAAAGAACCATTAAGGCCCCTTCAAATCCGACAAGGTTGACACCTGTGCTGTTGGTGGTAGTACCGTTTCCAGAGGCAAGCTGGGGTAGCAGACTTGCAACTTGAATCAAGTTATTTCCTAAATCTCTCATGACTTATCTCCTAGTTATGCAGAACACTTCTGCTTTACGATTGCTTCCGCAAGGATAACCTGCCCACCTACGCGACGACGAGCGATATAACGCACGTTACCAACCGTTGCTTGGGTGAATGGGTCGCGAAGTACCGACATAGCGATGCGATCAACGATCAAGTAGCCTCTACGGAAGTCACCAAACGCTACAGGGTAGTTGTTCGCCCCGACGTTAGGCATATCCACTGCTTCTACATAGCCGTGACCGAGGATGGTGTTACCCATGCCACCAGTAAGGCTCATGCCAGCTTGGAATACATATTGACCAGCCGCATCTTTTAGCTTACGAACAGCGCCAAGAGTTGATCGGTTCAAGATGAAATTGCCGTTTTTAGCATAATTGCTTTTGATAGAGTGGACTAGAGTAATCAGGCCATCAGCGGTTAGCAATGCGGCAGAACCAGAGTTAGTTTCACCTACAGAGGCGTTAGTCAAAATACCTTCTGGCTTGCCTACAGCGTTTCCAGAGACAAAAGATGTCCCTTCCGCTAAAGCAAACTGCTCAGTAAATTCACCTTGCATCTCAGCTTCCAAGTTAAACACCGTATCTTCCAAGTCCTGCTCAGAAATATCAACCAGTGCATACATTTCATGCGCTGGAATCTCTTCTAAACCAACCTGCCATCCAGTAGTTTCAGTACGAGTGCCAGTTTCGGAAGTCCACTGCGCGGCAAATTGACCTGTGCGCTTAGGAATCTGAATGGAACGCTGTCCAGTCTGACGTACTCGGGAAATACTACGAATGGGTGATATTTCGGTGATACCCTTAATCAGCTCTCGTACATACTCAGGGGGAGCAAGATAACCGCCAGTTGTATCGTTAGATACAGTTAACGCTTTACGCTCATCGGCGCTAAGACCTTCCATGCCTTTACGACACCAAGAGTCAAACGCTTTTAAGCCGCTATCAATTTGCTGAGAATCAAAACCAGAGTTGGGGCGGCGCATAACAGTTTCCATGCGGTCTATTTGCTCTTTGATTTGATCTTGGGTAGTTGCGCTAGCAGTGATTCGCTTACTAATATCTTCAAATCCATCTAGCTTCTTTTCAAGGTCGGCGATTTTGCCGTCCAGTGTGGTGTCTTGGACACCTTTTTCCAAGTTATCCAACTTCTGGTCATAGCTTTTCTTAAATTCTTCAAAAGCCGCTCCCATATCAGATACTAGGGTTTTGACATCTTCACTCATTAGATTTCTCCTAACAGGGTTTTGATTTTATGGGTTAGTTGTTTGACGGCATCAACATCAGGTTGCATCTCTGCCTCAGCGTCGCGCTGTGCAAAAGCATCCTGTACCGCTTTAGCGGCCATCTTTGCTTCTGAACGAGACAAAAGGAAAGCATCACGCAGTCCGTTCTCCCATTCCCTGATAGATAGCTCTTGACCCTTTACCGCCTGAACCTTAGCCTTTGGGTTCATGGGGAAAGTGACAACAGATATTTCCATCAATTCTGCTTCCTTAATAATCCTAGCTTGAGTCTTAGGATCGTAGGCTAGCCCCTTAGGGCTTGTTCTGAATCCGATAGAGAGCCCGTCAAGAGCGCCCATCTTCAATAATTCGTATGTCTCACGACCAGCTTGAGTTTTCATGGCTAGTCTGCCGCGCACCTTCAATCCTTTGGCATCTTCCTCAATAGACTCATAAACGCCAATGGGTTTGTCTGACCTGTGCTGATAAAGGAGTTTAACGCCTGATACGCCTGACTTGGCTAGGCTTTTGGTGAATGCCCCGTGTGCGACTATATCATTGCCTAGGTCGGTATTCCCAAAGATAGAGCCGTACCCTTCAAAGGTGCCGTAATCTTCATCATCTTCGCCGACTGCTTTGATCTCAGCCTTAATGTCCACATGAACTTCATGCGACTCTTCTGACTCTACAAGGGCTTCAAGCAATAGGGCTTCTTTAGTTCCATCAATCACTAACTGAGCGTTAATAGCATCAACGTAATATTGTAGATCAAATGGCTTACCGTCTTTCCGCGCTTCTATATGCATACACTGTTCCATCGGTTATAGGTTTGCAATCATATGATCGCTATGGAAACATGCATCTGCATTGAGACACTTTACCTCCAGACCTATGGTATCACAACTATTTTATAAGGACACCCCACCAATTACTTTCATAATTAGTACATAGTGGGCTTGCACCAATCGCATTTGTGTTGTATTGTAAACATTAATAGCTAATAAACCAGGTAGCAGCGAGGCAACAAAATGATAGATTCAAGGCAGCAACCGATGACCAGTTATGGCGATCTGATCAGCCCTTATACAAATAGGGTGTTGTGTGACAGTGAAGTTGATACCTATAACCTTTATACCATTGATTTTAACCGATTCACTTACACCGATGAGAAAGAGTTTATGTTAGATCAGCGTCATCGGTTTGTTAATAATTGTTTTTATGAGGGGTTTAAATAATGGAATTACTAGCAGTAACAATTAGCGCAACATTTTTAATATTTGGCCTGGTCGGTTTTATAGCTGATCACGTCTTCACCTACAGAGATAAAAGGAGCAACAAATGATTAAACTACACCCAGACACAACGCATGATATCGCCAGGCTAATCAACACCATCTTAGCCGCTGACATTATGTGCGGAGATGAGCCTGAGGTTGGCAATCGCATCTATTGGGCTGCAAGCGAATTCAAAGCAGTCATAGAATTGGCCGAGGTTTACGGCATAGAGACCAGCAGCTACGCACAAGCCACCAGATGCATGGCTGAGCCGATGTACAGAGACGCGCAATTATCATAGTCGCTTTATTAAACCAATTAAACTACGGAGTAATATCATGGAAACTTTAAGTAGCTACACCCACGATAAGCAAAGCGCCCTTTTTGCGGAGACAGGAGCCTTCTTTGCATTTTCCGGAGAACAACTTAAAAAGAACATAAAAGACGGGGTTAAGTATGTTAGTTTGGGGTCTGGAATGATTGTACCCAAGGCTAATGTTGATCGCTTACTATCAGGTTTAGAGGCTATCACAAATGACGGCATAGCAACCGATATCAGAGAGAATGGAATGGTTAAGATTATTCGTCGTGAACTGGCTAACTATGAATGCTTTTATACTGGCGATGTTTCCGATTGCGTCGACGCTTTGTCTGAATACCCAGTGACCCGTGATGAGATTTTCGCAGTCTTTAACCATGCTAAAGCAACGGAAGATTTATCTGAGTATTACTAGGGCGCTGTACACGCTAAATGTAATGCTGTCTGGTGGCAGTACCATGGCAGATAAGGAGCAGCATCATGCAATCTACAATATACTGGACTAAGGACGTAATATTAAACGGCGGCGTTCTCTACTGTGAAGAAGATGGAACCGGGTATGAAATAGATGACTTTATAACAAGTGATACCGTTCAAGATTTTTTGCGGCCAGAGGGTGACTATGACGCAGTCGCATATTTAACTAATACTCGTGCGTTGGGGGTGAAGTTTGACGAAAACAACCAGGCAGAGGCAAGGCTAGACTATTATAAGAGATAAGGAGTAACATCGTGAAAAAAGAAATACGGTTTTTCATATACGGCATAGACGCAAAAGGAGCTTGTGCTTGGGAACAGAAAGTCGACTGGGAGAACCGATGTGAGTGATCTGCAATATAATCAAGATTGGCAAACGCAAGCGCGAGGGACTAATGACCAGGAGTATCAGATTTACCTAAGCTCAGTTGATAGCGATGGGAATGATATTGCTGGGAACCCAGTTAAAACCTATGATGAATGGTTGAATTCATAAGCGTAGTAAGCTAGCGCATCAATCCAGTTCTCCCCGCAATACCCCTTTGCCCCTGAAACTAGGTGCTTTTTTTTGGCTCAAATATCCTCATAATCATCTGGGTCAAAATCATCTTGAACATCATCCCTTGTATCGGTGTATATCACGACACATCGGCAATTGCACACATTGATAGCACCCCCCCTCGGGTCGCCAGAATAGGCCATTGGTCTGCCACCAATAATGAAGTCCTCATCCATTGATACCTGCTGGCCGTTTGCGCTTGAATGCGACAGCCTGGTTCTACCATCTCCAGTTGCCACCCATTGCTTTACCATTGCCACACCATAACTGTCACTGACCTCTTTGTGATAACTTTGATGGGCAAACCCTGCTGCACTATGGGTCTCTGTCCTGGCGATTAAAGCAGCCCGACCCCGGTTAATGGGCCTGAATGTCTTTTTAAGATCAATGGCGATTTGTGCCAAAGTACCATCACCCAAGCGTAACCGCTCTATAGATGCCAATATTAGCAAGCCCTGTGTGCGTGAAATGCTGGTGATGAAACTATCTCTATTCACAAAGTACAGCGCGACGGCTTGCTCAAAAGCTAATGACCTACCGAAAAAGAAAGCATCACCTTCATCCGCTTTGGCTGATATGACCTGATAGGCTTGGTAGTTGTAATCATAGATGGTTTTAAATACGCGGTTTAGTTGCGCCCTAATGACAGCTGTGACCTCCACCTCCACATCTCTAACCAAAAGGGACCCGTCAACATCTTCACCGTCCTCAACCTGCTTGGCTACAATATTGACTGTCTTATTGAAACTGGTCTCTACGCGCTTCTGGAACCCCCTGCTGAGGTTGTCCCGCATTCTGGCTTGTTGGACAGCGTAACGCCTCGCATTGATAGCGCCCTGCCTAAAACCGAATAACTCATTTGCCCCTTGACGCTTTGCCACGATTACCCCTTTTTAGAGTCTGGGATACCCTCATCATCGTACACGCTGAAATCCTTACCATCGTCCGTGACTACAGCATCATCGGGGAGCCCTTCATTCAGCGAGAATAGGCTGGCATTAACCATCAAGCCATCCGCCCCATCAATTTTGTTTAGACCGAGCAACTTTCTGGCCTCGTTCCTAGTCATAATGCCCTTATCCACCGCACCAATAACATTCTCATATATCCGCTTTCTACGTTCAGATAGGGCAGGTATTTCATCAGTATCAAATTTAAAGTAAGCACCCTCACCAAATTGAGGCATCAGCCATTCATTAATATCTGACTGCACCTTGATCAACATCGGGATAATGGTTTCTTCATAGAGTGCCAAACGAGCCTCTGCCACGTTAGCGTAAGTTTGAGCGTCAGGCACCCCCACTAATTGACTAGGCACTCCGAAGCACATCGCAATATCGGTGGCACTTTGGTGTTTCATGTTAATAAAGTCCATATCCTTGGGTGACAAGCCCATCTCTTTCCAATCAAAATCACCCTCAAGTAGCATGGGTCGCCCCGCATTATCCACCCCAGAAAAGCGATTGCTGATGTCCGTCATTAGCTGGGCTCTTTGCGCGTCAGTGAGATTAACCGCAAACCCCTGATCATCCTTGGGCTTGAATATAATCGCACCTGATGGCCTAGCGCCATTATTCAATAGGTTGATGTTGTGCCTACTGGATAGGTTGTGCTGGTCCACTTCCACTGCGGCGGCGCTCAATGGTGACAAACCGTAAAAGTCGTCAAGCGGGTTCCATAGCTTAATATGCTTTACTTCACTAGAGCCTGTTATCTCGTCCACTGGATAAAAAGCCTCAACTTTGCCGTTGATCTTATACTCGTATCCCTTGGGGATGGTTCCCTTCCCCGTTTTAATGCTCATACGGTCAGGCCGCAATAGATACAATTCGTTTGGCCCCCGATTAAGGCCCTGCCCCTCGGCCCCCAGCATATAGTTATTGCCAGACAAGAGCAGGTAGCCAAACAGAGCGTTCATGTATTCGGAATAGCTTTGTAATGGATTTGGCCTATTCAATAAGGCAACGGCTGGATGGTTCTCTATTTCATTGCCGTCTTTGTCGCATATCTTGAAAGGCACCCCTGATGCACCCTTGGCAATCTCATTAACGCACCGATACACGATGGCGTTCTGCATATAGCCCTCGGATGCCAGCGCCTGATAGGAGTAAGTCTTAGCGGCACCTGAGCCAGCCCCGAAATAACCCACGATTGACGAATTCTTTTTGCCTACTGCACTTGCTCGGTTTTTCCTAAATCTATCAAATATGGCCACTTATGACACCCTCCAAGCTACATCTCCGCGAGACTTGCTTAATTCAGTTAATCCCCAAACTAGCGCATCTAGTCTATCGGGGGATGGTTTCGGTCTATCACCTGTATAGGTGCACATCTGGCTTTCTAGCTCTGGATAAACCCCCATATGGTGGACTTTACCCTGTTCATACAATGCGGATATGGGTTCTGCTCTCAACATCTTACCCCTGCTAGCATGAACCGATCTATACCCCACACTACTGTCAATGCCCCGGATAAGGCTCTCAACAAGATCACCGCCATTATTGACCTCAGCGACGATATAATTGGCTTGCCATAGGTAAAATAGCTCCACTGCCACCTTTCCCCATTCAGCGGGGCTATAGACTCCTGATCTATCATCTAACAGATAATACTTGTTCTGAGCGTCTTTTCCTACCACTACAATGCCTGTTTCATCAGAATCGGGGTTAGATGTCACTGCCGGGTCAAGCGCAACAATGATTTTAACGAATACTATCTTAGTGTCTACCAGTAGTCTAGTTGGGGTGATTTTAGGCAGCCTGGTTGCATCAATAAGTTTAGAATTCCACAGAGCGCCCTCTATGTTATCCAGCACCTCAGCATAAAGCTCCTGCCTGCCCATCGTGGTACCGTCATATCTTTCCTTCCACATTTTTAATGCTGATGGGGCTAGGTTGGCCTCGTTCTCAAATGTACTACCTGTCGTGACAAGCACATCTTCACGGCTTAATAGCATTTTTATAATGGGGGTGGGCTTGGGCGTCGTGGTGATAATGCACTTCGGATCATCCCCCAAGCGAAGGGCAAACATCAATTGGTCAAAGGTTTCAGGGTATCTCCATGCCGCCAATTCATCACACCAGGCCCTATGGAACTGGGGACCACGTAAACTTTCAGGCTCCACCGCTGTAAAGCCTTGTATGATGGACCCATTGAATAGGCGTATCTCTTTCGCTTGCTCGTTATAACCTTGGCCCCTGCCTTTCAGCAGGCATTCCTTTGGAAGCAATGGCAAAATGCCTGACACGCCTTTAAATGCCACCCTTATCAATTCTGAGTAAGTCGGCATAACAACAGCCACCCTTACGTTGGGATTGCGCAGAGCGTAAAGAATCGTGTCCTCTGCGCCCGTCCGAGTCTTACCAAACCCCCTGCCTGCTAATATTAACCATATACCCCAATTGCCTGCTGGAGTTACCTGCTTTGCTCTAGCGGTATCCAACCACTCAATGTAGTGATTTGCTGCTGCCCTGTGTCCTTGCGTTCGCAAGCTCGTCAAGTTGTTCCATAACTTTATTGAAGGCTTCGGGGTTGCTGACATCGGCTGATACCTTTGATATTTCCTGTGCTTGACCTAGTGCTAACTTTCCAAGTTTCTGCGCATTCTGAGCGACATTAGAGGCCGCCAGCAGGTCCTGTATACTTAAAGACTCTACAAATGGAATGCCTTTTGGAACTTTCTCGTCTGTCTGCGCTCGCTGTAGTTTATGCCCTACCCTCAATAGCATAGCTTGGGCTATCTTTATAGCAGTATCATCCAGCATTTTGGAATCAGCCACCATCTTGATAATGCGCTCATCATCCAATGCTATCTGTATTTCAGTCTGAACTTTGTTTTTTTGACCCTGCCAATCATCATTAGATGCATGCCTAGCCAGTGTGGTGCCGGGGATGTCGTACCTTTCGCATAAATCCTTAAATGTGGGGAACTGCCTAACACCCTGAGCATCAGTGTATCCGTGGACAAACTCATTCCTGATGGCGATCTTTAATTCGCCTTTTAATTTTTCACTCACAGGCTAACCGCCCTCGTTTTATCTCACATTTACCCATTTTGTCACCCCTTACCATGTAACACCATATCATTATATTTAGCCTTTGTAGATTCCAATACAGCATCATCACCTGTAAATTCCTGCCATCGCTTTATAATAACATCGCAATATTTAGGGTCTAACTCCATCGAATAATTCACTCGACTCAGTTTCTCGCAAGCTATCATTGTAGAACCAGACCCCCCAAAAAGGTCTAAAACCAAATCGTCTTTTTTGGCGCAAGCCTCAACATGACACTCAATCATCTTAACTGGCTTTGGGGTGGGATGACCTACATTGCTATCATCATGGCTTTCTTTGTCGTGTGTATAGACATAGCAGTCGTCTATATATTTTTGCTTCGTAATTCTCGGTTTCCCTTTTGAAAATATACAGCAAGGCTCCGTCTTGTTAATCCAAGCACCATGAGGAAAAGAGATGCGGTTAGATTTGTACATAGTCACTAAGCGAAAAAACTTCCAGTTAGTTTCAAAGTCTAAAAGATAAAATTTGCGCGGGCTTTGCCAAGCCATAAGAAAGCAATCGCCTTTTGATGATAAATCGGCAGTTACCTGCCATTCAGTATTAAACTTAGCCATCATTTCATCATTTAGGTCATCGTTTTTTATACTATTCCCTTTTTTGTCGGCAAACTCTATCCCATAGGGAGGGTCTGTAAATACCATGTCAGCCTTCTGGCCGTCCATCAGTCTATCTACTGCGTCTATACTGGTTGAGTCACCACAATGCAATCTATGGTTGCCCAGTATCCAAACATCACCCTCAACCGTTATTGGTGTCTCAGGCTCACTAGGAACAGCGTCCTCGTCAGTTAAGCCCTCAGTTACATCGTCACCATAAAGTAATGTCTCAAAATCTTCATCTAGCCCTATCATTTCAAGATCAAAACCTGCCGCATCAAGCTCTTTAAGTTCTTCCATATACAAAGTCGTGTCCCACTCACTACCCTCCGACAATTTATTATCGGCAATGACATAGGCTCTCTTTTGGTTTTCAGTCCAACCCTCGGCTACGATACAAGGGACCACAGCCATACCTAAAGATTGCGCAGCATACAGTCGACCATGGCCTGCCATCACAACAGATTTTTCATCAATGAGAATTGGTATTGTAAATCCCCACTCGCGAATGCTACCCGCAAGCCTGGTGATCTGCTCTGCCGGGTGAACATTTGGATTTCTATCGTACGGGATTAGATCGTCTATCGGTTTTTGAATTACTTCGGTGGCATGGATGCTAGTCATCTGACTCTCTCTTGGTTGGCCTATAGTGCATTATACAGCATAACCCAATACGTAAAAGCACGAAAGGAATAAAATAAGGGACGTATCGTGCCGTGAAACTATTTTAAGCACCTATTGCTCACACAACTCTCTTTTGGTTCTCCTTCAAAAGTTTTTTTATATCACCTATCCAATCGTTAATGACTAAGCCAATTAATCCCAATTCAACAGCCATAACACACATAATAAATTCAATCACGCCGTTTTCTCCTTAGCAATTCATCCACCCATCACTTCATTCCCGCCAGGGAAAGACTGTCAATTCTGTCTCGCAATGTAGTTGCGTAACCTTTCATGTGGGATAACTGCACCATTAGCAGCCCTTGATCTGTTGCTGTTAAAGATGGATATACACCACCATGCATAAAATCAATAAGACTTTCTATTTTAGACTCAAGGTCTAAACGTTCTTTTTGTAGTCTATCGTGGGAATAACTCATGATATTTCTCTCTTCTATTTATGTGTAATTGATTGATTCTGCCACAACGTCTATATTTTGCACATACGCGGTAATGGTTGCGGTAACAACCTGACCTTCACCAGGCACACCAAAATCTATAGTCAACCCGGTGATGCCTTGAGCTTGAACGCCATCAATTAATACTTTAGTATCGTAGTTGATGCCTGTGGTGTTTATAATTCTAATGTTGCTGTGATTGTTCATATAAACCTCTCCGTCACCTTAATCAAAAGGTGAATAATTATTGTCGCCCAAGCCACCCTGACTAATCTAATGTAGCTTTTGTATTCCACCAAATCAGCCTCGCACTGTTCAAAGTGCTTGTATTCCTCACTAGTGATAGTTACATTTTTATCTTGCATACATTTCTCTCTTCTAGTTATGCCTCAACACCAGCGGGAACCCATATATCACTCATACTCTCCCAGGTAATAACATCTCTAGAATCATCGTCATTTATTAATTCTAATTGTTTACGCCCAATATGGTTAATATAGATGCCATCAGTGGCTTTAAGATACTTGTCAATATAATACCTACCACCTGAATTTCTTGGTATATCGTAACCCTCAAAGCCATCAGGTCCAGCGTATCCGGTAACAGTAACAACCATGCCGTTGTGACCTGCCTGACTATTAATCACTCGGTACCTTCTTCCAGTTTCAATTTTCATTTTTAAATACTCCTATTTCATTAAAAATTCAATGTCGTGAATGCAATCCATATTGATCTGCTGTGTCGTATACCTTAGAACCCGCCATCCGTTAATTACTGCCGCGTTGTATTTAATGCAATCTGCTGAGTATCCTGAGCCCCTAGTGTGACGCCCTTTAGAATAAACACCCCCCTCCACTTCAACCGCCAGCTTTAGCATTGATGGTATGTCTCCGATCACGAAGTCAAAGCGCCACTTCCTAGTGGGGTGAAATTTAAACTCCCTATGGAACGGTATTTTGGAATGCTTCAATAGCATTACAAGTGCTTCCTCGCCTGTAGGTTTAGCCATCATTTCCACCCCGAATTCTTCTGAGCGCCCTTGCACTTAGGGCAGATCACCTCACCTCGACCTGCTTTAACAGTGTAGGGGCATGTGCAGTAGCGTTTAAATCGCCGCTTCCAATACTTCCTGACTGCGTTTCGTTTGCGCTGACAGAAAACCTTGAACCTTGTCCAGTACCAATACATATAGAAATTAATCATATAAACCGCCCCATTGATCGGCCATCGCCTTTGCAATACCAAGAAAGGTTTTGCTTCTTATTTTTGCCCTGTCTTTACTGGGCGGGAGATAGTGCAATCGCTGCTGCTGGTTTTTGGGGAGCGCGTCGAACGCATCTTTGACATTATTGGTCGCTGTCAGCGGCGGCAAGTTATGCAGCCATAGCCCAGTCTTTTTAGACTCAGGATGGCCGAACATCCAAGGTTGGACATATTGATTAGGCTTTACTGGTAGCACTCCTACTGGGTTTTCAAAGGCCACTCTTGGTGCATGTTTCTTGGCGTGTTCAAATAGCGCTAGAGTCCACTGAATAGCCTCCAGCCTCTGGTCATTCTTAACCATGCCACGGCCATACCAAGCATTACCCGACACAGCCAGGGCGGTACAGGGAGGGTGCAAAATAATTAAATCCCACCCTTGAGATATTGCATCTAACACATCACCCTTGATGTGCCACTCAGGATGGCCCCCAGAACAATCTAAAATATCGCATGAATACGCCTCATGCCCTTTCGCTCTGAATGCTTTGCAGACAGCTTGGCTCTCTTCGCAACCGATCAAGACTCTCACAACTCAATCCCCTCTAATCTTGGGTCGGTTAGTTCGTAACGTGGCCCCATGACGCGCTGAAAGTCATTCATAAACTGGCTCATTTCAGGATTAGTCATTAGGCTGGTAACTGGCAAAATTTCCATTAACTCAAGTTGCTTTTCATATGTCGGAAAAGCCGGTGTGATCACTAACGGCTCTTGACCCTCACGCTCAACCTCACCAAACTGTGTTAATGCACACCAGTAAGTATTGAACTCTTCGTGCTGGCGCATTATCGGAACTCCCCACTTCAATTTGGCAATGCTTTTTACTTGTATCGGCGTGTATTCTTTTCCCTGTTCCGACACCTCGGAATACCACATGTGTGACAATCGACTAATCGCGTTAGAGCGCTTTTCCTTTTTGTAGGTGATTTTAACGAAAACAGGATTTTCTCTTGATACCTCCAGCGCCCTAATGCGTTTCGCCATATCGTCGCGCTGATGATCTGTGTCAATCCTGATAGGGAATTTCATTGAATCTAGGTCGCTCACTGAAACATATCCCTCATTTCATCCAGCGCGGTTCTACCTGCATCCTTTGCCGCTTTCCGATCATGCCCCAGCAATGCAACAGGACTCTCATACGACCTGTGGAGCGCCCTGACACGGTTGGCTTCTTTGATACTGCCTATGATTCTATCTAAATTAGGCCACTCAAAATCAGCATTACCCTTTGACCGTTCCGCCTTAACATATTCTACTCCCTTGTCTATCTCTTCCCTGCTGTACTTTGCAATCTGGACCGCATACATACGCTTGGCTGCGAGTAACATTTCTTCAGGAAAGGTAACACTCATCTTTTTCTCACCAAACACTATCGCCAATAAGCCAAATAAATAATTGGTCGCTTGCGTCTCAATTTCAGGCCGAGGTTCTTTAGAATGCGGCGTTGAGGTCGAGGTATTTATTACCTGGTGAACGAGCGCTGTTACGTTTGGCATCGTTAGTTTCCTTTTCTTTTTTAAATTCGTGATGATTGCCCTCCCATGTACGAAAGGCAGCCTCCCAATCTTTCATAGGCGAGCGCCCAACCACCCAACCTTTAGAGGTGTGGTAATCAATGAACTTCTTAGGTGAACACTCAGCGTTGATTTGAACCTTGAACGCTTCCACAAGGTCAAGCGTAGGAACCTTAAAAACCTTTTCTTTTTTCTTTCCCTTATTATTATTCTTATTAGTTGTATTATTATCCTCACTGTTTTCAGGATACCCTCCCCCTGGAAACAGGATACCCCTATCCTGTAAACTGACCACCTCATCAACCCCCAGTTTAGTTACCTTTTCAGTTACCCGAATAAGACGTTTAATGCACTGCTTTCCTTTGTAAATCCTCTGAGAAATGACATAACCGCCCTTCTCAAGCTCACCAATGATGGCAGAGACTCGACTCGTGGATAATCCAAAGAATTTCGCGAAGTATGCGTTAGAGGCGAAGCAGTTATCTTGATTATCTAAACTATCAATTTCAACCAGCATTAATTTCTGAGACCAGTTAAGTTTCGCATCACACCAAATATGGCGAGGTATCCAAACTCCCTTAAAGTCTCTATTCATGTCTTATTCTCAGGGAAGAATGAAGCGAATGTAAGACAACCATTAGACCGCTTGATAAGCACAGGAATGTTAGCCAGCTTTGGACGCCTCTGTCCTAGTCTATACGCCTTAGCAACTCGTTCAGCAATAGCTAATTTCCGAGAGGCGACAACATCCCCAAGAGAGGAAAGGTAAGTTTGAAATTTAGTTTTATTGTTTTTCATAAGGCTATTAAACCACAGATAGTGACCAAAATATACATGTTAAATTCCTTTAATCCAGAGATAATTGCGCGGTTTAGTAAAGGAACCGTGCTGGCTCTGGTGATTGGGGTATAATCATAAACCCATTATGGGCACATTATTTATTATTGCAAGAGGTAAAAATCGTTTGGCTCAACATTGCCTTGAGTTGCATTATGGATTACTTTCATGTCCTCTACCCTGGGGATTCGCTTTCCACTGCACCACTTCACCAAAGCGTGGTAGCTAAATTCTGCGGAATGGTCTTGACGAGCAACCTCTAAAAATTGCTTTTGAGTCATTTTATTTTCTTTAAGCCATGCTGATAATTTCATAGGTTCACCGTTATAGTTAATGCATAGTATCAAATAGCGAATTACATATCAACCCAAATTGTATCACAAATAACTTGCACTTCCGCCCAATTTGTACAATAATGAGCTTCAAGCATATAAACAAGGGGTTTAAATATGAATGTTACGGAACAGTTTGATGAGGCAATGAAGTCTGAAAACATCACTAATACGGGTGCGTTTCTGGCTGGTGAGACCGACTGCATCAAAGGCAATCAGCATCAGCGTGGTTGTCACCCAGATTATGATCGAGGTTATGCGGCTAGATATGAACTAGAGAAGTTAATGACCGCGAGGAGCGAATGATGGAAAATTTAGAAAAGTGGAATCGGTTGGCTAAAGTTCCTTTATCTCATTTAAAGACTATTACTTTCGGGGCTTTAAAGGGTAAGAGCGACATCAACCCTCAGTGGCGATACAAGGCAATGACCGAAGTGTACGGTGAGTGCGGTACAGGCTGGAGCCATAGGTTGGTAAAAACTGACATCGTAGACGGTGCAAATGGAGAGGTTTTAATCTTCATGGAGGTAGTCGTGTCAGTAGGCGGTAAAGAATGGCCTGGTTTTGGTGGAGACAAGATTATCGTGAAAGACAAGAACGGTTTGCACAGCAATGATGAAGCCATGAAGATGGCCTATACCGATGCGCTAGGTACAGCATTGAAATATGTTGGTGTTGCCTCTGAAATTTACGAGGGCAATTTTGACGGCAGTAGGTATTCCAATCCAGTAGCGGCTACACCTCAACCCATTACGGAAGCTCAGGCAACCGAGATTAAGGGGCTGCTTGCCAAAACCAACTCTAACCTCAACAAATTCTTAATCTGCTTCAAGGTCAACTCCGTTGAGTTGCTTTTAGATTCGGATTACGCCAATGCACTGGATATGTTAAGCCGTAAGGCGGCGGCGCAAGAAGACGGGGTGACATCGTGATTATATTAGGCCACGAGCAGGGTAGTGATGAATGGCTGGCTGACCGACTAGGCGTGCCTTCAGCTTCCATGTTTTCTAAGCTCATTACTAGCACCGGAAAGCCTTCTTCGTCTGCTGATGGATACATTAATACGCTTGGGGCAGAACGTGTTACAGGTAAATCTACGCCCTATTTTGTCTCTGAAGCAATGAATACTGGTACGGAACGTGAGCCGGAGGCCAGAGCCGCCTATGAATTTCTTACAGACCATCATGTGTCGCAAGTTGGTTTCGTCTTACATGATTCTAGAGAATATGGTTGTTCGCCCGATGGTTTGGTGGAGGATTCCTTGACCGGCGAGGAAGGGGGCTTGGAAATCAAGTGTCCTCAGCAGGATACGCAATTCGGTTATCTGCGCGATCATCAATCTGGCGTCAAGAAATACTACCAGCAAATTCAAGGCTGCATGATGGTGACTGATAGAAAATGGTGGGATTTCTTTTCCTATCACCCCGGCATGGACCACGTTCTTGTTCGGGTTGAACGCAACGATGAATACATAGCCAAGATGCGAGAACAGGTACTACTGGCTGTGGCAACAATAAAAATCCAATTGGAGAAATGATGTGAGTGGATTTAATCAACCTATACGAAAAGGAGTCTCTAGGGTGAAAAAAGGATTGATGGATGCTGTTTTTGAAATAATGTCAGATGGCAGACCTTGGACTTTCTGGGGCTTGCAGGAAGCCATTAACCACCGATACGATTGTTACTATGGTGAGCCAACAATCAGTGCCGGGATTAGAGCGTTGAGGCGCTATGATAAAAGAAAGAAATATGGACTGCCGCTATCTGGGGAGGTTTTATTTAAAGAAAGAATCCCATCCTCAGACGGCACATTAGCAAGGGGCTATCAATACAGGTTATTGGTAGCAGACGGACATCAATATAAACAACCGATAGAGGGTGCAGCATGAGTGGAATTAACAAAGTAATTCTAATAGGAAATGTAGGGGCAGACCCAGAGGTGAGGTTTTTGCCTAGCGGTGGGGCTGTAGTCAGCATGACTTTGGCAACCAGCGAGTCATGGAAAGATAAAGACACAGGCGCAAAGAAAGAAGCTACCGAGTGGCATAAGGTTGTTTTCTTTAACCGCCTTGCCGAGATAGTCGGTGAATATGTCAGGAAGGGTTCTAAGGTTTATGTGGAAGGCTCACTGAGAACTCGCAAGTGGCAAGATAATAACGGGAATGACCACCACGTCACAGAGATTAAATGTCATGAAATGCAAATGCTTGATACTCAGCCTAAGGCGAGCGGGCAGGGGCAGGGGCAAGGCGGGCAACAGCGTCCACAACAATCTGCGCCAGCCAGATCAGAACCTCAACCTGAGCCGTTTGACGACGAATTACCCTTTTGAGACTCACCGCTTTAATTGACAATGAGATTAAAATGCGACCTTTCTGGCGTAAAACCAATGACCCTAAGCCCCTTAAGAATCTGGCAAAAGATGAATTGACCGTCGCCAGAGCAGTAAAGCGGGTCAAGAAAGCGGCGGCTAAATTGATTGAAGCTCATGAAGTTGGTGGGGGCCCGTGTAGCGCGGCAGACCTAGCGCACGCTAAGAAGTTAGTTAACCTGCCTATCAGCGCCTACGAAATTGTTGATTCAGACCCTAAAAATGTAACCTTTCGTCTAAAAGACGAACCAAACAAAACCCAAGGAAAGCATCATGGAATTAAGTCTTTATGTTGAAAAGCTAGACCCAGCGGTAATTTTCCAATCTGGAGGAACGGATAGTGTATTGGCATATATCCACAATGAAGTCGGCGGCTTTGTGCCTGACCTTACCACCAAAGAAGGGCGTGACGAAATAAAAAGCCTTTCGCACCAGGTGAGCAAGTCTAAAGTAGTCATTGAATCTTTAGCTAAAACTCTAACCGTCAAACTGAATGCGCAGCTAAAGCCTATACATTCGGAGCGTAAAAAATGCGTTGATGATTTAGACGATCTCAGGGATAGTATTCGCAAGCCCCTCACTGACTGGGAAGATGCAAAAAAAGCGGAGACAAAGCGTGTTGCTTTGGAGCTTGAAATATCAGGGTGCATTGAGGTGGCGGATTTAATGAATGACAAGTTTGACCGTGATCAAGCTGATAATTTAGCGAAAGCCGCATTGTTAGAGCAAGAAACAAAGGATGCCGAAATTGAGGCGCAGGAAAAGCACGACAGCGAGATCAGGAATGAGGCTGTACGCGAGGCTCAAGAAAGGTTTAAAACGATGAGGGACAGCGAGGTAAAGCCCAGCGTGGTCCAGCGCGACGATACTCACAAAGCTAGGGTAAACAACTTGATTCTACAAAAGTTTGTTTCGGCAGGGCTTTCAGAATTTACAGCAAAGAAAATCATCCTAGAGATACATAGGGGCGAATGGCCGCACGTTTCAATAACCTACTAACCACCCTAGGCGGGAATGATGAAAAAGAGCAGCAAAAAACATTCGGATAGACTTAAGGATAGGGCTCATCTTGAGTATGTTGCCGACCTTGAGTGTTGCGTAAAAGATACCTCATGCAATGGACCCACCCAAGCGCACCACCTAATGAAGCCTTGGGTCGGGCAGAGAGGCATGGGGATGAGAGCCGACGACAGAAACGCTATCCCATTATGCTTTTTTCACCATTCACAGCTACACGTCAAATTCGGCAATGAGTTCAAATTCTTTGCCCGGTATTTCAGATCAGAAACCTACGGCCAAGAACTAGCTAAATCCCTCTATGAAAATAAATAGATAAATAGCCCATAAAGGGCTTGCATAACATTTTAATGTTTAGTATATTAAACCAACTAAACGACCTTTCGGTCATAAGCGAGGAGCATTAAAATGGAAAATTATTTTAGGACTTTAGACGCTACATGCCGCATCCACCACCTAAATGTAATAGCTCAGGGGCGCAAGATTGTAGATAGGGGCGCTTTAAAAAAGGCAATGAAAAGTGAACTTAGGCGGCACCATGGCATTGTAGGCGAAGCCAATTTTATTATTAATACTTACAACGACAAAACATGATAGAAAACAAATGTGGAGATTTATTGTGACAAAGATTTTTAATTTTGAGCAGTTTGAAGATGCGTTTAAGGCTAATGAGATTGCTAAGGCTATCCCTGAATTAGTTATTAATAATTTGGTGCTGACTAGCATCAAGCATAACTACCCTGAGTTTGTGGCTGAGTACGGAAATGTAGATGCTGACATTAAGATGGCCTCTATATTCGGCGCGGCCTGGGAGAAAAATAAAGAGGTTGTCTGGCAGTGGTTTGGTGAAGAGACTGCTGCCGGGGGTGACGCATGAAAATTGGGGTTTTTTTAACCAAGATAGAGCTGCGCTTGTTAATTGAGACAGTAGCGGGTAGAAAGTTTAATGCCAGAAGCAACCCCGCGCTTGAGGCTGAGTTAGGTGAGATAAAAAAGTCTTTAACTGATGCCTTATGGTCTGAGCCTGTGAGCACCAGTAATAAGCGTCTGCCAGTTGGCGGCAAAGGAATATTAATTCATAAAGGAAATAACGATGAAAATACCAGCGGTAATTAATGGCTCAACATTGAGGGCATTGCGGCTTTCTACCGGAGCCACTCAATCCGAGCTTGCTAAGCACCTTGGATACTACACCAGGGGAGAGCCAAATCGTTCAGTGATATGCCGGATGGAGAATGGCGACCAGGTGATTAACATTAGGATTCAGATGTTGATTAGATTGTTTTTTGAAAATAAGGAGACCAGTGATGCCAAACGATGAAGACGCGATTAAAATGCACCTTTCCAAACTTACTGCGGAAACCCATTGCCGGGGTGGTGTTGACCTTGCCGACTCCATGATAAAGGCGCTTAATTTAATAGATTGGGATGCCAAAGAAAAGAAGATTTGGAGCTTAAACGATGTCATGCACATCCTTGAAGGAGTGAAAAGTGAATGGAAGAAAACCCATGCAGAACATTCTGATGAGGTGACCCATTGAACAAGTACAAGGTGCTGGTCGCTGGAATGCTGGAGTGTGTGGCACTCACAATGTTAGAGCAAAGCTGGACAGCACTAGCTTACGACAGACCCTTAGATGGGACTGGCAAGACGCGCCTTATAATGGCGATGAAATGCGCGGCTCAAGCAACGGCTGTGGAGATTTTCACTCATAAACTGGTCGGCCAGAAGTTTGCTGCCAAGCATAACGAGCGAATGCTAGGAGAGCCTGATGTCATAGCCGCGTTGCAAAAGCTGGGTGAGGCGAGGGCCGTAACTAAGAAAGCCAAAGCATTGAGGGCAGACGCATGATTAGCTCAGGGTGGAGTGGTAGCGGCGAATATTGGCTACATGGTGATGAGCATCTAACCGACGAAGTTGAGCAGGTTGATGAACGAAAATTCGTGACGTACAGCAATGAATGGACTGACCCCCGTGAAGATGTGCCAGACGAAGGAAGTACAGTTTTCGCTATGGTAACTGGTCATGGAGATTGGCCTATAGCTCTAGACGTTAGCGTTGAGCATGGAGCCCCGATTGTTGAGGGCAACTTAGGTGCGTCAATGCGCTGGTCTAATGAAGAGGGAACCGTGGATGTAGGCACTGTAGATATAATTGCATGGCGACCTATGATTGATTTACCGATGGAGGGGGCTCTCTAATGGCGATGTATTGGTGCGGCTATTGTCACGTACTTGTAGATGATGATTATCACCCTATGGAAACTGTGGCTAAACATGGCGACGTATGCCCTAGCTGTAAAGATGAAATTGACGATGAAAAGGATTGTGACATTAATTTAAAATTAGTGTGGGTGAAGTGATGAAAAAAAGCAAATGGCGACTAAAAACCATATCGCACCTAACTAAAGCATTCAGCGTAGATGGGGAAAACTATAGTGCAGAGCATTGGTTAACGTCCTATGTATTTGAGAAGAAGCTGTTTGGTTTTCTATGGTGGCACAACCCCGACAATTTTGATGGCCACTGTAGCGGCATTTACCGCAACAGAGAGGACGCAATGAGAACATTTGCTATAAGGTACGGTACGTCAACAAGATCGCTTGAAGAAGTAACATCAGTGGAAGTGAAGTGATGAGGGGCTATGCAACCCTGATCTGGGCAACGATGTTAGCGCATATAGCACTGCTCGCCCTTATTACTAGCATGTTTTTATTTAGTGGGTCGATCACATACAAAGAGCCTTACGAAAATGTGCTCTGGTTTTGCCTTGCGGCGTTTTTGTTGTCAGGGGTGTATGCGGTCATTCTTATGTTGATTAATGCCTGCCGAGCAGGTAACGAGGGTAAATAAATGATAGAAGTTAAGGTATGGTTTACGGTCATGCTTGCGTTGCTTGCAATGATGGCGTGGTCTGAGTGGAGCGGAAAGTTCCCCAACCTTACGGCATATACGTTGCGGGCTTGGGTAGGTCTGAATGTCGCCGTGTTAGCTTACGGCGTATATGGACTGGAATCATGAAAGACATCAAATACAGATGCGGATATTGCGGTGAGCCAACGGATAAGGATGGTGTAGTGATTGCGATTGATGTGTTGAAAGCAATGCCAGAGGATGAGGTAGGCTGGAATACGGCGACTAGCGTTCATGGCGATTGCTGTAGAGAGCAAGAGCAGTTAGATGCGGAACGTGATTTTCAGCGCAGAATGGCAGAATTTACTGGTGGATTCATTTAAGCGAGGTGAAGATAATGATTACTGAACGAGAAAAATATTTAATGGGGGAGTGGGCAAAGTTTTCAGCGAAATTTCCTTCAATAACTTTAGATAGCTGGCTAAGACTCGACAGTGGCATTGGCGGCCACTCTGTAGAAGCGATGATTGATCATGATGCTGACGACTATGTATATGAGCATGAAACTAACTGTGTTGGTGTGCGTTGATGATTACTGAACGAGAAAGGTTTTTGATGCGGGAACCTAAAAACGACGAAATTTTAAACTGCGGAGTAATACTATGACAAAAATACCGATGACTATTTTATACTACCCAAGAGATGAAACGGTAGGTCACAGAACAGGTGAGGAATTGTGTGTTCTGCGTGAAGGTGGCGAGAGTGAATCGTATGTGCTTCGCTCTGGGGATGGGAAGTGGAACGCGCCAGATGATGTCTATTTGTTTATTAAAGAGCGATGCGCTAAACCTTTCTACGAAGCTGACTATGCCTTCTGCTTAGAGAATGTTCTGATTGAAGAGCTGGGGGATAAATTTGCAGACATAAAGCAAAAGGCGATTGATCTACAGGGGGATTTAACGAAGGAGTTGAAGAGAGCCTTTATAAAGCCTGTGCAACTGTCGATCGGCGACACATTTACTTCTTAGGGTAGAGACTATGATTACTGAACGAGAAAGGTTTTTGATGCGGGAAGCCATGAAAGCAGGTAGCTACTTACAGGGCTCTAATTTAGATGCTTGGTTAAATGAGCGCATAGATGATATCGGCCATACCGTAGCCGATAGATTGGGGCATGATGCCAATGTAAAGTTTCCGAGGGAGCGCAAAGGGTGACTATCGCGCAGTATTGCGATGCTCACGATGTTAGGTTAGTCTATGATGAGGATAAAGAGTGCTTCTTATGCAATGTTTGCGAAGAGGTGAAAGCCGAATATAACGGACATAAGGGTAAAATCTAATGGACATGATATTAGGAATATTAATCTTGATTGTATTTTGTGTGGGCTTGCGAGGCGCGTACCTAGTGGTGTCCGATAAGCAAAAAGCATGGGAAGATGAGCATAAATAGATGGATTTTTTTGACCAGCTTGACCCGCAAAAGAACTTTTTTACTGAGCACGTAGATTTAGGCGCTCGTCCAAGGCAGTTAGCAGCCCATATTATCAGCAAAAAAAGCATTGAAGATCGGCGAGAATTATTAAGCCAAGTCCCGGAGCAATATCGCGGCCTGGTAGAAACCCACGTCAGAATCGCTTTTGACAGATTCAAGACCGCCAAACATTAACTCTCTAGTATCACCCGGCAAACACCAGTCAGGTGCGCACAGATTTGCCTGTGTACTGCGATATGATTATTGCGGGGTAATCGTATAGATAAAGCAAACGTGCCTTAGCGGTTGAATTAGGCGCTCTCTCGTTGATGGTATTATTTTTCTTTTGCTCTTTCTGAGGAGTATTTTATATTCAGACCTGCAAGGGTGCAGAGCCTATTCTTTTCGTCCAGCCCTTTATCAGACAGCCTGAATCGTCCATCCGATGCGTTAGGCACAACATACCCGCGCTCAATGGAGTCAGATATTAGGTTGCTTGGCACCGTATCATTAGACATGACTGCCAGCAACCCACCTAGGCGATTAGCTTGGGTTTTTGATAGGCTCATTTTATCTCCAGCGTAAAAGATTGATTTTCAAGTTCGTCGCGCATTAACAGTTAAACGTGCGCCCATTCTTCACCTAACCAAAGAAGGGCCTCGGCCTCTCTTCGGCGCACAAGTCCGTCAAGAATCTTGCCGCCCGCCTTGTTCCAGCGTCTTATCTGGAAAGGCACATCATTCACATCGTTCTCGTTTAGCTTGGACAGCAAAGTAGATGATTTTAAGTTAGTTGGCCCCAGGTTAAAGGTCCAGGCGACTAAGGCATCAAATTGATTTTGAGAAAGCGGGATATCGACCAAATCATTAACATATTTTTCAAACTCTTTTAAATCTGATACTAAAATTTTCTCAGCTTCCTCTATGGTGCAGGTTCCCCCCTCGGAAACGCCCCTAGTATGTCCGTACCCTATCGTCCACACTTTTGCGCTGCACTGGTAGGCTTCTGTCTCGCATCCCTCAAATTTTTTAATTAGGGCAATGCCCTCACCGCTAGTTTGCATCTGTAACATCCTCACTTGATGGGTTTTTGGGCTTATTAATATCCTGATAATACTCAACAACCGAGCGCAGTTGTCGGATGTATCTTTTGATCTCAGACAAATTGTTTGAAAGATTTTCATATCCCGTTTTCGTCAATCCATAAAAAGCGTTTTGTGGCGCGTCCCCGCTCTCTAGGTCCTTTAAATAATCAGCCATAGTAATTGGCGTCAATACAGTCCACTTGACAGGAAGGGAGCTAATCTTAGAGGGTAGAGGCGGGTTGTAAACCGTCTGTTGCCTAACCACTTTGATAATTTCAATAGGAGCTACTTCTGGCAATGACTGGCCCCTACCAAATAGTGAGCATCCGCTAATCAGCAGTAGGAGTGGTAATATTTTCCAGCTCATTCAAAACCTCCAAAGTACCCTTATTAATAATTTTCTCAATCAGTTTAGGCTTGCGAAGACTCAAAGAATTTAGATCATGCTTTGCAAATGTTTTTCTTACCCTAGTCACTTCCATTTCTGCCGCCTGCCGATCTTTCTCCAGTGAGGATATTTGTTGCATGGTATCATACTGATTCTGAAGCAAGCCTTCAATATGATCGTTTTGGCTTCCAATTTCTTGCTCAAGAGTCTTTTGATTAGCAATACTTTGTTCTAAACGCGCCCTTGCAAGCTCTTTTTCAGCCTCGGCTTGATTGTAATACATCTTAAAACCACCCAAAGAAATAGCGAGAGCGACGGTTAATACTGCGCTAATTTGCCACATTTTTCAATCCTCGTTAATCAAACTGTACACTACAAGCCTCTCAGCCTGTTATTTTGTATAGCTTGTTTTTCAGCGCCCTTGTTCTTTAGGTAGGTGCCGCCAAGATTTGTGAGTCCGTTAACTATCGCTCCAAATATCATATATTTCTCCTTTATGGTCCGTAGACGTTAAATCGGTAATAGGTTTGAGTTGATGTAGTGTAACTTGTAAAAATCTTATGCCTAGCCTCTATGGTCAACTTTACCACAACAAACGCCTCAGACATGCTATCAGCTACGCAAGTGATTTGGGCGACCCCACTTGAACTCCAAGGCGAGGTGATCGGGTCGCTGGCAGTTTCTACGTTGTATGACGTCCCATTCAATACGGCTGTGGTAGCGATGCCTCCCGCAAGCTCATTATATATCTCTTTATCATGGACAAACCGATATTCAACAAGGTACTTCATAGAAGGGCCAAAGCCTAACGCCCAATTATCTGTGCTAAAGGTGATTACTCTAGTGACGGCTCCCGACCCAGTATCTACGTTCTCAAACTGGTTGCTTGGAGGAGATGAGAAATATAAAGACGTACAGCAACTATAGAAGTCTTGTAAATCTATAACACCGCTTGTTGGGATGTTGTTGTTGTTGGGTGTCCCTGACGTAATATTAGGAACGTAAGTGCCATTGCGATAATAATTCCCCATAGAAGCCACGCCGTAAATAGGTCCATAAGTTGCGGGGCCAAACAACTTTCTAATATCATCTAGCGATATGGCTCCACTTGCTATGCCTAGCGGTATGCGTGTTCCTGCTGAGGGGTCGGCTATAGTCGTAATGGTGCTTGTATGGCTAACACCGTTTATCGTGACCGTTGCGCTTGTTGATGCGCCATAGCTTGCCGATGATGTTCCGTAGACGTAGACCACTTGGTTGTTAGTTACCGTCTTATCGGCGGTATCAGGGGTGCCGCCTAAAGTAAGGCTAGTTTTAGTTCCCGCTGACCCAGAGGCCACGGCTGTTACGCTGACATTGATTCCTGTTACTGTAAAGCTACCTAAGGCATATTCTTGGCTAGGGTTAGCATCTGAAATGCCATCAAAAGTAAATGCGTTAGGGGTGTTGTCAGTGCTGGTAATGATGTCTAAATAGATTGTCCCGCTAGTATACCCTGATAGGGCGCAAGTCAGGTTGACAACGGAGACAGTCGGGCTTGTTTTAACCGTCCTTGTCCCGTTGCCAAGTCGGGCTATTGATAGATTGCTAGTCACAGTCCAATATGATGATGAAAAAGAGGATACGGTAATAGACCCAGTGCTAGGGTCACTTGCCGAGGTATGGTTGATCGTTAATAAATCGCCCTCTTGCATAGACAGGCGACTGCCTGACGAACCGCCACTTATTACTTGAATATTCCCAAATTCATCATTAGCAAAAATATTAACTGTGCGGCTAGTCATTAATTAAGCCCAAACAGTCGCGCAAACATCTTGAACAATCTGAATATACCCACTAACGTCTGTAGGCTCACCATCAGCGTCAAAACGGTTTAAGTGGGTGACGTGGTTTGAGACAGCGGGTAATTCAGCATCTTCCGTATCATCAAAAGTAATCAACATGACCACCATTAACCTTGGATTACCTTCATTGGTTGTCGGGTCATCGCCTGTCGCGGGATATGTTTCAAAGCGCTGTAGCACTTCGGTTTTTGTAATAGCCATTTTATTTCTCCAATAGTTTGTGTACTAGGGTTTTAAGCTCGCTTATTTCCTGCCCTTGAGATTTAACTAATTTCAAGAGCTTTTTTACTGGCGCTTTGATCTTTATGATTTCTTTTTCGTGGTCTTTGGCTAACTCAATTAGATAGCCAGTGATATTGCCGTAAGCTACTGACTTATACTCTCCATCGTGGACTAGTTCGGGCGCGATCTTTTCTAGCTCTTGAGCGATTACACCAGAGCCACCTTGACCGCCTTTAGTAAATGACACTCCGCGCATCTTCAATACTTTCTTGCCTTCTAGCGTTTTGATGTTGGATTTTAATCGCTTATCTGAATAGGCTGTGACGTTGCCTGTTGAGGTTATTGCTCCACAACCTACAGTTCCTATGTTCGTTAGGTTCCTACTGGCATCTATTACTGTGGTGGTTCCCATTTTCAGAACGCCAGCAATGCTCGCGTTTGCTGATGTGTAGAAATTTCGGTCATCATTCCAACCCGCTACCGTTTGCCCTGCGGTTGCTGAATATATATGGTAACCAGTCGTTGTGATGCTGTTGCTGGGCGAGGTTCTGAGGCCAATATACCAGTAATTACTGATAGTGTTTTTGTAGCGAATCATTGCCTCGCCACCAACACTACTTTCAATTCTAAGGTAATTATTTGTGCCTTGGGTCGAGGTGAAATCACCAGTGAAGGTGCCAGTCGCCGCTGTGAGGTTTCTACTGGCATCTATTACTGTGGTGCCTGAAATCTTTAAGGAATGGCTAACGATGTCAATATCGCCACCCATAGTCCAGTTGCCAGATGTAGACATCAACGTTGCGCTTGTAGAGCCACCAAACGGCCTAAACTGTAATGCAGATGAGTTGTCGGCAGGATTAGCGGCAATGTCCCACATTTGACTAGAAGCCCCCATCAGCCTTGTGTAAGCCCAACCACCGCTCCCCGCTATCTCAACGTTAGTTACTGCTTTGACTACCCCTGTACTGGTGATAGCCCCACTAGAGATTGCCCCTCCAAATGTAACCGCCCCAGTTCCCGCAAGCGTCATCATGTTATAGCCAGTGGAGCTGGTAATTTTAAACCCAGTGCCAGTGTATGCTACGAGTTCTTCCCAGTCAGATGCGTTGTTCCATAAGTAGTGGTTATTATCACCAGTTCCTCGCAAATATAACTTTTTGTCGTTGAGAACTAGATCACTATTAGTATTTGCAAACGGAAGGGCAGTGCCGATTGCGTAGGATGCCCCCTCTACGTTCCTACTGGCATCTATTACTGTGGTGCCGCCAACAAGATAACTTCCAGACGCTCTAATATTACCGCTGACGGTTAGCTTTTCTTCGGGTGTCGTTGTGCCTATGCCTAAATTTCCGTTACCCCGAAGAGTCATTAATGTGTTGGTGTTGTACCCAGAATTATAGAGATCGCCAAACTGCATACTGACCATAGTGCCGTCATAATCAGTGCTAATACCCCCTGTGATGTTGGCGCTATCTCTCCAAGACAGTTGGCCTCTTCGCTCCCTACCAGTTGCATAGGCAGTTTCTAGTGATAGTAAGTGCGTACCTCCTGACTGCTTGACGTGAATAGGGTTAAGAGGCGTTGAGGTGCCTATGCCGACATCACCTGTAAAGGTTCCATCTACTGCCGTTAGGTTCCTACTAGCGTCTATTACTGTGGTGGTGCCAATCTGTAGTGCACCACTAACCTGAAGTCCTGCGGATGGTTTTGTAACATCTGTTTCCCCATAGCCAATTCGCATACCGTTGGCGACTGAAAGGTAACCGTCAGTGGTTAATGCCATTGCGCCTCGCGCATTAGTGTGTGCCGCATCACCCCACCAGAACCCGCGATCGCTGTCGTTGTTCATCTGGAAAGACATTGCGTAGTCGTTATTTAAACCACCAAAGGTATAGCTAGGTCCCATTCCTATACCGTAGTTCGTGTCACTCCAAACGCCAAACTTAACTCTTTGGGCGCTAGTGCCTGTATTAATGTTGCCGCCATCAACGGCTAGGTCACCAGTTATCGTCCCGCCAGTTTTGGGAAGCGCGGCATTAGCTACAGTAACAGCCGTATCGTAGTTAGCTTTATTAGTTGCCGTTAAGGTGCCGTCGTGCCAAATCTTTCTGGAAGTTCCTTGTGAACCATCAGTTACTCGCCTAAAGAACATTTCATCCTGATTGAATGGCAAAGATATATCGTAATAGTAACCGTTGCCATTAGCGTGATTAGCTATGATGTGGTGATACCAATCAGAAGTAGGATTAGTAGGAGACGCTCCGTCTGTGCCATTACCACCAGCACCTGATACATCTGTCCACTGTAGTTGTGACGCGCCAAAGTCAATTAGACTCTCTTCGTAAAGTCGGCTGTGGTTGTGGCTGTTATTAGCAACCACTACTGATAAGGTAGCATTGCCCATGTTAGTAAACGTAGCAGAACCTGAAGCATCACCAGACAGTGTTAATGTAGTGTCGTGGGATGCCGATAAATATCCAGCCAATGCGTGATCGCCCCAACCGTAAGCTGTGTTCCAGTTAGATGAGTTGTTTGTAAATGGTAACGTGTAGTTATTCGCCCCATCAGCTACGTTTAAAAAGGTTCTTGTTACAGCGGCGGTAGCGTGACGCATAAAGCCGTCATCACCAGACTCAGCAAGTATCTTTGTGATGCTTCCACTTGCAATATCGTTAGGCGCAGTATTGAAATAATTGGCATAGATATACCCACTGCCTGTCCTTTGAACGACTGTGCTGTTTCCAGCGGAAGATGAAACGGTATAGGGAAATGTGTAATTGTTTGCGTCATCGTCAATATCGTCTAGCTTGATGCCATCTGTGGCTAC
>Ga0208646_1000163_pt1 | contig 46463 bp, 59 predicted proteins | sample AntAceMetag02UK8_FD_184762 | JGI IMG/M metagenome (GOLD analysis project Ga0208646, IMG submission 184762) | Saline lake microbial communities from Ace Lake, Antarctica - Antarctic Ace Lake Metagenome 02UK8 (SPAdes) (version 2) | ecosystem: Environmental > Aquatic > Non-marine Saline and... | reverse complement strand
CGGCTCTGCGGGGTTGGATGGACGTGGCGCAGGCCAAGGGTCACCTGGACTGTGTGGAGGTTCTGTAGGGTGTGTTGGCTGACGCAAAGTACATGGCTTGGATGAAGCGCTGCTGTGAAGAAGGGAGGCCTCTGCAGCTAGAGGCGGCCCTGCTTGATTTGCGGGCGGTGAAGCTCTTGGATCGGCCGGCTCTGCGGGACTGGATGGACGTGGCGCAGGCCAAGGGTCACATGGACTGTGTGGAGGTTCTGAAGGGTATATTGGCTGACGCAAAGTACATCTGATCTGTTTTAAATATTTTAAAACCCAACCGTCGTGTTTGCCAACGCGCCAAACCCGTCAAACCGGAATTCGACTGGTTGCAACCCTGTGCCGGTACCGGTACTTAACCGGTTGCAACCTGGTACCGGCACTTAACCGGTTGCAACCTGATACCGGCACTTGACCGGCCTCTGGGAACCGCACCGCAACCACATTCGTAAAGACTCTGTAGCATGGAATCCGTCGCGTCCAAGGTAAGAGATGCCCTGAGCACAGCCACTACGTCTTCCGAAGGGACGTCCGCGCCTCAGGTGCACTTCACGCCGGCAGATCTTCCGGATACGAGCGTACTTCGGTCGGCCCTGCAAGCGGTGCTGGCAAACTCGGTCGGACGCCTCCACAGCGCCCTGGACGGCATCGTGGTAACGCCAAAGATCGTTCAGGTTCTCCTGTACATGTGCTTTGTGGATACCGCCAAGCCCGCCAACGCCTGCGCCGAGCTGCTGTTGGACCACTTCGAACAAATTACGGTTGCACGGACGGCCCTGTGGTGCCTGCGCCCGGGCACCTCCAAGCGTGTGCGCCGCGTGGCAGTACAATACCTGACCGCCAACGGAACGCGCGACGCAAAAGGCTTTGCGGCTCAGTTTGAGACGCAGTTCAGGGCTGCATGCCTTGACACCAAGCTTCCGGAGAAGGCAGTGCTCCACCTCTTCAGCGCGACCCTTCCCCATAACGCCCGGTCTTTGCGCTGGGGATTCCTGCTCCGCAGCGCCGTGGAAGGTGAACGAGAGCACCTATCCTTGGCGCTTGTCCGTCTCACGCAACGGGGAGACGACACGTCCCTGGATCCAGTCGGCGCCTTCCACCGGCTCCAGGCCAAAGTCGGGCACCTCTGCCGCGCGATGATCAAGCTGCGCAACAGCGATACGCTGAGCGACGACGACAAGGCCGCCAAGACGAACCGAGTCGCGCCAATGCTGAAGCTGGCGAGTGAGTCTATGCAGGACCAAGCACGCGTGGCCGGAATCCTTCCGGTCAGTCCCGACTCGGGCGCGTTCCAGCAGGAGCTGTGGCGGGGCACCGTTGGGAAGATCGGTCTGGGCAAGGTGCGTCTAGAGGACAAGATGGCGATCCTCGAGCAGCTGGAGATGGACCAGAGCAAGATGAACTGCGCGGTGGCGGAGGACGCGATCGATATGGACGACGCGGGGACCGCCACAGCCGCCGAACCAAGCTCGTCGCCGCGATCGCTTGTCTGCGTCGGCCGAGTCGCGACTCGCTCGCTGCGCGACACGGCGAGGATGGCCGCAGACAAGGGCATGGGTCGGGTCGTACTGGCGATCGGCCAAAGAGTCCATCTCTCCCGCACGCGGGTCCTCGAGCGGGCGGTTCAGAACCTTGATGTGAACCTGGTTCGGCGGCTGGTTCTTGACCTTCAGGCAGAGGGATGCAAGGGGACACTTCCTCTGACGCGGACCGACGGCTTTGCCACGCGCCGGGCCTCTCGCCTCATGGCGTGGTTGCGGCACCACCAGAGTCGCGGTCGGGATGTTCGGTCCGTGGCGCTCGTTCTGCTCGCTGGAGCCAGGACCAGGGCGTTCCCCATGCGCGACATAGCATGGATTGCTGGTCGTGCAACTATCGCAGAGCCTCTGACCTGGGAGGCAGTCACCGAGAGTATGGACAACGAATCGATCGAGATCGTGCGCGCGATGGAGGCCACGGACCAAGAGACGACACGGACTGGGGCGCGGGCCGCCGGAGGCTCTCCGATGAGCGGTGCGGGATCGGATCTCGAGGCCAAGGCACCCGAATCACCCCGAAGGCGGCCGCGCCACGGGGCCAAAGTCGACGCGCTCTTCGAGTTCACCCTGCAACGCGCGGTGCTGCGGACGGCCTCCGCCGTCAATCCGTGGAACGTCGTGTGCAAACGGATGGTGGCGCCGCCGCAGGTGCCGGATCTTACCGGAGGAATGGTCGGCAAAGAGTTCGTCGAACGCCCACGGTGGGCGACGGTAGAGGCGTGAGAACGGACGAATACGGACGAAGGGACAAGATCGAAGAGGTTTGAAGGAGTGTATGAGAGCCCTCAAAGTTGGGATGGATGGACGGATGGATAGATGCTGACGGGAGCTGGGGTGGAACGTGCTTGCTACTTGCTATCTTGCTGCTCACGATTCAAACGATGTGACAAACCGACACTGCACGGGAAGCTTCCGGGCACCGTCATCGTACTGCGCCTCCTTCTGGCGATGGAAGCTGATCCGTCGCTCGGTCGTTGACTCCAGCACAAACTTGCGGTACTGCTCCAGCCCGTCCAGGTACCTTTGCCTCCACTCTTCGCATTTGCTCAGACTCGGGCACCGCTTCTCCAGGATAAGGTAGCAGAGACCGCAGAACTTCCACGCGGTGCTGCCGAGGAGCATGGCAAGAGGATGCGCCTCCGCGTCTCCCATGAAGCCAGCATACTCTTTTGCAAACCGCGCCGCTCCCTATGCCTTCTCCTCACAGGGCCATTCGTCAAACCCAGGCTTGCCAGGAACACCGTTCGGAACTGAACCATCGTACGCGTCCACATCCTCGTCCGTGTCTTCCTCGCCATCCCACAGGTCCAGAGGATGCAGCAGGCTTTCCTCCGTCAGGATGCGCTTGGTGATGGCACCCGTGGCCTGCATCATCTGCCATCCCAGGTGCATACGCCGAGCGCGGGCATCCAGCGACGCGTCCTGCACAAGCTCCTGTTCCGAACGACCGCCGGCGGCAAAGAGATGGTTCTGGTCTCCAGTCATCATGAACTGCACCGCGGTGCGGCACAGAAGCGCGGCGATGGGGTTGCGCTCGACCTCGGGCATGTCGTCGTGCACGGCGAGGCCCTCCACCACGTACGAATGGTCCTCGGTGACCAGGTCAATCACCGACGTGCCGTCTCCCATCCGCGCCATCACCGCGTCGGTGCCCAGGCGCTCGATGCCCACGGCCCCGGCGCTGGACCTGGTGCGCAGCGCTGCGCCGGACCCCGGAACGAGCGCCTCCAGGTCCTGGTACCATCGGTTGCGCTTCGCGAGGTCGGGATGCAGCACCAGCCTCCGGTCTCCCTCGGGCGCCATGAACGAGTGATCCACCGTCGCAAACGGTGTGCGTCCCCCAAAGCCCCAAATGTGCCTGCCGCCAAACTGCTCGTCAACGTACACGACTCGCGTGGAGCCGCCAGTGCGCCCGCTCATTACGAGGTCGCCGGAGCGCACGTCGACGATGCAGCGGCGAGAGCCGTCCGCCATCGTTACTCTGGCCGACGGCACAAAGCACGAGTGCCGAGTGCCCGCGCACTGCTGGTGACCCGTGGGATCGCAGTTGAGGGGCACGCACGCCAGGGGTCCTCGCTTCACCCCGCCGCTGTCCGTCGTCTTGCCCACGCAAAAGAGGATCACCTGGCACTGGTTCCGCGCGTCCCAGCACTGGTACGGCAGGAACGTCTGCTCGTTCTTCTTGCACTGGTGCGAGGGACCGTACCGGATCTTGTCGAAGACGTTCTTGAACCAGTCCTTCGTCTCGGTCCACATCTTCTCGACCAGGGTGCGCCCCGCGATGCTTGGGTTGCCAGGCTTGCACGGACCCTTGCCCGGCGAGACGGTGATGCCCATGCGCTTCAAGTATGCCTTGACGGCGGTGTTGTTGAGCGCCTCTTGGTTCGCGGGGTCACAGCCTTGCCAGTAGCAATCGATGACGGCGTACATCTGCAAGAGGAATGCCATGTTGCCGCTGATACCCAAGGGACTGATTGGGCTATCCTGGATCCCGAGATTCCCGCAGACAGCAGAGCAATAAAAATCGGAGCGGGGGCACAGCCCCAGGCAGCCGTCGGCCCCACCGCACCACTTCAGGCAGCGGGGTGTGCACACGCCGCGGAGGTGGCTCAAGATGTTGTCAGCGCGCTCCTTGAGCGACGGGTCCTGCGCCACTCTCTGTGCCGCGTACTGGGTGCCGACAATCATCGGCTGCGACATAGCGAGGAAGTTCGGTCCGGCGCAGGAGCCCGCCTGCGGCTGCTGCATGCCGGCGATCGCCGAGCAGCCGTCGCCGGGCGAGTTCAGCGTCGTTTGCGAGGGGGTTCCGCCCGTGGCGCTAGATATGTAACGACCGATTCCCCCTTCGCCGCACATGCACTGGAAGCCGCCGTCAGGATTGGTGGTGGCTCCCGCCGCAAGCCGGCTCTGATTCTCGATCTCAGTGATCATGGCTCTCCACTTGGTGTCGTCGTCCTGGTCGCACGTGGCGGCGGCGGTGCCGTCCGCCTTCCACAGAGCGCACCCGAAGGCGGCGTCCGGGTCGTTGGCCGCAGAGATGGACGGAATGGGCTGCTCCCAGAATCCGGTGGGGAAGGGGAGGTCCCGGTTCAGCAGCGCCGCTGCTCGAGTGTCCGAATCGCAGTCCTTCGCCGTAAAGATCTCCCATGGCGTGCCCAGCACTCCCGCGTACGCCTTGCACTAATCCCGGCGGGCCACCGTCTTGACCTTGGTGCTTCCGGGAACGCGCTTGCCCCAGGACCCGCAGTGGTCAAGGCCAAAGACGTTGGCTTTGCGAAGCTTGTCACTAAAGTTATGCAGGGCGTACCACTCGACGTTCTCGATGTCCTCGGGCTTGCCGTCGGGCTGGGTCAGGAAGGTCGGGACCACAGCTTCGGCTCCCACGGGCACGCCCAGCGTACGCCCCGTGGTGAAGCCCTCGTCCGTGACCTTGTTGTAGACGGCAAGGTTCACGTCCTGCGCACCCTGCGCCCAGTCGAGGTAGTTGATTGTCTTGGCCACGCAGCACGACACCACCGAATTTATTTTGCTATTTTTACCCGCGCTGGTCTCGATGGCGCACTGGCGGTTCTCGGTGAATGACTTGTCGGGGAGCACAAAGTCCGCGCCGCACCGGCAGCCAAGGGCCGCGCCCCCGTCGCCTCCGATCCCGATGCTGAGGCCCGGCTTAGTCCGGCCAGGGGCACGCGTGCCTGGCACCTGCGCCGCCGTCTGAGCCTGCTTGGTGCTGACCCCCACCACAAACTGGCTCGGCTCAAAGAGCGCCGTGTGCAGGCAAATGTTGTACTGGGTCAGGCCCTGCTCGCGGAAGCTTGCGTTGCAATCTCCAAACTCGGTGGGAAGCGCTTCGCACGCCGAAGGACACGTGGGGTTGGTCTTGCCCGCCTCGAGGAAGACGCAGCCGAGGCACGGCCCGACGTCCCACGTGCCTTCGTTGGGCGTTCCGGGAGGCAGCGTCTCGCTCGAGATGTCGCTGATGGGCGCTTTGCCCTGGTTGTCTCCCGGGCGGTCAAACAGCCAGCTGAGGTGCAGCGCGTAGCCGTCCGGGGCGGTCTTGCCGTCGGGGAGCGTTGTGCTGGACGCGCAGAAGCGGCAGAACGGATCGGGGGCGTCCTCGAGCAATGGGTATGGCGGCTGCTTGCGGTCCGTGGCCATGTACCACTGGTAGTTGGCGGTTCCCGGGTCGCAGAGGCACTCGGCGCACCAGGTGCAGTGGCCCTTCCCGTAGCACGACTGCCCCTGAAGCGGGGGCCGCGCCGGCCCAAAGTTGCTCTTGACCTTGTCATCAAAATAGTCAGTCTCGCCGCCGACCTTTGGATCCGTGGCAATGACGGCGGGGCATCGCGGCGGGTGTGCGTAGCACTCCTGCGGGGTCTTGGCCAGGTCGGACAGATCGCCGCGACACTTGGTAGAATCGCTGCTACCCGGTAATCCGTCCTGCGGTACCTGGTCCCCGTCGTCGTTGCGCACCAGGTATCGGTTTTTGCAGGCGTTCGGACCGTACGTCGGGCAGAACACGAACTGGCGCTCCATACCCGGGACCTGATACGGGATGGAGATGCTGGTGCCCGGGACCTTGCCCTCCTCGCAGTGGCACTGGCCGTCGGTTCCGCACAGTCCCAGGGAGGGATCCTGGAAGCACTCGAGAGCACGTCGCGCACCAGAGCCGTCCGGGTCGCTGCGGATGTTGCCCGGGCAAGACGGGATGCACTGACCTTCGTACGCCGCTCGCTTATCGCTGCCCGCCGTGTAGGTGCTGACGCATCCCTTGGGCTCCGGGTACTCCTCGTCCGACGTCGCCGGCGACGGTACGGTGGAGGGCCGCACGTTGCTTGGAGGTTCGTTGCCCGCCAGGCAGCCGGCGCACGTCCCCCCGTTGAGAAGGTCGGCCTCGGTGTATCCGTAGCGGAAGTTGCAGGAGCACTCGGGCTGGCCCGTCTCCTGGTTGTAGTGCAGGAACGCGTGCAGGTTGGGGAAGACGCCGGGAAGCTAGTGGTCGGCGACTGCCTGGCCCTGGACGATCTTCACCACGGGCACCGCGGGGGCCGTCGGAAGCAGCGCCGCGGAGATGGCGCATTCGCCGTTGGCAAGGTCGGCGGCGGTGCAGCCGCCGCGCGCGCATATGCCCTTGTCAATGTCGTCCTGTGAGCATGTGTACTTGCTCGGGTCCTGCTCGCCGATGGCCGACTCGTACGAGCTGCAGAAGTGACTGGTGCATTCGTTGGTTTTGTAGGACTGGCTGCAGTTGTATCCCGTGTACCCCGGATGGCAGATACACGTCTCCTCGGCTTCCCAGCACGTGCCGCGGGTCACCCCCTGGGCGTCTTGGCACCCGTCTGGACACGCGTTGGGCGAGTCCGAGGCGCAGGCGGGTCCGTAGAATCCGACTTCGCACGTACACACGGGGTTGCCGTCGCCGTCGTTGCCGCAGGTGCCACCGCTGTTGACCGAGTTGCAGGCGCCGATGCTGGTTCCGGTACCCGGGCACGCCTTGGCGGAGGAACAGGCCACTCCCGTGAATCCGGCGTTGCAGTCGCATCGACCTGTGGAGGCGTTGCAGGTTCCGTTGCCTCCGCAGATCACACCGTTGTACGTGGGACAGACGTTGGCGACCTCGTCGCAGGCGGGGCCGGTGCGGTTGAGGTTGCAGTGGCAGGTTCCGTTGTTGCACTGCCCCTAACCCGAGCAGGGTACGTTGACGCGGCCGTCGGGGGCGTTACCGACAGGGCAGTGGCCGGTACCGCCGGCGCCGCCGGCGCAGTCGGCTCCCCCGTATCCCGGGTCGCAGCTGCATGCGCCCTCCAGGCACTTGCCGTTGCTGGAGCATTCTTTGCCGTTCGAGTCCTTGGGGCACGGCAGGGAGCGCTTGCCCGTGCCGCCCTGGTTGATGTGCCGAATGGACGCAAAGGTTCCGATGCCGATCACGATCAGGACCACGATTACACAGGCAATCACGATGTGCCGAGTGGTGCGACGGTGGCTCACGGCGCCGGGATCTGCCGAGGTCGCGCCGGGATCCGTGGATGCGGGGTCCGGAATGGAGCTCGAGATGATGGCCGCGAGATCCGGACTACCGCCTCCGGTCCCCATGCCGAGACGGGAATAAAGACGGAGCGATTAATGACCCTCGTGGCGTTTCAGGTCGCGGGGGTCTTTGGGAGCTCGCGCCCCATCTGTTCCTTGCAGGGGGTTCCTGGACGCGCGATGGTTTAGGTGCCGCATCACCACCACGCGCCGCAGCTGAGGGTCACTTCCCATCGTTCTGGCCTGCCCTTCGTCCACGCAGCAATCGCTGCACACGCCGAAGCAGCCGCAGACGGCGCCCATTCGCCGCAATCGCGCCAGTGTTGTTTCGTCGTCCTGCCTGCGCAGGCTCTCGCTTGCCGCCCGTGCAGCGATGTGCGAACCAGGGAGAGGCCACATGCCCGCAGTCGGTGCACGCGATTTGCAAGGGCTCTCGGCCGTCAAGCGCCGCTCTCTCCAGTTCGTCGGGCGGAATGCGGACGGGCGGCGGGGCGGTGGCGTCTCGCACCGGGACGATCGATCCGCGCATGGCCCGACTGCGCTCCGTCCTCGATTTGATGGCGTGGCAGCCTGTGCAAAGCGGTTGCAGGTTGCCCAGCGCGTCGGCTCCACCCCGGCAGAGCGGCACCCTGTGGTCGATATCCGTGGCCGCGGTCAGCTGTCGGCCGCAGGCGGTGCAGCGGAATCCCGTGGAAGCACACACCGCGAGGATGGCTGTGGTGGCCCACTTCCTGCGTCGCTTGCGCTTTGGGGCTCGGATCCGGTCTGCGACCGCCACCGCTCCGCGGACGCGAGGCAGCGGCAGGCTTCCGGGCTGATGACCAGAAGCGGAAAGACTATGGCCGCCACGGGGAAGGCTGCGGTGCCGGAGGCGTTTGGCGCCCATCTCCTAACGACGGAAGAGCTCGAGGTCGTGCGGGACGTGGCGGGAGCCTTGGTAATCCATGCCCTGAGCAGCAAGCCCGGGGAAGAGTCGATGGAACGGCTGGCTCGCACGGTCGAGATGCCCGAAGGTCGGGCGATCGAGGCAAAGCGTGCCGCCTTCGAGGCCCTCGGCCGGCACGCGCTGGATCCCTTGTCCGACGGAGTCCGCACGGCGTTCGAGGAGATATGCGGCAAGAAGGGCGATGTCGTGCTGGGCGTCATGTTTGACCTCGTGGTGTCTGCGGTTGAGACCGACATCGCCTTCAGAGCAGCCATGCAAGAGACGATGCCCGAGACGGTTCGCAAGGATGAAACGGTGTGACGTTGGTCGGTTTACAATGGCCGCCAGCGGCGCCGGATCCGACGTTAACGCAGGTGGTCAGGATCACACGAAGCAGAGTCAGGAAGCTCTCGAGATTCTCGAGATGATTTGCAAGGGATTCGCAGCAGAAGAAGACTACGGAGCTCCACGACTTGCAGCGTACACAACTAACCCAAGCACGATCTTTTATCATGCCACCACCACAGACGGTGTAACGATCATTAAAGACGACGTTGCTACAGAAGGAAGCAGCGCGGAGACGTTGACGTTGCATGTGCAAAAGCATGGGCTTGTTGTGCAATCCTTTGGCAAACATCACGTTGAGATGTCGGGGCGTCTCTTTGCCTTTTACGACTGGGCGGGCGTCTACAGACCGCAGAACCTGCCGGGGCCATTGGCTGACAAGGCAAGTCGCATACTGGGTCTCCCGAGCGAAGGGGCACATGACGGCTTCTTTGCACCGCGCGAACTTGTGGCAGCCATAAACGCACAATCAGATGGTATTGACTCGCGAACCGCCATATCGAACTTACTTCGGTCCACGGATCCGCGCGTTCGATTGCTGCTCACCGACAACAGCGGATCAGGCGACTGTCTGCTGTACAGCCTCATGGTGAGCACAGGCTGGTGGGACGAGTCGCCAGAGGCGTTGCTCCGCTGGTTGGCGTTTTCAGGCTCCTGGGGCAACTACCTGCTGCAGATGCCCAAGATCAAGCTCTTGTCCGGTTCAGAGGAGGTACCGTGGGCAAGAGAAGCGGACGCGGCGCACCTCCAAACCGATCCGCTGGAGGGAACGTACGATGACTCGTTCTTCTTCACCAAATCCATGCATGAGCAAGATGAGCGGCTGTAGAAAGCGCCCATTGCTGATGGAGTAACAGACTTTACCGCTGCTATTAACTTAGATGCGTGGACGCAAAGGAGTTGGAATACCTAGCAATTTGTGCTTCCGCTTCTTCTGGTCCAAGACGTTAATTAGAACGGAAAGCCGAAGCTCAGTGTGGAGCGGGTGTCAGCACCGATAGGATATCAATCAAATCTGTATAGTGGTCGTGACGTTTAGGGAACCTACGCTCCCATGGTAACCACCATGGATGTGTCCGCGCACATGCTCGATTGGCTGGCATTCTGTGGGCTCGAGACGCTTCAGCTGGATTACGATACAACCAAGAGACAGGTGGACGGCTTCCGAGTCATTCGAAGCGCCAAATCAGTCCCGTTCGCGGACGGTGCGTGTGTCGTGAATCTCAAACAATGCCACTGGGTAGCGCTGGCTTCTCCCAGTCGCCAGAGCAGCAAGCGACAGCGCGAAGATTGGGAGAAGCCAACGATGGATTCGATACGAACGAGGCTGAAGGCGCCGGTGGAGGCCTGGAATCGGTAGAATTAGCTGCCGGGACTGTTGCAGTGGTGGAGAGCCGAGGAAGGCAACACACATTCGGCTCTGCTAACCAGCCACAACTCCATCGGGAACGAGGGCGTTGACAAGCGCCGCTCCGACCTGGTTGAGGATATCATAAACTTGATTCACGGCTCTTCGGAGATTACCGGATCGTTGGCCGACGCATGGAAGGCTCTGCGCGACAGGCACACGGACCTCATGTACACCATCCGTCTCCTGCAGATGGTGCAGTCGACAGTAAGCACGCTGGTGGGAGAAGATGAATCCGTCAAAAGAGCGCGCTTGTAGCTGAGACAAGCGAATAGTAAGCGGATACAAGCGGAGAGTTAGCTGAAAGCGCAGGAGCTTCGGCAGGCGAAGCTTGGTGGGCCATCTGAAGAGGAGAACGTTGCCCGTGCGATCGCCGTGTCCGCCGTGACCGCCGAGAAAGATGAAGTACACCGCCTCGAGACGGAGCTCAGCACGGCACTTACCACGCAAATCACAGGAAACCCGACCGATCCTCTGGCTCAGCTTCTGGATCTTCCGAACTAGGAAGAGCTGTCCGAGCCCCTGCTGTACAAAGCTCTGGTCAAGGTGATTGTTGTCACCCTCACCCAATTAGACCACATAGGAGAGCAGTCCCCTAAGCAAAAGCCCGCGCTGGAGTATCTCAACGAAACGCTGACGTTTGTTGTGACAACACCGGGAGGCGACGATCTCACATCGGAAGCCGGCAGCGGCAAAGGCAGCAGCAGCGGAGCAGCGAGCGGAGGCGGAGCAGCGAGCGGAGCAGCGAGCGGAGGCGGAGCAGCGAGCGGAGGCGGGGCGACACTGTAGTTTCTGTTGCCAGAGGAGAACACTAAGCAGAACGTCGTCATCCGCAACGATAAAGGAGAATAGATCACCTCAGAAATTACCTTCACCCCCGAAATTCTGGATCAAGCAGTAAGCACGATGCAGAATCCGGAGGAAGTCACGCCTGCTGCTGAATTGCGACTCCGGCGCCAGGGAATGCTGCATCTGATGTATTTGCTGCTTCAGACCGTGTCGGTGGGAACTCCCGTACCCAAAGTGTTGACAAATATGCTTGACTATGTGCAGCCGATGCTTCGACCAATTGCTGCTGATGATCAAGCCGCGCGCATTGGTCCGGCTCCCGTCCCCCCTCGTTGGGTGGACGGCGAAGCAGGCCGGGAAGCCGCAGCGGGCCTCCGCAGCCGAGATGATTAACGAATGTTGCCCAGACTCACACTCACGATTCCAAGGACTGTGTCCACCTGCTTATTCGTCACCGCCGACAGAGGCAGATTAAAGTCTCCATGGCATCCCCACTTCGTTCCGAAGCTGTTGCGAATCCGAACCAGCGACCCGTCCTGGCTCAGCCCCACCGCCGTCACGCAGTGTCCCACCGGTTTGGGCGGTCCCGAGAGGGCCGGCATCCGGAAGGCCTACGACGTCCACGGCAGCTCCGCCCTCAGGTCCTCCTTCCCGTCCTTGTCCGTGCGGCGCCGCAGACCCCGAGCCCACTTCATCTGATTGGGGTACACGTACATGTTGAGAAGGCAGGGGCACTTGGCCCGGAGCAGCTTGGTCAGGGCCCGCTGCGCCTTGGCACCCGACGCATCGGGCCGGCGCTTCCGGGCAATCTCAAGCCGGAGCGTCGGATGGGTTTGGAGGAAGGAAGGCTGCTGCGCACGAAGGATCAGCTCCAGGTCGCCTGCTGAGCTGTCGGGGAAGTCCGTCGCAAAGACCGTCCCCTGCCTGGCAATTCGCTCAACGTTCGACAGCAAGCTGCCGCAGTGCGGATCGCATGCCTCGGCGCACGCCGGTCCGCAGTCGCACCGGGCTGTCTCGCGGCAAGCCAGGCGGCGCTGCGCGTCGTACAGGAAGCCGGCCGAGGCAAGGTTCCTCCGCAGGTACTCGCGGGTCGCTTGGCCTCTCGCCGTCAGCACCGCACGCAGCCACATGGCGGTGGCCATGGACGCGCACACGCACCGGTCCTCGGCGAGTTGGTTGTGCGGCTTGAGCGGGCCCTCGTATCCCTTGGACACGAAGTGTCGGCCGAGGCTGAGAGCTCGGGCCGCGCTGTCGAGCACGTCTTCGTCCCCCGTCTCGGCGGCCAGGGTTCCGGGAGCTGTGAGACGCTTCGTCTCGGCAGCGCCGGAGCGCACCAGCCGGAACATCTTCTTGCCGGAAGCTGAGGTGGCTACCGCGGCGGCACCACTCCCTCCACCTCCGCTCGCTACCGCCGTACCGGACGCCGGCTCAGAAGCCGGCACCGGTGCGGTCGCGGCCTTGCTAGCAAGCGGCAGCGGCGGTTTGACCCGCAGCAGACGGAAGACGGGCGCAGTTGTGGAAGCCATGGTTTTCGGAACGAGACGCGGCCGCTGGAAATCGCGGCACCGAGAGGCGGGATGGCGCGGCCAGCTATAATTTCTCGCTGCTTCGACGTCTTCACCGACGGAGACGCCGATGGAGACACCACCGTCAAGTGCGGCGCCGACAGCTTTGGTGTCCCCATCGACCAGTGCTCGGGCGCCACCAGAGCCGACGCCTTTGGCGTGGCGTGCCGCCTGGGCTGCAGCCTGACCGACCACGCTGCCGAATGCCTGACCTAGAGTCGCGCCTACTGCACGGCGCACCAGACCAACGTCGACTGCAAGTGCCTCTTCCCCAATAACACGTCAGTGTCCCTGAGCGCACAGACACTAGAGTACAATGACCTCGCGACCTTTGCGTCGAATCAGGACTTCGGATTCGACCCCAGGTGCATCTACCACGCGTGCTCGTCTTCTAGAGGCGCCACCATCCTGCAAGACTACGAGCTGCAGCAGAAGTGCCCCAACAACCCCGTGTTCTGCAGCGTCAGCAACGTCACCATCACGATCGACGACCTGCAGGCGGGCAACATCAATCCCGTGTCGTAGAACTGCGGCAAAACCAGCGGCAGCAAGGGGAGCGCGGCGTCCCAGGGTGGTGGTCCTAACGCGACCCCTCTCAAAGAGAAGATGCTTCCCTACGCCATCGGAGGGGCGGTGGCGATACTGCTAATCGGATTCGTGGTGGTTATTCTGGTTCGGCATCACGCCCGCGTGCGGGACGCCACCAACCAACTGATGCACACGGCCAACGTTCTGCTGTCCAACGAAGCCAACGCAGCCGCTCCCCATGCAAGAAGAAGCAAGAAGCCGTCACAACCAACCACAGGTTCTTCCAAGACGTCGCGTAGCCGGCCGAGAACGGTTGGGTGACTGACTACTGGGACGCCGAGTACCGCGGGAACGAACTCCCCGCAGGAGGAAAGCCGATGTCCGTTGGCAGCGGGGATGGGCAGGTCGTCAAGCTTGCGCGGTACGCAGACGACGGTCGGATGACTCAAGACGGGGACATTGACGACGTGCGTCAGCTCGAATTCGAGACTATCTTCGGACGTCTCATCCGGCGGAAGCCGTTGTCGTCCAAGAGACGACAAGGTGACCTAAGCAATCTGGGTCCCCGAGATGTAGCCGAGGCCCGAAAGTCCATGCGCAAAAAGCGCGAGCAGGTGGCAGCGGCTATGCGGAAGCAAGAGATCGAGGCGTCCGGGCGCGGCGAAGCGGACGGCGCAGATGCTTCGGAGGGACCGACGGACGACGACGACGCCCCGCGAGCGCCTTCGGGACCTCCGTCGCGGCGTCCAACGCCTCCGGCACCACCGCCTTCGGCACCACCGCCCGCTGCCCCTCGGTCGGGAATTCTGGCCTTGGAAGACTCGGGCGGCATGGCGTACTACTGGGATTGCGACCCCAGCCGTCCGGGCCAGTGCCGCCTGGTGTGGTACAAGACAGACTGGAGCTTCCTGGACAGCGACGGGTATCATTCGTGCATCGTCTCGGACAAGTGCACGCGGCAAGCCGACGGCAAGTATCGCTTCGAGGCGCAAGCGGCAGCGCTCGCGCCGACTGACGATCCAGGGATGCGGGTACCCGTGCGGCAGCAGCAGGCCTTCGAGGGTACGGCGCTGCCGGAACCGGAAGAAGACCCCGTTCGCAGGCAGGCCGAGACAGACGCCCAGCTGCTGCGAGGATCCGCGCTCGTGGCGGCGGCACCCGAAGTTCCGAGAGACGACGAGCTGACCGAGCCGGAGCGCGAAGCCAAGGCGCGCGAAGTCACAGACGACCTTGAGGCGGAGAAGGTAATCGAGTCCAGCCGAAGCGGTGATGCCGGCAAAGAGCCGCTTCCCCCGGACGATCTGCCACGGCCGGCGGAGCAGGCCCCGATGGTGACGACAGAAGTCGACGACGACGACCGTGACGACGGTGCTGCGGGTGCCGAACGCGGTGCCACGAGTGCCTCGGACGAGCTCCGGGCGCTGGCGGAGAAGGAACTCATCCCCGCAGCCGCAGCCAGCACGCCGAGCTCCGGACCAGCACGCAGTGGCACCCCCGCGGCACCGGACGGCACCCCCGCGGCACCGGACGGCACCCCCGCGGCAGAGGCACGCCCCCGACCCCGGAGAATGATCGTCGATGTGGCGGAGGAACGGCTGGAGCGGCCCGAGGTCCGCGCGAGAATCCGAGCTCGGTTCGGCCTCCATCTCGGCAGGGCCGACGAGAGAGCCGACGTGCGCGTGGTTCCGCTCGACTTTGTACTTCGTCAGCTCGAGAACGATCCGGACCTGCAGCAAAGGGTGCGGCGCGAGGCCGACGTCCGGCCGGAGCTGAACCGACCGGGGCTGCAGGAGATTCCGAGACGGGTATACATGGCGGACCGAGGCGGTCGCATCTGGGTGCCCGCGGCGCTGTGCAACTGCTACAGCACTAAGGCGCTTTAGGATCACCTGCAGACGAATCCTGGAGACGACTGTGTTAAGGCGCAGGACCAGATCGTCGGCATCCGGTGCTCCCGCGCGTGCTTTGCCACGCCGGCGGGTCGGAGCAGATGGATCAACTCGGGCTGCGATAAACGGGAGATAGAGCTGCTGGGAGGAGTGGGAAGAAGGCCGCTGTTGGCGGCTGGGGATGTTGGCGGCGGTTCTAGGATCCTTGGGGCGGCCGGGGTTAAGCCGGAACCACGACACCGGCAATATCCCGGTTTATCCTTGCGCTAAAACGGTTGCAACCGTCTTTGACCAGTCGGCGAGAATGGAGCTCACTTTGGCTCGGTTAAGAGGTTGGGGTGTCGCGTCGCATGGAACCGTCCAAGGCCAAGGAACCATCCAAGGCCAAGGAAGTCGCTGCGAAGACAACCGTGGCAAGGCCGGAGCCGCGCGAAGCAGTTGCCCCTGTTTTGAGCGAGGGAGAAGTGCTGGTGCACGCGCCTCGTACCAGCGTGGACGTTGTCCGGTGCGTGGAGGATTTTCTGGCCCTTGGCGTCGTGGTGATTGGTAGCGAAGGAGCCAGGGAGGAGCACGGCTTTGACACGCTGCAAGAACGCTGTGAAGTGGTCGTGGCCACTCCGAAGACGCACGTCACGCTACTTAAGATCGATCTAGTGCTGCAACGACTGCGCGGGCACCCGCACGTCCTGGGCCTTCGGAACTCGTGCATCATCAGCCGCGACCGGCGCATGATGTGTTTGGGGCCGGTACGGCGGTGGGGTGTCTTTGATCTGGTCCAACGATTCGGGGGCCTGGGCACGACAGGCCTGTCCATACACGTCTCCAGACAGCTGGTCCTGGCGGTGCGCGACATGCACCGGCAGCAGGTGGCGCACAAGGACCTCAAGCTCGAGTCCGTGTACCTCGACAAGGCGTTCCGATGCCGCGTCGGAGGTCTGACCCATTGCCTGCCGACGCACGGGCAAGACGGTCGGCCCAGAGTGACCAGACATCGCGGAGGCACGCGCGCATACACGGCTCCCGAGGCCATGCTGAAGCGGGAACACGATCCAAAGCCCGCCGACGTATTCAGCCTGGGAATGGTCCTGTTCATTCTGGTGGTCGGAAGGCCTCCGTTCCGGTGCGCGTCGGCAGAAGACACCTGGTATCGAGTGTGGGCGGACCAGCGCGAAGGACACCGGCAGCGGATGGACGAGTTATGGAGCAAGCACCTCAAGATGTCACGAATCATCATCGACGCGCACGCGGTGCTCTTCCGGAGTCTCGTGGAGGGCATGCTGCACCCCGATCCCCTGTGGCGTCTCCAGATATCACAGGTAGCCAAACACCCGTGGATCTGTACCGCGTGTCCCAAGGATATGTTTTGCCGGCAACTTCTCCGGGCCATGTGCTCCAAATTGGACCGCGCTCGCGCCCGAGCGGCCGTTCCGGCAGGCATCGCGTCGGCCGCCGCACCACCACCGAGCACAACAGATGCACCACCCGTCGCCTCCGGCGCGGCTCGGGTCAGCGACGGCGAAGGGACGACTTGAATTAAGTTTTGCATTACACATTACGGTTTACGCGCAGTCACTCGTGTGTTCTTCTAGCCAACTATCTTCCGCTTTAGCTTGGCCTCCTGCTTCCGGTCTTCCAGCAGCCGGTACACGCCGTACACGCCCGCCATCAGGGCAATCACCAGCAGCGTCCCGCCGCCGATGGCAACGTACATCTCGATCTGCCGGAACCGCGAGTCCACCGCCGCCTTTACATTCTGATTGTTGGGTCCCGTGGGCGTGTTGCCGCCCAACACACAGTGTCCGGTGGCGGACGCCAGAAGCTGCAGAGGCTCGCTGGGAAGCACGAACGTAAAGGCAGGAGCCTGCACGGGACCGCTGGGCGCCGGGGGATTTGAGGCCGACGGCGACGGGCTGCTTGGTGCTGGAGCAAGCGGCGCTTGCATAATTGGCGGATACGCGAACGTTGGCGCTACCTCGCAGGCATCAAAGGATCCGCCGGCGTAGTTGCCACGGCCGTCGCTGTTGCCGTTGCACTGGCAGGACCGAGCCATAGGGAGCTCGGTGCCGCACCCGAATCCGTACTGTTGAACGGTGGCCAGCAGGAGCGACTTGAACTTCGGGGGACTCTGTTTGCCGTTCCCTGGAATCTGCAGCGGTACGTGCGGCACGACCACCGAGACTACGATTGCCTCCATCTGGCCGCTCTGCGGGGCCAGCGACAGACGAAGCAGGGTCTTGTCTCCCCACTGCTGGCGCCACTACTGATACTTGGGCACGTTTACCGCCGGTCCCTGCTGCTGCACGAGGTCCGCGTAGTCTCCCAGAAGCATGAAGAGCGCTACGTTGGCGGGATTGGACGTGACCGTCAATACCCCCACATCTCCAACATCCTGCACGGTCAAGAACTGGCCGAGCTCCTGCTACGCCAGCGCGAACACTCTCTCGCGGAGACCCTCAGGAGGAGCCTCCTTCATCTTCTGGGAGATGTATGGAGTCCACCAAGCGGGCTCGGCAGGCGGCGGCACACGGGCAAACAGGCGGTAGCACGAGGTGGAGTCGTCCTCGTCCCCGCTCTCGAGGAAGAGGCCTCCGGGCGTGTCGGCCGCGGTGCTCATGGAGATGAACGACGACCGGTTCCGACCGACGTAGTACTGGTTCATGGCAGCAAGGGCCGGGCTTCTTTCGCGCATGCTGTTAGAATTACTCCCAGCGAAGCAGCGGCTCGGACCCGTTCAGGCAGGGCCGCGCGCTCAGAATCTCCACTGGACCTTCGGCAAAGGCCGTCAGGAAGAAGCGCCACGTCGGCTCGTGGAGCGAGTCGGTGCGGAGGCGGAGGCACCGGCCCGTGGTCCGGCAACGGGCCCGCACGAGGAGGCGGCATTCGGAAGGCAAGTGGTCGACCAGATCCCGGGGCTGCGGCATGGATGGAACCAATCCACCACAACTAGGAAGTAGTCTAGCCGCGCGGATGCCAACCGAGAAGCGCGAGATCTCCGTCTGTCTCTGTCCGGAAGAGTTGGGACGCCGAACCCAACCAGTGCGGGCGCACGATGTCGGAACGGTTTGATAAAGGTGCCGTGGGCTGGCAAACTGATGGAACCAAGGGATCGTATCAAACAATCAATGGATGTCGGAAGCAATCACGTCAAGCCATCCTCCTTCCAGCCCCTCGGCACCTGGCAAGCACCGCCACGCCACGCCACGACGCGGCACCGTCGTCTCAGGCCGTTCCCTCCGTTCCCTCCGTTCCCTCCGTTCCCTCCGTTCCCCCTGCTCCGATCGGGGCTCACTTTCGGGACTTGGAGGGAGCCCTCGGTACTCGTACCAGGCATACTTCTTCCGCATGCGTCTCGGTAGCGGCAGTGCGTCGGATCTCGGCAAACCCCGCGTCCTTGATCTGGCGCACGTAGTTGTTGAAGATGGCCTCCGTGTCGAAGTCATCCGCTCGCAACGTGATGTTGCGGGTAGTAGCCAGATTGATTACTACAATGGCTGGTCTAGATTCAGCTGCCATCTCTCTCGGTTTGGTTCTGTTGTGGTGTGAAGGTGTGATCCCCTCGCATTGGTGGAGGAAGTGCCGGCGTACGTGGTTGCAACCGGCTGTAGAAGTGTTCGCAACCGCTCTAATCTGTATTCGACTCGTGCGCCGGCACTTACGAACCGCTGCTCACAACGGATCATTCCTAACCATCGCCCGGACAATACAGGCAAGTCCATTGCAGCTACGATGTGCCTTCATTTGGCATTTGTACCCGGACAATCGCTGCATGAGCATCTCGCGTCGCACTGGCAAATATGGAGCTACTCGCAGCCCCGGGGGTTCTCGCTGCTGTCCGCGGTCGAGGATCGTCTCGAGACGCACCTAGCGAGCGACGCGCATGAAGGCCCCGAGTACACATCTCCTTTTTGCAGCACAGCTCGGGCATTTGTGCACTCGACCAAAGACGAGGCTCCGGAGACGCGGTCGTTCCTGGTGCAGTTCAGCTTCGAGGGCTTCGTGGACAGCGAGGACTCGTCCGTTGCGATTGGAACGGTGTTCCTGGCGTTCTCCGCGGGGAAGAAGCCAGTCAAGTTCGACGACGTGCAGCGCATGTGGACGGCCGTTGCGCCGTACCACAACGAGGAGCACTGGGCGGAGCTCGATCCCGAGCCAGCCTCGGACCGGTGGTCGCTGCGGGACGTGGCAACCACAGAGCGGTTCATGCACGCGGCGGAATACTGTGGCGGAGACGAGGAGACGGAGGAAGAGGACGCGGGAGACCGGGACGACATAGACCGCGTGGACGTCCTGAGCGCTGTGGCGGGCCTCAAGGCTCTGGGAGGTTGGGGCGGAAGCGGTGGCGGGGGTGTGTCGGTGCCAATGGACGGTGTGGATGAGCTGGATTCATGATCAACAAAGCCCTAAAGATAATCCGTATCAATCACTTCGTCTTGCCCTTCCCTTGGCCGAGGTCTTCTTCTTGCTGTTACTTACTTGCGCGTGGGGATCTTCCCCGTTTTTGCGCTTCGTTGCATGCGGCTTCAAGAGCAGACCCGATCCACCACGCGTCCGCGCTTTGTCTCGGCCTAGCGAATTAGCCATTCGTGCAGGCGTCCCACGCCCTGTAGCATCCTTTGCAGCTCGGTGCTGGCGCTGGCCACGATCCCGTCTTCAAGCGACACACCCACTTTGTACGCGCACAAGAACGCCCACTTCCAGGGATCTACCGCGTTGGAAGGGTCACGAAGTTTGTCCATTGAGGCGGAACACTCGCGCTCACAGGCAGCCGCAAATCCGGGACGACTTTTGGCGAGCAACCATCCTTCCAGCTGCAGCATGGCCACGATGCACAGAGCTCGTGTGGCCTGCGACGGACCGGTGCTCTGCGTGACACCGGCGATGGCCTCGCACATGTGCAGCCGGCAGAGGCTCTTGCTGCTGGGCTCCGTCGTGCCGCCGCACACCAGCCGCCTCGCCAAATGGTACCGGCTGCGCTCCGGCCGGCTTGCGCGCGACGCATGTGTTCCGCCTTGCTGCGCCACGACTTTGGCTCGGATGATTTGGAACTGATCAAACACCATGTCCACCAGGCTGGATGTCGCCGGCTTTGTCTCTGGCTGTGCGCTCCGCACGAACCGAACAAACAGTTCCGACGTAAAGCAGCGACAGGGCTCGCATGGCAGGGTTCTGGACTCGAGAGCAAACCACGCCAGCGCCATCGTCCATTCTCTCCGGCCCCCGGCGTCGCCTCGAAGAGCTATCATGGCACGGGCGTCCCATTTGCCGCGGCCCCACACGTCTGGCCCCACGCCGCCCCGAGGTAGCCTGGTCAGCGGCACCACGGCCGCTTCGTCGGTATCCTCGTCTTTAGAAGCCATTTCCAGATGCATCGCCCCGGGAGAATTGGAGGAACAATCAATCTGATTCCGGCGGGCGCATGGAGTGCCGGGTCTCGTTACTCGTCACCAGACAGCTTAGCTCCAAGTCCGTCTCTGCGGAAAGTCGCCGATGCAGGCCATCCTCGAGAGGCAGAACGGAACACGATCCGAAGCCGTGCCACCGCACGAGCGCTTCTCCGTGGCGTCCGCGGGATCCGACTTCCCAGAGTCAGCGACGCAAGCCATTCGAATGCCGGCGCCTGCGGTCGGGATCGGGATGCGAAGCGTGCTCGAGCCGCGGTCTGGCATGCGGGCACAGACCGGGAGCGGACGCGGCGGTGACAGCAGCAGCAGGCCTCGGCAGGGAGTGCAAGAGAGAATGCGGCAGGAACAGATGCGGCTGGTGGCTTCCACGACGCGCGAAGAGCGCCATCGCTGGTGGGTGTACATGAAGGAAGCGTTCCTGTTCGCGGCCGCCGGAGCCTTGGGAGTGGTAGCCGTGATGCTCCTGACACAGCCCAGCTTCCTCTGGATCCGTTTGGACGAGCTGGCGGCTGCGGAGGTGTCCGTGGTCAGAGCCGTTGGCATCGGGATTCTTGGATTCGTTGGAATTCTGGGCGTCTCGGTCGCGGGTCGCGTGCGGGGATGGACTGCGCACTGGAACGGCGGCGAGAACGCGTGGTTCCGGACGTGAGGAAGGAAGATGGACGGAACGAACCGGGAGGCGAGGCGCCCCGCTCGAAGGTTCATGAGGTTGGTTTGGTGTGGGATCACTTCTTGATGAATAGAATTCGAACAAACACGCTCCACCGCAGCGAATTGCTGGCGTTCTGGATCACCTGTCCGGCCGGCGCCGTCTCGGTCACGTAGATAGTGATGGGAGCCGTCGGCGCCGTCTCGCCGCACACGGAGTGGCTGAAGGTCGTTCCCGCCCCGCAGTAGTTGGAGATCGCCGATGCGTCCTCGGCCCGGAACTGTGATACCATCTCTGCCGGCGCGTTCAGGCGGATACCAGCAAACTGCAGGTTGGTGCCCCAGACGTCGGAGCCCGGAACGTCCGCCTTCTTGAGCAGCGTCACGCTAAAGCTCGAGTCGGGGTATCCCGTGGAGTTCTCCACGATGTCAATCGCACCACTCGTCTGGACCCGGCCAGAGAGGATTCGGATGTCTCGGATCAACTCCTGTGCGGTGAAGTGTTTTATGGGGTTGTTCGGAGCTTTGGTCACGGGGGTGATGTCGTCCTTGCGGACCAGGTGATGGGCGTGGAGATACACGACATTGTGGATGGCCAGACCCAGCGCCACCAGGCCAACACCAACCACCAACACGGCCGCCAGCATAACATGGCCCAACCGCGCGTCGCGCTGCAGAAGCGGACGTCAACGATTCATATCCGGAACTCGGCAAGGCTCCGCTGTGCCACGGCCGGATGGGACTGCAGTGAACCAACGCCGTCGACTCGGGTTGGTGGGCGTCGTCACTGACCAACGTCACCAGCCCACCCACTTCGACAAACCATTCCGGGCGCAGAGCTCGACACGCGGCAACCAAGTCGTGGTCCGCTTCCAAGGACCGGCCCATCTCGGCGGCCACACGCATGACGTCGAGCGCTCCGTGCCACACCCCCAAAGTGCGCATCGCCGGAAGCCGCATAAGCAGAGCTCCCGGAACGTGCGCGGATCCCAGAGGCTGGTACCGGAGCCCAACTCGTCTTCGCACTTCTCGCAGCAACAGAGCGAGCGCGGGGAAGCTGAGTTGGGCCCGAGAGCCAGTCTGCACCCCCATGCACGACAACCCGTCAAAGGCCTTGTCCGGAATCCGCTCCACCGCCACCACATCCGGTTCAATCTGCACCGCCCACTTATATTCTGGGAACAACTTGCCGGCCGCCATGGTTGCCATAGTGACAGCTGGGTACCTTGACTCCATGGATTGGATCACCGACGTTAGCAAGTGCCCAGCAAACACACAGTACACACCTTTGTCCACCCGCTTGGCGTCGGTGCTTCCAACAGCCTTGTCAAACACAATGGCAGGTTGCCACTCGGGATGAAGACGAACAAAGGCGCGTAGAGCCTGGCATGCCCTCTCGATGACGTTGGGCGCCGTGTCGCAGGTGCAGAAGACGATACTGGGATCCTCGGGATGACGACACACACGAGGCGCATCCACGATGGTGGTGCTGCAAGGATGCAAAGGAACGGTTGGGTGCTTAAACATGGGGAATGTATTCACACGATGACAAGTGATCCACGACCCCGGAGTTCCAGCAGGTCCAACTCTTGGACGGTTTGTCCCGACAAGTCGCCCGGCTTCACGAAGCCCGCCACCCGGGGCAGTTCAACCACGCTGGCGATCAGGCGGACGTGGTCTCCCGCCTGCACAAAGGTGAGGCCGGCAAACTGGTCCGAGCTATCACAGGCTCGGAGAAGTGCCTTCTGCCCCGGGGTCAGTGCCAGCTCCTCGGCGTTCTCGTCCACACCCACTCCGCAGTGCAGGCGCAGGACCTCGGCATCTCGAACCAGGTCGTACAGAACCACAACAGGATGAGTGGCCAGTCCCTTGCGCTCCGCTGCCGCAAAGGCAATCACTCCCAGGTCCGACGTCGCCATGGCTGTGCAAAGCTTGGTGCCACGGGTTCCGAAGCAACCAAACGGAGCCGAAACTTCGGGGGTCACGCTGCGCACCACCAACTGCACCGGACTGCCATCAGCCTGCACCGTGTACACCCTCGTCGAATCGCCAGCTGCCACCGCAAACCCGATGCGGTCCGAAGCGTGAGACGACGAAGACACCTTGCCCGGAACCTCAAACGTTGTGCTGGATGTTCCGTCGGCCTCCCGCCGAACATGGACCACAAACTCCGTGTCGGACGACAACGCGGTGCTAGCGGCAACACGAAGCGTGGCCCACCAGCTTCCGTCGTCGCTCGAACCCGCCCCAAGCACCACCGACGTGTCAATGGCTATCAGCTCAGAAGGAACGGCGAGGTCAACGTGAGAGATCACCTGCGGCCCGCCAAAGGTGTTGGTGCGGAACAGCGCCACTCGGATATCCTTGGAATCCGTGGCGTTCTCCTGCTTCGTGCTAATGTGCTGGGCGATCACGACCATACCGTTGCCAGCAGAGACGGCGCTGGTGTGAGAATCGTCTTGTGTGGACAGATCCGTCGAGTCGATCGAGATGCCGTTGTTGAAGAAGGCCTCACCACCGCTAACCAGCTCTGTGGTCAAGTCCGTGAGCTCGCGGTTGGTCAGACCCACGATGCAGGATCGAGGTGCGGACGGGGCACCGAGCTGAAGGACCAGGCCGCGATGGTCAACTTGATCGGAAGGCTGCTCAAAGGGCGATACGACGGGCACCTCGCTGTACGTGACCACACTGTCCTGAATCATGGATGACAGAGTAAGGAACGACGTCTCGTCGCGAACCTGCACCCGACCAGTCACGTTCCCTGCCGGGTCCAGGTTGACCACACGCAGATCATGCGAAGGCGGACTAGCCCCGGAGCTTCGGGCGCAGTACACGTCAAAGCCCTTGGACCACCGGTGCACGTAGTGCCACTGCAGGGTCACGCTGGTTCCGCTGTCTCCGGGAACAATCTCAACTTCCGTCACCTTCCGGTCGCCCTCCGCGTCAAGCGTCACGACCTCAAGCTTGTTCCAATTGGCATTGGACCCCGTGTCGTAGTTTGCGCGCACAAACACACTGGACAGGGGAGAGTGCGCCGTAACTTTACGAGACCCAGGCTTGGTTGAGATGGGCGGCGCCAGAGGCACCGTTCCAGCCATAGGATGCCGAATGGACGCGGTTGCGCTGGTGGTGGTGGCGGCAAGCGAGACCAGGGGAAGCACCACCACAGGGCCACGGCCCTCGGCATCGGCGCCGGGCAATGCGGCAGTCCTGCCTTCTCTCTCCCAGTCGTGGTCGAAGCGATCCTTCGCGGAGCTTGGTGCGAACGCTGCGGCAGCCATCGTGATTTCGACATGGGCGGGCCACGGTCACTGCTCTCGGTGGGACTTTGGCAACTCAACTCGAACGTGTCTCCCAAGGGGGCGAACCATCAGACCAACATGTCGATCGCGGTCGTTCCGCCCGGGAACCAAGAGCAAGACATCATCAACATCGATCTTGCAGGCCTGGCCGCCCGACGAGCGGACTCCAAGCAGGTTTGCGTGGTGCGCGAAGACGGAGGTGATGGCATCAAGATCGCCGCCTACAGTTATTGCGCGCGTCAGCTGGCCTGTGGCGACGAGCACGCCGAGTACGGATGGCGATACGCATCGGGATATCTGTGGACGCTCTCCATGTACGGGGGCTCGGTGCTGCTGGGCGTTGCGGCCATGCAGGCGGCATTCCTGGCCCGGGAATACGACGGCGACGGAGGCCCAGAGTCGTCCCCGTTCTCTAAGTCCGCCAACGGATCTGCGGTTCTGCAGGGAAGTCTTGACGATGCTCTAGACGAATCACAGCGATTGCACGATCGTCTCGGAAGCCTGGACTGGGTTCCGTTGCTTGTGTACTTGGGCGTCGGCGTGCAGTCGATCTGCAATCTGATGCACGGAATTGCCTACTTCCTATCGGCCTTCGAGACGGATCACAAGGTGGCCACCGAGGTCTCGCGCATGTACGGACGACTGCAAGAGCTGGCTAGTACATTCAGAATCGATATCGGGGATATTCGAGAGCCACAAGGAACTGCCGTAGGCATCGTGCTCCTGGTCACCGGATTCTTGCTCGCGTTGGGTGCGGTGGCCTCCGTGGTGGCAGGCGGAGACTGGCTATTTACCGGACTCGTTCTGGCCGTCGTTGCGGGACAGATCGCCGCAACAGGATTCATCGAGTGGGCCGACTACTACCGCATAGAGCTCACGGCGTACGTGCATACGATCGAAGAGGTGTCAAACGAGTGCATCCACAAAGAACCGGCACTGGGCGAGTCACATTAGCCCTTCTTTAAGCTCACGCAGCTCCTGCGACGCACGAAAGTCGGACAGCAGTACGCCCCAAGCGCGGAGGATCCAAAGAACACACACTTCCAACAAGCACGTTAGCTCATGCGGGTAGCAGCTGTCAGACTCGTGGCGCCGGCCGCCCGGGTGTGAAGCGAGGTTGCAACCGGGTGGACGGGTGCACCGGCACTTGTCGTAACTGCTGGAATATGAGTGTGACTCATTCAAGCAAAGCAATTCACGAGCCATGGAATCGCCAAAATCATCTGAATCGTCGAGTAGCTCCAACGGTGGCTGGGTGCGAATACCAACACAAGACCGCGGCTTGGAGCGACTTCGGCTCGGTAGCACGGACCCGCCTGGGCGATCGGGCTCGGCGGCATCAGCTAAGGCACTGGATTCGTCGGCTCCGTCGGCGTCGTCTGCTTAGTCTCTGCGGTCATCCGCCCTGGACTCTGGCGTGGCACGATCGGGCCAGAAGCGTCTCCGAGACGACGATATCGAAGACGCCTCGGGTGCTTCCCGGATTCCGACTCGCTTCCGCTGCTACTGGCAGATGGGACGCTCCGTGTGCGAGCTTTTAACACGAAGCGGTGTGCGTTCCGAGCTTATGGAAGAGTGGTTGCGGTAGATGGCTGCCTCCGTTGATAACGAGGGCCCGGGCTATCGCGCGCTGCGCAATCGGCTTCGGCGTCAGGCAGACGGTGCTCGTCAACTTCGCAGTGCCGTGGTAGATCTTTTGGGCGCCGGACCCATCGACGCCGTGGCGGCATCGTACTCCGAAGTGATGGCTGGGGCGGGCGGCGACACGAGCAGCGGCGGAAGCGAAGACAACGCCGCAAGTGGAGCGGGCGGAGACACGAGCAGCGGCGGAAGCGAAGACGAAGCCGCCAGTGGGGCGGGTGTTGCCGTGGACTTTGCGGTTGTGCAGGATCCGGGCAGTGTGGCAGAGTTGCTGGGAATCGAGCTGGTCCCGGCTGGAGGGGTGCGGGTTGACTGCCCTGCTTGCTGCGACGAGACGTACGTGGAAGACCTGCCAAGCGCCTGCGAGGGGCTGTCGTGCGACGAGAGGCAGTCGTGTGCCATGTGTCCCGAGTGCCAGATGCATGCGTGGAAGGTCAAGCTCCACGAACCTGACCCGAAGGTACCTGCGAGGATTGCTCGAGCCATCACAGTCATGCGGCCAACGCAGCTTTTAAGCGGATCCGTCTGCGTCGATCCGGCGTGCATGCACCCAAACGTGCACGCCGCGGGGTCAGATGTGCCCCGCGCGCACGGCAGAGGACTGGTCAACATCGACACCGTCCGCGCGGTACTTCGCCGGGCCCAGAACAGCGAGGACAACCGAGTGTCCTTGGGGTTTGTCACATCACTTCTTGAGTGGAACCTGGTGCACTTGCAGCTCAACCGCGAGCGCCGGTTGCTGCTCTCGGCAACGTCCCGCGACTCGGGTCTCTCTTTGGCTGGGGGCAGTATCGTATCGTTCTCGCGGGTGCAGTCTATGCTTCGCGTCACCGACCTTGACGGAGTCGTTCATCCGGTGCGGGAACTGGCATGGAAGCCGGCCACCTACGGAGTCATGTGTGCGTACTGCCGCCGACGCGTCCAGAAGGGCGATGAGGCTCGGCACCAAGGATGCAACGTCATGGCGTACGCCCAGTCCCGATTCATCCCTCTGCGCATAGCCATGGATCGTCTCAAGAAGTACCACGACGTTCCGTCTGTTCCAGCGACGGCGCTGCTGTGGGCCTGTGTTTTTTTTGCGCAAGGGCCGGAGGCGGGGGACGACGTGATCCAGTGCCCCTGCTGCGGACTGCAGCGCTGCTGTGAGGAAGAATGCACCCATTACACCTGCCCCGCCTGCAGAACCCGGGTGTGCAGACAATGTCACGGTATACATCAGGTGGGTCCGTCCTCCGATCCCGTAAAGCTGTCGTCTGCTATGGGTCGCCTCATGCAAAGCTGCGGCGTGCCGTTTGCAGCGTCTCGTTCTTTGGAAGCGCCGTGCACTTGGTTTGATCACAACTTCGTGATACGCCAGGACGGACGGATACGGAGACACGGCGAGGTTGCCGGCGGGATGCTCTATCACTGCTTCCTGTACGAGTCGCAAGCGGAGGAGATCGATCAGCGGGTGGAGGGCGAGGGGCTGCGAGACATCGAGCGGAGCCTGCGGCTGAGCTCGTTGTGGGGGCCGCGCATGGACTGTCATTAGCAACTGCATGAGGCGGGCGTCGTCGCCGAGTCGTTAGAAGGACGCGTCATTCGGGACCGCGGCTGGAGACGGCTGCTGCGGCATCTTCGAGCAACGGTGCAGGCGTGCTCCATTCCGAACGCGCATGAAGCGATGGCATCGTGTCATGCGCTCTCCAAGGCGTGGACGTCCGCCGAGGAACCCATCTTCCCACCAACGCGTCTGCAACACCCGGCACCGGACGGTGAGCGATCGGTCTCGGGAGTTCTGCAGGTGTTGCCCGGCAAAGTGGCGGGCATTTGGGCAACCAACGTGGTGATAAACCCGGAGGAGTCATTGTTCATCTTCCGCACGCGGCATGTCGTCATGAATACGTGCACGCACCTGGACGACGAGTGGGCGTACCGTCTCGTGCGTCAAGTGCGCGTGGACGAGAGCGGTCAGCAGATATTGGCGGTGCTTACCTGGACAGACCGAGATCGCTTAGAGCTAAAGCTTCTTCGTGGCGAGCTGGTTCGCGGCGCCTACTGCAAATGGGAATTCATAAATAATACCCTGCTCCCGTTGGGGTACCAAAAGTCGTTCCCGCTGACCAACTGGTGGGCGGAGCAGCTGCGGAAGCAGCAAGATGAGCTGGAGTGGACAAGGAGCGTGTCTATATGCATGGATCCATTCAACGACGACCGTAGAGGTGACAGTGGAGACAACGACGAGGCGGCTTCTGACGACGAAGCAACCCGAGCAGCGGTGGGTGGTGGTGGTGGCGGTGACGAAGTTCCCAGGGCTCGAGACTGAAGGGTGTAATGGTACGACAACCGCATGGCCGCTGCTGGAGGTGCTGGTGCGAACGACCACACCGACTTTGTGGAAGTGTGCCAGCACAGATCGGTAGAAGACGCGTGTGCTTTGCTAGCACTCGCCGGAGAAGACTGTGTTGACGTGCACGCGGATGACGAGGCCGCTTGGCGATGGGCGTGCGGGAACGGACGTGCTGACATGACGAAGCTGCTTTTGGATCTGACCGGCGACCGACATAATTCTGAAGAACACTCACCAAGCATTAAAAGAAGTCGTCCTCGTGCGAATTCGCCTCGTCGGCTGCCGCCAACCGTTCTCGCTCCCGCTGGGCATCTTCGCGCAGGAGCACCAACAAACGGTTTACTCTGTTTGGTTCAATGGCCAGATCATCCGTCAAGGGCCGGAAGGTCTCGGCGTCTGCCAGCATACTGCGCAGGTTCGCGTCCGATACGGGTTGCACACGATCGGCAAGCTCGGTCTGGAATCTGGTCGTGATATCTCGACTCTCATCGTAGTTCTCGATAATCTGAGTCGCCACGCTGGGCTTCACCAAAATCTTGGAGCTCGGTGGGAAGATCGGCTGGCCCTGCATGAGGTGGTCCACCAAGCTGTTAAATGCCGTCCGAGCCTGAATCTCCTGTTGCTGCACCGACTTCGCGCGCTGTTCCAGAACGCTCATACTTGCAAATTGGTCGTCTGACATCCTAACGCCACTTCCAGCAAAAAGCTCCAAATCAGACTGGGCCGCCTGAGCCCAGCGGCGACCCGCAAAGGCAACCACGCGCCAATTTGGTTCCTGCATTTTCTCTGCAATTCCAACCGCTTCAATGATTTTACCAAGATGCTGGTTAAACTCGCGAAGCTTCTTGAAGGCGTCGACCGACACAAATCGTACGGCAGGGCTGCCTTGGAGCTCAGACTCGACGTCCAACCCAAAGTCCTCACGCAGCATGGTCAGCAAATCGTCCACGAAGCTCTGTACATTGATGCCTTCCGTATCGGCCATGGCAACGACTGCGGCATCAAAGGGATCCGCCGCCACGGCCACCACCCCGTCGTCATCGTCGTCGTCGTCGTCGTCATCGTCATCGTCATCGTCATCGTCATCGTCGTCGTCGTCCTGTTCTGCCGAGGCAGCTCTGGTATCATGCTCTGCATCCGCGGCAGCTCCGGTATCATGCTCTGCATCCACGGCAGCTCCGGTATCATGCTCTGCATCCGCGGCAGCTCCGGTATCAGGCTCTGCATCCGGCTCCGGCTCCGGCTCCGGCTCCGGCTCCGGCACCCCGGCCACCAGAAGCTTGGCGCGGGCGATGGACGAGCGAACTATGGGCAGCGACGGTCTGCCGCCGTCGCCGGATAGATACGCCTCGTCGCTGGCGATGATCTGCGCGAGCTCGAGAACATGCGACATTGCAACGAGCCACTGGGTGGCCTTCTGCGTCACATCTTGCAGCTGATCCTTGAGCAGGGCGTTCTGTGCGCGCAAAAACGCCAACTCGTCCTCGTAGTTAGCACCGTCGTCCTCGGGCTGCTGGTCTTCCTTCTGCCGCTAGCGACCGGCGAGAGGTACCGCCGGAAGCTCACCGCGCTCTAGGATCTCGTCAGCCAGCGTGCGTATTGTTCTTTGACGCTGCTAGGATCCTCGTTCATCCAACGGCATCACTCTAGCAACACCTCTAGGGTCCGGGTTACCGTTGTAAAGCGCATCGGCTAAGGGAGCAGACATCGTTTCGATACTGTGGAAACCACGATGGCGGCCACCACGTCCAGGCGTCCTCAGGGGAGAAGACGGCGAGACGAAGAAGATGCGAAGAAGAAGCAGTATCAGAGCCAAGAACACTACCGGAAGCTGGCACGTGCGGGATTCCGGCGGGGCTTTGCTCCTTCCGAGCAGAAGGCCGCACGACTGGCCAAGACTGGTGCGATCCGTGCTCGATACCTGGGAGAAGATGCAAAGGTCCAAAGTGGGCTGCAGTCCATGCGACTCAACGCACGAGCATCCCGGGTGGCAAGCCACGATCCGCCCAAGGGGTTCTCCATGGCAACGAGCTTGGCCGCCATGACGGCGCACCGAGCTCGGATTCGCACGATCCCTCTCTTGCGGCGACGAGCACAAGAATCCAAACAAAGAGACGACTTGTGGAGAGCGGACCCCAACTCGCACGGTGGCCACCGGCCTCAACCCTTTGCCCCGCTGGTGGCCGAACTCGTCTCCCGGGTGTCTGCCATGCCAACCACATCGGCGTCCGCCCGACCGTCTCGCCTGCTGGCGGCGGCGCGTTAGATGCGATTTAGGCAGGACTTGGACCGGGCCAGAGTACTGCGGAACCTTGCGAAGCGACATCGGGCCGTCGAGATGGAGGAGAAGCACTTGGAGGAACTTCGGGTGGGCAGGATAGAAGCCAACGAACGGCACAAGTCCAACCACGGGTGGATCGAGTTCTGGAAGCTGATGTACACCATCGAAGGCCAGGTGCACATGGCGGCGTGGGCGGCGGTTGCTACCTTAGACGCGGACGACTTCTACGGGGTAGCACGCACAGGAGCATACGCTCTGTCCGGTGTGCACGTCATGTTTGGAGCTTTGCTGGACGCACAGTACATCGACGAGAAGACGGGACGCCTGCGCATGGTGTCGATGAAGGAGCTCGGCTAGCTTCTGCTGAAGCACGGTGTCATGACCGTGACGCATCAATACGTCGCAGGAGCCGCGTCTCTGGCCACGGGAATCTTCCTCAAGAATTACGTCAGCGCGGAGATCTTCAACGGTGCCGCCGCGATGCTGCAGGCAAGGAGCCAGGAGGTCGGGCTGGAGTGGTTGCTGAAGTACTGGACCGGGGGACAACTGTCCGCCGCGGTGTTTGCCGGCACGCGCATGGGACTCTCTGCCCCCTTCAACTGGATGGGACGCGCAGCCGTCATGAACGGAGTGGATGCTCTGTACGGGTGGCGGGTGCCGTACGTTCTCGAGACGGCCAGGACCGCCAAGGCGCTGCGGGAAGGCACGAGGACGTACCTCGGATCCGTCGGAGTGGCCGTGACCAACCGAACCGACTAGATGTACAACTCCGTCGGGCAGCTTCTCGATTCAGCCAGGGCCAACGCAGAGGCGCAAGTGCCTGCCCTCGGCCGGCTCGGCGCCGCCATTCACCCGTACCTGTGGAAGCAAGGACGCTCCATCATGGGGGAGAGCCGCTTCGAAGCCATGAAGCGCAAGGCGGAGATGGCGGCCGACCAAGAAGAGCGGAAGCAGCGGCAGAAGTTCCTCGACCTGCTACACCTCCACGCCGATTGGGCGAAGTTTGCTGGGGGGAAGCCCGCGGCCGAGATCCCCTTTGCGGTTCTATCAAGGCGCGCGGAAGTCATGGCCGGTCTGGCGGTCCAGTACGAGACCTGGGACGAGATGCTAGACGATCTCAGCGGAGAGGTCGCCGTCAGCTAGCGTCGCGGCGGGTTCGGGTATGGAATCGGACGAGCCATGGCCGTTCAGGGGTGCAACGGATTCGTCAACCTCCTTCGAATCGTAAACAGACACAAGCTGAAGATCATGGGTGCCATTACCGCGGGCGCTCTCGGTGCCATGGTCATGGATCCCACGCTCCTTGGACGAGGACTGGCCATGCAGCGCGCGGACAGCATCAAACGGCTTATCTCCTGGGTGTGGTGGTTTGGGGCTCCGAGCAAGGACTAGATTGCGGGGGCCCAGTACACGGTCCTGAACTTCGTGCACGCATAGATTGTCCAGCAGGCCGCTGTCAGGGTTGTGGGGTGGCTGGGACTCAACTCGGCGCTCAAGGCAGCGTTCAAGTCGCTGTACATAAAGTACCCTTGGCTGCGAGATCCCGCGAAGCGCAAGGGTTACATTGCTCCCATCGTTGGATGGCTGTGGAGCGACGTGATCCGGGCGCAGTACCAGATTGAGTACCTGGTGCGCACCAACATGGCAACCGCGTTCACGACGCAGGGGATACTGGCAGCGCAGATCACAGCAATGGCCATGACGGACACAGCGACCTCCACGGTCCCTGGCATCGCCTCGATGCTTGGAGTGGATGCAACCGCGCTGCAGGATCGGCTGGACGAGACGTTCATGGCGAGGTATGACCAAGGACGCGAGGTACTTGCCGAAGACGTCGACCCCGAGACGGGTCAGCTTAAGGTACTATACAGGCAACCCGGAGGAGCTGGTTGGGTTGACACAGCGTTCCGCGAGTGGGTCACGGCCGTGTACCAGCGACCTGGGAAGGGCACGGAGGCGGTCTGGGCGGTATGGGAGCACCAGTACGTCCGCAAGATGGCCGAGGCCGTCGGTGTGGAGACGTTCGATCCGGCCACGGTGGCGGGGATGCGGGACGAAGTCGACATCATGGATGGGTTGGTCCAAGCCACCGGAGGCATCGTGGATACCGAGCAGCGCGACCGCATTCTCGCCGAGAGGATGGCCGAGTTCTATCAGGGGCAAGTTGATCGAATGATGCAGGCTCAGAAGGAATCCAACTTGGACCGAGCGAAGGCCATCATGGAAGAGGATCTCGAAGCGGCAGCGGCTGCTGCCGACTCAGGTGCCGATGCCGGCGCCGCGGGCGTGCCGTCTGGTGCCGATGCTGGTGCCGCAGGAGACGGCTCGCAGCCCGGAGGCACCACCGCAGCACCCGGGGGTACCGCTGCGGCTCCGCAAGGCACCGCCTTCCGTGGCACCACCACAGCTTCGGGACCATCTTCCTCCACGGCGTCGCCAGCGTCCGGCGCCGGCTCCACTTTGGGTTCGCAAGTAACGGATGCTTTGCTCAACCCGGGCGAAGCAGCCTCGGCGGAGGAAGATCTCAAGGCGGCGGAAGAATTGGAGAACGCCTCCGCCAACATATTCGGAGACTCCCTGGCCGGACAAGCAGCCCACTTCGTGGCGCAGCAAATGGCCACGAGTCACCAACACAGGAAGAAGCAAGAAGCCGATATACAGCAGTACCAAGCCGGCTTTGAGAGAATGGATCACACCGTGCCCCTGGCGACTCGGCTTCAGGAGATGGCCATGAAGAAGCACTAGGATCAGGTGGATCACATCCTGCGGTACGGCATCCGGAATCCGCACACCGGGAAGCTGATGCGCACGGACGCCGCGGTGGCTAGGCGTCACGGGCCTCATCTGCAGAAGCTGATCAACCTCACCTACCAGCACGCCAAGGCGCAAGCGCAAGCAAACAAGGATCAGAAGGCCGAGACGGTAGACGCGGCGCTCACGCTGGCGCAGACGGACGACGAGACCATCCGCCAGATCACCCGGTCGATCAAATTCGAGATCAAAGAGGACGCCAACTCGTACCGCCGGCTGCTAGTGAGATCAAGCGGCCTTCGGAGCGATGCGCAACGCATCAAGACGTTCGGGTCCACGCGGGACGCCCAGAAGGCCTTGGCCGGGATTGACATCAGGAAGCGCCAGGAGCATCTGCTGCAGCTGGGGTTGAAGGAGACCAGTCGGCGCGTGGGTGAGGCGTACGAAGCGACACAAGCGGTTCTGGCGAGTGACCCCTCCGACATGCGGGCCGTCAACCTGGCAACGCGGAGGCTTCAGACCCAGCTGGGCCAGGCGGCGCAGAACGACGTGCTGGAACACCTCGGGAACGCCGTTGGGATACGGGAGCAGAAGGTTGACCCCAGCGAGGTCACGGATCCGACCCAAGCCTTCCAGCTCTTTGCCAAGGCGGCTGGCATCCCGACCGAGATCGACGCGGTGAGCGTCACCGCCCTGCAACGCATCGAAGATATGGGGTCGGGGAAGATTCCGCTGTCGCGAGACATGCCTGCATCTCCGACACCGGAGGACGTGCAGGCCTTCACAAGAGAGCGGATCTTGCTCCACCTGGCAATGGGAACCGTTAGTTCCGCTCGCGATTTTGTCGACAAGGTCAAGGCCGAAGGCTTGCGCCGAGGCGTACGCACCGTCTTCCCCCAGGGTCCCGTGGCACCGACCTCGGCAGAGAGGAAGGCGATCCACGAGGACCGCCACGTGCAAGCGTTTGCGGAGCGAGTTCGGGCAGCGGAGCAAGAGGAGAGGCGAGCGGCCGAACAGCTCAAGGAAGCCGCGGCCCGTGGGATCCCGACGCCGTCTGCTGTCGGCACAAACGACGGTTCGAGCCGCTACCGGGAAGAGCTGCGCCGCGAACAGCAGCGGCTACGCTTCTTACTGGATCGGGCGGGAGATCACGTGAGGGCAATGGACTTCCGCTCAGGAACCGACGCCTTCCGACAGCCGATCGCGGGCAGGGGGCTGGAGAACATGGGAGGTATCTACGACGACTTTGGAAGCAGGGAAGAACGGTACCTTCACGCGGAGCTTCTTCGGCTGGGATAGCTGGCCGACGACATTGGCAACGGGATCGTTCGAGGGGATGCCGCCGCCGACCCGGACGAGATGTTGCTGGCAGACGACGGAAGCCAGGCGTCCGGACCTCAGCCGCAAAGCGCGAGAGACTTTGCGATGGAGCAAGACAGGTACCGGCAACTGTTCTTTGGACAGGCAGACGCGAAGCAGGCCTCCCGATTCCCGCAGTCGTCCGCTGCCGACGGTGCCCGGAGCACGACTGGCGCGGCTGCGGGCGGGGGAGGCGGCCGCGGGACATCGACCGCTCCGCTTCCCGGAGCACCAAGCGATGCGGTCCGGGCGGCGGACCCGGGCGACGGAACGGCGGCCAATGCAGAAGAGCTGGCGACCGCTGCCGGACAAACGGCTGCGTCAGGAGCCGGCACGGACGTTCGGACGCCGGGGTCGTTGGTGGATAGTCTACCGCCCGACCCAAGGCTGCTGCTCCGAGACCGTCTGCAAAGCGGCGGCGTGACGGGAGGCATCGACTTGGCCGCAGCCGTGGCGGCTTCGGTGGCCCCGGGCCAGAGGTCAGAGCTTGAGAAGCTGTTCGCGGAGATTCACTTCGATGGTGTGGCACAGACCAACGGCAACATCGCTGCGCTCCAAGCCAAGGTCAGGGAGGCGCAGCTTGAAGCCAACCGGAAGTCGGAGAAGGATGCGCTGGGACGGGCCACCGTTTTGATGGGGGCGTACCTGGACGGCCAGACGTACTCGGAAGGAGGCAGGCCCAGCGCGGTGCAGCAACGGATGGATGCCGCGGGAAGCACAGCGATCGGAGCCGAGATGGCCGACATGGAGCTGGAGATGCGCCTCATTCACAGGCGCCTCCGAAGCGGTAATCCGGACGCGCGGAAGAGAGCTGTCAAAGAGATACAGCAACTCGAGGCCGGCGCAAAGCTCCGTCTCGAGACCGCGGCGGCCAAGTCGCAAAGGCTGATTCTCAAGGAGCTGACGCAAGAAGCCGCGACGCTTCACGCGCAGGTCAGCCGCCTGGAGCTCCAGAGTCGGATCATGCGAGGAGAGCACACTGGTCGCCCGACGGAAGAGTTCCTGGAGGAACAGAACAAGGAAGCAGGCAAGGCGGCTCGGCTGGTGTTTGCCCAGGCTCTGGGTATCAAGCAGGAATAGGCCGAAGACTCGACCGTGGCGGCCGAAGCGCTGCAGCGCCAGGGGAGACTCGGGCTCCAGCGGGTCATGGGGCCCGGGACACTGGACGGAGAGGACCACCGCGTTGACGCCTGGAAGATCCTCTCGGAGATCGATCCGGAGAACGTGCGTTCGCTTGCGATTGACATGGAGACGGAGTGGGTTGCGGATTCCAGGGCCAAGATGATGGCCGAGGTGAGGCAGGAGGCGCAGAAGAACATGGCGACCGACACGGCCTTCCTCATGGTCACCCGAGGCAACCCGGTCGACGGCCACGATCTCGGCCCCGAGGATCGGCACTTTATTGCGAGTCAGGTTCGTTTGCGGCACAAAGATTCGTTCGACACGGCTGTGCGCGAGGTGGACGCGGCCGTTCAATCACAGGTCGCCGACCAGCTCGTGGCGATGGGCCTGGCCAAGACCAAGGACGAGGCCCAGGAGTCTGTGGACAGCAGCCGCGTCTCGCAGACCACCGAGTACGAGATAGAAGCCGCCTTCCGATCCATCAGGAACGAGGCTGAGTAGCGAGCAGCGAGCTTTGCGCCGATGCTGCAGGCGGCTCTGGAGAAGTCCGGTCGCAAGCGATCGGCTCTGCGAAGCCTGGAAGCAATGGCGGAGTTCAACCGGGTCGCTCACCGGGAAGAAGGTGCTTCGGAAGACGAACTTATAGACGCCTAGCTCAAGTTTGAGCGATCCGTGGGCATCCGCGAGCTGGCCGAACAGGAGCGCCGGGACACGTTTGCGAACGGCGTGGCCGTAGAAGTTCCGGCTCCGGGTCCCCTGCTGAACGAGGCCCTGCACGGGACAGAAGGGTCCAACTCGAGGCTGATGGAACCGCCCTCGGGTGACCTGGGCCGGGACGAAGCGGCCGAGCGGGCCTTCCGGATGCTGGACAGCACGTACAAGGCCTTCGACGACAACGCACGATCCGTGGCCCGAGATCTCAAGGCACGCACCGCGACGAGCCAAGCTGGCTGGGGCTTGCGGTCGGTGGTCCAGTGGGCCAGCTTCAAGATGACCAAGAATCAGGCGGCGTTTGCGGCTGCTACGTGGAAGAACCCCGATGGCGTGCTCGTTGACTTGGCCGCCGAGTCGACGGGAGGTGTCGTCCTTCGGTTTGACAGACTTCGGCAACAAACGGTCATTGGCGACGGAAGGGTGGACAAGACCATGTCGTACCTCGGCACAGAGACCCGCGTGGGTGCCGTCATCGCAGAGCGAGGAGGAGATGACATCAAGGCGACGTCATCCCTCCGGCCCGAGCTCGCCGCGCGGTACACGTTTGCGGAGGACGGTAGGATGCTGATGCCCGGTGGTCTTCGAGGAAGAGCTGCCGAGCTGTTTGCCGAGGCCACGCACACACGGTTGGACGAGGAAGCGGCCGACGAGACGGTGCTATTACAAGAGCAGATGGACGACGCTCTTGCAACCGCCATCCGAGCCGAAGGAGACCTTGCCGAGCGGGCTGCTGCGGCCGGCCTCACAGAGCGCGAGATGCTTGACATCACAGCCTTCGAAGAAGAGTTCAAGCAGATGCTTGCAGCCGATCTCGCCGAAGACATTCGGATGATGCGCGACATGGCACTCGGCTCCGGGGAGGACACGCTAGGGTCCTCGCTGGCGGTGTTCATGCCAGGTACGACGCCGCAGGAGAAGCTCGAGGCGGCGCAGGCCTTCAGCCTCAAGCTAACCGCTCGCATCCGGCTATCGCTGGACAGCCAGTCGGACCTGGCCATGCAGCGGGACGTGGCCAACCTGATTGCCACGGATCTCGAGCAGCAGACCGACAACGAAGCCGCCCAGAGAACGGCCAGCCGTCTGCGCAGAACTCTTGGAGCCGAATCGCGCAGCTCCGTGGCGGAGCAGGACCAGGCCGAGGTGGCTCGCGAGATTGGGCGGCTAATATCCATGAACTTTGGTGCTGGATTCTCTACCTGTATCACCCCCGGGGGAGACCAGCTCAGCTTCTGTCGGATCCGATCGGCCGCCAAGGTTGCGATCGACCTGACAGGACTCGCCAAACACATCTACAGTTCGGTCACCAAAGCCAAGGAGTGGATGCGGTCGGGCAGGCCCACGGGTGATACGCTTGAACTTGAGGAGGAGGACGACATCGTGCAGAGCACACCCGACCTGGACACGTCGCCCGAGCAGCGCAAATCGCCCAAGCAGAGCAAATGGGAGCGTGAGCTCCGCGACTTGGAAGCCGGCGGGGGTGGCCGGCATTCGCAGCGGGACGCGAGCGTTCGGGAGAGCCGCACCGGCCGTCGCGTCGCCAAAGACGACCGCAGGGCCACGGACATCAACGCGAAGGGATCCGACGGGAAGCTACACGACGTCATCTTGCTGTCGGACGCCGAGCTGGGTACGACCCGAACCAGATCTGGAGCCGTCATTGAGCGAAGCCGACGCATGCGGGCGGCGCAGCGCGAAGTGAATCGGGAGTCGGATCTCTTGCAGGACGCCACCGAGGGAATTCGAAGAACGGGTGGTGGTATGGGTTTAGAGCAGCCGAAGCCTCTGGCGATGGACCTCACCGCCGACGCGCCGGCAACCGCCGAAGGAACGACGACAACTCCCGGAGGCACTGCTGCGACGGGAGCTGGTATGGGTTTAGAGCAGCCGAAGCCTGACATCACCGCCGACGCGCCGGCAACCGCCGAAGGAACGACGACAACTCCCGGAGGCACTGCTGCGACGGGAGCTGGGGACGTGGCTCCGGAGTCGCAAACCATGTACGACCGAGGCAAGCAGACCGTCGCTGTCTCGGGCGGAGTCTTACAGGGAGTGGCGAAGGCTCTCACGGACGACGGGGAGGTAGAGGCGCGGCTGCGAGGCATGAAGGCGGTGGAGAACAGCCTTGGGTACCGAGTCGCGAACGCTCTGACGGCGGCCAAGTCGCAGCGTGGCAGACGAATGCTCCGGAACTTGCGGGCGGTTGGCACAGGCATTGTGGTGATAGGCGCCGACAAGGTCTTAAAGTAGGTTGGAGACGCGACGTACCATGCAGCGGATGCCGTGGGAATGTCCGGAGCCATCGATGCCGCGGCCGCCCTGGGCACAAAAGCAAAGAAAGCGGTAGGAAGCGCGGCACAGGCCGTGGGGCTGGGCAGGGTCAGTGATGTGTCGGAGGCACTCGGATTCAGGCGGTTGGAAGACTACCTGCCAAGCCAACGTGACATGGTGGCTCGTACCGTCTAGCTGGCAGGACTGGTTGACTCGCTCCTGTAGATGGTGCCGGGAGATACGGGAACGAGCGCAGAGGATCTCAAGACTGCCCAACGGATGGCACGGAGCACCAAAGTCAAGTACTCTGCCAGTCGCGACACCCGTGACGTGGGGCTTGTCCGCAGAGAAGGGCAAGAGTACGCCGAAGCGCTGGAGAGCGCGGGAATTCGAACCGGAGGCAACTTGGAAGGCGCACTGCAGGACACGGCCGAGACGATCCAAAGCGAAGAAGCGCTGATGGGAACCGTCGCGGGAATGACGGCAGCGGGCGAGGTCCTGGCCGAGGCGCAGTGGTCCGCCACTGGGCGGGCCGCGGAGCACACGGCTCGAATCGGAGCAGCCATGTTCGATCGCTTCATGTTCGCAAACGCGAACGACATCATGGGTGATCTCTTCCGAGACGCTGACGTGTGGAATGCCATGATACGTCGGAAGGACCTCATACGCGAGACCTTTGACACGGGACTGCGGGCGTCCAAAGACATGATACAAGGGAACTACGTATCCGGAATGGGTCGCTCGGTGTGGACGGCGGGAGCAGCTGCAGGCGTAGCCGGTCTTGCGGCGGCCGACCTCACATGGAACAGCTACGACGACTCCAGTCTTGGAACTTAGTTCATGGGCGGACGAGCGGCGGCCATGGGAATGGAAGGATTCTCGGGCGCTTTGGGTGCGATGGGCTTTGGAACTGGCGAGATGTTGCGAAGGCGAGAGGACCTCGAGATGGCAAACGATGCCGCTGCTGCGATGGCTGCCGGGCAGGCAAAGGCCGCTGGCGCCGATCGGGTTCGGGACGCTGTCAAATCAGCGGACGCCAAGCCCGAGGGAGGCAAAGGGCGAGACGAGCCAGCCACGGGAGGCGGAGGCGGTGGTAAGTAAAGTGCGTGAACGAGTGGTTATCTCTCAAACGAGTTGAAGTTAGTCCGCTCCCGCACCAGATGCTGCTGCCACTGACGGATTCGGATTCTATCCTTGACGATGGAACGCTTCAAGGGCCGCCTCTTCTTCCACATCGGGCTGTGGATCCTTGTCCGAGATGCCCCGAATCACTGGCAGATCCAAATCGCTGGAGTCGTCAATGTGCAGCTACTCGATACCGGCAAGGCTGCGGGAGTCGATGGCAAACAAAGCCGTTGCTCCGTACGCGTTCTCGTTGAAGCTCGGCTGCATCTGAAGCTTCAGCTGAGCAATGCGGTGCGTGTCGATGCGCGCCGGCCGGAGCATGAGGCGCTCTTGCGCGGTCGCCTTGGGGTGGTGCAGCGTTGCCAGCGTGGTTGTGACCACCTCGCCTTTGGATGTCATAACGTCGAGGCCAAACCACTGAGCCACGGCGTCTCCATCACCTTTTAGGACGGTGTCCAGCGTCAGGGGGGTGCTTCCATCATCTTGCAGCTTAGCGCGAATGGTTTTGTACTGAGCGCTGTCAGGCGGGAGTGCAACGTACTTGCCCCCTACCGAGGCCAGCTGGACGTACACGGTCGGATTAACATCGGTCGACGACAACCGCTTTGCCATCGCTGAACCCTTGACATGGCTGTGGAAGCGATCCAAGAACTGCTCGCGCAGTCCAGCTCGGATGTACTCGGGTTGCATCAGCTCCGCTGATGTGCTGATAGGAATCGCTTCCGTGTGTTCACCCATCGTTATGCCCGTTATGGCATCGTAGCTTCCCGCGTCTAGGTCAGCTCCTTTAGCGAATAGATTCAACGCCGCCGGAACGCTCACGGCGACGTTGACCTGCGACTTCAGCCCAGACGACGCCACCGTTACCTGCAGCTTGCCCATGAGAAGGATCTTTCCACCCTTCGTTGATTCGTTCAATCTGGTTTTTAAGGCAGGCATGGCACCAGGACCAACGCCACGACGGATGCCCTGAAGCCAGTGCATGCCAGAGCGTTTGGCGGAACCAGCAATCACAGCCCACGCGTGCGTGCCCGTGAAGACGCCTTCGACACCGCCCGCATTGGAGTGACCACCGGACCCTGGCTTCTGCACCAAGGCCTGGGCGTTGAACGGCAGTACTGGAACCCCAAAGTCTGTGCTCGTCAGCATCTTCAAATGCAAGTGAACGTCCTCCGCTCTTGTGCATACCACGAACTGAAGGTTCCGGTACAAGACTGGTGCCTTGTCCGCCACGGATGTGAGATAGGTGGCGGCGTCTTGCTCCCACGTCACCTTGCTATCCAGCCGATTGACGTCGGACACGATCAGCAGCCTGCGCATCGTGTGGAGCGAAGGAGGCGTCTCGGTCTCGCCCTGAGAGATGGCAGCCACAGACGACCCTGTACTCTCCGGTTGCAACATGGTTCTCCGATCTACTGTCATCTCCCGCACGTTGATTTGTGCCTTTGGAAGGTCGATGCAGCTCTACACAAAGATGATCTCTCGTTCTGCCTTAAGTTTGGCCATTCCCTTCAGATCCAGCACCATAATGGTTCGTGCGACATCCACAACCGTCTGAGTCTTCCTCGCCAGTTGCTTCCGGTAGAGGAAGATCCGCTTGTCATAGGGGTCCCACTCGATTTCGGTCAGTGCAAAAGGAGCCATGAACGACGGTGTTTGGACGGGTACCCGTACTGCTGCTGCTGCAGCGCCTCCCCTCCCGCCCTAGGTTCCTTTGCCCTGGTCGGAGTCCGTATCGCCGCCTGCCGGGGTCTCAGCCTCCTCCGCGGAAGGCGGGCTAAGGAAGGCGCCGATGGCATGCTGATCCTACTTAAGTCGCTCGTCATACTCTGTAAAAATCAGGTGGCGCACCTGGTTTTCCTCGGTCAGCGCTTCCGGGAAGATCTTGGGCCAGAAGTCGGGCTGCAGTGGCATGGCACGAAGGACCGCAATCCCAGTGGACAGGGTTCCGGAACCAATGTTCTCGAACAGGGTTCGCATAGCGTTGGCCACGTCCGAGTGGCTGAAGTTCATGGCGGCCATGGTGCGCGGATTGGAGTACTCCTGACGCAGCTTCCGTCGCTAGTCTCCCAGCAGTTCATCCTGGTCGTGCACCTTCTGGATCAAAGCCAGCTCGTCCTCGTCCGTCTCTCCGTTAACGCCATGCACCGGCACCACCAGACCCTTCAGCGCCTAAATAGTCATCTCTGCGTGTGTTTTCTGCCCCATAACCAGCTCCTAAAAGGCGGAAGGACTTCCGTTCGCCAGCGGCAGGAATGGCTGGAAGGCCGCCTCTTGCCTCTCGCACTTGGCCTTTACCGGTCCCGTCTGCACACGCACCGGAATCGCGAGATTCCGGGCCAGGTCAGCAATTGCGTTGTGCACCATCTCCGCCCGATCGGCGTTCTCGGGAAGGTCGAAGAAGACGCGCTTCTTGAAGCGGCGCATGATGGCACCGTCTATCTTGTTGGGGTAGTTGGTTGCGGCGATGAAGAAGATCCGAGCTCCCTTGCGATCCCGCAGCCCGTCCATCTGTGCCAGGAACGTGTTGACAATGCTTGCCGACACCTGAGCTCCGGCCGAGTCGCCTGCGGTGGAACGGTCCGACAGCACCGACTCGGCCTCGTCCAAGAAGATGATGGTGACGTTCTGCTGGCTCTGCTCGTCGTCCTCGAGCTCTCGGTTCTCTCCAGTGTGCGAGAACCTCTCGGCCGCCGTCCACATGGCTTCCACCAACTTCTCGGATTCTCCCACAAACTTGCCCGTGAGCTGACCCCCGCTCGCGTTCATCACACCCACCTTGGTTATGTGCTTCTCACCCGCCTGCGCTTCTGCCAGCTTAAGACGGAGCTCGGTCGCAGCTGCCTTCACGACCTGCGTCTTGCCCGTTCCAGGAGGACCGTACAGCATCAGGCCCTTGGTCTGCTTGGGGAACAGCTTCGGGTACAGCATGGCATTCACGACGCTGTCCTTGATAGCTTGCTCGATCCCTTGCACTCCAACCAGGTCTCCGAACATGACGCAGTTGTCTTCGGTCATCTCCAGGGTCTTGAACGCGGCAATCTTGGCTTCAAAGCTCTTGGACCCGGCCACTCCGGTGTCGACATCGTCGTCGCCACCGCCACCACCGCTTGCGGGAACCGCGGCTTTGGCTCGGCTGCCGGATCCTCCTCCACCTCCACTCGTCTTAGCCGTGCGAGAAGCCGCAGGCTTCGATGCTCCAGACGACTCTCCTGCTCCGCTCTCCGCCGCCGGAAGCTGTGCCGACGCACCCCCATTGCGGCCCTCGCCTTTACCTTCTCCGTCGCCTCGCGGAACCTGGAACCTTGAGTGCCTCTCCAGACTCTGATCGAGTGCCTTGAGACGTCCGAAAACACTGACAATGTCGTTGGCGCGCTGCTTCTCGCTCTGAAGCTGTTGCATGGCGTCTGCAAGCAGAGCCGCGACGTAGTTCTTGGCAATGGAGATCGCCGTGCCTGTGTGGTTCCCTTCGCCTAGTTGACGCACCGCCATGCCATAGTTCTGCCCACGAATGATCACTTCACCCGCCAGGCGGGATAGAGGCGGGAGCACAAGCAGGAGTCTCTGCGCGTTGTACAGCTCGCGCACCGCAGAGTCATAGTCCCCCGCGAGCTTCGCAGCACCTCCGCTGCGGATGCTCGACGCAACGAACTTTGCCAGCTCGGAAGCAGGAACCGTGGAGGCCATCCGAGCTTTTCAGTTGGCTTCTTCCGATACAAGATACTTGTTTAAAGTTTGCCGCCCACGACCTGCCGACCAACTCGGTCAGAGTCCGCCGGACGGGACCGACAGCGGAACGAACAACTGTGTAAACGATGTCTTCTTGGCAACAAACCATTGCTAGGGCTTCTCTAGCAGCAGGAGCAGTACTTTTGTCCGACACGCCGAACGCTTCAGTTGTTTTGTGCCTTCTGTCTTCTCCATCGTCTCACTCGCTTTGATGCTATACGCGATGTCCTCACAATATTCCGGAATCTCATGCTTACTGCTGAACGGCTTGTATCGAGGATCGTGGCCGAGTCTCTCGTTGAGCATTTTCATCGTGTTCTCTCGATCACTGAACTATAAATACAAGATTTCATTGTGGGCGTATGTAACTGGTTCGAACTAGGTGCCGAGCTAGTTGTGGCTCAGGCTAATGACCCAGAACGCTAGCTTCTCGGTCAGCTTGAGCAGGCACTGGTCGTGGTCGTTCATTGCTCCGAGGTGATCGGCATCCACTTTGCAGGTCGCGGCGTGCGAAGACGGACCTTCAGGTCCGGAACGAGCGGCTGCCAACGGGGTCGGCTCCGGCATTCGAATTCCCAGAATTCGTTCTACCTTCTTGCGCAAGGGATGATCGGCTGAATCATCCCCACCAATCTCGAGCCGGAACATATTTCTCAAGCTTTGTAGTAAGGTACCGAGCTGATTTGGCGGTTGACCCGCGCACCAAGGATCAGCTGCGGGGCTTGCAGAAAGCCAACCCACCAGCAAACGCGCTATGGCCGACCTCTCGTCAAAGGCACTCCAGGCCATCAACTTCAGTGCGGGAGCCAACTGGGTCAAGCGCCACTACGCGCACGGATTTATGCTGTTTGTTCTCGTGTCCGCCTGCGTGCTGCAGATCATCCACGCTGACATTGTGCGGAACCACCTGTCCAACGGCGAGCGCGCCATCCCCGGCGGGTACGTGAGCCCTATCCTGGCGTTCGCGGCCATTTTTGCCGCCATGGCCGGATCCACGCTATGGATCAGCTTCCAGCAGTCGTGGGTGTCGTGGCTGTATGTGGCATCTATCCTGGCCGCCTTTGTCGCCAGCGCCTGCGTCCTGGGATACCAGGAGCGCGCCGAGCACATCTTCCAGAAGGAGGTTCGGAACCAGGACCGCACGTTTGCTGAAGCGGTGGACGCGAAGCAGTCAGACATCGACGACGTGCTGGGAAGCCAGCGAACGGCGGGCTACGTGGCAGGAAGCTTTGCCGGGATAGGTGCTCTCTTCGTGACGGTGGCGTGGTGGTTCCACGCCGGTGACGGGTTCCCTCGGTTCACACGCGCGTGATCGTGGTGATGATGATGAATACGACACCCTGGTTCAACTCTTCAACAACCTTCTTTGCACTCGCTCGCCCCAGCCCCTTCGTCATATCCACAAGGACCGTTGTCGTCTGGTGCGCCTTCGGAGGCCTTCGGTTCCGCTTCCTTGTTTGGGTCCTCGGCCTCGTGCGCTGGCGTGGAGTCCGTCTCGGTGCCGGGTTCGCGCCCAACCATGGACTCCTAAATCGTCATCGCCAGAAGTTGCTCATCGGTCATTCCCAGCTAGGTCAGTTCTTCGGCCATGCTGCCAAGCACCGCCCGGGGCGCGTCCGCCTTCGCGGCGCCCTCTTCCGGTTTGGTTGCCGGCCGGGGTGCGCTCGGCTCAGGCGTTGTCTCCGGGAAGTCCGACAAGCAAAAGCCATCCGCCCATACGGAACCGGAGCGGCGGCAGAGGTACTGCGGAGATCCGTGGAACCGGTTCCGAAGCAGAATCGGAGTCGGGATAGACTCCAGCACGACACGCGTCACCGGTGCCAACATCCGCACTTCCTCCAGAACTCGCACGATGAGCGGCGCGGCCGCGGCCTAGGACAAGCCCTGACGGAGGAACCACACGGCGTATCTCGGCATGTCCCGAGCAAAGTGCCGGGGGATCGCGTCGAGGACCTGGCCCAAGCAAAAGTACTTGAGTCGATACATCATATCAGAAGGCAGAGATACTCGAAGATCATCCAGAGCAGCGGCGGTGAAGAGATGCCGGCGTTCTGAAGCAAACATCTGCAAGGCGCTGCAGGTCACGATGGCACAGAGAGCGCTAGCAGGGGTGGCGAGGGCCGCTGTGGACGCGTCGTCGGGCCGGTCCGAAGCACCTGCCCCGCTGCATGGTTCGGTGGAGCCGGAAGGAAGGGCGACGAGATAGACGCCAAGGTCCAGGTGAGGTAGACGGTAGCTCTTTGGCAACAGGGACTCGACCGTGGCGCGGGGCACTTCTTTGTAACTGATTTGTATCGAGTCACCATACTCTAGGCACAGCGTTCCCATGGCATCGGCATCGCGGTCTTCCATTTGAATTTCGTGGGGTCTGGTTGCCGTTCGGGGCCAGGAATCGAACCGTGTGACTTTAAAAGTCTCGACCGCAATGCAGGCCAAACGCGACATCAAAGTCTGCGAAACCAGCGGTAGCTCCATGACGGCGGCGGCGTCCATGTACGCGTGGGGGGAGTTCTTGCAGCACCATCCCATCCTGCTCGCCGCCTGGGTCACGGCGGTCCTCGGCATCCTCCTCGGATCCGTCCTCATCCCGCTGCTCTGGACCGGCGCGTTCGAGCACGGAATCAACGATCCGGCGCGCGGAACGGAAGACGCCAACGGCACCTTCACGACTCGGTTCTCCTGATGGCCCCGACGGCGGACTTGCTCTTGCGCATCAGCTAACGTTCCATTACGGCCATCATCTCGTCGTCT
>Ga0208646_1000162_pt1 | contig 46495 bp, 46 predicted proteins | sample AntAceMetag02UK8_FD_184762 | JGI IMG/M metagenome (GOLD analysis project Ga0208646, IMG submission 184762) | Saline lake microbial communities from Ace Lake, Antarctica - Antarctic Ace Lake Metagenome 02UK8 (SPAdes) (version 2) | ecosystem: Environmental > Aquatic > Non-marine Saline and... | reverse complement strand
CGGAAGCCGACGCACTAGCCCGCGCGATGGAATGGGTAGACCAACGCGCCTACGTCCTGAGCATGGCAATCATCGTGGACAAAGCCTTGGCTCAGCCGGTGTACTACGTGTCGATGGCTAACGACTATGAGCCGTGGGTCGAGGTAGCCAAGCTCTGCACCCGCGACGGGCTGCACGTGATCGACGACACGGCCATGATGGACTCGCCAGAAGTCGGTCACAACATAGGCGGCGTGTGGACGCGCGACGACGGCGTTAATGTCCGCTGCGAACTGGTGACATGCTTCGAGGCTGGCGGCAAGTGGCTGGCTGTTTACGATTGCGAGGTGGGGGTATGAGCGACAAACCACCCATCATCATTCTCGGCTGCGAGCGGCGCAAGTACCGCGATTGCGGCAAGCTGCCCAAGGGCTTGCTCATCGGCTCGCTCATCGTGATGGCCGTAGCCTGCATCATCCTTAGCTGGCTGACATCGCCCGCGCCGCAGCAAGAGCTGCAATCCACCGACCGCACCATGCCTATCGAGGCCCAACACGAAAGCACACCATGACACAGCAGGAACTAATGGAAACGCCAGAACGAGGTAGCGAGATCGCCGCCACGCCTGTATCGCAAGACCCGTACATCGGCATGATCGAGCGCGTATGCACCGATCCAAACTTCGATATCGACAAGATGGAGAAGCTCATGCAGATGAAAGAGCAGCACGAAACGAAGCTCGCAAAGCAGGCATACGCCGAGGCGATGGCCTCGTGCCAAACTGATATGCCGTCTATTCTCAAGGACGCGGAGAACAGCCACACGCGTAGCATGTACGCGACGCTCGGCTCAATCCAGCGGGCAATCAAACCGATCTACGCCCGGCACGGGCTGTCTGTGACGTTCGGCGAAGGTGACGCGCCTAAAGATGGATGGGTGCGAACAACATGCTCCGTACAGCACCGGGGAGGACATAGTGAGACATATCACCGGGATGGTCCGCTTGACGGGGCGGGGCTTGCTGGCAAAACCAACAAGACCGAGATTCAAGCCATCGCGTCAACGCACACGTATAACCAGCGTTACCTACTCTGTGGAGCGTTCGCCATCGCCATCGTGGACGACGACCACGACGGTAACGCTCCGCTGGAATACATGGCCGAAGCCCAAGTCTTCGAGCTTGACGAAATCCTAAGCGCCATCGAAGGCAACGACACCGGTGCGACCGGCAGGTTCGGCAAGTGGATCACAAAATCGTTTGGGTGCGACGACATCGCGGCTTGTCCCTCGTCGGCCTACCCACGCATCAAGTCGGCACTACAAGCCAAGCTGAAAGAGGTGGCGGGATGAAGATACTTTGCCCAGAGCAATACGACCCGCTTTGGTGGGAGCTTCGACGCGGACGGCCAACGTCAAGCAACGCGGCCAAGATATGCACACCCGCCAAGATGGACTACAGCACGCAGTCCAAGGCGTACATCAACACGCTCATCGGTGAACTGTACGACGCTGAGTACCCGCGTGAGGATGGCTACAAAAACGCGGCGATGCAGCGGGGGACCGAGCTAGAGGCCGAGGCCCGCGAATCGTTCGGGTTCGATAAGAGCTTTACCATCGAAGAAGTCGGCTTGTGCAGCGATGACGAGGAAACGCTTTGGGGTAGCCCGGACGGGATCATCGTTGAGACGGGCGAACCGGTCGAGATCAAAGCCCCGAACCCCGCCACGCACGTCGCCTACATCCTTGGCGGCAAGCTACCATCGGCCTACATCGGCCAGGTCCACGCTCACATGCTTGTCGCGGGCGTCAAATCTGCATGGTTCTCGAGCTACTGCCCCGGCTTTTCAAACTTTATGGTACACGTCAAAGCGGGCAAGTACCTGAATGAGTTGCGGGCCTGCATGACGCGTTTCCACGACGACTATCAATCGACACTTGACCAGATCATCAAACACCAAGGCCCGCCCCCAGAGCGGGTCATCCCCGAACCTATCACCGAAGTCGAAACTTTTTAACCAAGGAACACTATGAACATCAATAACATCACTTATGCGGGAAGGCTTTGTGCTGACCCTGAACTTCGCTTTACCCCGTCAAATGTCGCGGTGTGTGATATCCGCGTCGCAACTAACCATCGCGTCAAGGACAAAAATACCGGCCAGTGGTCAGACGGCCCGCCCGTATTCTTAGATGTCACGGTCTGGTCGAATTCGGGCGAGGCGGTAGCGAAGCACTTCAAGAAGGGCGACCGCATTTATCTTGAAGGCCGATTATCTCAAGACGAATGGACGGATAAAGCGAGCCAGCAAAAACGCACGAAGATCAAGATGGTTGCTGAACGCTGGCAATTCGTTGACAGCAAGCAAGACGACAAGCAAGCCACCACCACGACGCGGCCACAAGGCAGCAGGCCGCAGCCTGAGCCGGGAGCATACGAAGACGACGTGCCGCTTTGGTAAACCCCCCGCCTACCGCGTGCGAAAGCGTGCGGTGAGCTTTCACTAAACACTGTTCTATGAAAGGAACAAAAATGGAAACGATTGAATTGAATGGCAAAAAATATAAAGAGGTCGTAGGCCACAGCGACCGCGTGCTAGTGCGATGCCGAAACGCGGGGGTCCATGTTGGCACTCTCGTTAGCCGGGACTCAGATACGGTCGTGCTAAAAGACTCAAACAGAATATGGAAGTGGGGTGGAGCGTTTACGCTCAGTGAAGTAGCAACTAAAGGCGTAAACCGCGAGAAAAGTCGAATTGCTTGCGAAGTTCCAATGATCACTTTGACCACCAGCGATGTCGCAGAGATTATCCCAGTCTCTAACGGCGTCGATCTGACGGAGGTAAATAGTGCCAAGTAATTTAATTAGCAATGGCGATGGCCATGGCCGTGGCGATGGCACTGGCCATAGCGGCGGCCATGGCACTGGCGATGGAACTGGCTATGGCACTGGAGATGGAGCTGGCCATGGCGGTGGCAATGGCCGTGGCACTGGCGATGGAACTGGCTATGGCACTGGAGATGGAGCTGGCCATGGCGGTGGCAATGGCCGTGGCGATGGCGCTGGCTATGGCTATAACTATGATCTGACGGAGGTAAACAGTGCTGAGTAATTTAATTAGTGATGGCGGTGGCGATGGCGGTGGCGGTGGCGATGGCTATAGCACTGGCTATGCTTAACAATAAACAACTGCCCTGTTGTTCCTAACAGAATGATAGGGTTTTATGCCAGCAGACCGTATACAAATAGACTTCGACAACGCCCGCGCCAAGCGGATGGTCATCGACCACATCAAGGCCGCGAAGGGCTTGTGCTGGGTCGAGATAACGCGCTGTCGCAATCAGAAGTCCAAGGAGCAGCTAGGCTACTACTTCGGCGTCGTGGTCATGCGGGTCAAGGCCGCGATTGAGCGAGTGTGGGGCGAGAAGATACCCGCCATCCAGGTCCACGAACTATGCAAGGGCCGTTTCCTAATGCGTGACATCATCGACCATAGAACTGGCGAGGTGGTTGGGTCGGTGGCCGCGTCGGTTGCAGACCTCGATACCAAAGAGATGACGGACTACATCGAGAACGTCCGCATGTTCGCGGCTGAGATGTTTGACGAGCAGATACCTGACCCCGATAAGAATTGGGAAAACTGACTTCTTTTGAACCCCCCGTTTTCAGTCGGGTAAACCGGCGGCGGGGATTTAGATTGACGACAACACCAAAGGAACACCATGAACAACGAACGACGAAACGAACTGATTGCACTGCTACGCAACACCATCAATGCGTGCGAGCGTTGTCCTACGCCGTCGAACGTACACGTCCCCGCCGCTTGCCGCGACATCCTCGCCATGCTGGAAGCTGACGCAGCCATTGACCGCATCTCGCAGAAGCTGGCAGACGGCGATACCGAGCTTGAGTACCGACCGAATAGTGTAGCGTTCAAGCGGGCTGCACCGTCCATCACGTTCAAGCCGTTGGTGCCTGAAAGGGTGACGCTGGATCAGATGCCGGAACATGAGCCGCACCTTGTAACACGATCCTATATCGAATCTGTTGAGCGACCGATTGAGTACCGCATGCGCGTTGGCGATGAAGCTCCACTCGTTGATCGCCAAGGCAAAGCGGTGGGTGGATGCAATCCGCCTAAAGCAAGTGCTTACGAGGTTGTTGACATCGACGCGGCCCAGCCCAAGACGCTGGCGGACGTGCCTAGTGATATTTTCTGTGTAGACGACGGCGGTGATATGGCGGTGCGCGTCGGTTCCAGCGTTTACGTGCTGGCGGATCAGCGTTTCGGCAAAATAAACAAGCTAGCCGAAGACATCGCCATCGCCCGCGTCTTAGGCAGGCCCTTTGTCAACCTTGTAGGGGACGAGGAGGCCAAAGAACCCGCCGAAACCATCTCACGGCTAAACAACGAGATACGCGCATACGACATCCGTATGGGCAATGACGCAAAAACAATCGCTGACCTACGTGCCAAGCTAGGTCAAGGGGCGATATTAGTGACATTCCCCTAGAACAGATCAAGGCCCAGCACCCGACGTGTAAGACGTGCAGGCATTGGCGTAAGCCACTAAAAATATGGGGTAGCATTAGCCAGAGGTGATGCGAAGAACCAAAAATGAATAGCTATCGGTACACGCGGGCGACCGCAGCGATTCAGATGCCAGAGAAAAACGCCGAACACCGCATATTTGGGCGGGTTGGTGTGGGATTATTGATGACTGGCGCAGACTACTACTGCCCACACTGGGAAGCAAAAAGCTAATCCATCTTGTCAAGCATGTTCATCGCTCTATCCCGAACGCGATCGTATTCTTCTAGCACGTTCTCCGCGACCCGGCGATCTTCGCCAGACAGGGAGTCAAGGAACACGCCAAAATCCGACCTTCTTAATCGCCTGAATGGGTGCCGGTCGTTCACTAGCTTGCGTATGTCCTTGGGTGTTTTAACGTCTTTCTCGATCTCGTTAAGGACACGTACCGCGCGCTCAAACTGCTCCTGGTCGTTCTGCAACACGCCTTGATATAAATCTGTCCTTGCGCGGGAGGCGGGGGTTGTGTCGCCGTTCCATCCCATTTCCGGCTTGTAATCCGCGTCGGCGATAAAGTCGTCAATCATGCGCCAGACTTGCGGGCCTGCATATCGCAAGTCCACCCCGCCAAGTGATCGGGTGACTTGCTGCCAAGTGCTGCGATTTTGTAGCGCAGTGGTTGAGACGTTAGAGTTGAATATCCCGTTCCAGGATGTCCCCACCATTGGCGTCAAGGGCGGAACAATTTGGCCTGCAACAAACTTGGCCTGCTGGCCCATACCCTCAATCGGTCCCATGCCGTCTTGCCATAACACGCGGTTAAAATAAGGGTCTTTGTTGTATGCTAGGCCAATCGTCATGTTGCTGATCGGATTGCCCTCTAGCGTCCACTTTAACATCGCTTGATGCCACGGCATTTCGTCACCCCTGCGCCCAGTCCGCTGACCCAGCAAGCCGCCGTATGGGTTCAAGTAACTCAAGTCCCACTGCACCAGGCGACCTTCTTCATCCCTAAACGGCATCAACAGCGAGAATGTCGGGTATTGGTTGAACAGCCGCCCGCGCATATCCTTTTTCACCGAGTCCCAATCATCATCGTCTAGTCCCAGTGCCCAGACAGAGAACAGCGACATCATCACAGGCGTTGCCATCAGGCGAGTGAGAGTTGCGGGCCGATCAACAGCGGCGTTGGCAGCAATCCGCAGTGATTCATGTAAGAAGCTATAGAACGGCATCGGCACCCGCAGCATTTTGATTAGCGTCGTGTCTGGTATCTGGTCGTAATAAGGGAACCAGCGGCGCACCTCGTTCGCTGCCGCCTCCCGCGTCATGCCGTCTGACCTGTATTTCAAGTAGGCCGCGACCTTAAATACGTCATCCTCGAAGCGATACGCACCCACCGCCTTCTGGTCTAGCCACGACACCCCCGCTTTTGTTTTGCGCATCGCCGCCATCACGCGGTCACTTAGCAAGCCTATAGACGATCCAGGGTTTGCCTCGCTGATAGCCGGGTTGATCCCCTCAAGCATACTGGCCATCTCGTTACGGGTAATGTCACCGCTTAACACGCCGTCCTCCCAAGCCTCTCGTACAAGTTTTTCATTATTGAGCTTTCCAAATAACAGTTTGACCGCATCCTTGTAGTGAGGAAAGTTGGTCTGCACAGAAACGCCAGCAAGCGGGGCGAAGAATAGTAAGTTGGACAGCACGTTTCGCCCGTGCGTCGCGGGGTTGTAAACCACCTTAAACTTCTTCCAATATCGGATCGCCTCTTTGTAGAGTTTCACCGCGTCACTGGGAATATTCCGCATGGCGATTATCTCGTGAGCCAGCGCCGTATTCACGTAAAGACCAGCCAGCGAGCCATACGCATCCGTGTTCGGAATCTGCGTCAAGTCTTTACCCGGCAGCAGTGTCTCCGAAGTCCATCCGACCCGCGATGAGATATTGTTGAAAAAACGGTGCATGGCAACATCATGGGTCATCTGCAATATCGCCACAGCAGCGGGATACCCGCCAGTGCGAATCAAGCCCATGCGGTCCAAGCCCGCGTCATCTACCGGGTCGCGCTTGCTATACCGCGAAGCAATACGCTGTCGGGCACGTTCGATGAGATATCGCTTGTCACTAGGCATCGCCTTGAGGTTCTTAGGTTGAAGATCGGCTGCCGTAAATCTGCCGTCTCCTTTCCCGTTTAAGTCGCGCAGTGTTTGGGTAATGATGTGGTGGTCTAGCGCCGCGTCTCGTTCATCGACCGTCTCAAAGTAGAAGTTCTTTCTACCTGGAATGTGGTAGATATCTCCTTTTCGATCGGCGATATAGATTTTGTCGGTAGTGCGTGGCTTTCTCCGCTCGTTAATAGCTCGAAGACCACCCATTGCCCGGCCCACCACACTGCCCCGCGCCTGCTCATGCTTGAGGTATAGCCGAGGTAGATACGTCCATTCGTTTTTATCAAACGTCTCTTGGGTGATGTACCCCACGGTCACAAGGTCGCGGCCTAGTTGCGTGATGGTTTCACGGAGTCGGTTCGCTGCGGGGATCAGTCCTGACGGAAGTTCATCTAGCTTAATCTTCCCAATTAGATACTCGTTGAGCAGCAGGTCGTTGGCGTTGGTGGCCAACTCTTTATCGAGCGAGATTCCAAGGATGTCGGACTTGCCGCCTCTTGTAAATAACTGTGCTATGTCTTGGGCAGCTTGCCGACCACGCGAAGATAGATCGCTTGCCTTGCGCATCTCGTCGTACTGCCCATCTTCCATGAGTTGCTTGGGGTTGACCTGCATTACCGCTGTTCGGACGGCCTGCTTGGCAATACCTCCCGCCGCCTTACCCGTCTTGCCGCCCTTACCTGCTTCCAGCCATTCCGACACTGCGTTGGTGCCATACCTCGCAGAATCGATTAGGGCTTTAGCTAGGCCACTGCCCATGCTGTTAGCGGCTTGTTCTGGCATCCCTAGCAGCTTGCCCATGCCAGACAAGCCCGCCTGTAATGCGGTTTCGTCGCTGCGCTGGGTTACCTGCTTGGCCAATTCGCTGTCTGGATCGTCTTGAATCGAGAAGGGTATCGCCCGTTCCATATCAAACTCATGGACGGCGTAGGCCGGATACGCGGCCTCAAGCTGGCGGTAGGCGGCGGTGACGGCGCGGTCCACTTGTCGCAACGCCCATCGGTCAGGGTCTAAGCCAGTGGTCAAGCTAATCAGCTTGCGGGCGTGATCCACACGGCCACGGATAATGCCATCCTTGACGCCGGGGATATCTTCGTGGACTTGATCCGCAAAGTCGTTCGCAGGCCCACCAAACGCTTCGGCGGCGCTGATCTTCTTGGGCTTGACGACTTGTAAGCCCTCGGGCGAGAACCACCATAGATCGCTGTTGCCGTTGTGCCCGATGTCGGAGTAGGCGAGCGAGAATCGTGCCAAGCCCTCAGACTGAGCAAACGCCATCGGTGCCGCGACATCCTGCTTAGATACAGCAATCGGCTTGACCGGGAACGTCACGTTCGCCCCACCCCGATACGACGTGAAGCCTAGACGCCGGATCGCTTTCTTTGCAGCACTCGATAGCTCGGCAGCTTCGCCGGGATCGCTGACGTAGATTTTGTAGGGGCCACCCTTTTCTTCGTCCAGTGTACGGGCGGTGAAATACAACCTTGCGGGCGTACCTTCTGGCGGGGTTGGATCGTTCTTCTTGGCCCATTGTTCGATGCTTTGGTGAATACCGTCCGACGTTCTTGCCGCGTATAGACGGCCATCAGGGTAGGCTACAACGCGGGCCTCACCGAACTTGTCGCTGTGGATCAGGCGGGTTAGGTCGCTGAATGAAGCGATGGGGCCGGGGTCTTGACGGATCGAGAACATCGCCATGCTAGGCTTGCCGCTAGGTGATGTAGATTCCCGCGTGTCAACCGTATCGAAAAAGTGGTCGTATGCCTTAGCTATCGCTGGCATCTCACCCTTCTCAGTGTACGGCCAGCCACCTTCCATCAATGACTCAAACGCCTCTTGTGAGCCGAGGTTGACTAGGTAGTCGTTGGTGTGGTCCATTTCCGACATGCGGTGCAAGACGTAATCCTCGAACATCCGGGCGGACATTTCTCTTGGCGTTGAGAAGTAGGGCTTGCTCCTGCTGCGGTCGGCGATTTCAGATCGAGACGGCACGCCGGTTGATCGAATCGTCTTCACGATTCCGTTGAATGCTTCGGCCATCTCTGGACGGATACTTTCCACACCAGACCGCTCCGTCGCGTAGCTGTTTGATCCGGGCTTCCCGCCTTGTCGAGAAAAGTAGTTGTCAACCCCATGCCACCACTCGTGAGCAAGGCTCCCCGGCCCGTGTCGCTTAGTCAGGTTAATGACAACCTTGTCCGGCTCGTAATGAGCCGCTGGGGCCTTCTTGCCGCCCTTGCCGCGAGCGCCAAACGCCAATGCCAACTCACCGTTGAGCGACAATGCTTTAGGGTCCAGGCTCAAGACGCCAGACAAGTCCATCATGGCATCGAACGCGCGGTTCAAGTCGTCTTGTCGCCGTGATTGCTCGACGTAATTACCAAACTCCACCCCTCGGAAACCAAACGCCTCTGTGAACTTCTCAGGCGTAACATCATTCCCGCGACGATGATCTTCCCCAACGCGGGGTTTATTCTTGGCTCGTCGCACATCAGGCACCGTTCGGTAGGCGTCCCACATCGCCGCCACATCGTCGTAACGATCTTTCATAAAAGCTCGGGCAGCTTCGGGCGTGTCAAAGCTCTTGAGGTCTGCCGTGACGCCTGCTCGAACTTTTTTGCCAATCCAGACCTTTTTGAGATTGTCTTTGTACCGATAGATGATGAACTTGGTTTTGCGAGCACTGGCCTTCTTACTGCCCATACTGTCATGTTGCTCGGCAAATGCGTCGATCGCCTGGGCCTCTGATTCGCCGAACGCGAGTGTCCGGCCTTTGTCGAACACTTCCCACACGCTCTTGGCAGGGCTGTATTCCACGCCGGCGTACATCGTGTACATCCGCATCTTCATGCGGACGCCAGCCAATGACTTCTCATGCCCAACTCGCTCATAGAGTTTCATGCGGCCCAACACCCCGTCTAAACTGCCCTTGTCGCGCATCCTCTGCTTGACCTCGGCAATCGGGTACTTGTCGTTGAGTACGTCGTAGGCAAACTGCCGCAAGCCCTCGACTTCGTTGGCCCAGCGTGCGACGCGGTAGCGCTGTCGCGGTTTGGTAGAGATTCCATCCCGTGCCGCGCGGATAAACGCGACCGCCTCGGGACTCATGCCTTCATCGATCAGCTTTTGGTAGTTGGGTTGAGGCCAAGACTCCGACAAAGGGACCGATGCGATGTCCTTAGTTAGTCCATTTTTCCGCTGATCGCCGTAGGCTTGTGCGTAGTCCTTGCGAGCGCCGCCGATCTTCTCGCCGAAGTCTTCAATCTTGCTTGATGGCGTCGGTGTGCCTGCTGGGGCGGGGTCTTGCTCTTCTTTAGATGCGGGGTTGCTGAATAGACCGCCGCCTTTACCTGCGATCTTGCCGCCCTTGTCTTTGTCGGTCGGCTCGGTGCTGGGGTTGGTCTTAGGTTGATCGAACAGGTTGCCAATGCTGTCGCTGGCAAGGCGGTCGCGGCTGGAGTCGAACAGGCTGAACCGGATGTCAGCGTTGGATGCGTCGTAGGTGCCGACGTTGGCCGTGGCGCTCTTGATCTGGGTGGGCTTGAAGGTTACATAGACCGGGTGCTTGATAGCGCCTCTTGCGGAGGGCGCAACCACACTGTAGCTGCCATCCTTGGACCGCTTGACGTGCTCGTTGGTGATCACGCCGTCATATCCGTCTCGCTCGATCGCGGTCATAGCTTCTGGCGTCATGCCGCCGTACTCTCTGGCTACTCCGAACTGGCCGGGATCTCGCAGGCCATACTTAGCCGACACGCCATGTATGTTGTCAGCGACAAGCGGGTTGATCATGCTCAGATAAACAGGCTTGACGTTGACTCGCTTTGGCGTCCCGTCAAAACTTCGATCCGCCTGGAAGTTGATGCCGTAGTCTGCATAGATGTTCGAGCCTTCCTGGTCGGTGAAGTAAAATCCGTACCCAGCCATGCCCTTTCGCTGCTCTGCCGGGTCGAACTCATTGAATACGCCATAAGTGGACGCGTGATACACCACCAGCGGCTTGCCGTCTGCGTCCACAACCTTACTCTTTCCAAACCACGTCTTGAACGCTTTGGTGTCGGGCGCAGGAGCCAGGCTAAACCGGATGTCGTTGTTCTTCGGGTCGAAGCCGCCGCGGTTGAGTTGGCTCTTGATCTGGCCGTTCTCGGCGTCAAGCGCCGCGTACACCGTGGTGGGGTATCCCACGCCGCCATAGCCGCCCTCGTCGGTGACGTTCATGATGATCAGGCCATCGTGGCCCATCTCCGCAGCCTCTGCGGCGTAGTCGTTGGTTTTCATGCCATCGCCGTCGATGTCATCCCAGTTGCGGCCTTCCGCGTCGATCACATAGGGATCGTTCATGCGGACGTACACCTCATAGACGCCTGGGCGCGTGCCGAGCTGCCCATTGTTGGCGTAATCGAGCACCTCCTCGGTGTTGCCCTGCTCCAGGATGCCGCCCTCGTGGTCGTGCAGGCTGTGGATCTCGCCGATCGAGCCCTTGTCCAGTGCGATCCGTCCACTGGCCAGCATGTCCTGGGCCTCCTTGCGGGTGTCGTAGTACACGCCGACATCCTCGCCAGCCTCACCCTTCTCGAAGATGGCAAAGGTGGTTTCGTCGGTCTTGGTGCTGACGTTGACCTCCTGAACGGTATGCGTGTCGGGTGAGACCTCGAGCTCTACCGCCTTGCGCAGCTCCTCGATACTGTCGTAGTAGGCCGTGTTCCAGCCTGCTTCGCCCTCGTCGAGGTCGTAATACTGCGTCTCCACATAGCCCTCAAAGTCCGTCTCGGCGTTGGCCTCTAACTGCTCGATCGATTCGTATGGTCCCACAACGGGGTCGCCGCGATTCGTGCCATTGGCATACGAGTCGGCCAACGCAGGGCGTGCAGCAAGCCACACCGCCTCGCGGCCCTTGTGGTCTTCGCTGGGGTTGAACTCGTAGAAACCCGCCTTGGTGCTGCCGTGGTGCGCTTCGACCACGACGGGCTTGCCGATTTCAAACTTGTACGTCTCGGAATCACTCCACTTGACCACCGGAGCATTGCCGGACCAGTCTTTGAACGCCTTGGAGTCTGGCGATGGGGCGATGCTAAACAAGCTCGTCTGGTCTTTGTCCGGCTCGTCGGCTGGTCTGCGGTTGTCACGCTGGGCCTGGCTCGCGTTCTTGCTCGCCTGCTCAAAGCCCGCACGCACGTCCTTGATCTCGACGCCCAACACCGCTACCGGCTCGCTACCGCCGAGTAGCCACTGCTTAACGCCTAACACCTTGCCGGGTGTCAACTCGCCATCGACCATCGTGTTAGCGATCTCGTAGTCGGTAAGTGACGCGCCGATCTGCTTGGCAAGCGCCTGCTGGTCCTCTGGTATCGAACCGACCTTGGTGTATTTACCGTCCTCTTTCTTTTGCGTTGCGAACAAGTCGCCGGATACCTTGCCGTTTAGACCCGTGACGGTGAAGTCGTCAAAGGGAAGCCGTCCAGAGTCGAACATGGAGAAGCGGATATCTGGGTTGGTCGCGCGACTCGTTCCGATTGGCGCAAACGAGTTTTCAGATCGATCTTGTAGCCCATCTACCTCATCACTCCTCACTAACAAGAATGTTTCTGGGCCAACCTCTCCATCCAACCCCATCCATCGACCGGGCGTATAGTCACCTCGCTCTTTCGACACGCGATCCATAATCTTGGCGTATAGCCTCTGTCGGCTTCTCTCCTTCGCGGTGAAGACTAGAATTGGCGGCGACTCGGCGTTGATATATTGGATTGCCGCTTCAATAGCCGTGGCGATCACTGAGGCCGCATCTCCCGTTTGTGAAATCCCATGGCTCACGTTAAGCGCGAATCGCCCCGTTTGGAGGGCGAACGTAAACTTGAGGATTTGAGGGGTATAACCTTTCCTTGGCGCGTAGTTGTATATCTGTGAAATCGCTTCGCCTTCGTCGCTGGCGTGCCCACTTGCCCGCGAGATCATTACGTTGTATTCCAACCCTTTTTTTGCACCAAAAGACCCATGCCAAAATCCAGGCTCTCGCTTTTCGGGCGGCTTGTCCCACTCTATGGGATATGCTTTTTGATTAACAATCGAGAACGGCGCAACATCATCACCTTCAGCCAACTCCACAGAACCCTTGTCCGCCGGGATCGTCTCCATCCCCACAAGCGGGAACGTATGGGACTTGCCAACAAGCAGCAAAGTACCTGATTCGTACTTCACCTCAAACGGCTCGCCTTGCAGCATCATCTTTGTTGTTGGCATCATGCCAGAAACAGCTACGGCCTCCATCGGAATGATCTGCCCGCCCATAATGAACGGGTAGAGGTAGCCTTGGATCATGTCGGAAGGGTCAACCGCGCCAACCTCATCCACTACGCCGTCAGCCATCTGCTTGGCGGTTTCCATGCGTCGCTGAGAGGCGGTCATCCTTGCTTCGTTAATCATGCGATCAACAAACATCTGGCCCATCATGTGCGCCAACACGCCGCCATCATCTTCGCTAACCCCAATGCCTGCGTTGGTGACGGCACGCTTTCCCTTGGCGTCTAGTGAATTGTATTCATCTGGTGTAATGGCAACGCCATCGCCGACCATTGTTGTGTCGCCGTCGTCGTCTGGCCTTGAGTCGATGCGCTCTTCGGCTATGCTTTTCAGCGTTGGGCGGGCCGCGTCAAGCTCATTGACCGCCACCTTGATGCCGTCTTGACTGTAGCCACTGGGCATCCGTATGGCTGTTTTCCGTGTGGACTTCTTCTTGCGGGCCTTTTTCTTGGTTGTCTTTTTCTTAGTTGTCTTTTTCTTAGTTGTCTTTTTCTTAGTTGTCTTTTTCTTGGCGGGCGTGGATTCTCTTTGCCGCAAAGCCTCTTGCATCGGCTCTTTAGCCCAGAACACGCCATTGTTTAATCTGAATTGACCGCCCGTTATGTCGATCGTAAATAGTTTTCGCTTTTTGTACTCATCAAAGATATACCCCGCTTCTTCGCTGGTAAACCCGAATTGCTCCACCACCGCATCTTTGAACTTTTGGGCGGCATTGACCTGTCGCTGTGCCATATCTTTGAATGACTGGCTGATGTCACCCTTTGTGGCTTTCCCTGCGTCCGCCGTAGCAGGGGCAGCCTGCGGCGTCTTGGGTTGCTGTAGCTCTGTTTCGAGAAGTGTGCCAGCCGCGTGGGCGCGGGCTTCAATGTAATCGTCAAACTCTAGGTGGCCAGATGGCCTACCGTCTTCCCCGATCCATGTCACCCGCCACCCGTCGCGCCGCGTATCCTCCGAGTAGACGTTGCCGCCAACCTCGAATCCTTTGGATGCAAAGTCGGACAGTGTATCAATGCGAGACTCAGCCTCTTGCTTGGCCTTCTTGATATTTATTGGGTCGCTTGGGTCTTGCGGTTCAAGCTGGTACTTCTCAATGGCTTCACGGCTTAACGGCTTATCATAAACTGCCTCTCCAAACTTGCCGCCGGATCGCAAAGCCCTATAGCCGGGCGGAACCGTTGCAAACCCTACAGGGCGAAACGATGTCCGATAGGCGTACTCTTTGGCTGTTGGCTGGGTATCGTCTTTACTTGTCGCCTGATTGTCGGATGATTTAGCCGCTAGGTCTGGGTAGTCGGCCAACACGTCGTCAGGGACAGGCTTACCCTCGGCAATGGCGGCTTGGACGGCTGCACGATGCTCGTTGGCAAGGTTCAACTTGCGCGTCGCACGTTCAAGCCCTTCCTTAGCAGCGTCGCTATCAGGCAGCGCGTCTACCTTGTTCTGCCATTCCTTGACCTGCCGCTTGAGCGCCCGGTCGGTGGTTTTTCCGGTGTAGCGGTATCCCTCTCTAACCACGTCCTCCCGCGTTGTTTGCCACGACTCTTTAGCCGGGGTTTTGTCAGCGGCATCTTTACGGCTTTCGTTTGCCTGAGTAACAAAAGGCTGGGCGTCCGGGTGGATAGCAACTTTCGCATCGGGCTTGATAAACCTTGCGGATTCCCGAACCGCCTTTTCGTAGGACGGGCGCGGATCGGCGGCAATTTCTCGCCATTTTTTCAGGGTTTTTTTATTCGCTGGGGTCGATACCGCATTCCCCGTTGTAAGCCTCTTGTTCCATGTGGACGCGGCACTCACCGCCTTCTTTTGCCATTCAGAAAGAGACATTTGCCATATATGCGGCTCAGCGTTCGGGCTTTCACTAAATGCGCCCGTATCGTTAGCCGGGGCTTCGTCAGCAACACTACCCTGCTGTTCAGACAAAACCTCTGGGGCGTTCGCCGCAACATCCGGGTCATCCACCACCGCCGTAGCCGTGGCGATGTCCTCGACCTGCTCAAGCTGTGTTTGTGGCGTTGGGGTGGCGTCCTCGGGCTTGATGATGTTCGGGGGCGTCTCGGGCGGTGGCGGCTTAGGAGAGGCTTCCTGCCCCTGCCCTGGCCCTTGGTCGGTTTCGGTGTCGCCCTTGTCCTGTTCGGCGGCAATCTCGGACTGGGACAAGCCGAGTGTGACCGCATTCTCGGCCATGTCGATAATCAGACGGCCTTGGTCTATCGTCCCCTCGGTTCCGGGCTTTGCGGTCAGCGCATCGCGCAAGCCGATGATTGCAGCGGCAAACTGGGCGTCACGCGATCGTTTAAAACGGCGGCTCTCGCGCACCGTTCCCTTGCCCGCCGCTTTCTGCATGATCTTTTCGGCAAGCCGGACGATATCACTTATCGCATCAAGAACGCGCTGCACCGTCTGGGGTCCAGCACGCTTCACAACCTTAACCAACTCGTTGCGGGTTTCCGGGCCAAACAATGCCAACTTACCGTCGCGGGATTCCATCGTTAGCAGGGTTGCCATCCATGAGACTTCTTCGGACCGGAGGTGTTCGGCGGGGACGGGGATAGCGTTGCCGTCTTTGTCTTTCTTCTGCGACTTCGCAACGTAATCAAGACCGGCATCTTGAAGCAGCCGTGGCGAACTTGCCTCAAGCGTAGATCGCAACTGCTGCCATAGCGCCGGGTCCGAGTCTTCTAAAATGTGTAGGGTTTCGTGAACGGCTGTAGCCAGCGCCGCACGTCCCGGCTGGCCAGAAGCCACAACTATCGTTCGTTGTTCCCCGCCGATGGCCGCTCCATTGACTCGGTATCCGGTGTCTCCTTCATCTTCAACATAGACGAGTCGCACCCCGAGTTTTGAGGCAAGTTTTTGGACGCTTCGTTCAGCCCGGTCGCGGGGCTTGACGGCTCGGTACTTGAGACCTTTAGGTGCTTGACCGCGTTGATGAGCTTGCCGAGTAAACTCATTAGCCGCGTCCGCGTCTTGAGGGTCGCTCGACGGTTGTGGTCGTTTACTATCCCCTGCATCACCCGTGTCCGAAAGTAATCCACGTCCTCCTGCGTTATCGGTGGCGTCGGCATCGTCGGAAACTTGATTTTCGGTAGACGGTCCAGCTTTTCCTGCTTCAGCCTGTCCCCCAGCGTCTTGCCCTGATACGTTTCCGCTTCCAAGATTTCCAAGTCCAGTGGGTCCATCGCTTGCTCCTTGTTCGCCCCAGCGCTCAAGCATAGCGTCGTCGGCCATGCGACCAACTTCTTGTCCATACGTTTTATACGCGAAGTCCACCTCTGCCTGAGCTTGTTCGACCGTATCGGCCTGCTCGATCACCTCGGATACCCGCACGGCCATGCCGTACTTCTGGCTGGCCGTCATGCCCTCGCCGGGGTCTACTGCCGTACCCGACTGTGGAGCGGGCTGGGCGTTGGCGTCGATGTCTTTGGCGTCGTCTAGTCCAGCCTGTTGTTGCGGCGATAGCGGGGCAGCGTCTTTTGTAGTCGGTTGTGGATCGGCATTGGGGTTGACGTTCTTTGCGTCGTCAATGCCTTTTTGCTGTTGTTCAGTGAGCGGGTCTTTGACTTGCGCGTCGGCCAGTGGGTTTGCTTCGCTTAGGTCTTGACCGGCGAAGGGATTGCTACGTGCGTTAGATTGCGGCTGGGTCGATGGCGACAGAACCAATCCAGTGCCAACGCCCATAAGCCCGCCCGCGATGGTGGACTCTAGCGTCTGCATGAGGTCCACATCCTCAATGCCGTGCCTCTCCGCAAGAACGCCAGCAAGTTGCGATGCAATATCTTGGACGCCTTCGATAAAGCCTTCTTCTCCGGATTGAATGCCACCCCGCTTGAAACGCGAAAGCGTCTTGCGAATCATGGTATCTGCGCCAGCGTCCTTAATAGCTTTTCCTGCGCCGCCGGGCAGGAACTTACCAAGCGGTAGTAGCTCTAATGATGCTATCACCGCAGCAGCCAGATACGCCTCATTAGTGGCCATTCGCCGGGACTCCTCAAATCCCACTCCTTGCTCTAGCCACGCGGCAGACGCCTCTTGAAATTGCCCCTCAAACTCGGCGGGGTACATACTTCCCACACCCGCCAGTCTTGTAGCAATCTTATGACCAATGCCGTATGCGCGTGTGAACTTGCTCGCCACGTTTGCAGCGCCCATGACCGACGCCACGTCAACTATCGTTTCGCCAGCTAGTGAAGAAAGTTTATTGGGTAGGCCAGAAAGTGACGCCTTGCCGGTGATATAATCCATGAAATCGCGCTGCGTAGCGTCGGAACCTTGTAGCTCATGGCCCGAAGACGTTTCGCTAAGCGTGTCAGCTACCACATCAAACCCAAGGCCGGGCTTGAGCTTGTCAAGAAGGCGGTAAAAGCCAGCCCCCCTTCTGTGTACGGCGCGAAGCGCGCCCTTGCCCGCTTCATTTATATTGGATTCTGTCTCAACTTCAAACGGCTTACCGTCTGGTGCAGACGCCTGATCTCTTTGCTCCTTAGCCCATTGGCTATACAGACCCCTAAACTCTGCTACGCCCTCAAGGACATCTTGTTTCGACACGCCCTTGCCCGCAGCAATGCGCCCAACATGATCTTCTTTTGTCTCGCCCTTTTCGCCCGGCAACATCTGATCCAACGCTAGTTTTGTTAGGTCGAACGGTGGGGCGGTAGAGCTATTGCGTTTTGCAATTGTTTCTCTGGCTTTGTTATAGCGGGCTTTTTCTAGCGCCTCTATTTTGCGCTGGAGTCCAGTGTCATAGCCAGCCACCCCAAACTCTCTTTGGGAAAGGGGAACGGCATCTCGCATCGCCATTGCATCTCTGGCGTCTTTTTCCTCGGCGGACATCGGTATTTCTTTGACTTGATCGCTCAAGTCCATAACACCTTTATTTTGCGTTCGATACAGGTCCAGTGCTGCTTGCGATTTGTCTTCAAAAAGCCCGCCCGTAGAACGCATATGTTCTTCTACATCTTCACTATTCAACCCAAGGCCCGCGATTATCTGGCCCTCCACAAAGTCCATCTGACCCTGCTTCTCGCGGGTGTCATTAGGGTTGATATTGCCGGGAAGTTCTTTGGCTTTTTCATACAGCTTTTGGTAGTACGCAGCACTGTCTCCAGCCTTGACTGGCGACACTCTCGCGTCCACCTTTGGGGACACTTCATCCTCGATAGGCGACCGCAATTCTGGCAAGTCGTAATTTTGTTGTGTAACGCGTTCGGTGCCAGACGTGTTTGATAAGACGCTATCTAAGTGCGTTGTTTGCGGCATCGATTTCTGCCGCGATTCCATGCCCGCCTCGTAGATACGACTTAGCGCATCGTCGTTAGCGGGTTTTGCTGGAGGCCGCTGGTTCTGAGCCGTTGCAATATCTGGTTGAGATGCAATATCGCCGCCCTGCTGCACATTACCCGTTGCCGCCGGCCCCTGATCCACATGTTGTGACGCGATCAATGCATGCGCCGCTTGGTTCGGCGTCCTCCCTGTGGCCGCAGCGTGCTTTACCACCTGCTGGCTTGTAATGCCTGCCTTACGATAGGGCGCGAACGGCTCGCCACGCGACGCCAACGGTGGCTTAGGGATAGGCGGGGCCGTCACTGGTGTAGCGGGCTGGACGGGTGCGGGGGTGGGGGCTGGTTGCGTAGGGGCGGGGATATCGCGCGGTGGCGGCGTCCATGCGCCGTCATCGACGGTATCCGTGTCTCGCGCAGGCGGTGTCCACGCTCCACCATCACCTTGCAGATCGGGAGAGCTTGCTACATCCTGAGCGTCGGTGTCTCGTGGTGGAGGCGTCCATACGCCATCAGTAAACGTGTCTCTAGTCTTTGCCATAAAGAATCTACTTGCTCAGTATGTGTTCAGCCGAGCCTGCGCCGAAACGAGCGTCAAAGTCGTCGATTATCTTTTGACGATACGCGATATCTTCCGCCGTCACGGACCCAATCTTCTTGAGTTCACTTACCAAACTGCCGCGCGTTCGGCTAGGGATATGCAGGTAAGGCATCTCGGCGACGAGCTTTTTTTGCTCATCTTGAGCTTTTGTAAGCGACTCAAACATTTTATTGCGTTGAGCAATAGCGTCCGTTTTGGTCTCGCCAGCTAAGTTTTCGATTGTCTTGCTAAGTGTACGGTAGCTGTCGTTGATATCAGCAATCTGCTTATCGTAAAGCTCAATCTTTTTGCCTGCCGCGTCTCGCTTGCGTGCGACGTGTGACGCCTGAATCTCGGCCCGCTTTTCTTGGGCAGCGATGTCTGCTGCTTTCTGGGCCTGTTGGCTAGATTGCTGCTTATCCTCTCTTTCTTCTCGAATCGCGTCTGGCGTTGTGTTACGGCTTCGAGCTTCAAGGCTGTCGGCACGTCGCTGTGCGCCAATCTCCCGGCGGGCTTCTTGAGCGGCGTCGGCCCTATTACGATCGCGCTGCGCGTACTGGGGGTCAGCCTGAATCCTGTCCATCGTCGCCTTTTGAGCCGCCTCTGTCGCCCGCAGTTGAGCCTCGGCTTCCATGTCTCCACCTCTTGCGGCGGCAACCAGCGGATCGACCGGCATATCCGGCATGATCGGTGCGCCGCTTAGGTGCTCTCCGTATATCGCGTTCGCACGCAAGATCGACTCTGGCACCTGCGCGTTTTGCACAAAGTTGCTGTAGTCCATTCTTACCGAATCGGGCGCAGCCATCCGTTCTTCTTGACTGATCGTGCTGGCGTCGATGGGCTTGCCGTCACGCGACTGTTGAAGCATGTCGCGGCGGTCGTAGAACTGGTTGTTTTTAGCTTCAAACTCCTGCTGGCTGATCCTGCTTTCCTCGCCATCTTGAAGCAAGGATCGAGCATCGTTCTCTTTCCCGTAGTCCTTGGTTTTTTGTAGGGCAGTTTGACCTTGGGCAAGTGCTTGGGCAGATGCCGCGTTTCGCGGGTCTGCGTCATACTGGGCTTTGGTTGTGGCCACTGCCGCCGCCTCTGCCGCTCTTTGCTTGTCCGCGTTTTCAAGGGCAGAGTTGTATTCATTGTCTCGTGCAGACTGGCTAATCGCCTCTTGCTTCTGCTTAAATGCGTGGTCTTTTAATAGCGCGGCCCGCGTCTTTGAAATTGGCTGGGTTGTCGGACCCCACGGGGTTTTTGGCATGTTCGTTGGCGTTGGCGATGCACTGATATCCTTGGGCGGCGGGGGGGCCGCAACCGTTTCCCGTGCGGCGGGTTGTGTGGCCGCGAGAATAGCGCTGGCGCTTTCGCCAGAGGACGTAGGCCCACTGCTCGTTATCCCGTTGTCAGAAAAATACTTGAGATTAGGTAGCTGATAGCCGTTGTTAGCGGTATTGGCAGCTTTTCTTTTTCGTGGTCGTTTTGTTGGCATAACACTATCCATTATCGTTGTTTTGTTGTGTTTGTCTATGCCGATACATCGACATTGGTACGTTAAATTGCGACCAAGCTATAAGGCTGGTCGGGGTCGTTCGTGAAGGTCCAGTTGCGGCCCGGCAGTACCCGACCGCCGCCATTGAGGTTGGTATTCGTTACTGTCACCGTTTCATTTGATGCCGACCCATCAATCGTGCCGCCGTAAGCGTTCGCGTTCGTCACGTTGCTGCCCGACCAGTGATAGATAATCGCGCCGTTATCGGCCTGCATCGTCGTCACCGCGCCGCCGTAGTAATCCACTTGCGATCCGTTAGCAAAGATGTTGGTCAAGTCGCCATAAGCGATTAGCCGGCCAGGGCCGCTAAAGTCCGCCGCGTCTGCCCCTGCCGTCGTCGTGATCGTCACGCTCGAACTGTAGGTGTTGATGTCGTCGTCCAATGTTTCTAGCAACAGGACGCTAGAGCTATTGAAGGCGTTAAGGCTGTTCAGGCCAGCGCCCTTGAGATGCAATCCTCTGGCACTGCCCTGAGCCGCTTGCGTGCCAAACACGTTCACATCCACGTCGGAAGCGTTGAAATCGAGATACGCCTTGCCGCTGGTGTCGATGTTGACCAGTGAAGACGTGGCAAGATCGACAATCAGGTCTGCGCTCTCCGAGCCGATGGCCCCCGTGTAGTCGCGGATGGTGAAGCTGGCGAGGTTGCCCGATGCGGACAGAACCGCGCCGGTGATGCCGACGTTTCCCGTGATGATTACATCGTCGCCAGCGGTAGGCTGGTTCGCTGGTGACCAGTTGGTTGAGACGGTTAGGTCGCTGCTCGTTGCTCCGGTCCAGATTTTAATTGCCATGATGGGCCTCTCTTTTTATTGTGTTTTTCTATTATAGGGGACGAGGGTGTTTAGCTTGGCTTGCCAAAGTCTCTAGGTCAAAGTGTGAGGTTGTCCACGTTTTGGCTTTCTGGGGGCATAAGGGCTTCTTTGTGAGTCGTGGTATCTATGCGAACGTGGCGTCTGCCGCCGACATCGGCAGCGGTTAGCCCGCTCTCGTCCACCGTGGCGGTCACCGCCGCGTCGAACAGTTTGCCCAGCTCCCGTTTGGCCAGGGCCTCCGTGCCGGGGAGCTTGGCGATAACGCCACGCCACCCCTTGAGCTGATCTTTCCGTTCCCAAAGGCCGTCGAGGATGGCGGCCTTGGTTTTTTTGCAGCCCTCCACACCGAGGAGGTTCATTTCGGTGATGATTTCCTTGCACCGTTGGCAGGCGGGCAGGCCGTACTTCGCCGACACAAGGTCGTGGAACACGTCGCCCACACCACGGGCCGGGCCGGTGCCCACCTTGCTGGTCACCTTGGCGATGGTGTCGCCTAGTCCGCGTGAGGGGGTGTTGGCTTCGGTGACGCCGTGGGGGCAATCAAACTCACGCACGCCGGTGACTCGCTCTCGCCAGTCGGCATCGGTGCGGCACGTCGGGCAGTGGGCGCGGGTGTGGCAGGCGAGGGGACGTAGTTGCTTGAGGGTTATATTCATTATTCTACGCACGTAACTGTTGCGGACCCGCCGTAGCCCACCACCTTCACATTCCCAAACCCATTACTGGCATAAGTGTTGCCGCAGTCTCCAACCACTAGTGAGTTGGAGATGTTGGGGGCGGTAGCGCAAATCTGTGTCCCCCCGTCGTCAGTTGCCGGCACTGTCCCCGCGAAGATTATCCTTAAAGAAGCAGCAGACGTGAACAGCTCAAGAACCCAGTCTGTCGCCGTCCGCTCTAGCCATAGGTAGACGTTGGGGTTTGATTCCGTATCGCCACCCACGCACGTAAGGTCTACGCTCGTATAGTTAATCTGCTTGAACGTCTCAGCCCCATTGTCCCTAGTCCATACGCACCCAGCGGCGCCGGGCTTGGTTACAACCCTTGATGCGTTTGCTGTTGCTAGGCTGGTAGCGTTGTTCAGGTCGAAGTCACCCCCCGTAACCACGCTGCCCGACTGGCACCCACACGACAGGAGTATGCTGCTTGTAAGCACGGTGTACTGTGACGGAGTTATGTCGTCGCAGTGAGTGCAGGGACTGGCAGAGGCTACGCAGTCAGGGCCACAGCAATCCGGGCAATCACTACCCGCGTCGTGCAACCGGACCTTGCCCGCGGCGTCAAGGCTAACCTTGCCGTTGCCGTCGAGATGTACATCGCCTTGGGCCATTATGGACACTCCGCAGTGTCTACCCAAGTCATCACAGCCGCCGCAGTATGAGTCAAGACTTGATTGTTGCCGCCGACATATCCGGCCAGAGATTTTAAGTAGGCGTCGATGTCCACCTCACCCTCGATGGTGACCTCTGGGGTGTTGTTGGCACCATTGAATTGCACCTGCGCGTGGCCCGCCGTGACACTCGCCTTGTCTTGGAAGTTGATGACGCCGCCGTCCGTGATTGCCAAGATGCTTGCGCCGTTGACCTCAACATCCTCATAGCCCTGCCCGTCAGCCGAGCCGCCGCCACCAGTCGCACTGATCGTAATCGTCACGTCTGAACCGCCGTTGGCAAGCAACAGCCTGCCGCTGTCGTCCACCTCAACTTCAACGTCAGCCGTTCCCGCGTTTAATTCGATGCCGGTTCCCGGCGAAAAGATTAGCGTGTTGTGGTCGTCTTGCGCTTGGTTAAGCCGGATCAACTTGCCATCAATCCCCGCGTTGGTGAAGTCCACCATTGTTATGTGGCTGAGCTTCGCACTGTCCGCACTGTCCGCCGTGATGAACGATGCTCGCTCTGCCGTGATGTCGATGGTGTACCCGCTCGCGTCTGCAATGAACTGGCGATCAAAGAAGTACACCGTCTCAGCCGCTAGTGCAGTGCGCGACGCATCGTATTTCACCGCCTCGCTGTCCTCCTCCACGTTCCACGTCGTGGCGCTTGCCGTCGTCGCGGTGCTGGTCAGGTCTTTGGGCGTGGCGGTCAGGCCGTCAGGGATATAAAACTTGCAGTCTGGCGATTCATCCGTCTCGCTAGTCGTGAACTCAAACACAATCACAAACGTATCAGACGGCACACCCTTGCGGCCATTGAGCGCCTTTGCCTTCTCTGACTTCTTACCGCCGTCTGCATGGGCAATAATCGCATCGTTTGGACCAACTTCTTCTACCGTGTGATCTTCGCTCGACGCGCTGCTAGACGTAACTTTCCCCCGCCAATACCCCTTGACATTGCCCGGCAGTATGCTTGGGTCTACCGAGATCATCCCGCCGTTTGACCCCTTGCTTGAGATCAGACCCCACCCCGTATCCCAGCGATTAAACAGAATCGCCCGGATCATGCGAGTAAGCAAACTGCCCTTTACCGGAGCAATCAGGTCTTCATCAATATCGTTGGGTAGGTCTTCGCCCATGAGTTACGGTAGGTTGGGAAAGTTTGTCGTTGGGTTATTCTGAATGCCATCGACACCAGGGTCAAGCGTGAAGTTCCATGTGTCATCTTCGCGCACGGCACCGCGAACCACATTCGGCGCGTCACGATGCTTAGTAAATGGGTCGTAGGTCACTACGTGGGCGCGTGTCCAGCGGTCATACCCGCCATACTTATCATGGGTTATTTGCGTGCCGCCAAAGAACAACGTCTCTGCCGCGTGAGAATAGCCGTCGATGAGGTATGTGTTGCTGTTGACCTTGCCCACAAGGTTCTGATTGTCGCTTGGCCTCGAATCTGAGTAGACCACGCTTGACCACCGAATCGTCATCGTTGGAATTGTCCGCAGGTACTTTGGCCTGAGATTGCCAAGGCTTACATCGCCAATGTAGTTGCCTTTTTTGCTTGTATACGCCTCTGTGACATCCCAAAAGGGTATCTGGCGGTAACCTGATGGCACCCGCGACATCACCCGGCGGAACCCATCGGCCGATGAACTTGAGCCGTAGCTCGATACGATCAATGCCAGGTCGCAACTAATCCGGCGAATCTGCGTGTAGTTCAACACAATCGTCGTGCCGGGGAATGTAAGGTCGGAAAGATTCGCTAGGGACGCCAGGGCGTTTACGCTGATGCCGTTTGTATCCTTATACATCCGTGTGATAACGCCGCGATTCTTTTGTGGGTTAAGTAGAGACGTGACAACATACGTCCCACTCCCGATTGAATTGGGGCCAACGGAGTACAGGTTGTTGAATAGCTCAGCCATGATAATCCGACGATCCGCTGTTCATTTCTTCGACCGAGGTTTTAATCTCAGCCAGGTCCGACGCGATCGTCGCCAAAAGTGCAACAACCGCTGACATATCCCCGCCTTCACTCGCTTGCGCCGACCCTGTAGTTGACGGCTCTGGTAAAAGCTCATTGTCACTTCCCCCATCTTGCGGGCTGGGCTGATCTTCGCCGTCGTCTTGTTCGCTAGGCGGCAGGCTGGCGGGTGGTTCGCCAGGCGGCTCGCCGGCGGGTGGTTCTTGGTCTTGCTGTTCTTTAAACGCGGCCTTCCGTCTTCGTTGGTCTTTCAACCGACCGACCGTCATGTTCAGGCTTTCCGCTTCTTCTGCGTCACGCTCACGCTGTTCTTCACGCTCATCCCTGCGCTGTTCTGCGGCTTCCCTTCGCTCACGCGGGGTCATGTCGCGCTGGCCTTGCAAGGTGTCTGCGAGCTCGTCGCGTGCCGCTCCAATGCTAATCCCTCTTTGTTCGGCTTCTTGCCTAAAGTCTTCGGCAGAATCTAGTCGCTCGGCCTTTTCCTTGGCGGCACGCTCGTCCGCACCATCAAGCGGCAATGGCTCGGAAGGCGGTACGGATGGCTCTGCCGCGTCTTGATCCGTGACACCCACTGGCATGGCTGCACTATCCCCGTCGATCTGGGGGGCTTCTAGCGACTCTGGCGGGTTCGTTGGTGGGGGTGTCGTCTGGCTTGGCGTGCTGGGCGGGTCAAGCAAGCCGGGCAACTCGTTAATCAGCTTGTCCGTGCCATCTGGCGGTCGATCTGCCGGACCCTCCACAATCGCCTGAGCAAGTTGGTCAAGCGTCTCCTTTAAGCTGGCCTCTGCATCCCTGACTTGTGGCGCGGGTAAATCCGGCGCGGTTGGCGGCTTATTGGACGCCACCTTCTGCACCTTTTGTTTGGATGGCTTCCAAGGTGAGTTATCCGACGACCGCTTTGCCATTACGCCGTGACCTTCATCAGTGTTTTAACGCGAATAGACCCGCCATCACGCGGTGCCAAACTCAACTCGACACTATGAACCAGCACGTTCGGAGCAAGGTCGGTCGCGTCCCCGATGTCCAGCGTCAGAGTCCCCTCGACCGGCGCAACCACTGCCGAGCCAAGTAGCCATTCAAAGTCGTCGTTGGTCCCGGTGCTTGTCAGTGGCGTAAACGTCGGCTTGGTGCTGAACTCGCCACCGAACCTAACAGGAACCGGGCCGCCCGAAGCATGGCTGGCGGTGTCCATTTTGTCAGACAGCTTGAGTGTCCCGGCCAATGTCCCGAACTGACTCATCACGGTTGTAATCGCTAGTGAGTTATTTGCGTGGTCTGCGACATAACCCGCCTCAGCAACACCCGCCACTGATAGCGACGTAGATGGAAGGCCGTAGGTGTAGGTTTTGGCCGATTCTGCTGTTCCGCCCGATGAGCCGGTAACGTCAAACAACTGCCAACTACGCCGGACGCGCCAGCTTTGCGACTTGACGTTCATGCTTGCTGACAAGTTCATGCTAGACGCTTGAGCTAGGCCGTAGGTCGCCTCACCCGTTTCCTTGATAAACCCGACGCCGACATACTCGCCAGTTGGGATGCCGTGGACGTATGAAGCGTGATTGGCAGCCGCACCTTCACAGGCACCCGCGACGTTGAAGAGTGGGTTTCGTAGGCTAACGCTTGTCTGCGCGAAGCACATCGTATATGTGCCGCTTGGAAGCGTTAGCGAGCCGTCTTGGATCAGTGGAAAACTCATGCTTTATAACCTTGGCCGTGGGCCGTATCCTTGTTCAATCGTTCCCTTGCTTGACGGCCACCACCGACCGCCTCGCTGTCCAGCGCCCTTGTTACGGGCAATCATTCGCTCAAACTCGTACATCGATGCCTGTGCGTCTGGGTGTCCCGGCGCTCCAAGGATTAGGTAAGCCCTGGCCCCGATGTTCAAGACTTCGTAAGCCCATCGGTCGGGTACATTTATCTCTTTAGCAAGTGTCGTGGCGTCCGTGCCGCCGATCGTCCATCCCGTAATGTCTAGCGTGTCCCATGCTTCGATATTGACCGTATACGCATCGTCTGGCGTCGGGAACATGAACATCCGATTGCCGTTAAATCCGATCATCTCAGGTCGGCCCGTCGCGTCACTGGTGTCATACTCACGTCGAATCACCTCGTAGTCCACGATCTGTAAGGGCCGATAGTCCGTGGCTTGAATGTAGGGCATCCCGACGATTTGGTCTGGTCTAAATCCCGATGCGATCTCGGTGTCAAGGTCGTAGAACCGCGTTCCGCTGACCGTGGCCATCGTTTTCGTAGAGCGAGCAACTTGGGTTTCCCGCAAGAACCGCTCGAACGCCGTCCTGATCGCCATATCCAACTTACGCTCACTAAAAACATCCTGCGCCGCGTGTAAAACGGAGTCAGTAACATAGAGCCTTGCTTCTGGAACGGTGATCGCCATAAACCACCTCGTTAAGTGAACATGTAGAGTGCGTTGGCCGAAGCCGCGCCAGTCATATCAAAGTAGACGCCAAGGTATTGAGCGCCAGTGTGACTTACCTCGACCATCGCGGGCAGTTGGTCGGCTGGGCTGATGATGTTGATCGCAGCCGTTGCATAGTTGGACGTAATCGTGTCAACCATCAACTGACTTGTCCCACCGATGACCCCGCCAGCAACGCCAGTACCCGTGCCTAGCGTCAAGGTCAAGTGGGCTAGCGGCGTTGGGATGAACTCGCCAACACCACCCGAAACAACCTTAGACCACGCAATCAGCTTGACACCAAACGTCTCTGCGTCCGCGTCTGTGCCAAAGAACATGAGCTTGGCAACCGCCCCGCCGATCCCTAAGATGCCCGCGCCTGTCGTGCTGTTGCTCGATGGCTGGGTCAGGGTTGCAGCGATGGCGGCAAACGATGTTGCTGCCGTGTTGGTTCCAAAGATCGGGCCTGCCCAAAGGCTCGTCTTTACGACTGATTCGGTTTTAGTGGTCTGTACGCCCATTGGATTACTCTCGTGTGTGCGAATTAAACCGACAAGACGCTTTTCAGCGCCGTGCCGATATTGATGCTTAGTCGTTATCCTTTTTGCCAAGTGCAATCTGGCGAACGATCACGGCATTAGCCGCAGCCTCGTTCGTTTCGATGCCGACAAAAGGGAGTAGGTCGATATTAGCGGCCAGCGCCGTGCCAGTCGCAACGTGCGCGTACCCGCCGCCATTGGTGCTGATGTAAGCGCGTGGGACGCGATCGGCATCCAGTTCAAACACCAGTTCGTAGGTGGTTGAAGCCTCGACCGTAACGCCGGTGTTCAGCGTTTCGTCGTCAGTCGCCCGGCCATCGTCGGAAGTAATAAACTCCCAATTCCCGCCCGATTGACTGTCTTGGAAGCGGAAGAACACTTGGTCATTGTCGGTAGCAACCGTGTCGGCGCTCGTGAGCTTAAAGCCCGCGAATAGCGTCAAGGCGTCAATCGCCGCAGCCGTCTTGATCTTCGCGTAAAACGCAAGCTCGTCGCTGGTAGACCAGTCAATCGTACTCAGGTATGGGTTGCCGCCCGTGCCGGTGTGTCCGCCTAACACAACATCGTCGCCGTCTGCTGTGGCGGTGGTGAGCGTGATGCCCCCGCCCGTTGCACGGGCTGGAGCGATGGCGTTGGTGCCGGTGACTTCCCAAACGAGATTAGACGAAGCCGCCGCTTCGACTTCGGCGTCGTCGAATGTCCCATTCAGGTCCGCCGATGCCTTGAGTAGTGGCAATGCCTCGAACTTATCTTGGTAGGAAGTGGGAGCGCTCGGAACGATGCCGAGCTTGGTAAGTAGTGTTGGAGTAATTGTATTAGGCATGATGCTGTTTCTTTCTGTGTGTGTGTTGTTGATGTGTAATCAAATTGCCGTCAATTTATTAAGCCTCGGCTGTCCATGTACCACTGATGCTTGACGCCATCCAGATACCGCTACCGTGGTAGGTCATCGTGGCAGACTCACCCGCAGCGTTTGCGGTGACGTAATCACCTGCTGCCGGAGCAATCCCCGTCTGGATGATCTGATGCGTAGCGTCTTCCACGTCTACGCGAAGCTCTTGGGCTGTGCGAACGTGAAACTCGTAGGTGTCGCCCGTTCGAGCGCCAGCGGGGAGCGAGTATGTAATTGTCCCGGTAGCGCTGAGGTTGGTAAAGATGCCGCCGGTTTGCGCTGGCTTGAGCGTGACGCTGGACGTGCGGTGAGTGACCTTGCGGCGCTTGCCGGTAGGGTCGGTTTCAAGTTGTCGATTTACGTTGTGTTTAGACACGATGGTCTCCTTGTATGCGTTTCGTGGGCCTGCATGGGCGGGGTCTTACGGACCCCGCCCCAGGCTTGCCGTTATAGGGCTGCTGCACTGGTCAACATCCTTAGATGTTGGCGGTGAGGCCGGTGATCTTGGTTTGAAGGTGAGGTTGGTGACAGATTAGACGGGGAACAAACTCGAAGTGGCCCCATTCGACGGCAGGGCCGCCTCGTTGGAGCTTCGTGTTGTCGTTCAGGCCACTAAACATGAAGTCCTTGCCCTTCTGGATTTCCAGCGACCACGAATCCATCGTGGTCAGGTACATTTCGCCCGCAGGACACTTGGGGTCAAGGACGATGTAGGTGTCATCGAAGTTGATGCACTTGCCCTTGAAGCCTGCAAGCGCACTGTTGGGGATGCCGTTCGTGGTGATCTCGTAGCGGCCATCAGCCTCGGCTGCGAGCGTGCGGAACAAGGCTGCACCCGCAACAACGCAGTCCGCCCCAATGCCTGTGCTGGTCTTAGTGGCAATGCCTTCGACCTCTGCACTGGTATCTGCACGGGTAAAGCCAAGTTGAACCGCGCGGATCATTTCGAGTTCCACGGTCGTACTGGTGCCGATTTGAGTAGAAGCCGCCCAGACATTTGCGTTAAGGGAGGTTTCGACTGCACGGTCCACACGACCAAAGACGTTGCCAGAGCCAACCTGGTGCTGTAGGCCAAGAACGCCAGAATCAGTCAAGGCGTTTCCGCCCCAGATTTGTGCGTTCTGTTGGGTGCCTGAAAGCGATCCGGTCCAAAAGTCTTGTGTCACGCGCTTAAACATGCGTTCAAGGGCTGGTTTGGTGGATTCATCGGCGAGTGACTTCACGGCGGTTTCGCCCCTGGCCATCATCAGTGAATCTTTACGAATCTCGACGGGTTCGACGTAGTGACCCCAGCGGAACTCGGCGGTGCCGAAGTTGTCTTCTGCGTAAGCAGCCGCCGTTGGGTAGTTGCCGCCATACGCCACCGATCCGCCGTCGTTGGGTTCAGCCTTGACAAAACGGATTTGGTGGTTAGACGAGCCAAGCTTCTCCGTTTTCTGAGCGGTGGACATGCCAGCGCCGCAGCCAAGGAATCGCCCAGCGGTCGGACGGCCCGCAGTCTCGCCCTTATAGGGGTTCTTGCGGTCATAGACGCCTGCCGCGCCGAGCATAGCCCAGATCGCGGAGTAGGTGGTGAAGCGGTTAGTTACAGCCGCATTGATGTTGTCTTGAATGTGGGCGTTTAGCGCGTCTCGAACGAATGCCATGATGAGGCTCCTGTTGTTCAGGGGCGCTCGGGATTAGGTCGGTCTTAATCAGGTATCCAGACCCTAAAGTCTGATTTCCCTGCTGTATTCCGCCCAGCACCCGCAGCACCCGAAGGTGTCGTTTGGGTGCCCGTGGCTGGCTTGCGTGTCTTAGATGATGCAGGTGGGACGGCGGTTTTCTTCGGCTTTGCTGCGGCCCCTGTAGGCTTGCTTGTCGAAGGAGGCGAGGCGTCCATTTTGTCTACTTCGCGGGCGAAGTATTTTTCTGCGAGCTTCAACATATCACTTCGATCGGATTCGTCCGGGTAAACTTCTGCGGCTTGTTCCAGTGACTCTTGCCATACTGGTTGACCGTCATACCCTTTTTCTTCCTTAAAGCGATTCCAACCCTCTGTCGCCTGTTTCTGCTGCTGTTCCCGTTGAATGTATGCCTTGACTTCATCAAGGCCATCAATCTCTACGGGCTTGCCCTGCGTGTTTCGCATGGCTTTGAATACTTTGGCCTGTGCCGCCGCGAGTTTTGCGAGGTCCGCACGGGATAACTCATCAAACTCGTCTTGGTCTTCTGCCAAGGCATTTAACTCGGCCATCGCCTCTTCAAACTCATCCGATTGCTCGGATTCGGTTGCGTCAACTGGGCTTTCGTCGTCTTTCGGGTCGGCGCTTGCTGCGTCTTGCCGATCGGTTAGCAGTTGTAGAATCTGCTCCATCTTGGCGTTGCTGGCCTGTTCATAGGCCGATTGCCGCTGTTGGAGTTTTTGTAGATTCTTGTCGGGCGTCCCAGGCTTTTGTCTGTCTACCTCTGGGGGAGAATCAGATTCTTGCTCGGGTTCAGGGTTAGGATCATCACCTTCATCCGTCTCGCTTTCAACTTCTTCGACCGGTTCAGCCGCTTCCGTTAATTGCTCGTCGGTAACCTCAGCATCAATCTCCGGTTCGTCTTGTGATTCGTCTGTGGAATCATCAAAACTATCATCGATGTAAACCGAGTCTTCCAGTGGCGTGTCAGGTGCCGATTCGTCCGGCACACTCGCGTCTATTTCCTGCGTCATCTTGCAACACCCATCCAATGCTCGACTTTGCCGCTTGACGCCTCCTGCTAACACTGCTCAAAGAGCTTGTGGTGGAACTGGCGTACTTGGGCTAGAGGTCTGCGTCCTCGGGCAACGGATTCACCACAATGATGAATCACCATGTATTATGTAACATGCGATGCGCGGGCTGCATAGTGGATATGGGCGTTTTGGCACAACAAGGCGAGATTATCACCATGTTTTTGCTAAACCGACGACCTGCTTAAGTCTGATGCGAACATAGCAATGAGGCGCGCGGCGAATCGGTGTCAGCCTTCCGTCGCTGGGGGAAAGATATCGCCATATCGTTCGGATAGAAACATTTAACACATCGGCGGCTTGCTCTGGCGATATGGTTTTGCCGCTTTCGTCGTCAGTGCCAAGACTCTTTCCCATATCCCGCACCGATGAAAGAAGCACTCGGTTTTCAGGCCGACCCTTGGACGGGCTTTTTACCGCTTCTAAATTGCCTCGTTCAATCAGTTTCTGCACGTAATTAACGGAGTAGCCTAGCGATCGGCTTGCTTCGCGTTTGGACACTGTTTTGGGCTTGGATACGTTTGAGATCATCACCTATTCCCTTTGAACTATCAATCTCGTCTACAAAAACCTCACTGTCGGCCTGACACCATCATCTTTGTAGTAGTGGTAGAAGTCAGTAAGGTGGCTGCGGCACATATGGCGGCATCTTCCGCCTTCCTCGGGGTAAATCACCGCAACCGCCGTCTGCGTGCATGGCGATGTCTGTTCCCCGTCGCGTCGGCATGGGGCACTACATATCGGTCCTTCAAGAAGGCGCTTGGGGCGACTCGTTCGCTTCCGTGCTTTCATCTTGTTGTCCCTCGATAGATTCTGGTGATACTTCAATCAATGCGTCCAGCTTGTCCGCGCTACTTACGCCAACGCCCCGCATCCCAGCAAAGACGCCATTGTCATCCTTCCATGCTTTCAACTCCTCAATCGTGGTGATTCCGTTGTCGGCCAATGCTTTAATGGTCGGGCCCGGCAAGTCGCTTGTGTCAATGGTTGTCGTCTCGTCTGTGTCTGGTTCGTTGTCGCCTGTTTCGTCTGGCGTTCGTGGACCACCCTCAACGCCAGCGGCATTGGTCGTGCCAAGTTGGAATCGCTTTACCACCTGCTCGATGTCGCGGTTCTTGTAAGCGATGCCGCCCTTGTTGGCTCGCCCCGCATCAATCGCGGCTTGTTTAAGCGTTTCTCGCTCGTCCTCAGCGGCATACTCAAAGCCTGCCGCATCAAGGCGACGGCGGATAACACGTTCGGCGTGTAGGGTTTCAATGTCGGTGGCGATTGTCATGGTTGGTTTCCTTATCGTGGTCCAGGTGCGTATTGGTCTAGTGAGATTGATGCGCCGACTTGTCCAGACGGCTGTTGTGCACCCCGTTGTTCAAGAATCCTGCGGGCCTTGCCTGCGGGGTCGTCCACCTCAAGCTCAGCCAGCGTATCCTCAAGCGGCAGTAGGCCACTATTATACATCTCCATCGTCTGTGCGCGGTCAAGCTGCTTGGCAATTCCCCGGCCAGCGGCAACCGACACCTGCACATTGAAGTCAGAATAGCCAGCCCGTTCAATGATCCTCCGCAATGCTGGCAGCGCATATCGACTGCTGATCTTGGTCCATTCCGTTTCCGGCATCCATGAGACGATGGCGTGTTGCAAGAGGCGTCCATATCGCGTCATCGCGTGCTCGTCCATGCGGGCCTTGAGCGCCAGCGTCCCGGTCGCGTGTTCTTGGAGTTGGGCGATGGCTACGCCGGACGATCCCGACGATGGAGCGCGGCCCTGTCTTACCCCTACGTTGCCGCTCAGCGTGTCATGCTCTGCGAGAAGCATTTGCAATAGGTTCATCGCCGACGCGCTAAGCTCTGGCGGCTGTACCACCATGCTCTGAAATCCGCCGTTTTGCAGAACATTGTAGAAGGCGTGGTCGGGCATTACCGAGTACCCGCCCGGCTCGTTGAACAAGCTAAGCCCTGTCCCTGACAGAATATCATGCACCGTCTGCGGCAGTACCATCGTCGGCGATTGAGCGTATCGCTGGTTGTTGATGATGATGGCCGCAACGCGGTTAATCTCGCGCTGAATGTCCTCCAGTCGCTTCGCGTCGCCTTGACCAAGAGGTGATCCGTCGATGCGCGGGACGTTGATAAACAAGATTAGGGGGATGTCCCAGTATGGGCATCGCACGTCTTGCACCGGGAAATCAAGTCCGCCAATCGTCACAACCTGCCGCAATCCCTCTGTGTCTGGCCAGTTAGTGCCGTGGTCGCGCTCGTCCTGCGGCTCTACGATGTCGCCGGCTGATGCAGACTTACCAACGTGCTTAGCTCCGTGTTCAGTCAGTCGATATGTTACTTTGGGTCGCCCGGTTTCCTCATCAAGCAGTTCGACCTCTTTCTCAGTACCTTCTTCGTCAACATCCTTGACTTTAACCTCGGTTCTTTCGACCCATTCTTCTGATAGGGCTTGGTCGATGCTTGCCGGGACTTTGTGATGGCGGTGCCATGTCGTTGTGATTTGCAGCATGTCACGCTGATAACCAGCCGTGTTGACGCCTGTGTCGTGAGCATCGACGGAGCCACTGTTGGCGGCGGACTCTAGTAGGTCGTCGCCAAGCTCAGGGAACATGACCTTCGCCCGCTCAAGCGAGACAACGCGGTCTTCGCCCGCATAGTCGCAATCAGCGATATCGTCGTGGTGCGGATCGATCCAAACAGCCTTGATCGGCATCGTCTCTAATGAAATTCGGTGCTTGCGGGCACCTCGCATCATGTAGGTGAATCGCAGGAAGCAGTAGCCGCAGGCGGTGGAATAGTTTGCCGCCCTGAGATACTTCCCGTCGAGGTTTGCGTCGCGGTTTAGCGTGGTGGCAATCTTCTGAATCTCATCCGCCGTCGCGTCGTCGTCAATCTTTTGCATGTCCTCACGCGTGAATAAGCCTTGGTCAATCAGGGCGTTCACCTTGTCCACCTGAGAATCGCTCAATGCGCGGGATGGGCCATACTCATCGTCCATAAAGCCCGCGATATCAGGGTAAACGGCATCAATCTCATCCATTGCCTCCGTTTCGTTAATCGGCGGTGGTGGCGGGGCACCTGTATCAGCGGGCGACATCTGCCCCTGGGCGATAATCGCCTGCTGCATCTCCCCGATCTTCGTCTCTCGCAGCAGGATTAGCGAGTTGGCCCCTCGTTTTGTGAGCCAATGCTCGGCATCATCGCCAGTTTCCTGCGGCTGGAAGCGAATCTGTACCGGCCTCGCTGTCCTAGCTTCAGTGTTAGAGAGGATTGCGTTCTGTGTGCGGTTCAGCACTGGTCGCACCAAGTCATCCATGCCGTCACTGCCGCCGGAAATGACGCTCTGGAACGCAACAGTACCGCGTTGCGCATCCATCGCATCGCCTGAATACTGCTGGTAGTCCCACTGATTGCCGAAGTAGGCTTGAACTGCGTCAAGTGCCTCTCGCTCGATCGGGCCGTGGATCATCCGGGCTTCGTCGCGCACCCGGCTTACCATCTGTACGGTGTCGTTGCCTTCCGATCTGCTGTCGTGGTGTAGGCCGCTGCTCGCACTGAGCTTTGGCATCTTCTTGACGGCCTTCTTTGCAAGGCTCGATAGGTCACTCATTAAGGGCATGGTTTAATCCGTTATTGGGGCTTGACGTAGTTGCCGGGGCGCATCAGGCTTGCCTTGGGCATCCCTGCCCGCCCTGCGGTGTCTGCGTTCTGTTTGTCAGCCTTGGCCCTTAGGCTGGCGATGAGTTCTTTTGTCTGGCGCTCAACGTCAGCCATCTGCTTTTGCGTCATCGGGACCGGCGGCTTGCCTTGGCTGAGCATGGCCTGTGGTGCTCGGCGGCGATAGGCTCGGGCAAAGATCAGCACTGATCCTGCGATGGACAGTAGGCCTATAAACAGAGCGATTGCTTGGGATAGCTGGATGATTTGGTTGATGGTCATTGCACTCTCGCCCCATAACTCGGTGAACTGCCAACGAACGCCCGTAGTGGCCGGATCAGGTAGTCCGAGCCAAGGTACGCCCCATCGACCGGCAAGCCATCACGATCCATCTTCCGGGCATACTGCGAAAGCTCGCGCCTAAGGTTCTTGCACCTCTCACATATTACCAACTTCCTCGACCTTAACAAAATCTGAACCTGCGAATCTGCCATCTCTTGTGATGTCTCAATCCACGGTCCGAAGTTCCATCCGCGTGAACTCAACTCGCTCGCCGTCACGCCCACCTCTTTTTGCCGCATGTATACCGAGTCTGGGTCCATCATCATGCCACGCATATCGTCGCGGCGGCTCACCTTGTTGCGGGCAAGCAATCCGGTCAAGCGGCCTTGTAGCGACTCGGCATCGGCGTTAGCCTCGTACATCTCATCGAGGACAACCATCGTGCCTTCGATATCCATCGTGCCGAGCAGCGCTCCGGTCGTTGCGCCCGGCTGAATCATGAGCCACGCATAGCAGTCGCGGGGCATTTCGGCCATATTGGGGATGATCTGCCCGCCGTCTCGGTATGGCTCATCGTGGAACTCTGTGAACATGATGCCTGGCCTCGTTAATTTGCTGACGACGATTCCACACCATGCCACCATGTCCGCGCAGTCGTCGTGCTTGCCTTGCGGAAATGAAAGCAGTTCGGCCTCTAGGTCGTCAAGGTTGGGAATACCCTCTACAAAGAAGAACTTACCGCCCTCAAACATAGGCTCAACGATGCTGGACCTAGCCACCTTGTCCTGCGTGCCGGGCTTGAGCGGCGTGACGGGCAATCCCTCGGCCATGAACTCCTGATTGAGCGTCTTGCCCCAGTGAGCATCCTCGTAAGCTCCTCTATCAAGGTCGAACCGTGCGAAGTCGCTGCGCAGCACCCGCTTGACGGTCGGGCTGTCGGCCTGTGCTCGCCAGATGTCCAGCAGGATGATGTCACCCTTCTTGGTGACGGCGATGATGCCGCGAACCGTGTAGTCGGCCTGCGTCTTGGCGGTTTGGGCAAGGTCGGCCACTGCGATCGTGAGCAGGTCGGCGTCGTAGACGGTCATGGTCGTGCCGTCGTCCTGCGGTAGCTGGTATCCGCCGCTGTCGATGCGCTTGGCGTAGCGGAACCATTCACGCTTGTAGCGGTTGCCGTCCTCTGCCCTTGGCTCTTGCTGGTAGAGCGATTGCCACGCACGCTTGCCCACGGCTTGTTTTGTCGCGTCGAGGTCGCCCACGCTGTATCGCTCGGGCCAGAGAGCTTCGCCGGGCTTTCGGTTCAGTACGTCGCCTTTGCGGGCTAGCGCGGGGAGATCGACCACCTCCCACTGATCGCCGCCGTCCGTCATCTCGTCCAGCAGCTTGCCTGCAAGGTCGTCCTCGTGCCAGCGCGCCATGGTCAAGATGATTGATCCGCCGGGTTCGAGCCGCGTTCGGAACGTCGTGCGCCACCATTCGATCATGGATTCACGCATCAACTCGCTGTTCGCTTCGGCCCAGTTTTTTATTGGGTCGTCGCAAATCATTAGCGAAAATCCACGTCCAGTAAATTCGCCGCCTACACCGGCTGTGTGCATCCCTCCCTTTTCCGTCGTCTCCCATGAGTGCGCGGCACCACTATCGGCGGCTACCTCGATACCCAGCTTGGCGCTATGCTCGGTGATCGTATTTCTAACCCTCCGGCCCCACAGGGCTGAGAAGTTAGCTTGGTACGTTGCCATGCCGATCAGGTTTGCGGGTCGATGGGCGAGATACCAGACGGGTAGGGCGTGTGAGGCAGCCCAGGACTTCCCGTGCCGGACCGAGCAAGACAGCATGATGCGTTTATTGCCCTCCAGCACCTCGGCCAGCTTGGCGCCCATGTACCGGACGTGCTTAGGCCGCGTCCACGTCGGCTCTAACCACGCCATGAGCGCATCGGGTGTGGCCATCGCCTTAGCTCGCGCGATGGCCACGTCGTAATCGGCCAGGCTGTACTTGGCTATCGTCTCGTCCCCGAATATGTCTGAATCAATCGCGGTCATTCTGCCTCCGTATTCGGTCAGTATCAGGACGCGAAAAAGATTTTTTACTTTTTTTGGCTAAAGCCCTTGACATGGTTAGCCGACCTGCTAATATGTGGTTGTCGATGAGCGTCATCGGCACGAATCCAACACCGGCAACTACAGGAGCCAAACCATGGAAAACGTCGCACTTAATGGAACCGAATACGCCATCGAACTTGCCCGCCCTGCTGATGCGGACACGACGCGCGTACATATCTACGCAGACAATGTTTGGGTGGGCAGTGGTACGCTGAGCCAGCACGTGAGGATCGAGGGTTGCGCCGCTGATCTTGGCAAGGATGTGTACGACGCTCTGGAAGATGCCCTGAGTGATGCGCTTGGCCGCGGCCTGTACGCTGCATGTGACCCATCTTGACCCCCCTATCGCCCCGGCCAACGCTAGGGCGATGGATTCGGTCGGGAATGTCCCGGCCTCACCAACCAAGCCGTAAGGAGCTTGACTATGCAGACTGCCACTAAAATCCGCTGGACCGTAACCGCCGAACACACTCAAGGCAAGGCTGTGGATCACCCCTGCACCAAGGGTATCTACACCGACCACGCCGACTCTCTGGACATGATCGTTGAGGCTGAAGACTGGCAAGATGCCGAGCAGCTTGGCCGCGACGAACTTGAGCGGATGATTGCCGAGGCCCAGCCCTGTGATTGCAGGCGGCGGGAAGAGGCGGGCAGCTCCGCATGGTGGGCCAGCGTTGTAATCCACATTAAACCCGAGTTTTACGGTGAGCATGACACAGCCCAACAAGTTATCGCCGAGGCCCGTGACGGTTGGGATAACTATGCCGATTCCGATATCACCTACGCGATCAAAGAGCGGTTTAACTGCCGACAGGCTGGTGTCGATGACGATGGTGATGTCTGGATTGCAGACCCACAAGCCCGCCACTGGTTGAGCTATGAGGACATGACCGACCTTGTGTTTTGGATGCACAGACAAACAATGCTGTAACCCTCCCTTACTCCCCCCCTCGCCCCAACGGGCGGGGCGGCGGGATTTATGCAAACACCTACCCACCAAGCCCTTGAACTCGCCACACGCGCCGGACTCTCCGGCGTCGAGATCGCCCGCATCTGCGGCGTTCATCACACAACCGTCAGTCGATGGCGGCGCAGCGATCGCAACGCGCCTAAGCTCGACTTGATCGCACCACTGCTGATCGAACTGGACATGCTCGTCGGCGTTCAATCCGACAATGGCCAAGAATAGAAGAACGATCCCACTCACAAAGCAACTACCTCTCAGGTCTCTTTGGACGTTTTGGATGGTTTGCCTGTCTTGATCCCCGGTGATGTACTTGATTCTACCTGTTTTGGTGGACGTTCTGGTTGTTCTGGTAGTAATGTGACGCCCTGGGCCTTGGCGGTCAACGCTCGCATGGCCTCAAGCTCCTCTACGCTTAGCTTGGCGAGGTCCATCGTGTGGCTGTGCTGGACATCTATCGCCCCTGAATGCCTATTATCCACCTTCGTCGGCTGATCTAGGCCCCACAGCTTGCGCATCGACTCGCATACCTTGATATAGGCGCTCACACTTGCCGCTTCACCTGCTTGGTATCCATCACTTGATGCGACCCGCTGGATAGCATCCATAAGCCTCGCAGACTGGGCCTCTAACTCAGCCCCAGCTAGGTCTAGCCTCACCTTAGCGGCCTCTTGCAGTGATTTTTTGACGTAGGTATGCGCCGTGCCAAGCGAAACGTCCATCTTGGCGGCTATCTGCCGGAATGTGCATCCACCGATGTAAAGGGTTAGAGCTTCCTCGGCCCTTACCGTGGCGTTTGCAGTCTCGACTAGTGTTTTTCTAGGCTGTCCCATGTTCAGCTCAATAGCGTTCAGCGTCTATTAGAGGGCTTTCGGCCCTATTACGATAGCCTCAGATATCTAGGGTCGCGTCTCGACCTAAGACTTCGTGGGTCTGGGTACAATCTCCCCAGCGTTCCCCCGCGCGTCACGTCTGTCACGGTCCAGTAGGTCGCGGCGTTGGGGCCGTCGAGGAGGTAGTCGGCTTTCATCTCGGAGGCGGTGCGGATTACGGAATCTACATTGATCCCCGCTAAGCCACCCAAGAAGTGTTCGCTGGTTTCGGTTCCTGACGAGATCGCCCCTGCCCTGAATGTAACCCCGGCTGATGCCTGCGCAGTCACCGCCGAAGATGCCGTCCCGGTTAAAGCCCCATCGACGTAAACCTTCATGGCCTCGGAGGGCGAGAATGTCATGGCGACATGCTGCCAAGATGTGGTCGCATTATTGTCGTTTGTCCCAACGACTTGCGCCGCGGTCGTTGAAGTTATATATCCAGCCCAGCCGTCTCCAAGCCCGTCAACGTCCATCCACAGGAGCAGTGACTTATCGGAGGTCTTGTGGAAAACACCGAACGCCCGTTGGTCGGTGGCGAAGTCTGTCACCTTAGCCCACAGGCTCATCGTTCCGGTCGTGCCTAAATCCCCAATCTCGAATCCGAAGTCAACGTAATCGTCTGTGTTGTCAAAGGTGGTCGCGGGGAGGACGCCATCTGGCCCAGTGATGCCGCCAGCCGCCACGCCGCCCGCTCCTGTACCATCGTTGCCCTTGCCAGAGTCATCGGCGAAGTCGGCGATCAGGGGAGCCGACAAGAACTTTGTCGCTCCCATCGGGTCCGTACTAATCCCCCCCGGCTTGCTCCCGACATGCAGATAAACCGTCGCACCGCTCACGGCACTGATGCTGCCGAAGTACACCTTGAACTTGAACTTGGAGTCGCCATCTGACCAATACACCAGCTTGGCGGCGAGCGGTAACGTGCCTGCCGTGTCCGAGCTAAACCACACATCGGCACCACTGCCGCTGTCGGTGGACATGATCGCGGAGTTGGCCGCTGCACCGACGCTGACCGTCGAGATGGTGATCGCTGCACCGACCGCACCTTCATCAAAGGCGGCTGCGGAGAGGTCGAGTTGTTGGACTAAGCTTGCAGCCATCGAATCTCCAAGGCGGTGCTACCGATTTACACGAGTTGGTCGATGGCGGTCTTTAGTGCGGTCGCCTCGGCGAGTACGCCAGTGATCTGCGTGATGCTCGCTGCGATGTTCGCGTTCTCGAAGCTGAGCATTGCATTCTGGTCGTCGGCGGCAAGAGCGGTGTCGCTCGCGGCTTTAGCGTTTTCTAAATCAGCCTTGCCCGCTGTAAGGGCCGACACGATTCCGCTCGCTTCCTGAACCATCGTTCGGGTTCGCTTGACGAAGCCGAGCACGGTCTTGTCGGCTTCGGCAACTGCTAATTTACGTTCTGCTGGGGTTTCAAATGCCATGATTGTCTTTCTAAAATGGGGGTTAGTTAGTTACAGTGACGCCGGGCAACCGCTCAAGCTGCGGGCTGTTCTCAACCACGAAATTACTGGCCTTGAAGTTCGATAGCGCCCGCGTGCTGCTCCCTCGGATGTCCACGTTCTTCGCCTTGCAATCAATCCAGTCGCCGTTTGCCACAACCGCGCCGCCGGGGTGATCCTCGCCGTTGATGGACAGATCGACAAGGATATTTTCGAGTACGACGTTGGTGCATTTTCCGCCAGTGATGCCTCGCAAGCCCGGACAGATTGCATAGCTGCCATCAGGCCCGGTGATGTTGCGGACGGTCAGGTCTTGCGTGCCGCGATTGATAGCGAACTCGAACATATCGGCGTGCGAGTCTTTGTAGCGTTCGTAGCCCTCGATGATTAGCCCATCAATCAGGCCGCTCCGGGATCGGATCAAGTCTTCCTGAAAGTGTTCAAGCACGTTGTTCAATGCGTAGATTTCACCGTCGGGGAACACGCCGCCAGGCCCGGTCATGTGGATGTCGCATCCGATCACCCAATTCTTGCTCGTCAGGTGGGCGATGCTGTCGTACATCTCAAGGCGGCAGTCCACGTAGGAGAACTCGCCGCCCGGCCTGCCGGATGGTCGCGTCTTAAGCGTAACGCCCTCAAAGCGGATCAGGCTGGGCGATGCGATGTCGTTGAGCTTGGTGATGATCGCTTCACGCGGGCCGCGTACCACCACCCAGCTATCAGGCCGGCGGCGGTCAGGCGGTATGTTGAGTTGGTGCTGGCCGGGTCCGATGTCAATAACGTAGTGGTCGGGGCGTGCGTCCGTCCATTCGCTTGCGGGCGGTTCCGGCTCTGGCTCAATGACTGGCGGCTCAGGTTCGGGCGGGTCTACTGGGCCAACTGGCGGCTCAACCACTGGCGGCAAGACCACATTGTCCACGTCTACCATGTAATACGGCGGCTCGATGCGGCATGGAGCAGCGTTAGACAGCGACCAGTTAGCCGCCGCCTCGCTCGCTTCGATGCTGGTGTTGTGCTGCGAGACGATGCCAGACGGCGCAACCACTGCCCAGCGGCCTTTGCGCGTGATGTTGATGGCGGGTGTGGTCATTGCGTGCTTTCCTCTTGATCGTGAAGTCGCTGCAATTCATGGCTCAGGGTTTTGGCGTCCTCCATGCGGTTTTCGGCCACTGCCAGATGGATCAGGCCGAGCAGCCTTTGCCCGCGTTGCAGCGACGCTCCGATTAATGCGTCCTTGCTGTGCATGGCAGTAAGTTCCATCACCGCCTTGCCCGTCATCTCATTGCTTGCAGTTAGCCTGTCAACAATGCCTTTGCCCCACTCGACCAGTCCTGTCACCCACTTGGCCACTTTCGGTATCCACTTCCATGCGGCCCATGCTAAGGCGATCAGGATGGCGAAGGGGATGCCTATGTTTTGGATGCTGTTGATGGTTTCTGGCGTCATTGTCGTGATCCTTGATTTCGCGGCATCCTTGCCCCGGCGTTCGTCCGTGAGTTAAGCGTTCTTGATGGACTTGGCGATGGCCTCGCCGACCTCAAGACCCTTGTTGTACGACTCCTGCTTCTCCTTGGCTACTTCGTCGGGCGTTCGGTCCTTGCGGCGCTTGATGCTGTAGCCCGCCAGCAGGGTCAATAGCGGGGCGAACGGGCCGGCCATCGCACCAACCTCGCCTAGCAATGCGACACTGCCCGATGAGAATAAACCCTCGGCAAAAAGAACCAGTTCTTCGCGTTTGTTGATGTCCTCAGTTCGGAACTCCACCCAACGATTCGTACTGTCCACGACTGTCTGCACCTCCCGCTTAGCATTCGTGATGGTTAGCGATTCTGGCGACACTTCTACCACCAGCCCAAGCGTATCGCTCGGCGGCACGGTTACATGGTCGCGCAGTTCCACGCACGCGACGGCAACGCCAGCGAACGCGAATAAAGCGGCTAGGACAATGGCGGTGTATTTCATATCGTCACTCCAATGATAAGCCCGACAACTACCCCACACGCAAAAGCGGCGGAGCAGGCCAGTAAGTATAGGGTGAGGTTAGGCATAGATAGACCTTGGGCGTCCATCCAGTATACCTATACGGGCGAGGGTGTCAATGCAGATAGCTCGCAGAAAGAAAACGGGGGGACTGCAGAATGAAAGATCCCAAAAGCCGCACTGGTTGCCTAAAAACGCGGATTTTTCTATCCGCAGGCGTGACGATTTACGAAAGACGACCCAAAGCACGCTAAGGGTGGCCGAGCGTGTGGGGGTTAGGCGGGTGTCGGAGACCGACGCGCCTCTATATATGCGGATCGAACGCGAAACGCTGCCTCTATATATGCGGATCGAACGCGAAACGCTTGGGCCTCGGCCTGAGCAATCTTCCCATCGACCAGCGACAGTAGCTTGTTCTCAGAATCGACATCATTCACCTCCCGCCAAGAGATCATGGCGATGCCTGTGTATCCAATTTGACTACCGAGCATGACCTCAACCACGACCATTGCGGCATTATCGCTATCTTCGTCTTGGTTCGCCTTGGGCGTCGGCGTGCATATCCCCCGAAGATACCGGGCAACCACCGCCCCCCGTCCGCTAGCCCTGCTTGGATGAGGATAGCACGCCATTTTCCGTAGGCTTTCATGGTCTTCCAGGATTCTAGATGGGGACGACTGGACGGGCAGTTGGTCATTCGCGTAAAGCTTTTCGCTCATATCAGTATTCCAAAAAAAATAGCCCCGCCGTGCTGACAGGCAAACGGCGGGGCATGATCGAGATTAAGTTGGTGCCTGTCAGCATACGCCCATCATACGGCAGCGGCGGGCGGGGGTCAAGGGGTGGCGGGGTCTTTGTGGGGGAGTCTGTTCAGTCTTTAGCTTGAGTACCTATCAGCAAGGATGGAAGGGGAGGGGCGCAAGAAACCCTTACTAAAGAGCTTCTTGCGACACATCAGCACGGACGGAGCCGGGTATGGTTGCTTAGAAACCTGAGAGTCTTGCAGACTTTTTCGATGGTGGGTTGGCTCTCAGCTCACCCACACGCGGTTAGGCGTGGCTTGCTGCCGGGTGAAAGGCAGCGAGGCTAGGACGTTCCATCTGGTCAAGGCGTGCGAGTAGGCATGAACCCCGCAGGGCTGGGCGTACACGAAAGAACCCCTATACAGTGCTTACCCAGCGTGTATAGGGGTTCAAATCCGATCAGGTTATTGTGCCGGGTAAGCATACGCCCATGATACGGCAAGGGCTGGGGCGGGTCAAGGCTGTTGATGAGAATCCGCTACCTCACGCCGTAGGTCTAGGTCAGTTGGCATCTTGCGTCTCCTCTGTTGCGGCGTCGATGTCATTCATAAGCTGAATGTCGTCGGTGTTATGATCCAAGCCGTTCATGGCGGCCCTTGCCGACTTTAGTAGTTCCATTAATTCGGCGATGCGGACGGCCTTGGCTGCGAGCGACAGGTCTTGAGCCTCTAGCGTCAGAATTATCTCGCCCCGCTCCACCTCGAGCTTGGTGATGCGGGTCGCTGCCACGGCAGCCGCTTTACGCAGCGTCCACGGCTCTTCCATGTCGGTTACGGGCCGGAGGTTCTCCGTCATCTCGTTTACGTATGCCGTTAAAACGACCTCCGAGTCATGGGGGTTGACTCCTTCTGGTGTGCGGATGTAGGGGGTGTCGTGTCCTTCGATTGATTGGTGCGACCAGATACCGCCGCTTGGCATGTTGACATCATTGTCGGCGTAAATCACGTCTGGCGTGTCATTGGTTTTATTCTGCGTTTTATTCTTTTTATTCTGCATTGTCTGTCTCGCTTTCTGCCGCGTATGCGGATGTTACTTGGTTAGTTCTCGCTGGACCTTGGCCCAACCAAGCTGTCAAGTTCTTTTTTTACTTTCAGCCAATACTTTTGAGTGGCCTGCTTCTTATGTCCGCTAGGACCGCCGTTGTGTTTTTTTGCAATCGTCTCCCAATCACTGGCTGCCCACGCCTTACCAGCGTACCGCTTAAAGTAGGCCGTCATCACCTTGCGGGCATACACCGGGTCACGCACGTCTTGGTACGTGCCGCCGATGGTCTTGTCGTAGTCGGTGGCGTCTTTCCAGTAGGCCCATTGAATCTGATAACGTCCGATGCTGGCCCCGCCGTCGCCGACCGCGTTGTCGTCGTGGCCGGACTCCACTTGCCCGATGGCATGGAAGAAGTCGGCTTGAGTCTGGCCGAACGCTGGCGGGGTGATGATGAGGACGAAAGCTAGTAGTAAATGACGAAAACGCATGTTTGTAATCCTGTTGGGGTGAATCCGCCCTACTCCGCGTTAGCGGGGGAGGCGGGGGAGGGTTACTTGCCGTTCAGTGCGTCATGGACATCCGACGCCAGAGCCTTGTACGTGCCTTCGCCGCATACGGCGTCGATGGCTTCTGCTGGCGTCATGCCGTTGGAGATTGCTTCAATGATTAGGCGTCCGATTTTTACGTTCTTCGTCATGATGTGGCTCCTTTAGTTGCGGGCGAACACCTATTCTATCGGCTATTTATTGCTTGTCAATATGCTTGCGTAATTATTTTTTACGCTCGCCTGCTGTCTTCGCCGCATGGCACGGCTTGCACAATATCTGCATCGCCCCCGTCATCATCGACGCCCAATACTCGCCAAGCTCTTTGATCGGGTCACCCAGCGGAGCGATGCCGTGTACGTGGTCAACGTCAAAGAGCTTCTGCGGCCTACGCTTGCTCGGCTGTCCGTCCTTATTCAGCGGCCTGGCCTTGGCCCCCACCCACATCTCTCTCCCGCACTTGACGCACTTGACGTGATACCGCCCGGCTTTTTTGTACCGTACCGAGTTGATATATTGCTTTTTTACCGTCCGCGACCATAGCATACGCAGGGCTGACCGTAGCGTGGTTCGCATCTTGCCGTCTGTCACGCCGGTCAGTGGGTTGGGCTTGGCCTTGGTCATCCCGCCCCCTCAATCGCTTGCTTGAGCCGCCTCTTCGCCGCGATGCACGCCGCCATCGTCTTCTTAACTTCGGTGCCTCGGTGATGCAGGTTGGCCTGCTCCGCTTCGTACCACTCATAAGCAACTTCAAGCACGCTTGCAGCCATCAGCATGTCGTTCTTTGTGCCCGGCGGCAGGTTCGGCTGGTCGTCGGCGATGTGTTCGGCTTCGTGATACAGGCGTTCGGATAATTTTGCTAGGTCGATCATTTGTGTCTCCGGGGTGGGGTTAGTCTCGTTTCCATTTCCACGATCAGCACGCGGACTATCTCGTTGTACGCGGCTGTTCCACAGACCGACTGGCAATACTCACACACCGAATCGCCGTTGTTCACAAAAGTCGAATGAGCAGCCAAGCCAAGCACGTCGGCAATCTCTGGCGTACTCATGCCCCGTATACGCTGGCAAAGCAGGCCGTACATGCGTCGAGCGATCGAAGGCGTACCACGGCCAGTCATGAACTTGTCGGGGTTCGTTCGCGTCGCGGTAAGAACGGCCTGGCGTATCTGGTCGCAGGACGGGCGCGGTAGGTCAGCGGGCCATAGGTGGGGTTCTTGTGGTTGGTACATTACTTACCGCCCTTTGCTGCTAGAGCTGCTTCGCGGGTGGAGTAGCACCAGCTTAGGTATATGGACTTCCACTGAGTCGCTTTCAGTCGGCACGGCACGCCTGGCCCATCGTCCCATTCATACTCATCGCTGTCCCAATCCCAAAAGTCTGACACTACGGCCGGCTCGATACAGCCATCATGCAATGCGTACACGGTCATCTTCGGCACCACCGGCACGCCGTCCGCCGTCTTGGGCAGCTTGTCGATGGTCGCCTCGGCAGTTGTCAAGGATTCCTTGACTGTTGCTAGCTCGGCCTCAAGCTCGTCGATGCGTTTCCCGTCATTGTCCATGCGGAGGTCGTAGGCTTTGATCTCAGATTCAAGCCCGGCGATGCGGTCGGCGTCCTCCTTACTCACCACCGCCGCGTCGGCGGGGGGGATGGTGTCGGGGATGCGGGCGTAGGGGGCGGTCGGCAAGTCTTCGGTATCGGGGAATG
>Ga0208646_1000161_pt1 | contig 46804 bp, 40 predicted proteins | sample AntAceMetag02UK8_FD_184762 | JGI IMG/M metagenome (GOLD analysis project Ga0208646, IMG submission 184762) | Saline lake microbial communities from Ace Lake, Antarctica - Antarctic Ace Lake Metagenome 02UK8 (SPAdes) (version 2) | ecosystem: Environmental > Aquatic > Non-marine Saline and... | reverse complement strand
ACAACGAATGAAATTTTAGCATTTCAAACCACCCTGAATCACTTTAAACGTACTTTTGTCTCGAAAAATAAATTGAAATAATCTATTTTATCCGATTTATGGGGGCTCAATTTTCAAGTTGGGTTAAATATGCTGGATCAGCCTCATGCTTGATAGTAAGATTCTGCCTTGACGAAAAGTGGGTAATTATAACCACCTTCCAAAAGAACCTAAAAGGCATAAAAAAAGGCAGGCTGATAGACCAACCTGCCTTTTAACTTTGAAAAACTAATTTATAAAATATTTCATGATATCATTAAAAAAGGCAAATCCCATTATTCCTAACAAAAGCACCATACCTACTTTCTGAGCATTTTCTAAAAACTTATCAGACGGTTTCCGACCCGATACAATCTCGTAAGTCAAGAAAACGACATGGCCACCATCCAATGCTGGAATCGGAAGGAAATTCATAAATGCAAGTACCATGGACAATAAGCCCGTAATTCTCCAAAATTTAACCCAATCCCACGTTCCTCCGAATATTCTGGCGATCCCTATCGGACCTGAAAGTGACTTACTAACAGATGCGTCACCTTTAAACATTTTACCAAAAGCCTTGATATTTGAGAAAACTACAGCAAAAGCTTCCTCGGTACCTTTTGCACTTGCTTCACCAAAGGACAGTTCTTTATACTCAAACGCTATATCAGCAACTGCTTGAAAACCCAAAAGCCCATCCTCACCAATTGTCGCATCAAGTTTCATTTCTTGACCTTCACGGGCTATATTGAGTGAAACAGCATTACCAGCGTTATCTTTTAATGTCCTTTGTAGTTGATCAGAATAAGCAACTTGCTCATCTCCAATTCCAAGAATTTTATCTCCGGCTAACAGTCCCGCAGCATCGGCAGGGCTTCCAGGCATTATTTGTCCTACATTAAAAGGATGTCTAAATGAGATATATGGTACTTTTTCATTATCTGCAATCTTATTTATAAAGTCATTTGGTATGGATACTTTGAGCGTTTCATCGGCTCTTTTAACTGTGAGATAAACGTTTTCATCCAAAAATATATTGGGGCTCATTAAATCACTAAATCGAGTATACTCCTCACCGCTGATGTTTAAAACTCTATCGCCAGTTTTCAGTCCTATTTCTTCAGCAATAGTAGAAGCTACTATACCATGTTTATTTAGCTCCTCTTTTGATAAGTATTGATCCCCTTGATTAAAAGTTAATATGATAAAGATGATCACACCAGTAATTACATTCACGACAATTCCACCCATCATTACAATGAGTCTTTGCCAGGCTGGCTTTGATCTAAACTCCCAAGGTTGTGGTTCTGAAGACATAGCTTCCACATCCATTGACTCATCGATCATTCCAGATATTTTCACAAAACCACCCAATGGTATTGCCCCAAAGGAATATTCTGTTTCTCCGAACGTTTTTCCCCAAATTTTTGGGGGAAATCCAATCGAGAATTTCTCTACTCTCATTCCAAAAGCTTTGGCCGCAAGTAAATGCCCCATTTCATGCAAACCCACCAAAATTGAAAGCCCTAGCAATAGCTGAGCAGTCATGATTATTCCTTCCATCATCTAATTAATTCCTTCGCTTTTATTCTTGTTTCTTTATCTGTCAAAATCAGATCCTCCAATGAAGGCTCCTTTACAAATGCTATTTTCAGCATACACTCTTCAATTACATCGGACATATCTAGAAAGCCAATATTGTCTTTCAAAAACTCTGCCACAACAATTTCATTCGCTGCATTCAATATGCATGGGCTATTTCCTCCTTGCTCTATCGATGCAAAGGCCAGACTTAGGTTACGAAATGTCTCCATGTCAGGTTTCTCAAAAGTCAAATTAGCATAATCCGAAAAATTAAATCTCGGAAAATCTGTCTTTAACCTTTCAGGATAAGTCAATGCATACTGTATCGGTACTCGCATATCGGGCAATCCAAGCTGTGCTTTCATCGAACTATCCTCAAACTGCACCAAAGAATGAATGATTGACTGTGGATGCACCACAACCTCAACCTGTTCAATTTTCACATCAAAAAGCCATTTTGCTTCTATTACTTCAAGTCCTTTGTTCATCATAGAAGCTGAATCAATGGTGATTTTAGCCCCCATTTCCCAATTAGGATGCTTTAACGCTTGTGCTTTAGTCACCTTGGCTAACTGCGCGCTGTTCATGCCTCTAAATGGACCTCCCGATGCAGTCAATATTAACTTTTCAATCGGATTTTGCCATTCTCCTACCAAACATTGAAATATTGCGGAATGCTCCGAATCGACAGGAAGAATATTTACTTGATATTCTTTCGCCAGTTGCATAATCAAATGCCCTGCAACGACCAACGTTTCCTTATTAGCTAATGCGATGGTTTTTCCCGCTTTAATAGCATGCACAGTGGGCAATAATCCAGAATAACCTACCAAAGCAGTGAGTACTACATCGACGGTATCCATTTCCACAACAGCCTTTAAGGCATTTTCACCACTGTAGACTTTTACATCATGGCTATCCAGCGCATTGTAGACTTTTTGATAATGGGCCTCATTGCCGATTACCACCACATTAGGTTTAAATTCCAACGCTTGTTTAATGAGTAAGTCGGCGTTGTTCTGCGCGGTAAGCACTTCTACGTCGAATCTATCAGGCTGCTGCCTTATTACCTCAAGCGTTTGAGTTCCTATAGATCCTGTAGATCCAAGAATGGCAATGTTCCGTTTTTTATCCAAAATTTAGCAAAGGTCTAGAGAGCTCATTGCATCCGCTATTTTTCGATCATTGGCTAATCGAGGCACTTTATTTTGTCCACCCAGTTTTCCGATAGACTTCATATAAGTAATAAACGCATTGGAATGCAAAATTTTAATTTTCAGTGGTCTGAGTATTGATCCAGTAATTAAGTCGTCGTAATAGCTATTTAAATTACGCAGCTGCAAATCTAGTTCTTTTTCGAAAGAAGACATGTCTAAAGGTTGCACTGCAAACTCCACATACCATTCATGTAATGGCAAACCTTCCCTTGGAGTCACATTCGGAGCGACTGAGTATTCTACTAATTCAGTTTCTGGAAATTTCTTGCACGTATTACCCATAGCTTTCTCCACCTCTTCTCCTATTACATGCTCCCCGAAAGCAGAAATAAAATGTTTTATCCTCCCCGTAACAAGTATCCTATGGGGATATTTGTTTACAAATTTTACAGTATCCCCAATCGAATATCCCCAAAGCCCCGCATTACTATTGATGATCACTGCATAGTTAACGCCAAGTTCCACCTCCCCTATAGTCAGTCTTCTTGGATTTTCATTGAAATATTCATCCGCGGGAATAAATTCATAAAAAATTCCCGAGTTTATCAATAATAAAAGCCCTTCTGCTTCTTGCGAATCCTGATAAGCAATAAACCCCTCAGAGGCGGGATAAGTCTCCACTGAGTCAATCTCTTTACCAATCGTTTCAAAAAGCTTGGCTCGATATGGCTCGAAATTTACGCCTCCGTAAACAAATAGAGAAAAATTTGGAAAAATGTCTTTGATTTTCTTTCCGCTTTTTTCTTTCAACTTATCAAAATACATCTGCACCCAAGGAGGAATCCCAGATATCAATGAGAGATCTTGATTGATTGTTTCTTCAACTATTTGATCAACCTTAGCTTCCCAATCCTCGATACAATTTGTCTCATAGGAAGGCATTTGATTGGTCCTCAGATAGCCAGGCACATGATGATTTACAATTCCAGAAAGTCTTCCTGTGTTTATTTCGTTATTTACAGTAAGTGTTGGGCTTCCCGAAAGAAATATAAGTTTGCCATCTAAGAAGTTACCGTTTCTCGATTCATGAATATACGATAACAGCGCATCCCTTGCGCTATTGATATGATTGGGTATTGAGTCATTGGTTATGGGGATATATTTTGTGCCGCTTGTGGTTCCCGATGTTTTCGCAAAATAAGCAGGCTTACCAGGCCAAAGCACATCCGATTTACCGTCTAGTATTTTCTCCACATAACCTGATAGCTTTTCATAATCTCTGACAGGCACTTGCTTTTCAAAATCTTTAGGATGATGAATATCCGAAAAACCATGATCCTTACCGAAATCAGTATTGGAAGCCTTCTGAACTATCTTTTTGAAGATTTGGAGTTGATACTTCTCCGGCTCCATTGACCAAGTTTTTGTTTGCTTTGCAATTAGGCTGGCAAAGGGTTTGCTTAAAACAGATCGAATTCCCATAATGTGAAATTAGCAATTTTTAACACTTGAAATGGTCAATTCTGACAACAAAAGAGGAAGATTGGGGTAAAAGAGGGAAACAATCTGAGATATGAGAAATATATTCGTTGCTGGAATAGTGAGTCTATTTTGTGGAGTTGCTGGCTCCATTATTGGCTGGCAGTATGTTATTAAACCTGAGCTAGCAATAATGCCAAAAGCAACCTTAGCCTCAAATACTATGGAATATGACGACTTCATGGAAAACACCACCACTACAAATCATCCTACCACAGTTAAAAGTCTCGGCGAAAATCCAAACTTTGTATTGGCCGCTGCGAAGAGTACTTCCTGCGTTGTTTTTATTCAGACTTTAACAGAATATGAATATCGGACAGGCGGGTGGCTCAATTGGTTTTTTGAGCCGAGTGGATCGCAACAAATAAGTAGTGGATCGGGAGTTGTTATTAGTAGCGATGGCTATATTATCACTAATAACCATGTAGTAGAGAATGCCGATAGAATCAAAATCACACTTGGCAAGCGAACTTATGAAGCCGTGCTCATCGGCACTGATCCTTCGACTGATTTGGCCCTAATCAAGATCAATGATGAGAACCTTAAATCCGTAGCATTCGGTAACTCTGATGATTTGAATGTCGGAGAGTGGGTACTTGCGGTAGGAAATCCCTTTAACCTAAACTCAACAGTTACAGGGGGAATTGTGAGCGCCAAAGGAAGGAACATTAATATCCTAAAGGATAAATTTCCTATTGAATCCTTTATTCAAACAGATGCAGCTATAAACCCAGGAAATAGCGGTGGTGCATTGGTCAATATGAAAGGCGAGCTTGTTGGAATCAATACGGCGATTCTCTCTAGGACCGGATCATATGCTGGATATGGATTTGCCGTTCCTGTGAATATTGTCAAAAAGGTTTTTAATGATTTAAAAGAATACGGCACAGTTCAAAAAGCGTTTACGGGCGCTGAGTTTGTAGACATTGATAGCGACTTAGCCGAAAAGCTCTCATTAACCGATTTAAGTGGAGTAATTGTCGCCAATATTCAAAGTGATGGCGCTGCAAAAAAAGCACGACTTGCCAAAGGTGATGTTATCAAAGCTATCAATGGACGAAAAATTGACAGTAAGGCCTATTTGGAAGAATTTATAGGTAATCTATATCCGGGTGATGAATTAGACATTACCATCCAACGTGAAAATAAAGTAGTAAATAAGCGTTTGATATTGACGAATAGGGAAGGCACCACTGGCATTATCAGGAAAGCAACCTTCACCTCTCAAGGTCTAAGAGCGACTTTTGAAAATGTTTCTAAAGTTGAACGCGATCTTTTGGGAATTGAAAATGGCGTTAAAGTAATCGATTATGAGGCTAATGGTTTTTTTGCCGAACTAAGGATTCCCGAAGGTTTTATTATTACGCATATCAATAACACTAAGATTGCTAGTCCTGAAGAATTTGCGGAGATTCTTGAAAAAATAAAAGGTCGAGTGATTATATCCGGGATTGATAGGAGAGGAAGAAAAGTATATTATCCTTACTATTTCTAAAAATGTGATAACGGCAATTACTTAAATAATTGCCGTTCTCATTTTTAATTTCTTTCTCAATTCGTCAATTGAAAACCTAAACTTGGCATTGGTATCAATCATGTCGTTGACAGACTGTACTGCGTGTATGACTGTACTATGGTCTCTACCTCCGAAGTGATAGCCTATTGACTTCAAAGAATGATTCGTGTAATCCTTGGAAAAATACATAGCCACCTGACGCGCAATGACTATTTCCTTCTTACGTGTTTTTGCTTTTAAGTCATCCAGTTCCACACTGAAATATTCTGAAACTGTTTTCTGGATGTAATCGATCCCGACCTCAGAATCAATATCAGTCACGATATTTTTGAGGATTTTTTTAGCCAATTCCAAATCAAGTTCGCTTCTGGTTAAGGATGCATGGGCAATCAAGGAAATGATGACACCTTCTAACTCCCTAATGTTAGTATCTACCGTGTAAGCCACATATTCAACTACTTGATCCGGAATTTCTATTCCGTCGGCTTGCATTTTCCTTTGAATGATAGCCATTCTAGTTTCAAAATCAGGTTGCTGCAAGTCTGCAGTCAAACCCCACTTAAATCTGGAAACCAACCTTTCTTGCAAGCCCTTTAAATCCTTGGGCGCACGATCAGACGTCATAATAATCTGCTTGCCACTTTGGTGCAAGTGATTGAAGATATGAAAGAAAATCTCCTGTGTTTTTTCTTTGTCTTTCAAAAACTGCACATCATCAAGAATCAATACATCAACCTCACGGTAATAGTTGATGAAATCTTGGATATTATTATTTTTCAACGCCTCAATAAATTGATTCGTAAACTTTTCAGAAGCTATATAAAACACTCTTTTTTCAGGATGCTCAGCTCTAATCTCATTTCCGATTGCCTGCACCAAGTGCGTTTTACCAAGGCCAACACCACCGTAAAACATCAATGGATTGAATGAGGTGATACCCGGCTTATTAGCTACCGCAAAACCTGCTGATCTTGCCAAACGATTACAATCGCCTTCTATGAAATTTTCAAAGGTATTTTTACCATTTAGATTTGAGCTGTTTTTTAGCTCATTATAAAAATCAGGATTTTGGTATTTATCATATCCATTCAGCCTGTTTTTGTTTTGAGAATTACTTCCGCCCGAAACATTGACCGTATAAGGCTTCACATTATCATCTCCTTTATCAACGACAACAGAATATTCTAATCGACCATTAACGCCAATTTCCGTTTTGATTGCTTGTTTTAATAAATGCACATAGTTTTCCTCTAGCCATTCATAAAAGAATTGACTTGGAACTTGAATCGTGAGGATCTCATTCTCCAATTTCTTTGGTCTGATAGGATCAAACCACGTCTTAAAACTCTGAGCTGGAATGCGTTCCTTTATAAATAAAAGACATTTTTCCCAGATTTCATTGTGCATGGGTGAGTATATTATTTGTTGGTAGATTTGCTTAAAAAGCTTCCCTTTTTCGAAGATGGGACATCAAAATTGCGGCAAAAATAATTAAGAAAAAAAATTACTTTGCTATTGACTTTTCCGAATCTCCCCTCACAATGTGGATAAGTCTATTTTAAAAAAAAATTCTTCTAAAAATGCAATAAGTTATAGGTTAGGTATTATATCTATTCTTAAAAGAGATAGTAATAATTACATTTACCCAATGAGCACAAAAACACCCCTCTTCTCAGAATTTGCGCGTGCTGACTTCCAAAAATGGCAAAGCGCGGCTATCAATTCGCTGAAAGGCAAGCCTATTACAGAACTGGAATGGACTCGTTTTCCAAAAATAGATTTACACCCTTATTATGACAATGACGCAAGTGAAAAGACAAGTTACCTGCGAGCGTATTTTTCAGAATTCAAAAATCACCCGTGGAAACTGTTCGAATACATCAACAACGATAACCTCTTTTCAGCCAATGAATTAGCCAAGAATGCGCTCATGAATGGTGCTGAGGGTATACTTTTCAACATAAAAGAGAAAGCCCTTGATGAAGATCAGCTATTAAAAGATATTTTGCCGGCGCATTGTCAAATCTCTTATTATAACAATCATCCATCAAAAATTGAATCCAGTTTTTGTTTTGATTTTCATCTAAAAGCTAGCTCCGACATTATTAAAGACTTGAAAGATGCTCAGTTAAAAATATCCAAGATCAAAAAAGAAAAAGTTTTCATCACTTATCAAATCACCAATGACTTTTTTCATGAGATCGCCAGACTGAGAGCGCTTAGGTATATTTCGGCGAAGTTGGAAAATAAACAAATACATATTCACATATTTCCAACCTCGGGTGAAACTGAAGCAGAGCATCTCCTAAGACAAACCACCGGAGGACTTGCGGCAGTAATAGGCTTAGCTGACAGTGTGAGCTTTCTTCCGGGTGAGGAACATTTTGCCAGCGGTAGTGCTTCGAGAGTTAGTAGAAACATTGGGAATCTCTTAAGACATGAAGCCAAACTTGAAAATATTGGGGATTTCTCCTCAGGGTCTTTTTTCATCGATTCACTTACCCATGAATTAATCAATCATAGTATTGGTACTCTGACGCCTGATATAAATATTCCACCAAAACAATTTATACAAAATGGTTTTACTGCCGGTATTCCACCATATCTCAGAGGTCCATATCCAACAATGTACACCGTGCGACCTTGGACGATAAGACAATACGCTGGATTTTCTACCGCCGAAGAGTCAAACGCGTTCTATAAAAGAAATTTAGCCGCAGGGCAAAAGGGCTTGTCTGTCGCTTTTGATCTTGCAACCCATCGTGGGTATGATAGCGATCATGAACGTGTCACAGGTGATGTAGGAAAAGCCGGAGTAGCCATTGATACTGTGGAGGACATGAAGTTATTGTTCGACAGCATTCCATTGGATCAAATGTCAGTATCCATGACCATGAATGGAGCTGTAATTCCTATTATGGCATTTTATATTGTAGCTGCCGAAGAACAAGGCGTGTCACCAGACATGCTGACTGGAACCATACAAAATGATATTTTGAAGGAGTTTATGGTTAGGAATACCTACATATACCCTCCCCTTCCTTCTATGAAGATTATTGCAGATATTTTCAGATATACTTCTCAAAGTATGCCGAAGTTTAATTCAATAAGTATCAGTGGTTATCATATGCATGAAGCGGGAGCCTCAGCAGAGCTTGAATTAGCCTTTACCCTTGCCGACGGTCTTGAGTATATTAAAACTGGATTAGCGGCGGGTATTAAGATTGATGCATTTGCGCCACGTTTATCATTCTTCTGGGGGATTGGCATGGACTTTTTTACTGAAATCGCCAAAATGAGAGCTGCTCGTGTGCTATGGGCCAAAATTGTGAAGCAGTTTGATCCTACAAACGAAAAATCCCTTGCTTTACGTACCCACTCTCAAACATCCGGTTATAGTCTAACTGCGCAAGACCCCTACAACAACGTTGCTAGGACGTGCATAGAGGCGCTCGCCGCAGTATTCGGCCACACACAGTCATTACATACAAACGCGCTTGATGAAGCAATTGCGCTACCTACAGACTACTCGGCAGCAATAGCCAGAGAAACTCAGAAATACTTACAAAAAGACATCAATATCACCCAAGTTGTAGATCCGTGGGGAGGCTCTACATTATTAGAAGAAAGAACGGAAGCATTAATATTGAAAGCTTGGGAAATAATCGAAGAAATTGACGGTATGGGAGGAATGGCTAAAGCCATAGATCAAGGATACCCTAAAATGAAGATTGAGGAATCTGCTGCGATCAAACAAGCGAATATTGATAGCGGTCAGGAAGTGATCGTTGGATTGAACAGGTACCAGACAGATATTAAAACAGATATTGAGCTACTTGAGGTAGACAATGATGCCGTGCGGCTGAAGCAAATAGCAAGTCTTGATAAAATTAAAGCGGAAAGAGATAGTGAATCCGTCCATCGCATACTAGCAGACATAGAATTGGCTGCATCGACAGGTAAAGGAAACCTGCTCAGTCTTGCGGTAGACGCAGCTCGGGCACGAGCTACACTTGGTGAAATCTCTAGTGCTATGGAAAATGTTTTTGGCAGATACAAGGCAAAACAAAACACAATATCCGGCGTGTACTCTAAAGAAATAAAAAAAGATCCACTTTTTGCTGAAGCCAAAAAACTCGCGGATAAATTCGACAAATTCGATGGCAGACGACCGAGAATAATGATTGTTAAAATGGGACAAGATGGGCATGATAGAGGTGCAAAAGTAATCGCAACGGCTTTTGCCGATCTAGGGTTTGATGTCGACGTAGGGCCCTTATTTCAAACGCCTAAGGAAGCAGCATTGCAGGCTGCTGAGAATGATGTCCATATTATTGGCGCCTCCTCGTTGGCTGGTGGACATAAAACCTTAGTGAGAGAACTCATTGATGAACTTAAAGTGATTAAACGTGCTGATATAATGGTCGTAGCTGGTGGAATCATCCCCGAACAAGATTACCAATATTTATATGACATTGGGGTCTCTAAAATATTTGGACCTGGCACAGTGATTGCAAAAGCTGCGATCGAGATTATAAATGAACTCATGGAGGAATAAGTAAAGCAAAAAAAAGACCTTGTAATTAATTACAAGGTCTTTTTTTTCTTTACTGTTCTCCTTAATTACTCATCAACCTCACTATCGTCAGATATCAATTTAGCAGCAATTTTGAATTCCTGATACATGCTTTTGAATTCTTCCACTTCAGGAGCCATTGCTATAGCTTCTTCATATTTCGTTAAAGCATCAAGAAACAAACCATTTTCTTCGTAAAACGAAGCAAATATAATTTTATTCAATGGTGTATCATCTGAGATCTCTGCTTTGAGTGCTGCGAGATTTTCCAGCATCTCTGCTCTATCAGACAAATCAACTTTTTTGATTCCTACTTCTGATGAATGGATTTCATCATCAGCCGTATTGTAAACTTTTACAAGATACAACCCAGCATCGTTGGCCATTTCTGGTTTTGTAAAATCTATCTCCACAAAAGTTTCAGAAGTTTCCGCTTCATAAATTACGTCATCAAAAATATTCTTGATTTTCACTGAGTAAACAATACCCTCTGCCGCTTCTTCTGGCGCTTCCCATCGAATGATTGAGCTTGTACTAACAACATCCACTGTTGGTGGAATCAAAATGTTAATTGCGGCTGAGCCTGCAGCTCTTGAAACCGCTCCAATTGCGTTCATTCGAGATCGATAATCTGTGTTTTCTTCCGCATTCATCTTGTTTGAGACGAATTTTGCATAGCGACTAGTAATACTAGTTCCTGCCACATTGATCGTTTTGGCGATTTCTGACACTTTTTGTGTTCCTTGTTCTTTGATCTCTGTCGTTTTGCCTGATTTATGCATCAAACCTATATATGCTCCTTCTGAAGCAATAATTTGATCATTTTCAAAAAGCTTTGATCCAGTTTTTAATGCCTCGGGAGATCCACCCCCAGCGCGTTGTATTTTGTTAACTCCCTTATTCACCAACACTCGAAATGTGTAATCTTGTGCTGTGGCGACAGATGTGAGCAGTACTAAAACGGCGGCATAAGAAATTAATTTTCTCATAATTTTTTGCTTGTTATAATTGTAAAGTTATAATTTATCCACTTTAAATAAAGACCTTCTTCCCTCGCGGGTGAAAGAATTTTTAACTACTCCATAGTAAACCTCTAGAGCATCTCCTGAAATCGCGATAGCAACCAGCGCTAAACCCATTTCTAATTTAAAGCTATATACATCTAATAAATACAGAATTAAAAACGTAAAAGCTGCGATCTCTGCTAGCTGAAACAGCTTAGTGATCCCATCATACCATTTTGGTATTTTCTTATAGATCATCGAAAACAATGCCACGTTTAAGAGGGCTAAAAATATCCCTAATGCAGTGGATTGGTTTGAACTAATCGTATCAATATAATCTTCATTTAATATCATGGTGATGATATTCGCATGAACTACTCCTCCGAACATGTCAGGAAATGCACGTCCGATATATTTCTCATTCAACGGAGTGTAGAATTTATCTTCCAAAGATTCACGATCACCCAGATATTTTCCTAAAAAACAAAACATCACCACGTTCCCAGTGATCATATCAGGCGTAAAGTTTTCGCTAAAAACATCTTCCGTATCTAAGGCAAAAAATTTGTTTCCAAATTTTGTTGCCCCGTAATCGATAACATTTCCTCGATAGTTGATTATTTCTTCTCTATTATTTCTTTCAAGAAACTTGTCCGCCTTCTCTTTATCAAAATAACTGGCCAACTTAACCCCAAATGCTACATGATTTTTCCCATTTATTTCATGCTGAGGTATAAACGTACGACACATTTTTAAGTCCGCTTGTTCTGATGCATCAGTGATAAGATTCACAAAGGCTTCTTCTTCGGCCATATTTTGAAATAAGTCCCAAGATTTGTAAACAGTATCTTTCTCAGGAAACTCAGGATGAAAGATTAGCTTCTCCGCCATTACAAGATGTTCCACTTGTGCAAGGGCTTCCGCAAAGACCATATCGCCCAGCGTATCTTCCTTAGGGGTATAGAAAAATGAATCTATGCCTATTACCGCTGGGTTGTACTGATTAATAATTTGTATCATGTAGCCTATCTCCGCTCTTGATAGCAAACCCATATTAACAAGCACCACTCTGTCATCTGCAACAGGATCATCTCTTAATTGAGAAAATACTATGTCCGTTGTTTCCATATCAGCCAATGCCTCTCCTAAAGGATCAAACACATCAAAGATCTTAAAAGCAGACATACTGCCAAAAAATCCCATTAGACTAAATACGAATATGGTACCAAAAATTACGTCAAGCCAAAATTTTCTAAACATGATTGCGGTTTTAGCAGGTGATAAAAAGTTTCTATTTTACCTGCAAGTAAAAAGCTATATATGACTAGTACGCTACAAACTTAATAAAATATAATTTTTTATTAAAATAACTCAATTTTAATTACAAATAATATGAATCATTTCGGTAGAACCCGAGTTTCTTTAGACGAATTATATAAAGGTATACTCCAACATGATCGCCTCATGCTCAGTAAAGCTATTACAATTATCGAAAGTAGACGAGCCGACGATATAGCTAAGAGCGTCGAGCTATTAGATAAAATAGCTCCATATACAGGGGGAGGTGTTAGAATAGGAATTACTGGAGTGCCAGGTGTTGGTAAAAGCTCTTTTATTGAAACATTGGGTTTAAGATTAGCGAATCAAAATCATCGATTAGCGGTTTTGTCCGTTGACCCAAGTAGTGCAAGAACAGGTGGGAGTATTCTTGGTGATAAGACAAGAATGGAAAAACTAAGTCACCATTCAAATGCTTTTATAAGGCCCAGCCCAGCTGGAAATTCTCTTGGTGGAGTTCACTATAAAACCAGAGAAACGATACTATTATGTGAGGCTGCTGGGTTCGACACCATCATTGTGGAAACTGTTGGAGTCGGTCAATCCGAAACAGCTGTTAAAGACATGGTTGATTGTTTTCTGTTACTAATGCTTTCTGGTGGTGGCGATGAGCTTCAAGGTATAAAAAGGGGCATTATGGAAATGGCGGATATCATTGCCATCAACAAAGCAGATGGTGACAATATTAAACCTGCACAACGCACAAGAAAAATGCTCCAAAATGCCATTCACCTTTTTCCTCCTCATGACATTAACTGGGTTGTGCCTGTTTTACTTTGCTCGGCATTACAGGAAGAAGGGATCACGGAAATATGGAAAAGTGTTGAGAACTTTATTTCCACGAGCAAGGATGAAGGTTTTTTCAAGATAAATCGTCAAACACAAAATGCTTATTGGTTTGAGCAACTGGTTAACGAAGAAATTAGGCGGTCATATTTTGATCAAGAAAGAATGAATCATTACGAATCAATAAAAGCACAAATTGCGTCAAATGAATTAGGTGTTAGAAAAGGACTTCAAAAACTTTTTGGTGATTAGCCGATTTCAATTCATCCTAATTATTCGACAGTTCATCCTATTGGTTTTTTAATGTGCAGTGAAACTTATCTATTTACACAAAAACTTAGATCATGGAAAAAATATTGCTTTATTCTCATGCTGGTTGTGGGGCAATCGTATTGGTTATTGGGCTTATAAACATGTTTAACCGCAAGGGAGGCCAATACCATAAGATCCTAGGTAAAATTTACGTTGGCACCATGTGGTGGATTTGCCTGAGTGCCATTATGATTATATCGTTCTATCGGTTCAGCTTCTTTTTAATGGTCATTGCCGTACTTACTTTTTATTCAACTTTCGTTGGCATACGAGTATTGAAAAGAAAAAAAGTCGGAACGGAAAAATGGTATGATTGGGCAGTAGCGGGAATAACAATGCTCTTTGGCTTAGGCCTGATCGGTTATGGCATTTATGTATTCTACATTACACAATCCGCACACGCAGTTGGTTTTTTGAGCTTAATATTTGGTGGCGGTACAGCATATACTAGTTTTGGTGATCTAAAATCACTCAAACTCGCACTCCCTAAGACTAAAGGTTGGTGGCTAAAACAGCATATGCGTGCTATGGGTGGGAGCTATATAGCTGCAGTCACTGCTTTTGCGGTTCAAAACAATGATGCCTTTTTACCTGAAAGTTATGCTTGGGTTGCTTGGCTTCTTCCTTCGCTACTTATTTCACCAATATTGTCTTATTCTATCAGAAAACAAACACAAAAAAAGGCCGCAACGTTATAGTTGCAGCCTCACAATTAAGCTGAACAAAAAGAATAACTACCTAAATAAAAATCCATTTGGTGCCAATCCAGCTGGGTAAGTTTCTATTAAAACTGGAGTACTTAGATAATCCGTATAGAGTAAAACCGAACCTACTGACTGATAAGCCGCATGGTTTCCAACAAACAATGCGTTTCCACTTACCCCAATCCCGTGAAAATTAGTCCCTTCTATGATCGCCTCACCTAAAACAGGGTTGGTGGTAGATATATTATATATCGCTGAGTTATAATCAGGAAAGCCACTACTAGCCATCCAGAAAAGATTGTCTCCTGAAGGGTCGATGGTCAGCTTTTCGTTGAATCCCAACACTGGAACATCTTGAATGGTATTTACTACTTCATCACTATCCGTATCGATATGAACTAAAGCGCCACTTGTACAAATCACCCAAATATTATTATTTGCATCCAAAACCATCTTATCTGGACCTGCTTGAACCGCTATTGTCTTTTCTATCTGTGGCGTTCCTTCCACAATTTCATATACTGAAATAGATGTACCGGCTGCACCAAAGCTCCCGATATTACTTACATATAAGCGATTCTTAATATAAAGTGCGTGTTGAGGCTGCATACTCAATGCAAATGTTGAAGCAACTTCAAAAGTTTCTAGATCAATAGTGACAATAGAAGGATCGTCATAAACAAACGTGTCATTATTGAACGTCCCCCAATTGGTAACAAAAGCATATTCCTCGTTTGCTGCAATGCCAAAAGGTGTTTTCATACCACTCGTGACTGTCGCTTTTGAGTCAAAAGTCTCCTTGTCCATAAACTCCACTTTGTCAACCGCGTTCGTCGTTGACATAATAAAGTTGCCAGCTATGATCGCATTTTGAATAGTACTTCCTACTGGAAAATTGTTTGTTGACTGGAAAACACTAGCTGAATATTCTTTTGACAACTCATCATAGGAGTCAAAACTTCCGTTGGCTGCTGAAAAATTTCCCTCATTAATAACAATAACGGATGCAATAGGATCAATAATTGGTTCGTCGCTTTCATTACAGCTTATAAATAAGCTTAAAGCTAGAAAAGGCAATAAAAATTGAATTCGATTTAATTTCATTTTAAAATTGTGTTAGAAAAATTGTAGTTGATTTTAATAGTGTAACCACGCCCAGGAGTGGCGCGCAGTTCGTAATTCTGATAGTCTTTATTCGTCAAGTTGTCAATTTCAAAAGCTATCAATAATTGACTTTTAAGAAAGTAAATTTCCTTTTTGATAGTCGCATTTAAGATCCCAAACCCTTCGACATAGAGCGTATTACTAGCTTCTGTGAATCTCTTTCCAGTATACTGGAACCCTAGTACAAATGACCAATTTTGTATAGACGTGCTTCCTTTTGCTATGAATTTATGGAAAGGAACATAAGCCAGTTGCTTATCTATTGTATTCTCATTGCCTCCTACCGGAAAACGGTTTCTAGAGTCGTTGTAAGTATATGTGCCCGAAATGTAATGCTTGTTTCGTTTATGATTTGTGTAGATTACAGAAGACTCAAAACCCCTTATTCTAACTTTTTGGACATTTTGTGGCGACCAAACAGATTGATTGGAATTATCATCAAACTGAGGGAGCCATTGTATCATATCGCTAATTTTCGTTTGATAAAAGTTTGATTTAAGTTTTAGCTCATGCTCCGATTTCCTCAATACGAAATTATAATGAACTTCAGAGTGAAATCCGTTTTCAGGGGTTAAATCAGGATTGCCTCCAGGATTCCATAAAAGATCATTGAGCGTAGGAGCTCGAAAGCTTTCCGACAGATTAAGACCCACTGTTACCGCCGTTTCTGAATTCTTTACAATCTTATAGTCTATTCCTCCCCCTATCAAAAAAGGAACATTCACTCCTTCAATCCAACTCTTTTGAATTTTCGCAGATATGTTAACCTTACTTAAAGGCACCAAACTGATTAACATGAAATTATCAGTTTTCCATTGACTGGTATCTCCATCATAGCTTTCTACGGCTGTTCTGGCCACTTGAGTTTTTGAGCCAATAGAGATATTCCAGATGCCTTTAGAATAGTAATCATAAGAGAAATCAACGATATCACGAGTTAAATTAGTCTCACTACTATAGTTGTACGTTTGATAATCTCTTACATGAGCAAAGGATGACTTTAATAAACTCGAAGCGAAACTCCACCGATGGCTAATATTGACACGGATGTTATTATCGAGCAAATGATCTTCATTCGTCAAGTCACCAATTATTGGTTGCAATGATCGATTATGCTGATTGTACCAGAGGTCCATCTCTAGCTTTTGAGAACTATTCAGGTTATAATAGATAGTCGCTTTGACGCCTTGAAGCTGACTATCGGCATTATTTTGATTGTAAACTGTCCGTCGGTAGTTGACCTTAAAATCGTTTTGAATAGTATTTCGATAACCGGCCAGCATGTAGCTAAACTTATTCTTGCCTTGAGCTAGCTTCACCCCTGTCATAAAGCGACCGAAACTCCCAAATTCCTGATATAAGCCAACAGAAATACCGTCTTGTGGCTTTGCATTTTTCAAAGAAATACTCCCGCCAATATTTCCTCCTCCAAATAATGTACTTCGTCCTCCAGCATAGATTTCCGCAGATTCAAACACGAAAGATGGGATACTCGACATATCGGATTGCCCAAGCGTTTGAGAGTTGATATCAATGCCTTGCCACGAAACTATGGTGTGATTGGGTGTTGTGCCTCTGAAACTCACTGATGAAAGTTGTCCTTCACCACCATATTTCCTAATGTACACCCCAGTATTTTCTTGTAGCAGTTCTGAAAAACTATTGCCTGCGTATTGTGATACAATCTCCTTATCGAGTACATCAGATTGAATACCTGCATCGCTCGATGCTAGAAATGACTCTACCACCTGAATTGGCTCAAGCATAAGTGTATCCGATTGCGCAAAGGCAATGCTATCCACTAGGCACATACATGTAAAAAGTAAAAATCGTGTCACCAGACTATGAATCAAATGTTACATTTAACTCAAAGCCTAAGGATTGAACGTTAGAATAATGCTAAAACATCAGTTTTGCCATCGTCCTATGCTTTCACCCGAAGCTTGGAATTTCAAAAATGAATGAGGCAGGTCTCCTGGCTTTTCCTGATTGACCGCCTTCCCATGAAATCACAGTGGCTAGATAGGATCAATCTTATTTCGGAATTACAGTTGCGGGGACAGCTCCGGTTTTTCATCGGATTCCCTTTTAATCTCTACAGGCTGTTGTGACGGTAGAAAACCAAATTCAAGACAAAGTTAGATGATTAATATTTATGCTCGCCTTAATTTTTTTTAAGCACTTTTGAAGAATGAATATGACAAAATCAGCACTCCTCTTACTTTTAAGTCTGTGGCTACTCGCATGCGAAAAGAAAAAGCCATCGGAAAATGTTGATTCAAATGCAATTAACAATCATTCTGCATCCAAATTTAAAATATCAGACAACCAACTCACCGTCCTCGAACCTTGGCCTGGAGCAACCAGTCCGAAGACATATAATTTCAAATCCAGTCCCAAGAAAGTCATCGTTACTTCGACCACTCACCTTCCGTATCTAGAAATGTTGGGTGTTGGAGATCAATTGGTTGGATTCCCAGGAACGAGCTATATCTCCAGTGAATATTTTCGAGAAAGAGTGGCCACCGGAGAAATCAAAGACATTGGAAATGACGGAAACTTAAACATTGAGCTGATCATTGGGCTTCAACCTGATCTTGTTATTGCTTTCGATATGGGCAATGAATCTACGACGTTAGACAAAATTGAAGAGTCTGGCATTCCCGTTCTCTATAACGCCGATTTCCTAGAAACATCGGCACTTGGACGTGCAGAATGGATTCGATTTTTCGGAGCGCTTTTTAATAAGCAAAACAAAGCTGATTCGATTTTTAATAATATCGCAAAATCTTATGACTCCTTAAAAACATTGGCAAAATCTGTCTCGGAACGACCAACAGTTTTTAGCGGAGTGGTATATGGTGATATTTGGTTTTTGCCGGGTGGCGAAAACTCTGCAGCAGCATTCTACAAAGATGCCGGAGCAGCTTATATCTGGGAGTCGGACTCCACCAGTGGTTGGTTGGAAGTCAGCTTTGAATCAGTCTTCGATAAGGCCAATGATGCGGACTATTGGGTGGGTATTTCTACTTTCAACACCAAAGAGGAGCTTATAAGTCAGGACACACGATACGGAGAATTTGACGCTTTTCAGCAGGATAAAATATTTACTTACAGTAAACGTATTAATCCAACGGGTGGCTATGACTATTTTGAAACAGGCTATGCACGACCTGATCTTATTCTAGCTGATTTCATTAGTATTTTTCATCCTGAAATTTTGCCCGATTACGATACTTACTATTACCAAAAAGTCGAATGATTCAACAACAATTTGAGTCTTCTAGGAAAAAGTGGAGCAGCATTTTAATCATAGCCATTCTCCTCACAATTGCTACATTTATCATCAATGTAAGTCTCGGGTCTGTGAGTATTCCTTTGGATTTAGTCCTCAAACATTTCATCGGTCTAACTATTGACAATGAAAGTTGGGCTTTAATTCTTTCAAACTTTCGTTTACCAAAAGCCCTTACGGCCATATTGGTAGGCTCAGCATTGGGAATCAGTGGCCTTCAGATGCAAACACTTTTCAGAAATGCACTTGCTGGGCCTTACATTTTGGGCATCAGCTCTGGTGCTGGGCTCGGTGTAGCAATAGCTATATTCCTTGGCTTTTATGTTGGTGGCTTTTTAGAGCTGAGCGGAATTGGTCGCAGCTGGCTGCTCGTATGCGCTGCTGGAGTTGGCTCTTTCCTTATCTTAATCGTTATTTCTTTGGCCGCCATTCGGCTAAAAGATTCAGTCACTTTATTGATTATCGGGCTGATGTTCGGTGCTGCCACGGGAGCTATTGTGAGTATACTTCAGTTTTTTAGCCAAGCCGAAAATATCCAAGCATATGTCATTTGGTCATTTGGAAGTCTTGGTTCCCTTTCTTGGAGTGAGTTGATAGTCTTTATTCCTATTATTTTAATTGGTCTATTAGCCTCACTCCTATTGTCAAAACATTTGAATGCACTTTTGCTCGGCGAAAACTATGCGAGTAGCCTTGGTCTTAACCTAAAAAGAACAAGAATACTGATCATCCTAAACACCAGTATTCTCGCAGGAACAGTCACCGCTTTTTGTGGCCCAATTGCGTTTTTTGGTGTCGCTTTACCGCATGTTGCTAGAATGCTGTTTAACACAACGAACCACCTACTACTTTCGCCACTCGTAATATTTATGGGGGCGTTTCTCATGCTTGTATTTGATACAATCGCACAGCTGCCCGGTTTTGAAGCAACATTGCCCATCAATGCAGTTACTGCGCTATTTGGTGCGCCATTTGTAATTTTTATTCTCTTAAAAAAGAAGAACCTTAACTACAGCTATCAGTCATGAGTCTTTTTAATACTAAAGAACTGACTATCGGCTATCGCCAAAAAAGTGGTAATAAAATCCTACAAAAGAACTTGGCGCTGACCATTAATTCTGGTGAAATTGTTTCTTTAATGGGACAAAATGGCGTTGGGAAAACCACCTTTATCAAAACGATTTCAGGATTACTCGAACCATTAAGTGGAGACGTTTTTTACAATGGCACTTCTTTACAAAAGATCAGCAATCAAGACCTGAGCAAAAAGCTGAGTCTCGTGCTCACGGAAAAGCCATTTTCCTTTAACATGTCTGTTCTTGAGTTAGTCGCGCTCGGTCGGCATCCTTACTCCAACTGGATTGGGATATTATCCAATGAAGATAAGGAGGTGATCGAATGGGCAATCACGGAAACTAATACCAATTACTTGGCTGATCAAAAGCTGTATCAACTCAGCGACGGACAGCTCCAAAAAGTCATGATCGCTAGAGCGCTTGCTCAACAAACCGATCTTATTTTTCTCGATGAGCCTGCTGCCCACCTTGACTTACACAATAAAATTGAAGTAATGATGCTGCTTCGCAAAATCGCCAAACAAGGAAAGTCGATTCTTATCTCCACACATGATATGCAGATTAGCACGCAGTTATCAGACAAGCTCTGGCTTTTCAATTTCAATGAGCCTACGAGGATCGGCGCACCTGAGGATCTAATATTAGACGGAAGTCTGGAGCAAACGCTTTACCTGAAAGATTATGGCTATGACATGATTCATGGCGTAGTAAACATTCCTCAAACGGGGCTCGAAATTTCTGTTATAGGGCCCGAAAAAGAAAAATTCTGGACGGAACAGGCGCTAAAGAGGAATGAGTTTCAGGTAAAAAATGGCGCTAGTCTTTCTATTGTGATTAAACAAGGTAAATTCCTTTTGAACGATGAAGAGTTCAGCACAATAACATCGCTTTTAGGGGCTCTTAAAAATACTTAGCCCTGCTTTATGAGATCCCTGCATGCGCAGGAATGACGATCGATTAGCAGTTTGCACCAAATCCTGAAATTTATCCACCAAACTAATCTTATCCCTTTTAAGGTTACGGTGGTCTCTGAAAGAATCGTCATTCTCAACTTGATTGGAAATCTCATGATTAGATTTTTAGTTAAGCTCGATTCACAGAAAGACTAGATGATGAGATCCCTGCATGCGCAGGAATGACGCTCGATCAGCAGTTTGCACCAAATCCTGAAATTTATCCACCAAACTAATCTTATCCCTTTTATGATTCCAGTGGTCTCTGAAAGAATCGTCATTCTCAACTTGATTGGGAATCTTATCATCAGAGTTTTAGTGAGGCTCGATTCATAGAAAGACTAGATGATGAGATCCCTGCATGCGCAGGAATGACGATCAACAAGTGATTTACATTAAATCTTGATGTTTGTAATTTGGATTAATGGCATATCCTTTTAGTAAAGACAATTTCGGAAAAGATCGTCATCCTTTTTATATCTTAGTATAATGACAGCCAAAGGTGGATATGTCTATATCACGTGCAATAAATACAGAACGACTTTATACATTGGCGTCACAGCTAATCTTTATGCTAGGATTTCCGAACATAAATCAGGAAAAGGCTCAAAATTCACTTCAAGGTTTAGATGTTACGATCTCATTTATTGGGAGTTTCACTCAAGAATTGAGGAAGCGATTGAGAGAGAGAAGCAATTGAAAAATTGGAAGCGGAGTTGGAAGGATAACATAATTAAAGAATTTAATCCAACACTCAAAGACCTGTTTCCGGACATTAGCGAAATGCAATAGTTGGCGATATAACTTTATGAGATCCCTGCATGCGCAGGAATGACGATCGATTAAGAGTTTGCACCAAATCTTGAAATTTATCCACCAAACTAATCTTATCCCTTTTATGATTTCGCTGATTTCTGAAAGAATCGTCATTCTCAACTCGATTGGGAATCTCATCATCAGAGTTTTAGTCAGGCTCGATTCACAGAAAGACTAGATGATGAGATCCATGCATGCGCAGGAATGACGCTCAACAAGCGATTTGTATTAAATCTTGAAATTTGTAATTTGGATTAATGGCATATCCTTTTGGTATAGATGATTTCTGGAAGAATCGTCATTCTCAACTCGATTGGGAATCTCATCATCAGAGTTTTAGTTAGGCTCGATTCACAGAAAGACTAGATGATGAGATCCCTGCATGCGCAGGAATGGCACTCGATTTACTTAACCCAACTTTCATCTTCTAGGAAAATTTCTTGATACTCTCCATGAAAGGTCTCTTATATGTCTCACCAATAGCGATGTACTTTTCTCCAATTAGCACTCTGGCCTTTTCAACTTGATCGATTTGATGCATAGAAACTACGAAAGACTTATGTACTCGCACAAAGTACGGCGGTAGCTTTTCTAACAGCTCATTGAAATTTTGTAGCGTCAGTATCCTCTCGGTTGTCGTGTAAATACTTAAATAATCCCTCAGTCCCTCCACATAAAGTATATTATCAAATCTGACTTTCTGCAATTTTGTTTCTGTTTTGACAAAGAAATAATCAGGTTTAGAAGTATCAAAAGCAACAATCGTTGGCTGTGAAGGTGACTTACTTTTTCTGTCTAAAACCTTTTGAGTGGCTTGCAGAAAACGTCCAAATGATATTGGTTTTAACAAGTAATCAACAACATCAAGATTAAAGCCTTCAATAGCATATTCACTATAGGCTGTTGTTAAAATAACTTGAGGTTTCTTATTAATAATTTGCAACAATTGTGTCCCGAGTATTTGAGGCATTTGAATATCCAGAAAAAGCAAGTCAACATCATTTTCTTGAAGAAAAGTCAATGCCTCAAGTCCATTCTCAAATTGCCCTTTCAAATCAAGGAATGGCACCTGACTTATGTAGTCAATGATCTTATCAAGAGCCAACGGCTCATCATCTACCGCGATACAACTAATCTTCATTTACAGAAATTTTAAGTTCAACTTTATAAGTATTATCATCTTGCACTATTTTCAAGCTATGTCTTTTGGGGTAAATCAACTCAAGTCTTCTTTGCACATTGGCTAAGCCAATACCGCCCGTAATATCCTTTTCCATGGGTTTATCAGACACACTATTTACCACCTCAAAAATAATTTCATCATCATTTAAAGACAGATTACAATTGATAAATAGATCATTGAAATCAGCATGTTTGAACGCATTTTCAACAAAGGGAATGAAAATCATCGGGGCTATTTTAGTTTGAAAATTTTTAATATCGCAGTTAAACGATAATGCGCTCTTCTTCTTTATACGCATTCTCTGCAATTCGAAATAGCTATCGATATATTCTATTTCTTTGTTCAAAGTCACATAATCCACATTGCTCTCATACAACATATATCGCATAATGCCAGACAGTTTCATGATCGCTTCAGATGCCTCAGCACTAACCTTATATACCATGGCATCAATGTTATTTAACGTGTTGAATAGAAAATGAGGGTTCACTTGATTGCGCAACATGCCCAATTCACTTTTCAAATGCTGCGTCTCCATTTGTTCCCTGATCGTTAGATTTTTAAACCAATCCACCATGAACCTTAGAAAGAAAGCGGTCAGAATATTTAAAAAAACGGTAATACTCCGACGTAACCATTCCTGCCAATAATCTGCCTGTCCTGCTGATATGTTAATTTGATCTTCAGACATCTGCACTGCCACTGCCTGGATCGAAAGCACACCCAATTCATCATCAATGTACATTTTCATTTCTGGGTATATGACGAAGATCAAAATGGTGATTAGTACAAATTTCCATGTTTCCTTATTGAGCCATCTAGGAATGAAGTAATAGAAGTAACTGTAAAATATCGTCCACTTAAATGGAAAGGAAATCAACGCCCACTTTAGGTAACCTAAGAGAGAAATATCCTCCGCCAATTGTCTTAAGATGCCAGTAAGTATTAATATATCAAGCCAAAAAGCAATCTGAAGAATTATTTTAATCAAGCGAGAACCTCGGGAGGTTAGATCAATACTATTCATAGATCAAATATATCCTAGTTATTCACCACTCAATAAGCCAATCTACCAACGGTGCATTTTGATCTACCTTCTTAGAAGAATAATCGATAACCTTGATGGTAGATTATTTCATCCGCTTGGTAGATTATTAACACATATTAATCTATTTCTTTTTGCAGGCTGGACAACTTCCTTTCTGTTTGTCGCATCTCCTAGCAAAAAAGGACCACTCATTATGAAAGTATTACTCACATTTTTGATTTCATTCGTTATTTTCTGTGCGCCTGTGCTGGGTCAAGACATCTTGATAACCGGATCAGTCACTGATGCAGAAACAAACGATCCTCTCCCTTTTGCAACCGTAGGAATTAACAATAGCGCATTTGGCACAGTGTCTAATGGAGATGGATTCTTTGAGCTATCAATACCCGAAAAATACCAACAAACTTCACTGAAATGCTCCTATCTCGGTTATAAATCCACCTTAGTTCCATCCAACAAATTGGGAAAGTCAATGACCATTAGACTTGAAAGGTCAACTATTGAATTAGCAAGTGTCATCGTAAGACCCTTGGCTCCCGAAGATTACATTAAACGAGCAGTTAAAAAATTTCCTGAAAATTATACCACTGACCCGTTTAACTCTACAGCCTACTATCGTGAGAAGTTTACCGAGAATGGCAACTTCCTAGGCATGTCCGAAGGTTACTTCAAATCTTATTCACCAAACTATCAGGACACGGTAAAAAACCAATATCAATTATTACTTCATCGCAAATTGGATGATATAAGTGAAGTCGCCTTTCTCAAAAATAAGAGGGATAAAAAAGAAAAAAAGGAGACTAAAAAAGCTAGTAAGGCTGCTGAAAAAGGAAAGGATATTAAAGCCGATACATTAGAAAATGATATTGATGCGGGTGTATTGATAGCCAATTTTGGAGGCCCTGAGGAAGTGCTAAATGGCGATGTAGTCAGAAATTTAGATTCCTTTCTTGATAGTGCACAATTCAAAAAATACAGCTATCAGTTTGAACAAGATTTTGACGATGATGATAATAAAATAATGGTCATTAGTTTCAAATCAAAAGGTACTTATGAGCACTTGAAACAAAAAGGCATCATCTACATTGACCAACGCTCTGAGGCAATCATAGCCATTGATTTCACAGGAGAAGTTATCATCCCCATACTTGTTCAACCCATCCTATTTGCCCTTGGCTTCAGTTTAAATGATATGTATATCACTAAAAAATTACGGTATCAGCAAATAGATAAAAAGTGGTTTCCAAATACCGTACAATGGGACTTTACAGCTGAGTTGAAAAAAAGATATCTATTCAAGTCAAACGAAACTTCCGTATTTGCTGGTGAGCAGATTTACAACATTGACCAAATCATCTTGGCTAGCCCAGAAGAAATACCAGCTACAAAGAGATTTGATGGAAGTGATGATATCGAAGAACAAGTCCATCAGGTTACTGGACTCGACTGGTCTGACGTCAATACACTCAAAATAGAAGATTTAAAAAAACAGAGGACGCTGTAATTCTGCAGAGGCCTTTTTTACTAATTGATAAAACCACAAATGCTTTAACTATGAACCTATCTATCCAAAATCTTTCAAAAACATATCCCAACGGTGTGCATGCGCTTAAAGGCATTGATCTGGAGATACCCGTAGGCATGTTTGGCCTCCTAGGACCCAATGGTGCTGGCAAATCGTCATTGATGCGAACTATAGCTACGCTACAAGAACCTGATACTGGCACAATAACGCTTGGAGATATCAACGTCTTAGAGCAAAAAGATGATGTAAGGAAAGTACTTGGGTATCTACCTCAAGAGTTTGGCGTCTACCCTAAAGTTTCCGCAGAGGATCTACTAGATCATGTGGCTGTGCTAAAAGGGATTGTCAATAGAAAAGAAAGAAAAGAACTCGTTAAAGCATTATTGTACAAGACCAACCTTTACCAACACAGAAAGAAAAATTTGGGCGGTTATTCAGGTGGTATGAAGCAACGATTTGGCATTGCGCAAGCCTTAATTTCAGACCCGAAACTCATTATTGTTGATGAGCCTACAGCAGGTCTCGACCCGGCAGAAAGAAATAGATTTCTTAACCTCCTAAGTGAAATTGGAGAAAATACGGTCGTCATCCTTTCCACACATATTGTAGATGATGTGCGAGAGCTTTGTACCAATATGGCCATCATCAATCAAGGAGAAGTGTTGCTCAAAGGCAACCCTTTAGAAACGATCAAATCTATAGAAGGTAAGATTTGGAGAAAAACCATTGAAAAAGACGCACTGGAGGAATACAAAACAAACTTCACTGTCATTTCGGAGAGACTCATTGCAGGTCAGCCTGATATTCATGTATTGAGTGATGCGCAACCTGACAACTCTTTTGAGTCTATTCCTGCAGATTTGGAAGATGTGTATTTTTCAAAAATTCATGAAACACTTAATACTGTCCAAGCCTAAACCGAATAATCATGTTAGAATTCATAAAATTTGAACTGAATTATCGATTTCAGCGACCGGTCACTTACATCTACTTTTTCCTTATTTTAGCCATGTCTTTTATCGCCACAGCTACTGACGTAGTGCAAGCAGGTGGTAGTGGTGGAAAGGTGATGGAGAATGCGCCGAATATCTTAGCAGCCTTGATGCTCGCGATCATGATATTTGGAATTTTTGTCGCATCAGCAGTTATGGGAGTTCCTGTACTTCGCGATTTCGAACACAAGACGGACTCCATGATTTTCACCACACCGACGAGCAAAATGAGCTACTTGGGAGGAAAATATATTGGATCATTTTTGACGCTCCTTTTCATTTGCTCAGGAATACTATTGGGAAGCATGCTCGGACAAGCAATTCCATGGCCATGGCTAGACAATGCAGATCGGTTGATGGAATTCAGCTTTATGAACTACTGGAACCCATTCTCCCTATTTGTACTGCCCAACCTCTTCGTATTTAGCTCCATCTTTTTCGCTGGTGGTGCTTTAGGCAAAAGAATGGTCGTTGTGTATGCACAAGGAATCATCCTCTTTATGGGATATTTAGCAGCCTCGCAGTTTTTATCCCAAATGGATAATCAAGAAATGGCCGCATGGTTAGATCCATTTGGTTTTGGCGCTTTATCGGTAGTGACTCAATACTGGACGATAACTGAACAAAATCAGAATCTTATTCCTTTTGTGGATTCAATCCTTACCAATCGATTGATTTGGTTGGTTGTTGGCATACTCTCTTTAGTCTTGACCTATTTCCGCTTCAATTACAATCAGGCAGGAATGGCTTCAAAGAAAACGAAGAAAAACGCCAAAAGAGCGGTTCAGGAACTTGTTAATAACATTGCCATTCCAATCGCTCACCCATCATATAATCTTCAGGCACAATTAACGCAGCTCAGAAGCTTAACCTGGTTTTATTTCAAATGGATCATTAAGCAAGGTCCATTTCTCTTCATCGCATTTGCAGGGATTTGCTTCCTATTAATCCTTGGATTGACAGGCGGTGCTGGAGGTTATGATATTGAAGTCTACCTCACCAGTGCACGTGCAGTGCAGTTGATTGGTGCGTTTAATTTATTCTTCATCATCATCACAGTCTTCTATACAGGTGAGATCGTATGGAAAGAACGTGACATGAAAATGAACTTGATTTATGATGCGCTACCCTTCAAAAATTACATAAGCATGGCTAGCAAATTTCTAGGCATGGTTTTGATGAGCGTTTTCCTTTTGACGGTGCTCATGTTTACCGGAATTTTACTTCAAGTACTAAAAGGGTATCCGGTCATAGAGTGGGGTGTTTATTTCACAGGATTGTACACTGATACACTCGCCTTAATGACTCTTTATTTGATCTTAGGGCTTTTTATTCAAGCAGTAGTTAATCAAAAGTTTTTGGGCTTTGGATTAATGTTCATCTTCTATCTTTCGTTTTTAGTTTTAGATGAATTAGGGATAGAACATGCCATGTTCTATTTCGGAAATGCACAGCTTGGCACCTATTCTGAAATGAACCAATACGGTCATTATGTAGCGCCCTTTTCTTGGTTCAATTTATATTGGTTTGGGTTAGCATCCGTACTTTATGGAATAGCCATCTTATTTTCTGTGAGAGGATTAGATAGCAAGTTTTCAATCAGGCTGAAGCTCTCCAAATTGAGATTAAACACACAAGCTTCCTTGACAATTATCGCCGCACTTCTGGTATTTGTTTTAAGTGGTGCATTCATTTATTACAACACCAATGTGATCAACGAATTTCAAAATTCTGAAGATCAGAAAGACCTGCAAGCCGACTATGAAAAAACGCTGGGCAAGTGTGAATCCTTCAATCAGCCTAAAATTATAGGCACAAAACTCGATGTTGAATTATATCCAAAATCACGTGATTTCACGGTCAAAGGATATTTCTTAATGAAGAACAAGAGTGATGAAGTTATTAGTGAAATTCATATACAAGAACCTACCGATGCGCAGTTAAAAACGACATTATCCTTTGAAGGCGGTGCAGAAGTTCAAGAAGTATTTGAAAATTTCAATTATACAATTTATAATCTGGCTCAACCGCTAAATCCTGGAGATTCTGTAATCATGAACCTCGAAACGGATTTCAAAACTAACGGATTTACTGAAGGCCAGTCAAACAATGATGTTGTATACAATGGGACATTTTTTAATAATGCGACCTATTTCCCATCAATTAGCTACAATGGTAGCTTTGAACTCTCGGATGATAACGACAGAAAAGACCGAGCCCTCGAAGAGAAAGAGCGTATGATGGATCGGGATGACCCAAGCGGGATTTCACAAAGTTTGTTTGGAGATGATGCTGATAAGATCACTTTTGAAGTAACAATTGGAACTGACTCATCACAAATTGCTATTGCTCCTGGCTACCTTCAGAAAAAATGGAATGAAGGAGATCGAACTTATTTCCATTACAAAATGGATGTTCCAATGGTTAACTTTTATTCTATCGTTTCTGCAGAATATGAAGTAATAACAGACACTTGGACACCTCCTTCTGATACTTTACCAGATGTGGCATTGGAAATCTATTATCATAAAGGCCATGAATATAATACCGACCGGATGATGCAAGGGATGAAAGAGGCATTAAGTTATTACACCCTCAACTTTAGTCCATATCAGTTTCGTCAACTCAGAATTATGGAGTTTCCTAAATACCGCGGGTTTGCACAATCTTTTGCCAATACAGTTCCGTTTTCTGAAGGCATTGGTTTTATACAAAACATAAAAACTGAAAATATCGATCTCCCTTTTTACGTAACAGCACATGAAGTTGCCCATCAATGGTGGGGACATCAGGTCACTGAAGCAGGTGTAAAAGGTAATGCCATGTTGAGCGAAACTTTGTCTCAATATTCCGCTTTGATGGTGATGAAAAAGAAATTTCCACAAGAGATAATAAAAGAGTTTCTCAAGTTTGAACTGAACAGTTATTTGATGGGAAGAACCTTTGAGAAAAAGAAGGAAATGCCATTAGAGTTGGTAGAGGGGCAAGGTTACATTCACTATAATAAAGGATCCGTTGTGATGTATGCATTACAAGATTATGTTGGTGAAGACAGCATCAACGTAGCGCTTAGCCGATTCGCTGCAGACTGGGGATTCAAGGATGCTCCATACCCTACTTCCGCAGATTTGATTGGCTATTACCGAGCAGTCACTCCTGATAGTTTACAATATATCATCACAGACATGTTTGAAACAATTACGCTTTTCGAAAACAAAACAACCAAAGCTGAATACGAGCTAATCGGTGATCAGTACAAAGTTTTATTGACGATTGACGCCATTAAGTATCGCGCAGATAGCTTAGGTAACGAGCGTTCAATTCCACTCCAAGATTGGATAGATGTGGGTGTCTTTGCTAAAGGGTCTAATGATAAAGACAGCCTGATTTACTTGAAGAAACACAAAATTACTGGTCAAGAAACCAAATTTGAAATCTTAGTAGATTCTGAACCGGTCAAAGCTGGTATCGACCCAATCAATAAGTTGATTGATAGAAATCCTAAGGATAATGTCAAGGAGGTGGAATTGAAAGAGGAAGAAGCGGTTTAAGGTTAAAGAATACCAAAATCACAGCGGTTCACGCTGTGATTTGAATTTGGTTGTTCTTTTAAAATTAGCTGCCGAATTTTCTAAATAACGTGTTAATTATTACCTTAACAAATAATTTGAGTTTCAATTAATAAAATTGCTTCGAGATACTAGTTGATACAAAATTGAAAACTTTATTGTTTGGGAAAAGAGTGTCTAAATTTCCCAATCCATTTATTTATTTTTTCAACGAAAAAAAACAGAGTGTCTACTTTATATGAAGACGAAATGTGGTTAAAGGCTTAAAAAAGGAAGTTAATAATTGGCTTTGGGATACAACGCATTAATTTCATAATCGTACTCAGGTTAATAAGAATTTTTCTATTTCCAAAAAGCAAAAACGATCCCAATTATGAATTTAGATTTCATAGAAAATTCCATTCTCCTCTACAAAAAATATATCCACAACCAAAATATAGAACCTGAAATAAAAGAGCAGTTTGAAAAGATGCTCAAATGCAACTCTTATGACGAAAGGCTTGCAATCTGGCTAAGAATTGTAGACGAAATCAGTTTCGAGGATACATTGAAAATATCCAATCCATACTTTATTGGATATGGTAACCCTAACGCCAAAACGATAATTTTTGGACTGGAAAATGCAATAGATCTAAATCCTAAAAAAAATAAATCAGTCTATCGGAAACTTTTTTTTGAAGAGAACTTGAACAACCTTCATCATTGGGAGGAAATTCAAAAATGTGATGTAAATAAAATAATAAATCGCCCATATCCATACCATAATCCTTTAAAATCAGCTATTTATGAACCTATTCTGGAAACATTTAAACCAAACCATACTTGGGGAATATATTCAAAACTGCTTTGGGCTATAAGATTTGGATCAACCAATAATTGGGACAAAAAGTACACTGAATATGATCAAGCCAATTCAATATTTAACCATTTTTTCCTAAGCGAAATCAATCATATTCCTTCTAAAAAATTACAAGGAGGCGGACTAAGTGCGGACAGATATAAGTTTCTCAAAAGCGAATTCTTTCAAAGTTTTTCAATCGTAATCATTTCTGCGAGAAGTTATTTTAAAACTGACGAAAAATATAGAATTGAAGATATTTTTAGTGTTCAATTTGTTAGTGAAGGCTTTTTAAGCAAAAGTAAAAATGACAAGAATATCTTACCATATACTTTATTTGAAAGTAATAATAAATTGGTCGTCTTGATTAATCAACTTTCTGGTAGCGCGGGTTGGTCCTCAGAAGGAATAGAATCACTAAGCGAACTACTAAAAGATGAAAGAAAAGAATTGATTACAACTAAATCTAATGACCTGAATTTTGCAAAGAAAATGTGCAAGAATGATATAAATGATAAAAAGCCTGATGAGTCTAAGAAACCCTCAACAGCCACACCTGACATAAAAAATACGGGGTTTCATAACATAGTTAAGTTGAGAGCGTTTTTAATTTCCGAAGTAATAAAAATAGTCAAAACCTATAAGCTTCAAGATATCGTTGAAATAAAACCAGCAACCAAAAAAATAGGATCAAAAAGTCACGCACAGTTTAGAGTTAGAAACCATAGGCCTGAACTTAAGTTATTTGACCGACCTCCTAATATTCAAGCCTTCCCTAATGGGAAGAATGAATTTGGCAATTATGATCACAACTTCGATAAGGAATATTACCAAAAGGTAGTTGGCCGAAACGAGACAATGATTATTCGAAATTGTCTTGATTATGCTAATCAACAGCTAAAATATTTACAAGAATCTATAAATGCCCGTTGATCACTTATTGTCTTCCCTTTTACGAACCAAAAAGTACTGAAAGGATACAATTCTTGCTACATAACAAGCAGCTTCTAGTGACACATCCAAGATTGACTTAGGTTTTTAAATAACAAAGCCCCGGCATCACCCGGGGCACCTGATGGATCGTAATCCAATCCTAACCTAACCTAAAAAATAACTAGCAATCCATCAACTAAACCTAATCTATACTATTCAAAGACCACATATATGGATAAAAGGTTGTCTTAATCTTAGGATTTATTTTCTCGGTCCTGTATTTATTGATAAAATCAACGAGAGAACCATCTTTTGTGAAATCAGCCATATACCACTCAAATATTTGAGATAACTCCGCTTTTTTATTGACCTTGATAAACCAGTCCAAGTCTACTACATAGGTAGTGCGCTCACTTAGCTGCGCTTCTATTTTATCAGGCATATAGGCATTATCGGCAATTGGAGGGCAACCATCGGCAGCACAAACGAGTACAAAGTGTAATCTCGGATCAGGAAATTGCTTATAAAGTCTTCCCTTCTCCAGCTCGTTTAAAGTCATCTGCTCACCCATAACCGTATTACTTCTTTTATCAAAAAAACCATCGACTGCCAATGGACCTTCTATTGGATATAAATCAATGACTTGCTTAATCACTAAAATATTATAAGCGTTGATATAAAATGCTTTGATAAAATCCCCAGTCACTCTTTTATTAGACAAATCGAATGACGCTATTTCCTCGACCAACTCATTAAGTTGTTGCGAATCTGATTTTAGTCTTTTATAATCGACTTTCCCTTCTCGAACATATTCTTTTAAAAACACATCCTGCCTATCAAAAATATCTTGTGCCACAGAAGTCATCGCGACAAAAAATAACGCACCGAACAATAATTTCTTCATATCTCAAATTATATATTTATATCTGATCAACGTCAATTATAATGCATAAGTTGAACTTGCTGTATTATTTGTCAACCCTTTGACATAGGTCTTCAATTATCGCTAACTTTCATGAAGGGCCTTGTTGAACCCACTATTTTAGCTTTCTAGCAATCGAAATATGCAAAACATCGTCATCATAGGAAATGGAATTGCCGGAATCACCGCGGCAAGACATATCCGAAAATTGAGTGATTACAAGATCACGGTCATTTCTGGTGAAACGGATCATTTTTTCTCAAGAACAGCCCTCATGTATATCTACATGGGACACATGAAGTATGAAAATACTAAACCATATGAAGACTGGTTTTGGAAAAAAAATCGCATCGATCTGAAACGTGCTTGGGTAAAAAAAATCGATTACTCGGCTAAGTCATTAACCTTTGACGATGGAGAAACCATGTCATATGACCAGCTGCTACTCGCCACAGGTTCGGCATCCAACAAATTTGGTTGGCCCGGACAAGACTTAGAAGGTGTACAAGGATTGTACAATTTTCAAGATCTAGAATTGATGGAGAAGAATACCGTCAATGTAAAGAATGCTGTCATTATTGGAGGTGGACTCATTGGTATTGAGATGGCTGAAATGCTCCATTCAAGAGGTATTCACGTAACTTATCTGATCAGAGAAAAGAATTTTTGGGGAAACGTCCTGCCTCAAGAGGAAGCGTTATTGATCAATAACCATTTAGCCGAACAAGGTATAGCGCTAAGGCAAGAAACTGAGCTAGAGGAAATCATTGATGATAGCGCTGGCCGAGTCAAAGCAATAAAAACAAAAAGTGGTGAAGTTATAGACTGCCAGTTCGTTGGTTTAACAGTAGGTGTTCATCCAAATATTGGTTTTTTAAAAGGAAATGATCTGGAAACTGACAGAGGAATTCTTGTCAATGAATATCTAGAAACCAATCAAAAAGGCGTCTATGCACTTGGCGATTGTGCGCAGATGCGTGTAGCTCCGGCAGGAAGGCGACCTATTGAAGCTGTCTGGTATGTTGGGAGAATGATGGGAGAAACGGTAGCACATACGGTTGCTGGAAAACCGACAGTCTATAAGCCTGGAGTTTGGTTTAATTCAGCCAAATTCTTCGATATAGAATACCATAATTATGGTGTGGTTCCTGCGAGTTGTCCAGAAGGACTCGGAGCGTTTTACTGGGAATGTCACGACAAAAAGAAATGCATTAAGATCCTTTATGAAAAGTCAACATTTGCAGTGAAAGGAGTCAATATTTTTGGGATCAGAAACAGACACGAAGTATGGGATGAATGGATAAAAAACAACCGCACCTTAGATTATGTCATGGCCAATCTTCCAAAGGCCAATTTTGATCCCGAATTCTTCACCCATTGGGAAGGGGAAATTCAAGAAAAATTTAACATCGCTTTTCCAGATAAGAAAGTAGGCGTTAGAAAAAAAAGTTTCCTCGAAAAAATATTAGGCTGAAAAAAGCCATCTAAAAGCAGTAACACAAAATGAAAATAATCAGATCTCTTGGCCTAGGAATATTTCTCTTTTCCTTCTTCCTTTTTCTAAGCATATTTTTTTTAGGTCATTATAGCCTCACAGAAACCACGTTTGACTCCATTGTCAAGTCCGAACATCAAACCACACTAAAACCTGCTTTGATGGCTGTTTTTGGAGAAGACTTTAGTTTCAGTTCCGGTCTTGCGACGCAAATTTCCGGAGCTGTGGAAACAGTAAATGCCGAAATGCGTGCCGCTCAACAATGGGATAAAGTCATTTATGACGACTATGTTGGTTCACTTACGCGAGCGTCCGTCTCAGGCACCATCGCAGACCACACCGTGCTTTTGTTCCTACTCATCTTTGGATTGGGAGTCATCGGTGCACTGATGTATCTATTACCGCAAGTAGAACTTTCCGGTCCTGCTGGAATCAAAAATAATGGCGTCTTTCACAATTCGCTAAACAATAGAGGTTGGTTGGGCATCATGATTGGAACATTGCTTATCGTGTTCTACATCATGCTATATTTTTATGATGCTTTCATCATGAACTGGATCATATTGGTAGACCCATTACAAAAGCTCATTAACCCCAATGCCACTGCGAGTCAGTGGTTCTTATATGGCTTCCTTTATACGTTTGCCGTGTTGGTGATGGGCGTAAGAATGATCATCAAATACCGACATAGTAAATACCAAATAGTGCGTACCAGCTCGGTGATGTTTTTTCAATTGGCCGTCGCTTTTTTAATTCCCGAAATACTGGTACGCTTAAATCAGCCATACTTTGACTTCAAAAATATGTGGCCATTAGATTATGACTTTTTTGATGCTTGGCATGTTAATATGTTGACGCAAGAGGGCGGCTCTGTGGGAATATTCATGTTCGCTTGGGGAATCACATTGTTTACTGTCGGCGTTCCTGTTTTTGTTTTCTTTTTTGGGAAAAGATGGTACTGCTCTTGGGTATGCGGCTGTGGTGGATTAGCAGAAACTGCGGGAGATCCATTCAGACAATTATCCGATAAGTCATTGAAAGCATGGCAAATAGAACGCTATTTGATTCACATCGTCTTAGTCTTTGCTGTTATCATGACCGGCGCGATAATATATAATTTTGCGACTGCTACAAATACGATTTTTGGAATTGATACTTACACTTATCTACGCCAGCCGTACGGCTTTGCAATAGGATCCATTTTTTCTGGTGTAATTGGTACAGGTTTTTATCCTTTTTTAGGCAACCGTGCTTGGTGTCGATTTGGTTGTCCGCTTGCCGCTTATTTAGGTTTTGTCCAGCGCTTCAAGTCAAAATTCAGGATCACCACGAATGGTGGCCAATGCATCTCTTGTGGGAACTGTTCTACTTACTGTGAAATGGGAATAGATGTAAGAGCATACGCCCAAAAGGGTCTAAACATTATAAGATCTTCTTGCGTAGGTTGTGGCGTTTGCTCCTCCGTTTGTCCAAGAGGCGTACTTAACCTAGAAAATAAGGATGAAGATGGCAGATTCAACCTACCAATAATAATTGGTAACGATAGTATTTCCATTAATGCTGACTCATAAAATGAGCATGATACCCCAGCAGTCTAGCTTCCCCAACTAACCAACATTAATGACATGAAAAATATAGCCGCATTTCTCTTTTGTATTATCTCGGTAAGTTCTTTTGGTCAAAAACTATCGGTGGCCATTGTCGCTTCAGACTATGATAAGTCCTATGAGTTTTACACCACCATTCTGGGTATGGAGAAGTCAAATTCTTTTGGTTTGGATGACGCTCAAGGCAAAAGAACAGGGTTAACCAATAGTCTCCCTTTTGACGTCACGGTGATGAAAATGGAGGCAACCTCTGACGATATTGAGTGGAAACTGCTAACTTTTAAGAAAGAAGGCACTCACCCAAAACAGCAATACATTCATGATGATACAGGCGTGCAGTACGTGACCATTTTCGTAGAGGATACTCGGCCATTCCAAAAGCGAATTAAAAAGAACAATATCAAGCTTTTGGGAGACACGCCAATCAAACTCGATGACGGCAGAACTTTTCTCTTGATCCAAGATCCTGATGGCTTGTTTATCGAAATTATTGGACCGGAGTAACTTTTTCATCAAACCATTCCATCGTTTTTGGCTTAGTGGTTGTCTTGTAAAGGAAAACACTGCCCAATTATGCGCTCAATAATCATTCTATTAATCCTTATTCTTCTGGTTAGCCTTTTTACTGCTTGTAATCCTTCATTTGATCATCTTGAATCCGGTGGAGTAACCAAGGAGTACTTCATTGAAACAAACCAATCTTGTGGGTGATGCGATTGTACAAACTCTTTCAACCTCACCAAAGGGAAGGCTACATTTAGCCAAAAATATACTTACAATGATTTTGAAGATATTCCTGTGAAAAAAATTACTATCTCTGATATAGAATAGACAAACTTGATTGCAAAACTTGATTTCGATGCATTTCAGCAAATTGATTTGCAAACTTGTGCACTATGTGCAGACGGTTGCGATACAGAAATCAGGATTAAGTCACAGCTTTACCTATGGTTGGCATGAGGCTGAAGAGTTGGCTAAAGTGCGTGATTTTTTAAACGTATTCGATTCTTTGAAAGCAACTAAGACTGCACAATTCTACAATTAATTATAGGAAGGCAACCTTCGCCCATTTTTTCTGTCATTAAGCGGACTACCCATATTTGACATGCCATCCACTACTCATTTTTTCAGCTCTTTATTCGTTAACCTTCTCTTTCTAATCGTTTTCACTTCCTGCATTGACGAAGACACAGGCATTACGATTGCTGGGTCAGATAACATTATTTCTGAAGCTCGGCAGGCAGCTGGTTTTAGTGAGATTAATATTTCGGGCGTTTTGGCCGGCAACATTCGCTATGGAGAAGAGTAAAGTGTCAATGTTCGAGCAAATGACAATATTATCAGTAGAATTACCACAGAAACTAGCTTGGAAAGAATCTCTATTCGCTTAAACGCGGACAACCATAGCCTTGAAAACATAATCGCTGAGGTTGTCATTATTACTCCCAAGCTCGTGAAAATCACTAATGAAGGGATTTCTACAATTGATTTGTCAGGATTCGAACAACTATCAACATTGACTATCCAAAGTCAGGGCATTGGTAATATAGCTGCCACTGGATCTGTGGTTGATCTAAGTTTAACATTGACTGGAATTGGTTCTTATTCGGGTTTTGACTTCATAGCAGACAAGTGTGAAATTAACTTAGAAGGCATTGGAAGTGCCGAAGTAACTGCCAAGGAGTCTTTAACTGGTTCTTTAAAAGGTATTGGAAACCTCTCCTACAAAGGAGATGCAGATGTTCAAATCAATGATTCGGGTATTGGCACAGTGGTGAATGCTAATTAATCCTGATCCATTCTTATCCTAAACCGCACAGCGTCAATCATTAAACACAGACCTGCGATAAACAGAATCAATGCTAAAGTCCCTTGTGAAAACCAGTTCAAAAAAGTAGCACCCTCATATTTGAGTATCGTTACCGAAGTGATGTAGCTTATTCCAAAACCGGTCAATGCCGCTCCTGAACCTCCTCTTAAAAGCCATTGCCTTCTGTTTTTCTGATAATCTTTTCGCATTGCTATAGAACTTGGTTAATTATTTGCTTGTTTTGAATTGTATGAGAAAAATAAGCCAAATACTTTCCACTATTTTTATAATGGCCTCCATGACCGCTTATGCGCAAGGGGAGAAAATCCTTGAAAAAGGGTATGAAAAATACCTCGATGATGATTTTCAAGGTGCCATTATGGATTTTACCAAAGCTTTATCTTTTGACGATCAGAATGCGGAAGCCTATTATTTAAGAGGAGTTTGCAAATCTTCTCTAAGTCAAAAAAAAGAAGCAATGGAAGATTTGGACAAAGCCACCACCCTACAAAACGACTATCCAGAAGCATATTATGAAAAAGGCTATATCTACTTGATTGATAAAAATGCCGAGTTAGCCATCAAAGAGTTTGATAAAGTCATTAAATACAACCCTGAGTTTGCGGAAGCATATGTAAGTCGCGGAACAGCAAACTGTATGCTTGAGAAGAAATCACTCGCCGATGCTGATTGGGCAATGGCCAAAAAACTGGGTGTCGATTATAGTGAATATATGGTCTGTGACTAGTCCTTTTGCTTGACCCAAAAGAGATTAACATTCGTATTTAACGCAAGTAATTCTTTTTTATCCGCCCGAACCAAAGCACCTTCTATCAAGTAATGAGGAAAGTAATCATAAGCTAACAAAAGATCCAACAAACTTTCAGGGCTCAAGCCTCCTTTTCTCATGTATCCCGGAGAATATTCGGCAAGAATCAGTGGAACAGACATTAATAATTTTGTCGCTCCCCTAAATGCCATCAGCTCGAAACCTTCAATATCGATTTTTACAAATTGGACTTTTCCAATCTCTACCCTTTCCTTTATCAGAAATTCATCCAGTGAAATTGTCGCCACCTCAAGAGACGGACCATCATTGATTGGCAGCAAGGAATGTCTACCAATATTGCTGTTTTTATAAAGATTAAGTTGAGCTTTCCCCTCTTTCTCCGCCACTGCCAGTTGATGAGCGTAGACATTAATGTTATTATTAAGCGTAAGATTATATCTCAAACATTCAAAATTCACTTCGTCCGGTTCAAAAGCATGAATAGCTAAATATTCGGGGAATTTCTTACTCAACAAAACGCTGTACCAGCCAACATTGGCACCAATGTCAATGTATATATCTCCTTTTTTTGGATTTAAATGTTTGAGTAAATAATCACTAAGATCCTCTTCATAGATGCCTAGTTTGTAGATTTTTCGACCTCCTCCATCCTCTGTTTTAAATTTTATTTTAATATCATACTTTCTTGAGTAGGCTATCAAAAAAGGGATTCTCAAGATGAATCTGTTGAAAATATATTTAAAACTATTTATAAAATAATACCCCATCACACGAATTGAAAAAGTTATTAAATCAATATTACACCATTCAAATCTGTTATTAATATTTCTGTCATGTAATCAAAAAAGGGACGCATTTTACTAAAAGTATTGCTAACATTTAGCGCAAAATCTTTACTTGCGACCTCTTCATCTGTGAACCTATGACGAACGATCATTTGTTTATATCTCAGCAACTCAATGGCTGGATCTTCTTTATCAAACCCTTTAGGTGTCGTCTTGACCTGATCCCCTTGCAGCTCTCCAAATGTCTCAACAAAGGTACTGTCCGATATAATCGCTTTTAATGTCTCTGGCTCTTGAGAGATTTGCTTCCTTATATGAAGTAGATCCTGCGGGCTAGGCCCAAAAAAGCCGCCTCCAATCTGTGTGTTGCCGGGTTGAATACTAAAGAAGTAACCGCCTCTTCTATTTGCACCTAATCGTTGATAAGCACCACTCCAATTACTTTTAAAAGGCGTTTTGTCCTTGCCGAATCTAACATCACGAAAAATCCGATAGATCTTAATTTTTGATTCGTCCAATACATCGTGCTTATTCATCTGCTCAAATAATTGGCTTGAAAAATCCGTAACCTCTGCTTTTATCGATTGATAATCATCCTTATGCTCATTAAACCATTCACGATTATTATTTTGTTTTATCTTTTCCAAAAAAGCAAGCGTTGGTTCTAAAGTCATAATTTACTTTTAAAATGATGATCAGCTTAACGAGTCGACATGGCTATAGTTCCTGCAAAGAACCAAAAACGCAGTTTCACGACAACATATGAACTAAAATTGGTGCACATTTCTCTTTACAGGGCGCATAAAAATTTTGATGAGTCCAACTGTTAGAGCCAGTATGAACTCCCCAATAAAATTCTGCCAAAGCTACAGGAGTAAACCCATGAGTAAAAGCATATTGCAAAAGCTTAGGTGCTGCGCATTCACCTGCGCCTCCTGGAGGATTTCCAAGTCCTGCATCACTAAATACTTTTCTTAAACTTTTCTCGGTCAAATCTCTATTTACAAAATGATAATGATCTGGGATTTGCGCTTGTAATATTTTCGAAAGATTTTTTCGCTCTGAAACTAATTCCTTGACTTTCTCTAAGTCCAGTTCACCTTTAACCTCCTCGTTAAGGGTAACTATTTTCTTCATTCCCTCAAACAGAAAACTATCCGAACTGAGCACATCATATACCGGAGGGACAAAACCCTCATGATGATTAGACCCAAACAGCTTACCAGAAAACGCACTTAAATAGCCGTATTGCCCATCACCAGTCATAACGACAAGGACACCAAACATTTTCCCAAAACCAAGCGTATCTCCAAGCCCAAAACGATTAACCCACAAAGGCCGTGACAATATCATTGACTGCAGTTCCTCACTTGCCATTTGGCATAAGGGATGTAAATCGTTTTGAGTAGAAATATGAAGCGTTTTTTTTAGATTAACATTTGTGCCTTCGTTCCTTAATGGTCTAAAATACCTCGAATCAAAATTATCAGACATCTTAGTCTTTAAAATATGGTGTTAGTACATTGAGGAAATCAAGACTATAGCCTTTTTTGAATAATCTTAACTAAAGAGAATACGACCCAAACGGCATTCACCGTTACGAAAGGAAAAGCCCCATTTCCCCAAGCATTATACAACAATAAGCTCGAACCAATGAAGTTGAGCCACAAATAAAGATTTGCATCCGCAGTTATTTGCTTGAATATATTGAGTGCAAACCCCAAGAGAAGCAAACCAGCACCAAGCCAACCATAAAGTTCTAATAGCGACATAATTTTTCCGCAAAAGTAGTATTAAAAAAATGATAAAAGCTTTTGGCCTAAAATAGCCACAAGCTTTTATCATTCTCACAACTTTGTACTGCTTAGCCGTGACTTTTCGCTAAATCGTAAAACGTGACTTGTTCGTAATCCAACCTAGATTAAATGATTTTATTTTGACTGTGTAAACCAGACTTAAAATACATCCAATTACTAGCGTGTCCACTACTTCCCATAGGGTAAATTTCTGTTACATCTGGACTACAGTCTCTGTATATCCCCACATAAAGTGGATTACCAACTGCCCCTATTCGATAAGAAAACACCTTGCCCAAAGGAATACCGCTGGAAGGCTCTGAGGCGCCTGAATAATCTCCGGCTACTCCATTACTGTTTTAGTATAAAACCCTATCATGCTTACGGCAACCCCATCTCCGTCGATCTCCTCATGTATGAAGTATATAGCCTCTTTTGTCGTTCCCGCCATAAGCTTTTAACACAACCTGCATGGCTCATTGCCGCTAGCACATATCTAACCAATAACAATTCGTCCTATTTCAGTGGTAGGTGTGGAAGCATTAGTCACCCAGTCTTCTTTCAAAGTTGAGGTTAGCTTACCATCAACTTGATCTGCATTCCCTTTATTGGTGTTGTTTGACGTACTGAAAACCCAATAATTTTCTTGGATGCCTTGTGCCGATGCATTTGAGTTCTCCCCACCTAGCAGTTCTCTTAATTATACTGTTGAATAAGTTGATGTAGTTGTGGTTCCGGCATCTTTTGAATAATTTTCAAAGACCATACCTTCGTCATTAGTATTGGTGTAACATTGGTTTGATACTTCTAATCCATTATTTAGCGCTACCTCGCTTTTATCACTACCTGAAGACAAGGTAATTTTCCATTTGGATGAATTAAAAATTTCAGAAGGCGCTTTATTCGGGTCTAAATTTCCTGTGGGTATAGGTAAGTTTGTCCCTTCTGCATTAAACACTCACCAGTTGATATGTCAATTATAACCAGTAGCTACCAATTTCAATTCCTGATTTCCAGTACTTAATTTTATAGCTGTAAACACTGCTTTCCAGCTTTGATAGCCGCCTGTTAGTGATGAGTCAACACTTCCAATCTGAGAATTTCCTTGGTAGATAGCAAATTTGGTATTTGAAGATGATGTTGCTACTCTGAAGCCTAGCGTGTAACGTTCAGAATTGGGCACAGCGACATTATAGCTAAAAAATTTTACAGTATTTATCTATGCCAAATAAAGCCCACGAACTAAATCTTAAGTCGGGCTCACTAGTTGGGCTAGCAAGGATTGAATGGGAACATATTTCTCTTCAACTGAATTGGCATTCAAAATATCAGTGTGACTTACAAAAAGGAGAAACTTTAAAGCATTTTTCTTTCTTTAGTGTTCTTTCGGCAGTATTAACAACAGCCTTCACAATACGCACAGCAGAGCATAAAAGGAATATTTTTGTCAGTCAATAACCTCGGAGCAAACTCGCGAGGTATGAAGTCATCTGACCATTTTTTATTCGATGTGATCTTCTGGGAATAAAAATCCCAAAGCAGAATTTAATAAAACTCGAGAGTGTCGCAGAGCATTGCTACGGTATTTTTAAACGTAACAAAACAAAAATTCCTCTTTATAATGCTTTGTGACTTCCATCACAAAATCCTGGATTTTTGGTAATCTTGCAGGAGCACATATAAGCGGTTTTTGATTTTTCCGCAGTAAACATCGTTGGGGTAAATTCTGATCCTTTATGACTACCATCACAAAAAGGTTGTTTGGTAGAGTTTCCACATGAACACCATGCGTAAGTTTTTCCAGCTTCTAGTTCAACAGGCAGTGGCGCTTTTCCAGCTATAGTTGGTGTGCTCATTTTTAAAGTTTTAGTTGTTAAGTAATATAATCCCTACAGTTAGCAAATGTTCGAATAGCAGCCTGATTTAGAATCGTTCTAATTAAGATCACCCTCCTTCAACAAAAGTGATTTTCGGAGTTTCCGGGGAATCATAAATTGATATTAGCATATGAAGTTGCGTGATTATTTAGCTCCAAGTATATATTCGCCCTCTTATTAGTTAACCAAAAACCTATGTTAAAAGATTTTAAAGCCTTCGCAATGAAAGGCAACATCCTCGATTTGGCAGTAGCTGTCATTATTGGAGCGGCCTTCAAAAGCATTGTCACCTCTTTTGTAAATGATATTCTAATGCCACCAATTGGTATTCTAATCAGTGGCGAAGGCTTCAAGAACTTGAGTTATGTTTTGAAAGCTGCTACCGAAACGACAAAGGCTGTGAGTATCAACTATGGAAGCTTCATCCAAACGGTCATCGATTTTATCATCATCGCCTTTTCTGTTTTTATCATTGTCCGGATATATACCAAAACTCAGAAAAAAGCGGAAGAAGCGCCAACTCCTCCTCCAGTTCCATCGAATGAAGAAGTATTGTTAGGAGAAATTAGAGATCTTCTCAAAAGAGAATAGACAGGATTGCCAAAACTGGCTAAATAATGATTTTCCATATTGGACATCTTTAAAGATGTTCAATATGGAAAATCACTTTATAGTTACTACTCGTCTCGCAATGATCCAGATGGATTGGCCTGAGCTACGCTATAGGTTTTGATATAGACTGTTAAGAAAGCAAGTAGCAGCATTATCGCAGCTGGTAAAGCAAACAACCAAATGCTCAGATCAATTTTTATCGCATAATTATCCAACCACTTATCAATAATTAAATAGGAGACAGGAAGTGCGATGATCAGAGAATACCCGATTAGTTTCATAAAGTCCTTTGACAATAGCATGATCAATTGTATTACGCTTGCCCCTAGTACTTTTCTAATGCCAATTTCTTTTACACGCTTGGCAATTGTAAATGACGACAACCCGTACAATCCAAGACACGCAATCAATATTGCAAAACCAGTCAACAGTCCAAAAACTTGTTTGAACTGTTCTTCAGATCTGAAATTTTGATCATATCGTTCATCCAAGAAAAAATAATCGAACGGCGAGTTCACGAAAACCTGCTCATAATTTTCTTTTATCAAATCAATATGCTTGCTGATATTCCCTCCATTAGTTTTCACTACGATATAATCTCCCCAACCATCATTGTATAACATGACCATTGCCACATGTTCGCTCTTGGCAGAAGCTTGATGGAAATTTTTAATAACACCTTTGATCGTAAAGCGCTCACCCCAAAAATCAAGGGTTTGTCCGACAGCCTCTTCTGCAGTAGGTATTCCCCACAATGCGATAGATTGCTCGTTGACAATGACTTGTTTTTCATTGAGCGAGTTCGGTAAAAAATTATCACCTGCCAATAATTCAAAACCAATAGCTGGAATGAATGCTTCATCCATGAAATAGAGATAAAAATTAAAGTGTTCATCTTTGGTAGATTCCGAAAGTTCAATACCTGTTGTCGTACTCAACTCACTTGATGGCAAACCAGGGACACATGAGGTGCTTGAGGCATATGTAAATTCCGCGTATTGAGTTAGTTTATTCTTAAAGTTATTCAAGGCTACCTTTTTAGCCGTTTGCGGTGCGCGCACTACAATACTCTGCTCTTTGTCAAATCCTTTATCCAAGGAGCGCATAAAATCAATCTGCTCTGAGGCTGTCAGGGTCTGAACCAAAAGAAAACAAGTTATTGCAAACTGAAAAACGACCAAGCCCTTTCTCATGAATGAACCCATAGAGGAATTCCCAAATTTGCCTTTCAATACTGCTGCGGGCGTAAAGCTTGATAGTACAAAAGCAGGGAATACGCCAGCGAAAAACACACTTACCACGAATACTATTCCCAAAAACAGCCAAAATTGTGTGTCGCCAATAAATGAAAAAGAAGGTGGTAATGCTGCAATATTTCTAAAAGCATCCAATCCGAAAAACATGAATGTGAAAGCCAAAATGACTGAAAATAGATTAATCATAAATGATTCAGTAAAAAACTGAGTGCGCAAGGCTAATAATGAAGAACCCATTACTTTTCTAATGCCTACTTCTTTTGCTCTATCGAGCGATTTGGAAGTGGATAAGTTGATGTAATTAACAAGTGCTATTAAGATCACCAAAAGCGCCACTCCCAAAAGGAAAAAAACCGATTGAGCATCTCCATTTTTTTCTGGCTCATAAGACTTATCAGAGTATAAATGTATCTCCGAGATTAGTTGAGCAACTACCTGCTCATCTTTGATCTTTTTTTCTTCCGTCAAGTCAAGATTTAGATTTATTAAACTTTGCTGAAATCGTGAGATATCATCCGGCTTTTGTAAAAGTATATAAGCAAATGTATTATTCCGATTCCATGTGTTTTCATCACGATCATATGCCGCTTTCATACTCGCATACGAGATTAAGAAATCAAATTTCAGGTGGGTATTGGCAGGACTGTCCTTGACTACTCCCACAATTTTAAAAATCATACCTTCTTCTTGATCATGAAACTTGATCATTTCTCCTATTACATCAACCTGATTATAATACTTATAAGCCATCGATTCGGTTAAAACGATTTCAAAAGGAGCCCGGAAAATAGTGTTTTGATCGCCATGGATTAACGGATATCCCATCATTTCGAAAAAAGAAGAATCCGCTCCAAAAATACGTGATTCACGAAACATTTTTTCTCCAGCTTGAAGCGTTTCTATGCCAGTACTATACGCCCTAGTATAATAAGCTGCTTCGTTTATTCTCTCCACGATCAAAGGTGACAGTGGCGGGTACGTTTCGCAATCTTGATCAACAACCGTGGATCCATTCATATAATCCATCGTAATTCTAGCCACACGATCTGCGTTTGGGTTAAAGTCTTCAAAACTCGTTTCAAACCGAACATATTGGATGATCAGTAGTCCTATCGCCAAGCCTGTGGAAAGCCCCAAAAGGTTAATGATTGTATATGCCTTGTCTCGCTTGAATACGCGAAGCGCTATTTTTACGTTATTAGTAAACATCATAATACTATCAAGTTTAGAAATCCAATTTAAGTTTTTGAGTAGCCTAGGGCGGAGTAGTTTCACTATGTCCCAGACATAAATTTTCTTGGCTTTTTTAGTGCCTAGTGTTTCAACATTATCATAATAAACCTCTTCTAGATCACCCTCGATTTCCTCTAAGTAGTCACCTTTCAAGAAAAAACGAAGTATTTTATGACCCCAACGAGGGGATTCAGAGCGTTCTGACATATTTAGACTATAGTTTTCTTAACTGATGTTATATAGTCTTGAAGGTTTGACCGACAAGCTGAATAGAGGACCATAAGTCAGCCCTGATATCCTTGATCTCTCCTAATACTTGGTGAGCGTGTGGAGTGGCGGTATAAATTCTTTTTCGCTTGCCTCCTCTTTTATTACTCGCCTCTCCAAACTCAGAAGTCAGTAGCCCTTTGTCTTCCATCCTTTTCAGCGCAGACTGAATAGAGCCTACACTTAACCGGTCTTTCAATCGGTCTTCCAATTCCCGCTTGATTTCCACTCCGTAGGCATCTTGACTAAGCACCACGACTGTGAGTAGTACCAATTCTTCAAATTCTCCAAGTGTACCAGCCCCCTAATTAAACGGACTTAATTCTAGATAAAAATCAGTAATTATGTCAGAGATGCAAAAGCGAAAATTTAGTAAAGAAGAAAAGCTCAAGATATTATCAGAGAGCAAAATTAAAGGGGTAAAA
>Ga0208646_1000156_pt1 | contig 47374 bp, 35 predicted proteins | sample AntAceMetag02UK8_FD_184762 | JGI IMG/M metagenome (GOLD analysis project Ga0208646, IMG submission 184762) | Saline lake microbial communities from Ace Lake, Antarctica - Antarctic Ace Lake Metagenome 02UK8 (SPAdes) (version 2) | ecosystem: Environmental > Aquatic > Non-marine Saline and... | reverse complement strand
CTTTGTGGTGAGGTTAATTGATTGTAATTTTTCATGCTAAGACAAATATGATCTTTTGATCTTAATGCCATTGGGGGCTAGCCCCCAATGGCATTAAACTGTCTTGCACTTATTAGTTGAATCTAAGCTGTTATTTTTAGCCTTCTTGAAAATTAATATGAAAAAAATTTCAAATCTTTTAATGAGTAGAAGTCATATTTTTTTAATCTTATTTTTTGTTTCAGTGAAGCTATTAGCACAAGGTGTAATAGTTGATGGAACAGTAGCGGATGAAAGCGGTGAAACCTTGCCAGGCGTGACTATCATGGTCAAAGGAACCACGAATGGAACGATCACAGATTTTGATGGAAACTATAGACTTGAAGTTCCAAGCGACGCATCGCTTGAATATAGGTTTGTTGGGTTTATGACGCAGGAGTTAAACGTTAATGGCCGGACCACTATTGATGTGGTTTTAAATATGGACATCAAGCAAATGGACGAAGTTGTCGTGATCGGTTATGGTACGGTTGATAAAAAAGATTTAACGGGAGCGGTAGGCATACTTAGTGCAGATGACCTTGCCTTGCAACCTGTTGTGAGAATAGAAGCTGCTCTTCAATCAAAACTCCCCGGCGTTGTTGTAAACCAAAATAGTGGTAATCCAGGAAGTGAGATGAAAGTGAGAATTAGAGGGGCTAATTCTTTTGGAGCAGGAAATGGCCCATTGTACGTGGTTGATGGCTTTGTGGGTGCGGATATTCAGTCCTTAAACCCGGACGATGTGCAATCAATATCAGTCCTTAAAGATGCATCAGCAAGTGCAATTTATGGAGCGCAAGGTGCTAATGGTGTGATTATTATTACAACCAAAAGCAATAAAAGCGACAAAACACAAATCAGTGTTAAATACCAACACAGCATTTCCCAGCTAAGAACGAGATGGGATCTAATGGAGGGTTGGCAATACATGCAAACTGTCAATGACAGGTTGAGAGCTGGAGGAACGCCAGAGGATAATTTGATATTTAGTAGACTAGATATACTTCAAGCTCAGAGTGAAGGAAGCGGCACAGATTGGCAGGATGTTGTATTTCAAACAGGTCAACAAGACCAGATACAATTATCCGTAAATAAAGGATCATCATTTTTGTCCGCAGCAGCACAATGGAATAAGGGTATAGTATCAGGTACAAAATACAATCGATATAATATTAGATACAATTACACAGAAGATATTTTTGATCCAGTAAAATTGTTCATTGGCATATCTAATGCTTTTGAACAACGTGAAAATTCTGATAATTCTGAACATATAAAAACGATAAGAACAGCGGTTGGCTGGCCTACGAATTTGCCAGTCTTCGACGAAGTAACTGGGGATTATACACGGAATGCTTCATATGGTCCATTGCCAGTAAACCCGGCTTTTACGCTAAACGAAACGCCAAGTACAGCCTATAGAAATGACTTTATTACCAATTCTTACCTTGAATTTAGATTAGGAAAAGGTTTCAAATTTAAAACTCAAGGCATCATTAACTTAAGAGGCATCTCTAGCACCAATTTTAGTAGAGTGTCACCGAACTTGCTTGCTAGTAGTCCTGCTTCAAGTTCATATGGAAATACTAACAGAATGTTTTTGAAATGGCAGGCAACCCAACAATTATCATATAAGAAAACACTTGGTAAACACGCTATTAACGCTACGGCGCTTTATGAGGTGCGATCGTCTGTTGAGCGCTCTTTTAGTAGTAGTGGTTCTGAACTCACGACTACCAATCTAGGCTATTTTAGTGCGGGTGTAGCTGATGTTAGGAATAATGGTGTTAATCGTCAAAATCTTGAAATATGGTCCTACTTCGGTAGAGTCAATTATACATTCAATAAAAAATATTTATTCACCTTTAATGCCAGACATGACGAGTCTTCAAGGTTGGGAGTAGGCTATGAAGGTGCAAATTTCTTCGGTGGAGCTTTCGCATATAAGTTGAGCGAGGAATCCTTTTTTCCTAAGAATGGAGTCATTGATGATGTGAAGCTTCGTATAAGCATCGGACAATTAGGGAGCCAAGCCGTAAATTTTATAGAAACGATAGAAGTGGTTGGCTATAACAAAGGCTACTCATTTGATGGTGCGACTTTTACACGTGGTGCGGCAGTTTCAAGGCCTAAAAACGAACGACTTGGTTGGGAAACGACCAATCAGATCGATATTGGAGCGGATGTTGGGATATTAGATAATAGATTTAATTTCACTTTCGATGCATTCTATAAACAAACCACAGACCTGATCTTTAATCAGCAGGTACCCGCTTATGCAGGAGGAGGTAATATTAAAGTGAACTCAGGAGAGATGGTTAATAAAGGGCTCGAATTTGCTCTTTCAGGATATGCTATTGACAAAAGGGATTTCTCAATTGAAGTCAATGCCAACATTAGCTTTATTAGAAATGAGCTAAAAGATATTCTTGGTGATACAGAATTTATAGCTTCTGGGCCAAATCAGAGAGATAATCCTGATCTTTTGGATAATACTCATCGCAATTTTGTAGGAAGACCGCTAGGTCTTTTGTGGGGGCTAGTTTATGACGGAGTTTATAGCACGGATCAAGAGGATCTCGCGAGTAAGTATAACAGATCACCTGGCGATCCAATCTATAGAGATTTGAATGACGATGGTCAAATAGACAATGAAGATCTAACAGTGATTGGCAATCCAAATCCGGATTTTATCTGGGGATTTGTTACCAATGTGAGATATAAAAATTTCACGCTTAACCTTGTGTGGAATGGCGTGCATGGTATGGACGTTCTCAATTCACTGAAAGCTTCCACTTATGGTGGAGCTGGAAATAGAGATGCAACTAATGTTGAATTTCTAGATAGATGGACACCTGAAGATCAAAATACGGACATTCCAGGATTCACAACCACAAGTATTTTGTCTAGGCAATCGAGTCAATGGATTGAAGATGGCTCCTATGTTAAATTGAGAAATGCAACATTGAAATATGATCTACCTACAAAATCATTGCCGTGGTTAAAAGGAATTTCAAACATATCCGTATTTGTTACGGCTCAAAATGCTTTGGTATTTACCAAGTATACTGGCTATGATCCTGAATCATTATCGAATACAGGAGATAAGGCTGGAGGATTTGATGAAGGTGGCTACCCAATTCCACGAACGTTTTTAACTGGAATGAACATTACATTTTAAAGCCAAAAGATGAAAAGATTAATTCAAATATTTGCATTTACAATTCTTGGCTTCACCATGTCATGTGTTGACTTAGAAGAAGAGCCAATCAATCAGTTAAGAAATAATTACTTCGAAAGCTTAAGTAGCTTAAGAGCGGCGGTCAATGGCACTTATACTGTATTAATCAGTGATGAGTGGGAAAGGTCGGTCCAGGTGGGAAGTTTTAGGGTTCCACAAATGGGAGCCGATGATTTTACTACGCTAACAGGCTCTAATAAAGAAGACTGGCGTCAGTTTGATCAGTTTTACCAGAGTTCAGGGAATACCAGACTTCAAAGAGCTACATGGGCATTGTTATACGACGTTATTAGACAAGCTTCTTGGGATATAGAAGGTGCAAAAAGCCTCGAAGGAAGAGTAGGTCAAGAACTGATTGATGCAGTAGTTGCTGAATCATATTTTATTCGTGCATGGTCTTATTTCTGGTTAGTAAGAACATTCGGTGAGCTTCCGATTATTACCAATACCATCGTGACAGATGCTATTTATGATGTTGAGAGACAGAGTATTGAGGATGTCTATGCCTTGATACTAGAAGATTTAGATTTTGCTGTAAATCATTTGCCTGAAAGTCAAAGTGCCTATGGATACATCAATAAGTGGGCAGCTAAGTCTTATCTTTCTGAAGTACATCTAACCATGGCAGGATGGCCTCTTAAGCAAACAGAGAACTATGCACTTGCGCGTGATTATGCTAAAGACGTCATTGATAACGGAGGTTTTGATTTGATGAATCAGTTTTCCGATATTTTTCAAACAGCAAATGAAGGAAATGTTGAATTGATCTGGGCCATTTCTCTATGCCCAATAGAGTCGTGCGGTGGCGGATACACAGGTTCATGGACGGCAAAAGCAACAAAACCTGCAGAGCTTAATGGCTATCAGGATATGTACATTGAACTTTCCTTTTTTGAGCGATTTCCAGAGGGAGCTAGAAAGGACTTTACCATGTTGTCTGAAATCAAGGTAGAAAGCGATGATCCAACAGACCCGTTTTATATAAGAGAAACAGATGGTAAAGAAGATGAACAAATACATTACACTTATTTGGATTATGCACAGTTTACAACAGGCCACCCTTATTTGAAAAAATATTGGGATGGTTTTTATGATACTACATTGGTTGCAAATGATCCATCTCAACCTGTAGACGCACAAGTGGCCATGGATATTCCGATGATGAGATTGGCTAAAGTTTATTTGATGTATGCCGAAGCGCAAGCAAGGGCTGACGGAGGCGCATCTGCTGAGTCTTATGAATTGCTCAATCAAATAAGAAGAAGGGGAAAAGGCTATACGCTAACAGACGCGGGTTCAGATGTCGACGTGATTACAGGCTCTTTAAGCACAGACGATTTTGTTCGTACCGTAGTTGATGAAAAAGGTTGGGAGCTCGTTGGCGAGTTGAATCGATGGTTTGACTTAGTGAGAACTGAGCGAGTAGAGGAAGTCAATGCCCTAAGAAGTCCCGACGAACCATTGCCCATTCAAAATGAAATAACCAAGCAGTTTTATATAGCACCTATTCCAGCAACGGAAATTGCTATAAATCCAAAACTGACCCAAAACGAAGGTTATTAATCATTTTTCATATTTGAAATATTAGAAAGAAGAAATTATGAATCATATTAAAAGTGCTGTTTTAGTCTTAATAGGCATATTGCTGCCCTTCATTGGTTTCAGCCAAACGCTAACTTGGACTGGTGATAGTGACAATGATTTTTACAATGAGCTGAACTGGGTAGTAACTGGGACTGAAGAAAACCCTGCGTCAGGTAGTATAGATCCGGGCGCTGATATTACGTTTGATTTGAATGTTTCGAATGGTACTTTTGATCTTTCCGGTCAGTCTCTTTCTTTTTCTTCATCATCACTTGGTATGGTGTTAACAGCGACCTTCCTTACTATCGATGCATTTCAGGCTGGAAAAATAAGGCTTGATGAAAAGTCCACACTAACCTTAAAATCTTCAACTCCTTTAGGAGATGAAGCTTCTTTGGATATCGCTGATATGTTGAGCTGGATAAAACTCATTTCTGCAGATGGGTATGTAGCAGATTCCGTTTATTTGGATCGCTTTACCTCTAATGATCAGTCACTAACACTAGGTGTAGATGTACGAATCAGCCAATATTATTTTAATGGATCATTGATTAGGCTAAGAGATCTGGAATTTGAACCATTGACACTTTTTGACAGTCAAGGCCAATCAGGGGATTCACTTAATGTCACTAATTTTGATGTATACAAGAGGTCCGCTCTTGGTGATTTTGACAATAAAACATCTTCTTTCAGACTAGAAAGAGGATATCAGTTATCCTTGGCTATTTTTCAAAACGGTACGGGAAAAAGTCAAGTATACGTGGCTAGTGAAGAAGCATTGGAAATAGATCTACCAAAAGCATTGGACAATAATATTTCATTTGTTCGCGTAACACCTTGGAATTGGGTGACAAAAAAAGGTGCGTCCAGTTTTGATAAAGACCTCAATCATACATGGGTTTACAATTGGAACAATAAAAGTATTTCTACGCTCAATTTAGAATACGCGCCAATGTCTTGGGGTGGAGGTGGAGCAACTGCTGGTGCTGTTGCTAATTACCTTGAAATGGAAAATGTTACACATTTAATGGGTTTCAATGAGTCTGATAATTGTAATGACCAATCGGGACAATATGGTGGGCTTTGTCAAATTGAAATCGCTGTGCCGCTGTTTAGGAATATGATGGGCGCTGGATTAAGATTGGTTTCACCATCCCCGCGCGAAGGTGCTACGCTTCCCGGAGGCAATCAGTGGTTGGTTGATTTTCGAGATGAGGCGAAAGCTACGGATGTAAGATACGATGTGCTGGGTGTACACTGGTATGACTGGGGTGGTAACCCGCAGAATACACCTTTTGAAGATCCAGAGAAAGTATTTACTCGATTTAAGAATTATTTGGATAAGGTTTACGCAGAACATGGTTTGCCTATTTGGCTAACAGAATTTAACGCCAATGCCAATAGAGACGTATCTGTCCATAAAGAATTTATGAAATTGGCACTTCCTTATTTGGAATCGCTAGACTTTATAGAGCGGTATGACTACTTCTCCGTAAATCCAGAGGTAGCGGGTAATAGAGATGATATAGCATTTGGTGTGATGTTCGATTTAGAGGATGGTAGTATTACTGAATTAGGAAGGATCTTCAGAGATCATAAGTCTACACCAGCATTACCAGAAGCGACTTGGTCCACACCGACATTTCTCTCTGGCTTAAATGAAAAAATTAATATTCGCGTAGAGATTGCTCAAGATTCCCTCAAAGAAGGAAAGGCAATGTTTATCAATGCTTACACAGATCGAGCTGTTGGCGCACCACAGACTTTCTCCTTCGAAATAGAAAATGCTGGTGATGATCAGTTTCAATTTAGAGATTCCGAAATAATGATTCCTGAAGGAGGAATTTCTGCCGAGACAGTATTGACATTGATCAACGATGATTTGGTAGAAGATACTATTGAGGTAAAATTGATCGTCAAGGCTTTGTCAGATGGTATTCAGTTTGAGGATACAGAGGTAACACTGTTCTTCGTGAGCGAGGATCAGCCAATAGTAGTTGTTGAGCCGGTGTTGGGAACAACTGCTGGATTTTCTTTTAATATCTGGCCTAATCCAGCTTCAGAAAAGCTCAATATCGGAAATGCTTCCATGGATATAGCCTCTGCCCAGCTGCTGTCCCTTGATGGTAGAAACTTCGATTTGAGACGAAATGCACAAAGCCAATGGGACATCTCCAAGTTTACTACTGGCGTCTATATTTTGAAAATAAAAACCAGTGATGGTGCGATCCAAACGGGGCGAATCGTGATTGAATAATATAGAATAGTCAACTGAGCTATCTTGCAATAGTGAGATGTATATGTTTATTTATCTCTAGTTATTGCATTTTCTATAACTCAGAAATGACGCATGGTGAGCATAGATCAGGAGTATATTGAAGGCGACATTGCCTTTCTCAACAAACTATTTAATGACAAGCTATTGCCCAAAATCAATGGTGAACCTTGACTAAAACCTAAACGTATCATGAAATCTTTTAAAGGCTTGTTCATTTTTCTGTTATCCTTTTTTTTATGGTCATGCCAAAATAAGGATCAACAAGCTGTGGAAATAGCAAAGCCAAATATCATCGTTTTTTACGTCGACGATCTTGGCTATGGAGATTTGAGCTGCTACGGAGCATCCAAGGTTGCCACGCCCAATGTTGACAAACTCGCAGTAAATGGTTTAAAATTAACGGATGCACACAGTACGTCGGCTACCTGCACACCATCTCGATATTCTTTGTTGACCGGCGAATATGCCTTTCGTAATAATGCAAGTATCCTTCCAGGAGACGCACCACTGTTAATCTCCCCTGATAAACCAACGCTTCCCAAAATGTTGAAAAAAGCGGGATACCAAACAGCTGTTATTGGTAAATGGCATCTTGGTCTAGGAAATGGCAACATTAATTGGACTGGAGAGGTAAAACCAGGACCATTGGAAATTGGGTTCGATTATAGTTTTTTGCTTCCGTCTACCGGCGATAGAGTGCCTTCGGTGTATCTTGAAAACCATCTCGTCGTTGGTCTGGCACCTGATGATTCACTCAATGTCAGTTACGAAAAGAAAATAGGTAATCGACCGACAGGAAAAGAAAACCCTGAGTTATTGCGATACAAAGCTGATCCGCAGCATAGCAATTCCATCATAAATGGAATAAGCCGAATTGGATTTATGGCTGGCGGCCAATCTGCGGAGTGGGTAGATGAGGATTTCCCCAATAAGTTTGTAGAAAGGTCAAAGAAGTTTATCAATGCTGTCGACCAATCTCCATTTTTTCTTTTCTTCTCCTTTCACGATATCCATGTGCCAAGACTACCAATGAAGCAGTTCAAGGGGAAAACGGACATGGGGGTAAGAGGCGATGCAATCCTACAAATGGATTGGACAGTCGGTCAGATAATGAAAATACTTCGAGACAAAGGACTCGAAGAAAACACCTTGGTGATATTTACCAGCGACAATGGCCCGGTGATTAATGATGGTTATTCTGATGAGTCAGTGAGAAAACTCGGAGACCATGACCCTAATGGAGGCTTCAGTGGAGGGAAATATAGTGCTTTGGAAGCAGGTACTAGAGTGCCAACGATCATCTCTTGGCCTGGAAAGGTACATCCCTCAGAGTCTGAGGCGTTGTTCTCTCAAGTAGATATTTTTAGTTCGCTAGCCGCTATGTTCGGTATCGCACTAAAGGCAGACGAGGCAATGGACGGTCAGGACTTGTCTGGGTTGATTTCGGGAAAAAATAGAACGGGTCGTGAGACTATGATCGAGGAATCAGAGACACTTGCACTTAGAAAGGGGAACTGGAAGTATATACGTCCTTTTAATAAAGAGAAGTATCCTTCTTGGATCGAAAAAACAAAAAATATTGATGATGGCTTGTCTGATGCCCCTCAACTATATAATCTCGAAAATGACCCTTTCGAACGGCTTAATATTGCCGAAAGCAACATGGATCGAGTGCAGGAGATGGAATCATTGATTGTCGCTATTGAGAAACAAAAAACGAGAAAGCTTTAATTAATCTTTTGTAAAAAGATTAATTAGCCATAGAAAATATCAACCTTATGAAAACTCAGAATTGGCTTGGATTTTTATTTATACTCTTCGTCCATATGCTAGCTGCACAAGAACGACCTGACTGGGAAAATCCCGAAGTTTTTGAAAAAAATAAATTAGAAGCCAGAGCTACTTTTTATCACTTTAGTGACGCAAAGAATCTTGCCAAGGACTGGCAGTCATCTGATAGCTATCAGTTGTTGAATGGGACTTGGAAGTTTAATTGGGTGAAAAGCCCAGATAATCGCCCGGAAGAATTTTATAAAGAAGAATATGATGTGTCTACATGGGATGATATCGAGGTTCCGGGAAACTGGGAGCTTCAAGGTTATGGAATACCCATATACACCAACATCAAATACGTTTTTCCTGCCAATCCTCCTTTGATTCCGCATGAATATAATCCCGTAGGGAGTTACAAACGCACGTTTTCCATTCCTGAAAAATGGAACGATCAAAAAATAACGTTGCATTTTGGCGCTGTGCGTAGTGCCTTCTATGTTTGGGTCAATGGAGAAAAAGTAGGTTATAGCCAAGGGAGCAAACTTCCAGCGGAGTTTGATATTACTGATTTTATTCAAAAAGGAGAAAATCAAGTAGCAGTAGAAATTTATCGATGGTCCGACGCGAGCTATATCGAAGATCAGGATTTTTGGAGACTTAGCGGGATGGATCGCGATGTTTACATGTATGCCACCTCAAAATCATACATTCACGACTTAAAAGTAAATGCCGGATTAGACAATAGATATATCAATGGCCAATTCAGCTTGGAGGTGACTGTCGCCAATACTGCTAAAGCAAAAGTTGCGGCAGAGATAGCAATTGAAATACTTGATGGAACAAAAAAGATATACTACGATACAAAACCGGTCACACTAAAATCTACGGCAAAAGGTCAGGTTTCGTTTAACACAACGATCACGGAAGTCAATCAATGGTCGGCAGAAAAGCCCAATTTATATACGCTCAATGTCTTTCAAAAAGATTCAAAAGGACAAGTGGTAGACGCAACGACAAGACAGATTGGTTTCAGAACAGTAGAAATTAAGAACAGTCAATTATTAGTGAATGGCATGGCTATTTATCTCAAGGGAGTCAACCTTCATGACCATAGCGATACCTCGGGGCATGTGATCGATCCAGAACTTACGCGCTTGGATATGCAAATAATGAAGCAAAATAACATCAATGCGATACGTTGTAGTCATTATCCCAAGGATCCACATTTTTATGAACTCGCAGACCTATATGGTTTTTATGTTATTGACGAAGCAAATATCGAAACCCATGGTATGGGTACGACCAATCAAGGACTCGATAAAAAGGAAAAGAAGAAATCGGTACACCCGGCTTATTTGCCCGAATGGAAGCAAGCACATTTAATGCGCACAAAAAGAATGTTTGAGCGGGATAAGAATCATCCTTCAGTTATTATTTGGTCTTTAGGAAATGAAGCGGGAAATGGGGATAATTTTTATGCCACCTATGATTATTTAAAAAGCGTGGACAGTACAAGACCCGTACAATATGAAGGAGCCACAGGCTATGAAAATACCGACATTCAAGCCCCGATGTACGCAAGAATGAGCGACATGAAAAAATACCTTAAGTCTGGTGCAACTCGTCCGTTTATACTATGCGAATATGCGCATGCTATGGGCAATAGTGTTGGTAATCTCCAAGATTACTGGGATTTGATGGAAGCACACGACGTATTCCAAGGTGGATTTATTTGGGATTGGGTGGATCAGGGAATCAAAACACAGAATGAAAAAGGAGAAGAATACTGGGCCTACGGCGGTGATTTGGGTGGAGCAGACCTTCAAAATGACAATAATTTCTGTCTGAATGGAATTGTCAATCCCGACAGAACTCCCCATCCCGCTTTATTTGAGGTGAAAAAGGTCTACCAATTTATCAAGTTTAGAGATTTTGATGAGGAGGAGGGGATTTTGACGATTTACAATGGGTATGATTTTACTAATCTTAATGAATTCGAGTTTTATTACCGGTGGTTGAAGGATGGTGAAGAAATAGCAAAATCGTCTATTGCTCCTTTTGACCTTGCGCCTCATCAAGAAAAAACCATGGCTATTACTTTGCCAGAAGATTTATCTGCAGGAGGAGAATATAGGCTGCAAGTCTATGGTGTTACACAAAGCAAAACGGCATTGGTCGATGCAAAGACGATATTGGCATTAGCGGAATTTGAAGTGACCAAGCCAACTTTCACAACTTTTACTTGTGATGGATCGACGGTTATTAATGTCGTTACCAATGACAATCAAATAGCACTTAGCAATGATCAGTTCAAGATCTCTTTTGATAAAATCACAGGTAAACTGTCATCGGTGGATTATGGATTTGGTAATGTAATTATAGCAGGACCAGCTGCAAATTTTTGGAGAGCACCGATCGACAATGATTATGGTTTTAAAATGCCAGAGAAGCGAGGTATATGGAAAACCATGAGCCAAAGAGGAGGTCAAAAGTTAATTTCCATCTCAGTTTACAATGCTGCTAAGCCAGAGAAAAAGCTGACTAAAGGGAAAATAAAAGGTTGTTTCGCTGTGATAGAGACTAAGTATGAACTCCCTGATGTTGAAGGTTCGATCTCATGGATTTATCGAATAAACGGCAAGGGTGAAATTCAAATTACAATGAACATCGCAGGTTTTGAAGAAGGCTTGCCTAATATTCCAAGAATAGGCACCAACTTTTCCTTGAATAAGAGATTCGATCAAGCAACTTGGTATGGCAGAGGACCTCATGAGAATTATCAAGATCGGTTTACAAGTGCTTTTGTAGATCAATACAAGTCAGACGTGAAATCTTTATATTTCCCATACATTCGACCACAAGAAAATGGCTATCGTACTGATACGCGTTGGTTGGTTCTGGTTGACAATAGCAATAATGGGATACGCTTATCGGCTGTTGGAAAAACTTTTAGTTTCTCTGCTTTAAACTATACGGTAGAGGATTTTGATGAAGGTGATAAGAAACGAAATAGACATACGACAGATCTAGTTTCTAGAGACTTTGTGAATGTAAACATTGATATGGCACAGATGGGGATTGGCGGGGATAACAGTTGGGGAGCTAAGCCACTTGGCAAATATCAAATCAAGCCAAAGGATTATTCCTTTTCCTATATCTTGTCACCAGTTACAAACTGATCATTTTGATTATAGAATTTGGAAATAAGCGAACACGTATTTTGAAAAAAGCAAGATTGATTACTTTCTTAATAGGGCTTTTTATAACCCAAGGTCTCTTTGCGCAAATCACATTGCCAGCTATCATTTCATCCAATATGGTATTGCAACGCAATACAACAGTTAAAATCTGGGGCTGGGCAAATAGCAATGAAACTATTGTGCTCCATGCATCTTGGGCCGAAGACGCAATTAAATCCAAAACAGATAAAAATGGGAAATTTCTAATTGATATCGTTACGACTAATAGCAAAGAGCCTCAATGGATTAAGATCAATGCTAAAATTAGTAAGAATGAGGTTTATTTAGAAAATATTCTTTTTGGAGAAGTTTGGCTATGTTCCGGACAATCTAACATGCAGCAACCCATAAAAGGATACAAAGGTCAGCCTACATTCGGATCAATGGAGGCGATTATGAACGCCAAAAATCCAAATTTGCGACTATTTACCGTGGAGAGATTGGGCGCTAAAACGCCTCAAGATGATCTTGAAAAATACAGACCGTGGCAAGATGCATCGCCATCAAGTGTGGCCGATTTCAGTGCGGTGGCTTATTTTTTCGGTATGCAACTTCAAAAAATACTGGATGTACCCGTTGGGATTGTTCATAGCTCTTGGGGTGCGAGTGCGGTACAAACGTGGATGAGTAAAGAAGTGCTCAGTAGCTATCAGAAAGTAAATTTTGGCGAAAAAGACCCAATTAAAAAAGGAAATTCAGTTCCAACAGCATTGTATAATGCCATGATTCACCCTATAATACCCTATGGTATAAAAGGAGCGATATGGTATCAAGGAGAGTCAAACCGTAAAGATCCAGCGTTATACAAAGTACTATTTCCTGCAATGGTAAAAGATTGGCGTCAGAGATGGCGGTTAGGTGATTTTCCATTTTATTTTGCACAAATAGCCCCATTTAACTATGGTAAAAATAAGGATGCTTTTCAAACAATAGATAACACTGCTTTTATGCGTCAAGCCCAACAAGCATGTGTTGATTTGATTCCTAATTCTGGAATAGCCATTACTACGGATCTTGGTGATCCTGACTTTATTCATCCACCAAAGAAAAAAGAGGTCGCTGAAAGGCTCTCATACCATGCACTCAGCCAGACCTATGGTATGGAAGCAATTGATAGTAAATCTCCTCGATATGATTCTATGGTTATCAAGAATCATGGCATCTTACTATATTTCAGAAATGCCGAGTCAGGTTTGTTTTCTTATGGAGATTTGTCTGAATTTGAAATCGCTGGTGACGATCATGTTTTTCACCCAGCAACAGCCAAAATAGTGAAGCTACAAGTTCATGTCAGGAGTGAAAAGGTTGCCAATCCTGTGGCAGTCCGTTATGCATGGAGGAACTATGTGCAAGGTTCCTTATTTGATACCAATCTATTACCAGCGTCATCTTTTAGAACTGATGATTGGGTTGATTCAATAAGAGCTACGGAATAGTACTTTATCGCTATATATTTAGTTTTCCGTTTATACCCTTTAGTCATGCCTATATGTTTGTTCTAAACACGGTAATAGGAGGGTTTCTATTCTTTTACAATTCATCAATCTTAGTGAAGAATATTGAAACACTGCCGAGTAAGGCATGGTGTTTTAGTCATTCATGCTGATTGAGGAGTACTTTGGTTCATTTGACCTACTAATTGACAGATTTCCCCCACTAAAAACTTTTTGACGCTTGTACCTTGACATTTCAATTTATTAGAGAAGAATCAAACTAAATCATTTTATGAAACACGTCTACATTAGAATGTTAACCGTCGCGGTGCTATTGGTGTCTTTTGTGACTTTGTCAAAAGCGCAAACCTATGTCACAGTGTATTCGGATGACTTTGAAAACTATGGCACTGGAACCAACCTTGCATCACAAGGTTATGAGATATGGGAAGGAACAGCTCTTGCTAACACCGATCTTGGAAAAGGTCACAATGGTAGTAATGGGTTCGCTGCAAGCGATAATTCTAAGAACAACTTCACTTTTCTAAGGTCTGTTTTTCCATTAGTAGTAGGGGAAACTTACAGGGTCTCAGCAGCCACTTTATATACAGATGGTGTCAACCATAATCCATTGAACATCAGAAAAATTAATTCCACTGGCGTAGATCAGGGGAGTTCTTATTTTAACAATGGTGTTGCAAAAGGAACGGGTGCTTGGCAGGAGTGGAGTGAAGATGTTGTTATTGAAGCTGGTGCCGAAGGTATAAGAATTCAGCATTATAGATTTGGCAAAGCACATGTTTTACAGGTCGACGATGTTAAATTGGAAACCAACAGTGGTACTGCTTGGAATGGTGCTGTCTCGACCGATTGGCATACTGCTGGCAACTGGGCAGGAAATGCAGTTCCTTCAGCGTCTGATCATATATTAATTCCCGATGTAACAAATCAGCCGAATATCAGTAACTCAAATGCGGAAGTTACAAGTCTTGAAATTGCTAACGGAGCAACATTAGCTGTTAGCGGAGGACAAACATTGACGGTCATTGGTCAGTTAACCGGCGACAATACAGGATATGTGGAAGTAATGTCAGGAAGCTCGCTAATTGCAGATAGAGTAATTGGCTCAGCACACATATTCCATAGACAGACAAGATTCTCTAATGGTCGATATAGTGTTGTAGGTAGTCCAGTGCGGATTGGAAGAGTATCTGATCTTGGTGCACTTGTTTATAAGTATAACGAATCGATGCTATATAATTCTACGGTCGATAATGCTGGGTCAGGAAATAATGGCTTAGATCGTTTCATTAAGATGACGACTACTACTGATACTTTGGGTGTTGGTTCTGGATATTTTTCTGCATCTACAGATATGCTCACTTTTATTGGAAACCCTAATACTGGTAATATTAATGTCGGACTTACAGTTACGGATCATGATGCTACTAATGCATTAGATGAAAATAATTATGAAGGTTTCAACCTAGTATCAAACCCATACCCATCAAGCATAGATTACGAACAGTTTGTAACTGTGAACGGTGCTACTGGTTCTGGTATTATTTCATCCTCCATTTGGATTTGGGACGACAATGGATCTAGCTCAGCAAGAGGAAGTAATGCTGATTACGTCACGATTAATGATTTAGGTGTTGTAAATACACAAAGTTCATCGGCAAGTGGCCTTTGGGATCAAAGTATTCGTTCAGGACAAGGTTTTTTCGTAAAAGCGACAGCAGCTGGTGATTTAGCTTTTACTCCTGCGATGCAGTCAGTAGGTAAAAATACCGATGGTGGTTTCTACCGAAAGGAAAAAGTGGCGAATTATCAGACGATTAAGATCAATGTAAGTCAACCGAGTACTGATCTTTATAACGAAACGCTCATTGGTTTTGCAGAAGATGCCTCATCAGCTATTGATGCGCTAGATGCGCAAAAAATCTCTAGCACTGGCGCCCTGAAACTGTACTCGATAGCTGATTCTAAAGCTTTAGCTATTCAATCATTGCCTTTTGGAGCAGAAGAAATCCAATTAGGTATCTACTCCGATACGGAAGGCGATTATTCTTTTTCATTGGGAGATACTTTTAATTGGGACAATGGATACTCCATTTACTTGAATGATGCTATGACAGGTATAATGACCGACCTCACCAATGGTGGACCATACCAATTTTCAGCTAAATCAGGAGCGTCGGATCGTTTTTCAATTAGTCTCTCAAGATCAATATTGAGTCTAGATGAGTGGAACAATGATTTTGAAATAATTTCTTCTCTGAATGAAATTAAGCTTTTGTCAACTGATAACTTAAACCAAGCGATCAACTTGACGCTCAGTGATGTATCAGGCAAAGTGTTGTTTCAAACGGAATCAACAATGAACAAAGGAGAGCTAATTGTTCCTTATAATTTTACGTCACAGCAGATTTATATCCTTTCTGTGAGATCGTCTAAAATGACGTTAATCAAGAAGTTTATTATCAAATAATTATTAATCTAGAAATCATGAATACTAAATATATCTTATCAGCATTAATGCTATTATCAGTGATAGCTCCTGTCTTGGCACAAGGTGCTCCTCCTGCCACACCAATTGATGGTGGTCTTTCATTATTGCTTGCCGCTGGTGGTGCATATGGAGTGAAAAAGTTGATGAATAAGAAAAAGTAAATTTTCATTAAGCGTTAAATAGTTTGAGCACATACCATTTTAAACAAAAGGTGTGTGCTTTTTTTGTCATTTTGATTCTCACTTCTTCAGTAGTATTAAACTATTTCAACTTTCATATTATATGAGAGTATCAATACGCTATTAAGTATCTTATGTTGGTTAATCGCGTCCATGACGACCACACTGGCACAATCCTATGTTGATCCTGCCACTGGTGATGTTCAGCCTACTATTTTGTTGGCTGACCAATACGAGTTGGACTTTTTTGATGAGTTTAATGATGCTTCTATTGATTTATCCAAATGGACAGTAGACGTCAGTGGAAGGTCGAGGAGCCCAAGGCCTGATTTGTCTATTGCCGATTGATGGTGGATAAGCGATAACGAGAGAGAAGAAAATGGCAATCTCGTATTGGATGTAGATAAGTTTGATGTGAATACGATGCATTGTGGGTCCATAATCGCTAAAAGAAAATACGAAAAAACCTTTGGCTTTTTTGAAATCAGAATGAACATTGCTCAGGCCGAAAAGGGTACTCATTCTGCCTTTTGGCTACAAGGAAGAATGAGTGGAGAATGTGGATGGATCAGGACAAGATGGTGCTGAAATTGATGTTTTTGAGTCCGCTTGGTTGGGTGATTTCACAAAATGTGTGGTACATATTGATGGATATAGTGCAGGCAAGCAAGCCAATACTAAAAGATATGATACGCCCAATCTTCATGATGGAAATTACCATAACAGGGGATTCCACTGGGAGGCAAACAAAATGGACATCTATTATGATGGGATACTTCCTGCCGCCTATACTGATACCAAATGTATCCGGCAGGTTGACGAATATTTATGGTTCTAAGATGGGTCAAGGTTTGGCATAAAAGGCGATAATTTTACCTTTCAACCGATAGGATATCTTACCAGTGCTTATGTTGATTATATCCGAGTTTGGAAAAAAGCACCAGCTTCTACCACATCAAAAATATACTGGGCAGAAGCTGCCGTAAATAGTGGCGGATTACAAGCAATTGACGTTACTTCACAAAACTATAATTTTGATAATACAGATTCACAGCATTGGATAAAAACCATCAGCTGGCGCGCTTTTAGCCTTTTTCGGCGTAACGCGTGACTGTTCACCGCTGAAAGCATATTATTTAAAGAGTCGATGCGAGAAATAAATGCTAATCAAGATGCTCAATTTTTTAGAATGTACGATGCTAGTTATCAAGTGGCAATTGAATTGTCAGGAAGTGATTTTCGAGATGAAACGTTGTTTGTTTTTGACGAGCAAGGCAGTGTATCCTTTGATCGGATGTTGGGAGTGACAAAAATCATCAGTGAAAATGGCCTTTCTTTATTTTTATGGATGGGCGAGCAAAAACTGGTTATTCAAATACTGCCGCTACTAGAAGTAAATGCTGATAATGATATTGCCCTTGGCACGCAGGTCTCAAAAAGAGGTTAACATGTTTTTCAACAAAAAGAATCCATAATTCCTGATGGATATGCGGTGGACTTAAGAGATCATCAGTTAGAGGAAATTTATAGCCTTTCCGAAAATGCCGTTAGTTCGACGCTAAATGGCTAGGATACTCCAAGGTTTTCTATCCAGATACAAGAGTAATTAAACGTCCTTGAGATTGAACCAGCGCTGACTCAGTTTAAAGTGTTTTGCGACAAGCAAAATATTCATTTTCGATTCGTTTATTTTCATCAAACCGCAAACTTCATCTTATATGATTTTAGCGGGAAGTCTAATTATGGCTAAAAAAAGTCTTTCAAGTAATTTTAGATAGGTTTCATACTCTTGGGGAAAAGCCCCCCTGATTAACCTGCACTTGATAATAAGCAAGAGGGAATAGGAGAAAAGAAGCATACAAGCAAAACTAATCCTTCGACAAGCTCAGGGCAGGTGCCCAACAGCAGCATCCCAAACCCTTTTGACGGATGTCAATAATTGTAAACCTCCATACGTTCATACATCGGATGGTCTGCTCATGAGCCCTGAGTGCAGTCATGAATGGAGTCAGGTAAATCCTAAGAAAAAGCAGAGACTTCCACCGATGATACCAGCAGAGACATGAATGGTAATGAACTCCAAAACGGTGATTCTGTGTAGTTAATGAAGAATTTATCTGTACAGGGAATACCTAAATCTGTAAAAGCTGTAAATAATGTGAAGCACATCTGACCTATCAAGTGTGATTGTAAGATTGAAGGTTTTGGAGCAATAGGTTTGAAGTCCGAATTTATGAAAAAGCCTTGATTCCTTCGAGAGGGAGCATCTTAGTATCTAACTAACAAACGCTCGCAAACTTTACCACTTAGCGTTTCGTTCAATTTGTCGGAGTATCTGACGATCATGCTATTGTCAAACGACTCTTGTGCTAGCAACTCTATTTCTAAACCCAATGCAATTTCACGGCTATTGAGGAATGATAAGAAATCATTAGAAGAGTGGTCAAGAGCAACCAAAATAACTTTTTGACCCGGCTTACATTCACTCATTCGTGTTAAAGATTGGGCTTGGACTTTACCATTTTTATCCGGAATCGGAGACCCGTGAGGATCAGTTTTTGGATGTCCCATCAGCTCATCCATCCGGTCAAAAAGTGCAGGAGATTTGATGTGCTCCATTTGCTCTGCAATATTATGAACCTCTTCCCAACCAAAACCCATCTGATTGACCAAGTACATCTCAGTGAGTCGGTGTTTCCGAACGACTAATGCTGCGATCTCACGGCCTTTCTCCGTTAGTGTTATCGGCTTATACTTTTCATAATTCACAAATCCCTTGGCCTGAAGATTTTTGATCATACTATTGATACTGGGTTTGCTTACTTCTAAATAAGCGCTTAGATCGGATATACTCACTTGATCCTCTTGCTGAGAAAGTGCATACAGTGCCTTCAAATAATTCTCTTCGGTGAATGAACTCAAAATGTTTTTGATAGCGAAGTTATTAAAAATAATCTTTCCTAATAATTTGTTAGTCTAATCTAACTTATTAATTTTGCTGGACTAATTAAAAAATTCATTTATATAAATCATGGTAAGACTTTTCTCATTAACTCTACTGCTGCTATTTACTGCTCTGGCATCTACTTATGCACAGACAGGAAGTATCACTGGCAGGATCACTTCAGATGGAAGTGCTGTTGCATATGCGACAATCAGACTCGAAAACAAAGCAATCGGTGGGGTCGCTGATGAGTCAGGCAACTTTGTCATAAAAAATGTGCCCGTTGGAGATGTTAGCATCTTAATTAGCTCTGTAGGTAACAGGTCTATTACCCAAACCGTCAGCGTGACTGCCAATCAGGTTAAAGAAATCGAAATTAACATGACCAAAGACTTGCTGGGTCTAGAAGAAGTAGTAATAAGCGGTAATCGCTACAAGGTGGACAAAAAAGAAGCTCCGGTTGTGGTAAATGTAATAAGCTCAAGGGTGCTGAAAGCTACACAGTCCATTGCCATTTCTGATGGACTAAATTACCAGCCCGGTGTTCGGGTAGAGACCAATTGCCAGAATTGCGGCTTTACACAAGTAAGGCTCAATGGCCTAGCAGGTGGTTATTCTCAGATTCTAATCAACAGCAGGGCAGTCTTCAGCGCACTGAACAGTGTATATGGTCTGGATCAGATTCCTACCAACATCGTAGAGCAGATAGAAGTAGTACGCGGAGGAGGCTCTGCATTATATGGTAGCAATGCTATCGGCGGAACGATCAACATTATTACAAAAGAACCCGTGGAAAATTCATGGGAGGCAGGTTCTTATTTCTCACTTATTGGTGGTGAAGCTATTGATCATGTCGTGAATGTGAATGGGTCTATTGTCAGTGAAGACTTAAATAGTGGTGTAACAATATATGGTACGTTTCGTGACCGTGAGAGCTTTGATGCAAATAATGATGGCTTTACGGAACTGGTAGAACTTAAAAACAATATTCTAGGGGCAAAAGCTTTTGTCAAACTGGGTGATCGAAGTAAAATATTAGCTGACTTTAGTGCTATCGAAGAATACAGACGTGGAGGAGATCGACTTGATCTGTCGCCACATTTTACAGACATCACCGAGGAGCTGGATCATAATACTGTATTTACAGGGTTGACCTATGACTTTTGGACAGCAAATAAGCGAGATAAAATATCAGTGTATGTATCCTCTCAAATAACCGATAGAGGTAGTTTTTATGGAGGTCTTGGCGGGGGGCGTACAAGGGAGGATAGTGTGCTTGCTATCAACGCATACGGAAATACGGAAGACAGAGCTTTAGTGGCCGGTGCACAGTACACGAGATCTCTGGGAAGCAATGACACCTTCATTCTTGGGGTAGAAAATCAACGCAATGACACCCAAGACGAAATCACAGGATATAATCGTATTGTGGATCAGAAAGTGAATGCATTAGGAATCTTCGGACAGTACGAATGGAAGCCAAATCTACGGTTTACTACATTGATTGGTGCCCGATACGACCATACAAACGTGGACGGATTCTATCAAATTGGAAATATAGAACGCACATCAAATGAGAATTTTGGCGTACTAAGCCCGATAATTACACTGATGTACAAATTAAATAAAAACATGCAGTTACGTGCTGGTTATGCTAGAGGGTTTCGCGCACCGCAGGCATTTAATGAAGACTTGCATATCTCTTCTGTAGGCGGAGAACCACAGTTTGTTATCCTTGGCAATGGTTTGCAAAAAGAAACATCCAACGCCTACACAGGCTCAGTAAATCTAATCAAGGACTTTGGTACTGCACAGACCAATTTTCTAGTAGAAGGTTTTTACACGCAATTAAACAATCCTTTTGTTCAGGTGAGTACCGGAGCAACGCTTCCAAACGGGTCTATTCTCGAAGAGGTCCGCAATGGTCAAGGAGCGGTCGTGTCAGGGGCTAATTTTGAAGCAGGGTATTCTCCATCAACCAAATTCTCTTTTGAGCTAGGAGGTACAGCACAGACAGCCACATATGACCAAACTCAAGTTCTGTTCGAGCCTGAAGGTCCTCTCAGTGAAGAGGCTTTGGTTGAAGTGGATGAGTTTGTAAGAACTCCCAACTTATATGGTTATTTTAACTCCAAGTGGAGTTTAACCGAAGACTTTGAGTTTGATTTTACAGGTACTTATACCGGTAGTATGATTGTGCCAAGAGTAGTTAGCGAATCTGGATTTTTTGCTCTGAATGAATCGGATGCTTTTCTTGATGTGAACATCAAAGCCACCTATCACTTCGATGTAAAAGATGACTTCCATGTAGAACTAAGCGGTGGTGCAAAAAATGTATTCAACAGCTACCAAGATGATTTTGAGAGGGGAGCAACGAGAGATTCTGATTATATCTATGGTCCTGCGGCACCTCGTTCTATATTCTTATCAATAAAGATTGGTAACCTACATTAAATTTAACAACGTCAGGTGATTGGTTTTCGGTGTTGAAATAAAGGAGCTCGTAGATGGTTATATATCATCATATTGTCAATGTATCCTAAGCAGAAGATTTTCATATAAGCTAAAAACATGGGTTCTATTCTAATTCAAAACAAGATACGCCCTCAGTTGGATCCACGAATGATTTCCGAGCTCCTATGTATTTGACCAGACACTGTTAAATTGGATCTAAGAATTAAAAAACGACCGAATATGAGTAAAGCCTACCTTTTAGCAGTATTCTTTCTTTTGTCCCTCTACTTGAGTGCACAAAAAAAGAATACTGTCAGGTGGGTATCTTTCGATCAACTGGACGACTCATTGGCAGTTCTTCCTAAAAAAGTCTTGATAGACTTTTACACTGACTGGTGTACATACTGTCGAAAAATGGATAAAGTAGTATTCACGCAACCAAGAGTAGTGGAGCGGTTGAACACTTCCTACTATTCTGTGCGAATGGATGCAGAGTCTGCCGACACCATTTTTTTCGAAGGACAGTCTTTTATCAATGACCAGCTCGGCAAAACAAGACGTCCTGTTCATCAACTTGCTCAACTGTTAGCACTGAACGAGGGACAATTTACCCCTCCTGTGTTGATCATTCTGGATGAGAATTTCACAATACAAAAAAGATACTTTCAATATTTGGACAGTAAAAAACTCTTAGAAGCTTTAAAGTAAGAGTCAAGATCCTTCTAACATGCGCCTTAATACGATTATCGAATCGCAGAATAAAACAGCTGACATGAACTTTGAGGTTCAACAAAAGTAATGATATGCAGACCCGCTATCAGTCCTGAAACCTAGAAATAAAATTTAACAGAACGCATAAAACCAAGCGATAAGATTAATGACTTTTATCATCTTATCATTACCCGTTTTTTTTATCATTGGGTGAGTGGTGATCTGGGCTTCCAGAAAATTCGTCTTCCGAGTTTCTCATATTTCCCTCCGCTAGTCCGAGCATAGGAGATTATGCGCTAGTTCAGGCTTGCAGCTTGGACACTAGGTCGAGCAGATGTAGGAAAGAAGTGGAGTGGGAGATAGTAAGAAATTTAAGCTCCCAACTGGCTTAAATTTAACGGAGCATAACTTATGTCTTTGCAATAAACGGTCAATTTTGTAACTTCATGAATTATGTCATCAAAACATAAAATAAACGATGATTAAGCGCTTCATTTTATCAGTATCGAGTGGTTCTTTGGACTTCATGCAATACAAAGAAGGCAGTGTACTCAAGGTTGGTGCTGCGTTTAATTATGAATATAATGCTTCGGATCACTTGGGAAATATGAGCGTATCTGTCAATAACTTAGGTACAGTAATGCAATCCAATTATTACTATCCATTTGGTCTTACACGACTATCCAAAGTTTATGCTTCTACACAAGCAATTTCAGCCGTCACTCCATCAGTCAGTGCATTACAAGCCGAGTATGAATACTACCTGCACGGGCCTCTCAAGAAAGTGATCTTGGCAGATGGACTTGAAGAAACCGAATATACTTATACGTTACAAGGCTGGCTTAAAGGAATTAATAACCCTGCAGATGCAGACAGAACCTTTGCACAAGCCTTTTATTACTTCAATGGAGATTATAGCAGAACGGGGAACGTATTTCCTACAGTCAGTCTTACTTCTCCCCAGTACAATGGGAACATAAGTGCTGTAAAGCACAGAACAGATGATGACGGTACCGTTGAGGAAAGTACCATGAAATATACCTATGATGTTAAATATCAACTAGCCAGTGCCTATAATGGGACTAACAATGCATTTAAAGTTGATAATTTGGCTTATGATGCCAATGGTAATATCAAATCAATAAGAAGGAAAGACGCAAGCGGAGCAAATAATCGAAATGATTTGGCTTACACCTATATCAGTAATAAGAACCAGTTAGATGCCATAGCAGATGCTGGAACTCAATCTAACAGGTTGCCAATAGAATAATTTTGATGCTCAGATTTCGCACCTGACCATTTGCATGGAGCAGTATGTCCTCTTAGTCTTCAAGAGAAGAATAGAGGACTATGAAACACACGGTCAGCTATATATTCATCATGTTGAACAACTCCTCAAAATTACGCTCTGGCAAGGAATTTGGCAGCTGTTTCTATTAGAGTCATTGAGATTGTCCAAATGTTCGGTATTAGTCCTTTTGATTTTGTTTTGGAACTCATCAATCACAATCAAATGCAAAAACTATTGATCGCTTATCAATATCTAGACCTCCAAGATCTAAAAAATGTAACAGATACCTAATAATTAGCTCATTTCTTCAACTCCGAAACTTGAGTAAGTATATTATTGAAGCAGCCAAATAAATACAAAGCCACTTTCATTACTACATTAAATGGTTGATGTTCAGTATTTTTATTCATGATGAACAGAGAGGGAGTAACCACCTAAAAACATCAACTTCCCCTTTCTTTTTGTCTTAAATTATACATTATGAGACTTTTCTGCTCCTGCCAGTAGATAGGTCGTTTTTTGAATAACGGATTAAAATTCATAAATTTAAGTTCATTTCATTCAAAAAAATGAAGAGACAACAAAACTTCCAAGCTTCTTTTACAAGGTATCACAAGTATCTTAGTCGATACCGCGCACTTGATTCAGGCACAATCATCTGTAAGAGGGCATCCACAAAGACAAAATCTTGGCTTCTCAAAAAATTAAAAGAACTTAAGCGGGTCATTGAAAATATACTTTGCAGCTGCAAAATACACAATTTAAAGCGAGCTGCAATAATAGGAACTGTTCCCATTGTCTTATCCCTGACTGCCCCTGATGCTTCAGCTCAGACTTTTAGTGAGGTGCCTCTATTGAATGTAGACGTTGGCACCTTATCCAATCCTGCATTTGTAGATATCGATAATGATGGTGATTTTGATCTCTTCATAGGAGACTATGCCGGTGCATTGTCTTATTACGAAAATACAGGCTCGCCTAGCGTTTTTAACTATGAGGAACGAACCGGTGTATCAAATCCTTTAGATGCAGTGAATGCAGCTATACCTTATTATTCAAGTGCCTCTTTCGTGGATATTGACGATGATGGTGATTTCGATGTTTTTATTGGGGAATACTATGGCGCAATCCTCTATTATCAAAATACCGGGTCAGCAGGTTCACCAAGCTTTACTCAAAGGACTGGTGGATCAAACCCATTGGATGGTGTTGATGGATTGGGCCTTACATCTACTGCACCGGCCTTCGTTGATATTGATGGAGACGGTGATTTTGATATTTTTATTGGGGAAAGTGGTGGAGGCATTATATATTATCAAAATACTGGTGACGAAACCTTACCCACTTTTACCCAAGTGGCGGGTGGATCGAATCCATTAAATGGAGAGGATGTAGGTGCCAATTCCTCTCCGGTTTTTGTAGATATCGATAACGATGGTGATTTTGACGCCTTTACAGGCGAAACAGATGGAATATTTAATTATTATGAAAACACAGGCAGTGTCGGTTCAGCCAACTTTACTGAACGAACCAGTGGCTTGAACCCTTTGGATGGTGAAGACATTGGATCTAGGTCCGTTCCGGCCATTGTGGACATCAACAATGACGGTGATTTTGACATGTTAAGCGGAGCAGGTGACGGGACATTACCAGATTTTTTTATCAATGCAGGTACAGCCGCTGTTGCCGTCTTTAGTCGTTACACACCCCTTTTGGGTGTGGATGGAGGGACTTATGTCGCACCAGCAGTTATTGACCTAGACGGTGATGGAGATTTGGATATAATGATTGGAGAAGATCAAGGCGCGTTCTCATATTACGAAAATATCGGTTTAGGTGGTGATCACAACTTTGTAGAACGCACTGGTGGAGCAAATCCAATGAATGGAGAGGATATAGGACGCTATTCTGCTCCAGAATTTGTAGACATTGACGATGACGGTGATTTTGACCTGTTTAGCGGGGAGAATGCAGGGACATTTTTTTATTATGAGAATACCGGGGATTTTGAAACACCAGTATTTACCCAACGAACAGAGGGTAACAATCCAATGAACGGGGAAGATGTAGGAAAATATTCTTTCCCAATTTTTGTAGATATTGATGATGACGGAGATTGGGATCTTTTTGTCGGTGAGAATGGCGGGGGCTTTTTCTATTATGAGAATACTGGCTCGCCGACTTCACCAACTTTTGAAGAAAGAACTGGGGGTAACAATCCACTAAATGGAGCAGATATAGGGACTGAATCAGCCCCGGCATTCGTTGATTTTGATAATGATGGTGATTTCGACATGTTCTCAGGTGCAAATAATGGAACGTTTTTTTATTTTCAGAATACAGGTTCAGTTACAGTTCCAGCATTTACCGCGATGACCGGAGGTGATAATCCATTAAATGGTATAGATATTGGAGGCTACTCCCAGGTGATATTTAGCGATATGAATTCCGATGGTCATTCAGATTTATTTTGCGGAGCTGGGGACGGTACTTTTCCTTACTTTATAGGGTACGGAACGGGTAGTTCCCCTCTACCAATAGAAATGGTCTACTTTGAGGCAACAAAGCACGGCCAAGGGGTGCTGATTGAATGGCATACTGCTACAGAGCTCAATAATGATTATTTTTTAGTCGAACGATCAAGTGACGGAATTCAATTTGAAACAATTAATCAAGTCAATGGTGCCGGAGATAGTAGCGGCTTATTGAAGTACAGCATTGTAGATACAAATGCTCCATACGGTATAGTATACTACCACATTAAACAAATAGATTTTGATGGGGCGTTCGAATATTCCGAAATCCGAATCATTTATAACACGGAACTTTCCCAATTCAAGATTTATCCTAACGCCATTACAGATATTGTCGCCGTTGATTTGCCTGTATTGGATAATGGCACAGCAACGATCACTGTTCTTGATGCGCAGGCACGAGCACTTCTCTCAGACCGATATTCCGTTGGCGTTGGGAACAATCAAATTAATTGTGACTTGTCTTCACTAATGCCTGGTATATACTTCCTAAAAGTGACCCTTAACAAGTCATTATCAGAAACGCACAGAATTATTAAGCGATAGGCCTGGGCTAGGTTTCTGCCCAGAAAGTACTATTAGGCAAGGCCAATGCCATTTTATGTATATCGTCTCGAGTGTTGAGAATATTCGGTCGAATAATGTCCGGTAATACCTGTACTTCGTAAATCTCATCCACGGAAGACTCGTACTTGATTTCTCCGCAAAAGGCACCCGTTTCCGCGTGAATGACAATGATTCCCGCTTTTTTAACATTATTGCTCTTGGCAAGCTCAGAAAAAGAGGTTGATGTTTTTCTTAGTTTTGATACGCCTATAAAAATGTAGCCCTCATACTCCACCATACCTCTAAAAAAGCCTGACCCTTGATAAATCGTTTCAGTTTTGCCATTAGAGGGATCTAGTGTGATCAGCTCTGATGTGGCAGAAAGTAATAGGTACAATTTGTTATTGTAGATTCTAGGAGAGTGAGGGATTGGAAGGTTCCGAGCAATGATTTCTTTAGACGAATAATCAATGAGGATGCCTCCTTTAATAAGGTTTTCCCTCCATCCAAGTCGTTTGTTACTTTCTCCAAGCGCTGTTACGTACTTGATTTCATTGTTATCGACTACCATGCCATTGAGGTGACATCTGTCTTCTGAACTTAACTCCGTGATAAAGGAAGGCCTCCATATTGGAGTAAAATGGTGTTCATCATTGATTTCAGCGATGCAGGAAAATGAGGTAATAACCGCATGAAGCTTGTCATCAACAAACGCAATATCATGTATGTCCAAGTTTCCCGTGTGTTTGGTGGTCACAGGCACGTACATCATATCGTATACTTGAGGCTTTTTGGGGTATGCCATGGCCAATTCTTTCGATCCTTTAAAATGAATAATCTCGCCTTTGGTCGATACTACAAGTCTATCATCCTTAAGGGCTATACCCATTGGCTTTTCAAAGGATCGGGTCATTTGAACTAAGCTGTCTTCGTTATGAGAACTTATAAAAATGACTTTCCCAGCTTGGAATGTTGTTATGGCCAAGCTGCAATTAAGTTTCCTTAATAGATCAACAACTTGAGGGGTGCAACTGCAATGAAATGGGGGGTAAAGAGGTTCTTTGCTCATTATTCTGTGGAAACTAAAAAACCAAGGTAAGTATATTGGAAGTGAAACGCTATGTAATAGGTCAGTCTTGAGAGTTTATAATCCCACATAAATACTATTTACAATATCACACCCTTCTATAACGTCTATTACTACACTGCTGCATTAAAATTTCGTCCGTCAAGAGAATTGGGAACAGAACAACTACACATCAAGGGTGACAACAATATCTATAACCTCCAACTGACTTAAGTTTAGCGGAGCGTAGGTAACTCGTGACTGTTCTTCGATGGTAGCAACTCCGATCCAGTAAGCGGACAAGTATACAAGGCTTAAAACCCATGGTTCAATTTTGAACCAAATTTTATTCAGTTTTTTTTGACTCTACCTGGCGCGCGTTTATCCTTTTTTGCGTAACGCGTGACTTTTCTTATCTGTCGGCAGTTCTTTGTATCAAATAAAAACAATGCAATTTTAGATTGGCTTAATCAGGCAGAAGAGTGTCCTTTGTAATCATTAAATTATCTTTGACACATGTCCGAGAAATACAAATTTCATGATACTGAAGGTCTATACTTTGTCACTAGTATTGTTGTTCATTGGATAGATCTTTTTACCAGAAAAGAACTCAAACATATCATTATTGATTCGCTGAAACACGGTCAAGTTCATAAAGGACTTATTATTCATGCTTGGTGTCTACTGCCTTCCCCCGCTAGTCTGAGCGTGTGTAATCTCCCCACGTTCGTAGCGTCCTACTCACCTCTCTCAGAGTCACCTGCAAGAGACTCTGAGTAGCAAGTGAAGTCCTTAGTTATCAATGGGATGTTAACCTAGAGACGAAACCTTCCCCCAACTTGCTTAAGTTTAGCGGAGCACAACTTGAGTTTGGTGTGATTGTCAGTTTGTAACTAACTTATTCGGTTGCGTTATTTGGTATTTATGCCACTGGCGCAGATTTAAAATTCGCCTCATATTATCCATGTTCAAACGAATACAGCTTGACATTCAAGTAAAATTGTCAGCGAGCGAGGAATTTCTAAATAAAAGTTTAAACATTTAGATCGAGATAGAAACCTTCATTCCTCAATTGATGATATTTTTTTGTGTTAAAAATATAAAGGAAAGCGCCCTTTCTAGAGGAGCTTTTATCTTTCTTATCGGTCTTTATGAGCAAGTCTGTGGAGACGATTTTTTTTCGAAAATTTCTATCGTCTATGTTTTTTCCATAAATGGCATCATACAAGCTTTTAAGCTGAGGTAAGGTGAACTCAGCATTGAGCAGCTCAAAACCAATAGGATAATTTCTAGCGTTCTGTCGCAGTTTATCAATACCCAATGTGATCATTTTGCTATGGTCCAATACTGAAGAGGGAAGATTATCCAAATCAAACCAACGCGCTCCATGATTCCCAGCAATCTCTTTATTGAGCTTATCCAGCTTTATCAGACTCCAATATAGTATGGAGACCACTCTTCCTCCAGGGTCTCTTTCCACGTTACCATAAGCGTAAAGTTGCTCCAAAAAAACGCTGGTCAGGCCAGTGAAATTTTCTAAGACCCGCGCTGCACCATCAGAAAGGTTTTCATCCTCATTGACAAAATCACCGATCAATGACCATTCGTTGGCAAAAGGCTCTACTTTTCGCTCAAAGAGCAACACTTTGAGGTTGCTCTCATTGGTATCATATCCAAAGACCAAGCAATCGATAGCAACCCATATTTTAGGATGATTATATGTCATTACTCAAAAGTAATATTTTGAAAACTAATTTATAAGCGTTAATTTAACGTTTATAAATATTTTAGTCTTATATGTTAGAAAAAGTTGATATACCCCAGAATGTGAAAATCACATTTGTCAGCAAGTTTGGAGATGAACCTATCTTAATTAAAGCTCCAGGGAGAATTAATCTGATAGGAGAGCATACCGATTATAATAACGGATTTGTGTTACCTGCGGCTACCGACCAAGCAATCTATTTGGCTGTTGCCAAGTCAAAAACGAATGAGTCTACCATTGTTGCGCTGGACTTAGAAGAATCATATTCTTTTGATATAAAAGATTTCGGTATTTCTAAAGATCACCTTTGGGCCAATTATATTCTTGGCGTTATTGCGGAAATTCAGAAAAGCGTTTATACCTTGGATAATTTCAATATGTTGTTTAGTGGTGATGTGCCTCGCGGTTCTGGAATGTCTTCATCTGCGGCTTTGGAATGTGGGACTTGCTTTAGTTTAAACGAGCTATTTCAGTTGAATATGGCTAAAGTGGACATGGTAAAAATGTCACAAAAAGCGGAGCATAACTATGTAGGCGTGATGTGCGGTATCATGGACCAATTCGCCAGTATGATGGGTAAGCAAGATCAGGCGATCATGCTTGATTGCAAAACTTTGGACTTTAAATATTTTCCAATAAAACTGGAGAATTACATTATAGTCCTATGTAATTCGAACGTCTCTCATAGTCTGGCAGACTCAGAATATAATACGAGAAGAATTCAATGTGAGGAAGGTGTGACAGCACTTCGGAAAGCTTATATAGAAGTGGAGTCGCTGAGAGATGTTACATTGCAACAATTAATAGAACAACAAAACAACCTGACCGAAGTTGTTTTTAATAGATGCAAATATATTATCGAAGAGAATATGCGGGTACTCTCGATGACAAAAGCTATGGAAAATGAGCAATTTGATCAAGTTGGAGATTTGTTAAAAACGGCACATCATGGAATGCAATTTGAATATGAAATTACCAGTCCTGAAATTGATTTTATGGCAGATTTTGCAAATAAAAGGGACGATGTATTGGGAGCAAGAATGATGGGTGGTGGTTTTGGGGGCTGCACTATTAATTTCGTTAAAATTGGTTTTGAGGATCAATTTATTTCAGAGTTAAATGAGGCTTATCAAGCTACATTCTCAAGGGAGATAACACCTATTAAGGTAATCATTTCTAATGGCGTGAGCATTGTTGATTAGATTATGAGTTTTATTACAGACAGATCGCACAAGAGATACAATATCCTTACCGAGGATTGGGTCCTGGTATCACCACACAGAACAAAGCGTCCATGGCAAGGCAAAACAGAAGATCTACCGATAGTCGATAGACCAGCCTACGATCCGGGTTGTTTTTTATGTCCGGGAAATGAAAGATCAGCAGGTCAAAGAAATCCTGATTATGAACAGACCTATGTCTTTCAAAACGATTTTGCAGCTTTAGTACCCAACCAAATTTCTGAAGAGTATAACGCAGGTTTGTTGAAGACGAAAGAAGAGAATGGTTTATGCCATGTGATTTGCTTTTCTCCAGATCATTCATTGACCATGCCTGAAATGTCAGCGGAAGGGTTGATTAATCTCATTAAAATCTGGAAAAAAGAGTTCGCTATGCTGGGAAGCAGATTAGGCATAGCGAATGTTCAAATATTTGAAAACAAAGGAGAGATAATGGGTTGCAGTAACCCACATCCTCACGGTCAAGTTTGGGCGCAAACATCCGTACCCAACGAGATAGCAAAAAAGACGAAAATACAATCTGACTATTTTAGAAAAAATGAGCGAAGCTTATTGGCAGATTATTTGGGTCAGGAGCTGGAGGTAAAAGAGAGAATCATTTATGAAAATGATTCATTTGTATGTTTAGTGCCATTTTGGGCAGTTTGGCCTTATGAAACAATGATTCTTCCTAAGCGTCATTTTCAAGCGGTCACAGATATGACCGAAGCGGAAGAAAATGATTTTGCTGAAATACTGTCAAATATTACCATTCGGTACGATAACCTATTTAATACCTCTTTCCCTTATTCCGCGGGAATGCAACAGCGTCCCACGGATGGTGGTGATTATGAAGGATGGCACTTTCATTATTCATTTTATCCTCCATTATTGCGTTCGGCAACAGTTAAAAAATTCATGGTTGGCTATGAAATGTTTGCTGGTCCCCAACGTGATATCACGGCGGAGCAAGCAGCGGAAACGCTTAGGTCATTATCAACTATTCATTATAAGCCTGTCACCGAGGCTCATTTTTCTAACTCTCTAATTTAAAACAACATGACTTTTTCGATTATCGATTATGTAATATTTGGACTTTACTGCGCCCTGATTATGGGAGTTGGGCTCTTTGTGTCAAAAGATAAAAAAGGACACGAAAAAAGCGCGGAAGATTATTTTCTTGCTGGAAAATCTCTCCCTTGGTGGGCAATAGGCGCTTCTCTGATTGCCGCAAATATTAGTGCTGAGCAGTTTATTGGGATGTCCGGTTCCGGTTTTGCGGCAGGTTTGGCTATCGCCTCTTACGAATGGTTAGCGGCTATTACTTTGATTATAGTGGGGAAGTATTTTTTGCCGATTTTTATCGAAAAAGGTATTTATACTATTCCTGAGTTTGTGGAGAAAAGGTTTAGCACTCAGCTTAAAACCATCCTAGCGATTTTTTGGATAGCCTTATTCGTATTCGTAAATCTAAGTTCCGTCATGTATTTGGGTGCTTTGGCGCTGAATGGAATTATGGGTGTACCACTTGAGTATGGTATTATTGGGTTGGCATTGTTTGCCGCCGGATATTCAATATACGGAGGGCTAAGTGCAGTTGCTTGGACCGATGTGATTCAGGTATTCTTTTTAGTCTTAGGGGGACTTTTTACGACCTATTTAGCATTGGACGTTTTGTCGAATGGTGAAGGATGGATTGCTGGTTTTGGACAACTACTGGAAACTGCTCCAGACCGATTTCATATGATTCTTGATGAAGATAATCCTGAATATAGCAACCTTCCCGGCATCTGGGTTTTGGTTGGTGGTTTGTGGGTTGCCAATTTATATTATTGGGGCTTCAACCAGTATATTATTCAGCGAACGCTTGCGGCTAAGTCGTTAAGAGAGGCACAAAAAGGGATTGCATTAGCGGCCTTTTTAAAGCTTTTAATACCATTTATCGTGGTAATACCAGGTATAGCCGCTTACGTAATGGTCAATGATCCACTGATTATGGAACGCTTAGGCGCAGAAGCAATGAGTACCGTTCCTCAAAAATCGGATGAGGCATATCCTTGGTTATTACAGCTTTTGCCAGTAGGAATGAAGGGAATCGCCGTTGCAGCTTTAACAGCAGCCATCGTTTCTTCCCTTGCGTCAATGCTCAACTCTACGTCTACCATCTTTACGATGGATATTTATAAGACATATATTAATAAGTCGGCTTCAGATAAGCAGATGGTGCGAACGGGTAGAATTACTGCGGCGGCTGCACTAGTCGTTGCGAGTGTTGTGGCACCAGTACTTGGCGGAATTGATCAGGCTTTTCAATACATTCAAGAATATACAGGTATCGTTAGCCCAGGAATACTTGCAGTATTCATGTTAGGTTTATTTTGGAAAAAAGCAACAAATGCTGGTGCGATGGTCGGTGTTTTATTATCAATCCCAGTTGCCTTAATATTGAAATTTGCGACGAGCTTGCCTTGGATGCATCAAATGGGACTTACAGCACTAATCACCATGTTGATTATAGCCATTGTGAGTTTGATTGGGGGCAAAGGCCAGGAGGATCACAAAGGAATTCCTTTAGATAAAAACCTCTTTCAAACAAGTGCCGTGTTTAACATTTCGGCTTTTGCAATTATGATTATTTGTGCAGTTTTCTATGCTATATTTTGGTAAAAATGGATAAGATATTATTAACAGGTGGATTAGGGTACATAGGCTCGCATGTCGCTGTAGAGCTTTGTGAAAAAGGATACGACATTGTCATTATCGACGATTTGTCAAATTCTGAAGACTTTGTGCTGGATAGGATAGAAGAGATCACTGGTAAGAAAATCGATTTTGAGAAAGGGGATATTCGAGATGCGGCTTTTTTGGATCAAGTTTTTAAAAAGTATCCAATAGATGGTGTCATTCATTTTGCAGCAAAAAAGGCGGTAGGCGAGTCCGTAAACAAGCCATTGCTTTATTATGATATCAACGTTGGAGGGTTGGTATGCCTTTTAAAAGCAATTGAAAAAACCTCCATCAAGAAGCTCGTTTTTTCATCTTCATGTACTGTTTATGGTACACCAGAATCACTACCTGTAACCGAAAATTCTCCATTTCGGGAGACCCCTTCCCCATACGGTAAGACCAAGCAGATGTGTGAAAACATTCTGACTGATGTAGCTTCTGTTTGTGCGTATGATATCGTGTCATTAAGATATTTCAACCCAGTTGGGGCTCATTCTTCAGCTAAAATTGGGGAGCTTCCAAAGGGTACGCCCAATAATCTCGTTCCATTTATTACGCAAACTGCCGCAGGTTTGAGAAACCGTTTGAGTGTCTTTGGTGGAGATTATGATACCATTGATGGCACAGCAATTAGAGATTATATTCATGTGGTAGATCTGGCAAAGGCCCACGTTCAGGCATTAGCCACTAGTCTAGGAAAATATGAGGCCTTGAATATAGGAACGGGCAATGGCTTTTCTGTTCTTGAAGTCGTCAATACTTTTATTGAGGAAACAGGTCAGGAGATACAATATAGCATTGTAGATAGACGTGCCGGTGATGTGGAGAAAATATATGGTGACACAACCTTAGCCAATGAGAAGATCAAATGGACGGCACAACTAGGATTGAAAGAAATGGTGGTGGATGCTTGGAGATGGGAGAAAAAACTTAAGGATGCGTCTGAAACATAAGTAAACTAAAATTTTATACTTCATACTATTTGCTTTAATCAGTCCAACCCCTTAGGGTTGGATTGTTTTTTTTTAATCCACCTTATTGGATGTCAATTTGGGCATTATGATTGGCGATGATATCCACGTATTCTTCGATTTTGAATACTTTTTCGTTGAAAATTCCTTTACGCTGCTTTAACTGTTCTTGTCTAATAATGCTTCTCGAAAACCTTCGTACGCTTTCCACACTATTTAATATCAACCCTGGTACGGGTATACTTTTACCATCAGCATCTTTGGCTACCATCGTAAAATAGGACGAGTTACAATGTTTTATTTCACCCGTTTGAATGTTTTCACTTTCTACTCTCACCCCAACAATCATGGAAGTACGACCCGTAAAGTTGATCATTGCTTTTAAGTTGATCAGTTCTCCAACTCCAATTGGATTGAGGAAATCTACTTTGTTTACCGAGGCAGTGACACAATAATGACTTGAATGCTTGGAGGCACATGCAAATGCGATCTGATCCATGAGGTTAAGGACATAGCCACCATGAATTTTCCCACTAAAATTGGAATGGGATGGTAACATAAGCTGAGTCATAGTCGTTTGCGACTCTGCAGTAGTTTTATATTTTTTATTCATGGTTGGTAGATTTGGTGAATTGTAAATTAAATCGTGTAGGATAATCGCTAGTTTTACATTGCTTTTTGCCAATTAAAAAAGTTTTGAAATTGTTGAAAAGATCATTTATCCATTGCTTACTGATTTTTACAAAAAATGAAAAAAGTTGCAATCTTAATATTTGGATTATTTGTACAAGGTACAGCAATAGCAAGTATGCCTACAGCGCCTATGGCTAAGGATAGTGTTAAGAGGCAAACACCACGTTTTATAACTGTTGGTGCCGGTTTTCATTATTCAAAATTTAGAGATTTCGCTACGTCTCCTCTCCTTTATGATGGTATTGGCTATGTTCTTTCGATTGGAACATCAAGGTTGAATCAAAGAAGAGACTCAGAATTTACCTTTCAGTTTATAACAGGTCAACATTCAGCTATCGTAGGTAATGAATTTGCTATTTCCACTTTTAATCAGCCTTCATTGACTTATGGTTATCTCCTTAGCATAAAAAAGTTATCCACAGAAAAATGGAATTTTAAGGCTGGGGGTATGATCAATGCAACTTTGAATATTCGACTAAATGAATCATTATTCAATAATGCATTTGGAATAGAATCTATCAATACGCTATTTGCTTCAGCAAAGGTGACACGTGATTTTTCAAGAGCCAATACGACAACTAAAAAAATACTCTTTCTCAATTTCAAACTGAAGCCTAAAAAAAGAGATCTTTCTTACAGGCTCAATGTTGGCCTAATCAACAATAACCTAAGAAATGGATATGCATATTTAAATGACTCTTGGATTATCAGTGATGACAGTAAAGTCCTTGATGGTTACGAATATTCATTTTTCTCAGGAATGCGCATTGGATCCGAATTGAATTACACCAAGTATTTAGTGAATGGAAATGCCATTCGGCTTACCTATATTTCTGATTTTTATAATACCGGAAATAATGACGCATTGGATAGATTTGAAGCATCTCATCATGTCCTACGATTTGCTTTATTATTTAGAACTAAATAGACGCTGAAATGAAAAAGATCTTGATTTTGCTTGTGGTGTGTTTAGGTTTGAATGCATGTGAAGGACTTATTTTCGAAGAGGACCGAGCCTCTTCTGACCCAAAAACTAACTTTGATTATCTGTGGAATCAATGTGATCAAAAGTATGCCTATTTTGACGTAAAGGGAATAGACTGGGAGGAAGTATATGAGGAGTATACAAGTTATATATCAGAAGATATTTCCAACGATTCTTTATTCAAAGTGATGGCGTCAATGCTTCGAAAATTAGAAGACGCTCATACCAACCTCGTCTCAACCTTTAATGTCTCCTTTTATCAGATTGACTTACAAGGACCAGATAATTTTATTTTTAGAACTATAGAAGAGCATTACTTGCCTAGTAATTATTACGTTTCTGGGCCTTTTGCCCATGATTTTTTGGCAGAAGGACAAGTCGGTTATGTGAGGTTCAGTTCATTTTCGGGGCAAGTTGATAATGTTAATCTCGATTTTGTATTGAATCGCTACAAAGACACGAAAGGGTTGATTCTGGATCTTAGAGAAAATGGAGGAGGAACCCCATCTGATATGTTTGATTTACTTTCTCGATTTGTAGATCAGCGAACACTCATTTATTTTTCTAGATTGAAAAGTGGTGCCGGCCCTGAGGATTTTACTGATCCAGAGCCGGCTTATCTAAATCCACATGTGGGAATAAAATATGATAAACCTGTGATTATGCTAGTAGACAGAGGTACTTATAGTGCAGGTTCTTTCACTGCTTTAGCTACTAAAGCAATTGCAAACATTATACTTTTAGGAGACACAACTGGTGGAGGACTTGGCGCACCAAACGGTGGGCAATTGCCCAATGGATGGACTTACAGGTTTTCAATCACACAAACTTTGAACCTAGATAAAGATCCGTCTTTTGAAAATGGCGTACCGCCGGACATCCTAGCCTATTTCGATTGGTCAGATTTATCAAAGGATGAGGTGCTGGAAAATGCTATTTCCGAAATTATACAGTGAATAAAATTTATTTTTATGATCAAAGATTTTAAGCAGTTGAGTATTGAGTTATCTTTGTTCTCAGAATTGAGTGTCTCAAATTAATTTACCGTATGCCAATAACAAAACTTCAAGAACCAAGAAAATTAAATAAGGCCAAACTTAAGACTGAAATTAGTTTTACTATCGTTCATTTATTGCCGCTTATCGCAATATTTACAGGTGCCTCTACCTTTGATTGGATCGTTTGTGTTGTTTTGTACTTTTCAAGAATGTTTTGGATTACCGGTGGCTACCATAGATATTTTGCACATAAATCTTACAAAACTTCTCGATGGTTTCAGTTTGTTATCGCTTTTATGGCGCAAACGTCAGCACAAAAAGGCGCATTATGGTGGGCGGGTCATCATAGAGTACACCATAGAACAAGCGATACTTTTGAGGATCCACATTCTATGAAGCATTACGGTTTTTGGTATTCGCATGTAGGTTGGATCATTGGTCCGGATTATAAAACGACGGACTATAAAATAATAGGTGACTATTCAAAATACCCAGAGTTAGTCTGGCTAAATAAGCATTATTTAATTCCGCCTGTTTTGCTGGCGCTATCGGTAATGGCATTAGGAGGAATCGTAAATGGAGGCAGCATTCTTGCCATGTTTACGACAGCTGGGTTTTCAACCCTCTTAATAGGTTTTTTCTTAAGTACTGTTGTTTTGTATCATGGCACGTTTAGTATAAACTCCATCATGCATAAGTTTGGTAAGCAGAGGTATGAATCGAACGACGAGTCAAAAAATAATTTATTGTTGGCGCTGCTTACCTTAGGTGAAGGTTGGCATAATAACCACCATTATTATGAAGTTGCTGCGAGGCAAGGATTTTTTTGGTGGGAAATTGATATAACCTATTATATTCTTCGAATTTTAGCATTTTTTGGACTCGTCTGGGATCTAAAAGAAGTCCCTCATCATATAAAGTACTCGAAAAATAAAACAGAAGCCAAAGAGCTAGCGCTAAAAGCCAAAGAGGCCGCCGCAGCTTAATCGGTCATTTATATCAGTACATGAAGTTCATGAGACTATTACAAATGTAAGTTCATAGTCGGGACTTTATAATGCTTACCAGAGCTCTTGCCGGTTTATATGGTATAATTGCCTCTTAATTAAATATAATTTCTAACAAGCCACTTCGAATAGCCATGATTTTAGTTTATCGGCATGAGAGGCTGAGTTGAAATTAGACTATCGTGTACTTCGTTTTAATTTCTAAAAACCTTGACTTGTTTGGGTTGCCCAGTGTTGAAGTGTAAGTTTCATTCGAAAGCCAGTCTTTCGTTATGCTTAGCCCATTGTATGAAGAGGCATTGAAGTGATAGGATATACTTAGAGATACGTATTTCCTCTCGATCTCACTTAGGAATGGGTTGCAGTCTACTTGAAAACGTTGGACTTTTCAGCCCATAGAGCCTTATTCATTTTGAGTGTTGTAAGGTTGATTTTATACTATTTTCTTGAAAGGTTTTAGAGAAACCGATTGGTCAATTAATTTTGATATTTTCTCATTCTCAATTAAAATAATACGATCAAGAAGGCTTACAGATAAGGAACGTGATCTTAAAATAGTCCAATATGATTTGTATGGAATCAGGCAGGGGAGTGTTTTTTAGAAAGCAGGAAAATCACCTTAAAGCAGCGGAAAAGAATGTTTTAAGCTAAGTTCGATTCGCTCTGGTGTTAGCAATTTTTTATTTAACACTTTTTTATTTTATCCAATTAAATGGACTGGATAAAAACTTTTGGGATCCGCTTTCTATGGTCTTTGTAAGAATGAACATCTCCATAGAGCATCGAATCGTAGTTTTTCATTTGTAACATTGGTGTTGTATTGAACTTTATCTGTGTCTATCCTTTTGAAAGCCATATTTCATTCTGAAAATGTCTTTGCTCTACGTTTTCACAAAATCTCATCCTAGGAGCAATATGTCTTTCGTCTTCTTCAATTTTGTTATAAAGGGCCATCACTTTATTATGCTCTCCTTCTAAGATCTGAAGAACTCGGGTATCTGTATGGTCTGAGTAGAGCCTACTTCGATTTCACATGTTATACCTGTAGTTCGGCTGATCGGTTTTTTAATTATAATCCATACATTAAATTCTCTTTGGTAATAATATCGAGCTGCATTAATTGCTTTGATTCGATTTCGGTATTGAGGATAAGTTTTTTATATAATGTTTCTACAGCTAATCGACCTTGCACTTTAGGGTTCTGGTGTATGATGAATTCAATCAGTTCATTATTGAGACAACTAATATTTTCCTCAATAAGATCATAACCAACAATTCTACTAAGATGCTTATTGCCATTAGCCATGACCTGATGGGCTACCTGATGTGCTCTGGAATTGGGGATGAATAAATGAATCGACTCATTTTGTTGATAATGGTAATTTAAGACCGGGTGAATTTCTTCTACATCTTTGTCTATGATCACTTCTTCAATCAGCTTTTCATCGAATCCTTTTTGTATGTAAAATTCCTTGAATCCTGCAATTCTTTCGTCGAGGGTTTTATTTAAACTATCAAAGTCAGTGAATCTAAGGATAAGCGCACGCTGACCGTTTTCGAAACCAAGATTTAAAAGCTTTGCAGCTAATATTCCTCCTTGGCGTGAGTCCTGTCCGATAAATGCCAGTGGTGAAGTTCCTGATAAGTTGGAGTCCACAAATACGAATGGGATATTTTTCATTCTCAATGCTTCACAAATCTCCAAAGTTTCCAGAGGTAAAAGTGGCGCTAGTATTACGCCCTGCGGCTTACTGTCAATAGCGATTGTTGATTGATTTAAGAATGAATCTTTATTGTGCCTATCGAAAGTATACCTTTCAACGATGATGCCTAAGTTTTGATATTGTGTAGCTGCGAGGTTTATACCCTCATTTTGCGTTCTCCAATACTCATTATCATCCGGCAATATGACAGCAATTCTTAATGATTGGTTAAGTTTTAAACTTCGTGCAAATACATTAGTGCTATAATTTCCCTCTTTGGCAATTTTCAGTACCTTTTCTCTCGTTTCCTTGGCAACTTCCCCACGGTTATGGAGTACACGATCGACCGTTCCCACTGAAACTCCAGCTTTTTCTGCTATTTGCTTAATCGTGATTTTAGCCATATGCCGTATTATTATTAAAATTTAATGTTGCAAAGATAGTACAATATACTATCTTTGAACCGATCGTTAACGTACACGGTAAAGTAATCCTTCGTCAAGAAGGAATTTTTTGAACCATTACCGTTATCGAACACGGAAAAAATAAACTTTAATGAAATGAGCAAAGTAGTTACGTTCGGGGAAATCATGTTGAGACTAGCCCCACAAGGATTTTTAAGATTTTCACAAGCTAATAACTTTGATGTTGTTTACGGAGGTGGAGAATCAAATGTCGCTGTATCACTTGCCAACTACGGTGTTCCTGTTGATTTTGTAACTCGCTTACCAAAAAACGATATCGGGGAGTGCGCTTTAATGGAGATGCGTAAAAGAGGCGTGAATACTCAAAATATTATTTTCGGTGGGGATAGGTTAGGTATATATTTTTTAGAAACTGGAGCTGTGAGCAGAGGTAGCAAGGTGGTTTATGATAGGGCGCATTCAGCAATGTCAGAGATAGCTCCAGGGATGGTTAATTGGAAAAAAGTCTTTGAAGGAGCTTCATGGTTTCACTGGACGGGCATTACACCGGCTATTTCCCAAAGCGCCGCTGATGCTTGTTTGGAAGCAGTGAAAGTAGCGAGCGAACTAGGAATAGTGATTTCTACAGACCTCAATTATAGAGCAAAGCTTTGGAACTTCTGTGATGATGTAAAGCGCGAAGAAATAATGACTGAGTTGACGGCTCATTGCGATATTATCTTAGGAAATGAAGAAGATGCCGAAATGCATTTTGGCATTAAGCCAGAAGGAATTAGCGTTCAAACGGAAGGACACAATGTGAAAGCAGAAGCATTTTTATCAGTTTGTCAGCAGATGATGGAGAAGTTTCCTAAAGCTAAAAAAGTGATTACCACGTTGAGAGGCTCAATTTCAGCTTCACATAATACTTGGGCAGGTGTGCTATATGATGGTACTAAAATGTACGAGACACGTCAATATCAAATAACGGACATTGTCGATAGGGTAGGAGGAGGTGATTCGTTTATGGGCGGTCTGATTTATGGTTTATTGAAGTATCCTGAGGACGATCAAAATGCGCTAGATTTTGCTGTAGCCGCTTCATGTCTAAAGCATACAATTAAAGGTGACGCTAACCTTGTAACTGTTAGTGAAGTAGAAAAATTGATGGGCGGGGACGCTTCAGGTAGAGTAGCTAGATAATTTATGTTTCAAGAGAGTAGTACTTCGAATACCAATAAAAGAGCAGTCGCCATTATCTGTGGTGGTGGCCCTGCTCCTGGAATTAACACAGTTGTAAGTACGGTCGCTAAAGTGTTTCTTAAAAGTGGCTTTCGTGTAATTGGTGTTCATGAAGGATATAAAGGGCTTTTTTCAGCAGACCCGGAGATTAAGGATTTTACTTTTGATCATGCTGATAGAATTTTCAGTCGTGGGGGTTCTACTTTGATCATGAGTAGGCACAAACCAAAAGAAGAAGAATTCAATATTGCCTTTTTTGAGAAATTCAACGTGAAACTTTTGGTTACTATCGGTGGAGATGACACGGCAAGTACAGCCAATCGTATTGCTAAGTTTTTAAAGAAAAACGAACTAGACGTCAAAAATATACACGTTCCAAAGACGATTGATAATGACTTACCATTACCCGATCGAAATCCAACTTTTGGTTTTCATTCGGCTAAAGATGAGGGTGTCAGAATCGGGAACACGGTGTATGAAGATGCGCGAACTAGCCATAATTGGTTCGTAATGTCGACGATGGGTAGATCTGCTGGACACCTGGCCTTTGGCATTGCATCTGCCTGTCATTTTCCAATGTTGATCATACCAGAAATGTTCAATAAATCGAAACCGACGCTGGACAAAATCATTAATTTGATAATTTCATCAATGATCAAAAGGAAGATTATGGGTGTTTTCTATGGGGTGGCTTTAGTAAGTGAGGGCGTTTTTCATATCCTTGAGGAAGAGGAATTGAAGACTTGCGGTATACATTTCACCTACGATGATCATGGTCATCCTGAGCTGGGTAATGTGAGTAAATCCAATATTTTCAATATTCTACTTCAGGAAAAATTAAAGAAGTTGAACATCAGTATTAAGAGTAGACCAGTGGAGATTGGCTATGAACTAAGATGTTGCAGACCGATCGGTTATGATCTGACCTTATGTACGCTATTAGGGATTGGGGTAAAAAAACTGTTCGACGAAGGAATCTCAGGATGTATCGTAACGACTAATTCTCGCGGGGATATTTCTCCAATGTACTTGTCTGACATGGAGGATGAAAATGGCAAAATACCACCGCGGTTAGTTGACATGGAATCACAATTAACAAAACTGTCTTTTGAAAACTTACAGTATCTGACTTCTGTGGATTATGAAGAGGCAAAACAATATTTGTCTAATCCAGAGGATTATGACTTTAACAAAATTTTAAACTGGAATTAAATTATGGCGAGATTTTCTAGAATTGAAGTATTCAATCAAATGTTCTCCACGGGGCTTGTTCCATTATTCTATCATGCAGATGTAGCAATGGGTAAAAATATTTTGAAAGCTTGTTACGAGGGAGGAGCGAGAGTTCTTGAGTTTACCAACAGAGGTGACTATGCGCACGAAGTGTTTGCTGAGCTCAATAAATATGCAGCAGCAGAGTTGCCAGAAATGATCCTTGGTGTTGGGTCTGTGACTGATGCTGGGGCGGCTTCATTGTACATGCAATTGGGTGCCAACTTCGTGGTAACGCCTGTCCTTAGAGAAGACATTGCCTTGTCGTGTAATCGTAAAAAAGTGCTTTGGTCACCAGGTTGTGCTTCATTGACGGAGATCGCCAGAGCAGAGGAGTTAGGTTGTGAGTTAGTGAAACTATTCCCGGGAGGAACTTATGGAGCTGGTTTTGTTAAAGCGATTAAAGGACCTTGCCCTTGGACGAACATAATGCCAACAGGTGGAGTATCACCCACTGCAGAAAGCATTAGCGAGTGGTTTGGTGCTGGCGTAACTTGTGTTGGTATGGGATCGCAGCTCATTTCTAAAGAAGTAATTAAAAATAAGGATTTCGAATTGCTTAAAGCAAATATTGCCAAGGCGCTCGGCCTTATACAAGAATGTAGATCAAACTAATTGATTGGTTTTTTTAGTTAAAATTCATCTACAGTTTGGCCCAGCCGCAAGGCTGGGCTTTTAAAATAATTAAATTTTCACACTTCATATTTTCACACTTCATCAGTCCAATCTTTTTAGGTTGGATTGTTTTTTGTCCAGAGTTAGTTTTCTACATAGTTTTTCATGTATTCATGGATCTTTTTAGCGGGCTCTCGAATTTCTGCAGCCACACTATTTAGGTAACCTTTGGCATCCTTTACGATCATGGCTTTTATCGCGATATAGTAAGGTCGTAGTACTTGATCAAAGCCTTGTTCTTTGAGCGTATCGAGTACTTCCTGACCATAGCCAAGTTTAGCGGAGATAGCTCCGAAGCGGTACCAGTCGTCTTTGGTTTTATATGAAAACCCTTCTTTAATCACTCTAAGGGCTTTTTTTATATTGGTAAGACCATATCCTATATTTTTTTCATAGAACTGAAAGAGCGATTGATGCAGCAAATAGCTGTCCATTTCCAAGGATGTGGGCTTGAGCGATTTATAAACACTGTTCGCCTCTTCAAGATTACCTAGGACATCTCGATATAGTCTGATTAAACTTATTTTCACATATTTATCATCTGGACTTAGCTTGAGGGCTTTTTTGTATATTTCTTCTGCCTTGATAAAATCGGAAAGGTCATCTTGATACAAATTACCTAGAAGGTTCATTCCCCTAACTTTTATGTCATAATTAGGATCAGAGTTAATATAGTCTGTGTAAACTTGCTCTGCGAGCCGGTAATTTAGCAATTCGCTTTTGTAAAGTTTAGCAAGCGTAGTATATGCAATGCCTTTTAGCTGTTTATCTCCTTTTGTTATGCACTCTTGATATGCGTTTTCTGCTTTCGTGAAGTCTTTCAGTTCGAATTGAAACAGAAGAGCCAATTGAATCCAAGTTAGACTCTGTGATGAATCTAATTCTAACGATTTTCGATATTCAATTTCAGCCAAGTTATGCTTTGATTGCTTTTCCAGAATATTAGCTTTTTGGTTATAGTACGAAGGTTTGGTTTCATTTAAGATGGTTAGTTTTTCATTGTTGATAATTGCTTGAGCGTAGTTTTCCTGCGTGATTAAAAGTTGGGTTTTTTCAAGTAATTCTTGTTCTTGCTTTGAAATGAATTCACTTGTAATTTCAAAATCATTTCTAGTGGATTTGTTATGAAATTCTAGCTTCAGTATCTCTGTATAACTTTTACTCCTCAATTTCTCGGCAACTTCAGTGTCGCTAATAGCTTCAGCCAAAGCCAAATTCAAACTGATATCATCCGAATGCTTACTCTTCAGCAAGAGCCTTTTACTCCCTATTTGCGCTAATTCATCTTTATAAAAAGTCTCCAAGAAGCGCGTCAAACAAACCAATTCTCTTTTTTGCCGTCGACTACTTCTTCGCATTAAGTACCAGATATTGAAAAAGCGTTCGGATATTTCATAAGCAGCACCTTTCGCCTGATAAGCGTCCATCTTTTGTAGCCAACCAACTTCTGTTAATCTTTTGAGTTGCGGAGATAATTTGGAGTTTTCAAGATTGGTTACCTCTCTGATTACACTGATATGTGTTGGATCCCAGTTTAAGGCAATCGCATCTAGTATGATTTGCATTTGTGGTGGAAGCTCTTCGAATCTTGCCTTATAGAAAGGTGTAGCTACATCCATTAACGCATCTAACTCGTATTGTAGGTCAGAGGAAAATCCTTGCTGAATGATAGGGTAGAGCATCACCAAAGTTCTTGGTGTGCCTCCGGTAAGTTGATACAGCGTTTTGAGCTTAGCTTTATTTCGAATCAGTTTGTTGTTAAAACCTTCGTTTCCCGTGATTTGCGCAAGGTTCTTAAGTACAGCAATACTCTCCTCGAGCGTCAGCTTCTGAAGATGGTGAATTTGGAAAGCACCATAAAAAGCCGCTCCATAATCTACGGTCGCATTAAGTATTTGAAAGCTGGCACCAACCATAATTGGCGCATTGTTGCTCATCAATGTTCCACGCAAAGCATGATGGTCTGACTTTTCTAATCGGTCGAAAATTAAATTCAAGTTGTCAACAAGTAGAATAGGTCTGCGTCCAATTTTCTCGCAATAGTAGTTTAATCGTTCATAAATATGATTTGAATTCTTTTCCCCAGCAAGTTGTTTCATCTCGTTATCGAGTTTGGTTAAGATACTTCTGTTTTTAGCATTATTGTCTCTGTCCAGCGCATCTGCCAGTGCATCCATGCAGTTAAGCCAAAACTTACCTAAACCGTCAACGTTGTATTGTTCTTCAGGAAAAGAAAGTGCGATGTAACTTTTGTTGTGTGGTGCTTTTCTCAATTCCACGGCAATCCGGTTAAGTAGTGGATTTGCCTATCCCGCGTTGGCCTATGAGTAGGTACTGTTGAGGAATAGACCCATTACCTTCTTGAGTGATTTTATTCAACAAGTAATCAAAGAGTTTTTGTCTAGCGACAAATGATTTCTCTATTTTTTGGTCGCTCAATCGGCCTGGATTGAAGACGCCTATCTGCGCGTGATGTAGTTTTATATCATCCATAATAGAAGTTAGGTAGCGAAGCGTTTAAACCAAAAATCGCGGAGTAGTGGCGATCGAAAAGTGTAGACTCCTTCACTTTCTATGAGATATCTATCATTCGTTAAGATGTATAATGTCTTATTAAGCCTATCTTCTGCATCATCTATATCTTCATGTTTTTGAATCATAAGGTTGAGTAGGTTTGATCGCTTTGAGCCGTGCTTTTCTTGACAAATATGTTTCAAAGTTCTTTTAAGATCAGTCCTTATCAATTCATATTGCTTTTCAATACGCTCTATCCAGGTATTGAAATGGCCTTCCTTTAGGATAGATTCATAGGCCTTATCGACTAGCGTTCGGTCAATTGGATGCGATTCTAATTCGATAAGGACTTCTATTTTTTGATAAATTACTTGAAGGAAGTAGGGGAGGCAATAGTCTACCTTATCTACAATTTCCTGAAAAATATCTTCAGTGATCTCAAAGTCAGATGAACGAACGAGTTTTTTAAGTAAGTCTTTGCTTTCTGTCTTATCAAAGGCCTTAAGGTGATAGGGAAGGAGATCATTGATAGTATCAGTAATGTTATGTGAATGTGTGAAGTTTTGGATACCGACGGAACTGGAAAATATCCATTTTATTTTAGAGTTGGATATTTGTCTTAGATGTCTCAACCAGTGTAGAATTTGGGCAGCATTTATTGCGTTATCTTTCTTATAAATGATGGCGTTTAGAAAAACGCCTAGTTCATCAAGAAATATCAATGTTGGTTTATTATGGTCAATGAGAGGTTCAAATTGACTGTATATGGTGGGTTTTTATTGCTCCCATTCCAAAGACATTTTCACGCCATCCATTTCTACTGTTGGTTTGATTTTCTTTATTGTCTTAAGAAAAGTTTCCCCTTGATCCTTTACGCGATTATACCATGCCATTCCTTTGAGTGCCGAAACGAACATGGTTAAGAATTCAGCTTCAGAATTCACTTTCTCTAAATTAATGTCAATTTTTGCCATTAATTCTGATGTGCTTCTTTGATGAGTCTTTTTGCAAAGGAGGACTTTCCCACACGCCTTGGAGAAGGTAGATGGATGTTATTCCCAGCTGCTATCTTTTTCCATACATATGTGACTTCAGCTTTTCTGCCATTAAAGTCATTTCCTTCAACTGGTGGGCCTATTATGTTCTTCATTTTGCACTATTTAGTGTCTGTACGGAAACTAATGCCAGGTGATTTAAATATCATTATTCGAGGATCATATCGCATTATTCTAATTGGTTTTTATGTCTGTTGACCCGCACCTAATATTTGTGCTTTTCAATTTCAGTTTTTAGGTCTCTTCTAGGTTATTTTTATTTGTTTTTTTTGATAGGGACATACCTATCCCTGTCAAATGATCAGATTTGTTTTTTTTACGTTTAGGCTGCCTTTTT
>Ga0208646_1000154_pt1 | contig 47706 bp, 39 predicted proteins | sample AntAceMetag02UK8_FD_184762 | JGI IMG/M metagenome (GOLD analysis project Ga0208646, IMG submission 184762) | Saline lake microbial communities from Ace Lake, Antarctica - Antarctic Ace Lake Metagenome 02UK8 (SPAdes) (version 2) | ecosystem: Environmental > Aquatic > Non-marine Saline and... | reverse complement strand
GATGCGCTCAACTTTAAAGACAGACCTTATGTGAGGAAATCAAAAGTTGTGACCCAATTGTAAAAATAACTTACGTAACTATCTGTATTACAATATATTGGCTAGTTCCGTTTTCAAGTTGGGTTAAGTACACTTGGTATTAATTATGTTTCGTGTTCGCCCTACCGAATTCCTAAGGCAAGACTTGGGGTAGCTAGGACAGCATTAATGGGTAGTCAAAATCAATCCTACATCACTTGCCTCCTAAGAGTCATTTACTTCTTGATTTTTGATCAAAGCCTGCACTATTTTTAGTTGTTCTTTTAAAAAGTCATAGGATGTTAATTTGGAGTTTATCCTACGGTAACAAAATTTGTCTACATTTATCCCCGATGGATACTATGATATCAATTATAAATGGAATGATCCAATGTCTATGAATAAGCACGCCGACGATGGATTGGTAGCCCTTTTGAAGATGGGTAACCGCTTGGCGTTTCATCAGATTTATGGACGCTATTGGAAGAGTCTTTACAATTACACGTATAATATCCTCTCTGATGCTCCTCTTACCGAGGATTGTCTTCAAGACATTTTTGTGAACCTATGGGTTAAGAGGGAGGAAATCCAAATTCAAAACTTACAAGCTTATCTTTTCACATCGAGCAGATACAAAGCTATTTCGGCACTGCGAAAAATTAAGCTATCTAAACATCATGAAGCTGTAATAGAGGAGCTCGTGCATAGACCTGAAGTAGATGCTAAGTTGAGTCTTCAAGATTTACATACCGAGATTGAGAAAGTCAGTTACGACCTGCCGAAAAGATGCCGAGAGATATTTTTTTTAAGTCGTTTTAGCGACTTGAGCATTCGTGAGATTTCTGATAAACTAAAAATCTCCAATCGCACTGTCGAAAATCAATTGTCAATTGCTCTCAAGCATATTCGTGCAAATATATCTAGTGAATTGATTGTTCTTATCGTTCTGATTTTCTGAAAATAGGGAACCTATTTTTGACACTATTTCATTTCAAGTAAAGATTATCGCTTTCTTTTTGAGTTTTTTTCAAAAAAGTGTGTGAGTGATCTGCTCGCTCTGCGTCTTACAATAAAGACATTGATAATATGCGCAGAGAAGATTTTTTACGAATTGCTGAAAAATATGAAAACGAAACTGCGTCTTCTGAGGAAAAGAAGCTAGTAGAAGCGTTTTTCAGCAATGCGCAAAACAAGAATATATCAGATCAATGGTCTTTTGCAGAGGAAGAGAAGATAAAGCTGAGATTGTTGGGCGGGGTTTTGGAGTCCATTACCCAAGAGGAGCTCAAACCAGCTATTCATATTGCTAGAAAAGGAAACCTTCGATGGTATGCTGCCGCATCCATTGCACTTCTTTGTTGCTTGTCATTCGGTGCTTACTTCTATGGCTCTTCGTTCAATAACATTACCTACACAAGTAATAAAACTCTAAAAGGAGAGACTTCCAAGATTTTTCTATCAGATGGATCTATTGTTCACCTGAATGCAGATAGTCGTTTGACCTACCCTACTTCTTTTGAAAGTCAAAGCACCAGAGAGATAGAGCTAATCGGACAGGCATTTTTCGAAGTTAAGCGCAATGAGCAAAAGCCTTTTATCATTAGCTCTGGGAATATAGTAACGCAAGTACTGGGAACATCCTTTGATATATCTGCATACAAAGATGATAACCTCATATCGGTCAATGTAAAGACTGGGAAAGTAAGAGTCAGCAATGCAGGAAAAGAAGAAGTTCTGTTGCCAAATGAAAGGGCTGTCTATGATCGAACAAAGAATACATTATCAAAATCAGCAATGCAATTTTCTGATGATGTGGTTTGGTTAGATGGCGATATACTTCTCCAAGGCTCTCTTATAAATGCAATGCAGAAAATAGAGCGAGTATTCAATGTGGAAGTGGTAATGGACGAAAAGGCTTTTCGAGAATGTAGAATCATCGGGAGATTCAAAAATCAATCACTGGAAAATGTATTAGAAAGCATGGCCTTCACACTTGGGTTTGAATTCGAAATAACAACTGGGTCTCAAGTAATACTAAAAGGGGAAGGGTGTAAATAAAAAAAGATCCTGACGCCATCGCCAAATGCTCATCAGGATCTAAACAAGTTGTAATAAAACTCAATTTAAAATTATGAATTTTAGACTTAACAACAGTATTAATTTTTTAACTGTTTGCAAGATTTACCTTGTCATAGGACTGTGCTTACTCACTTTTGGGGTATCCGCTCAGAATATTTCCGAATATAAAGTCTCTCTAAGCGTTGAAAACCAATCAATTTCCTTGTTGTTCAAAGCAATTGAGTCGCAAACACCTTTCACTTTTGTGCTTAATCAGAATATCATTGACGACAATTCTTCTATCACTTTAAGCTTTGAGAATAGCAGCCTTGAGGAAATTTTAAGTAGTGTAAGCAAGAGATTAGGTCTTCAGTTTAAACAGATTAAGTCTACTATATCTGTTACTACGGATTTAGAGGTCAGTGATCAAAATGATTTTAGAATTAAGGGAAAGGTTTTTGATTCTGAAACGAATGAACCACTAATTGGCGCTACCGTAGTTGCCGCTAAAACTACAAATGGGAATATCACCGGCTTGGATGGAGATTTCTCATTTTTTGTATCTGCCAAAACCAAAGAGCTGACCGTTTCATTCGTTGGATATGCATCGAGATCAATTTCTATGGGATCTCGTAGTTACTTTGAAATTGCTTTGGAGCCAGAACTAGAACAATTGGGCGAGGTAGTCATAATAGGCTATGGTACACAAAAGTCCACGAGTATTTCGGGTTCGGTATCTTCTCTAAGCACAAAGGCTATTAGAGATTTTCCTGTTACGTCTGTGGATCAGGCTCTTACAGGACAAATGGCTGGAGTTCAGATAACTCAAAATTCGGGCTCTCCAGGTAGTCCTGCTGATATTGATATTAGGGGTGTATCTACGCTTACCGCTGGTAGTCAGCCGCTTATAGTGGTAGATGGAATGCCTCTCTCCACAGGGAATAGTAACATCAACTTCATTAACCCAAGTGAAATAGAAAGCATCTCAGTGCTGAAGGATGCAGCTTCAGCGGCTATTTATGGGTCAAGAGGTGCAAATGGAGTTATTATAATTACCACCAAAAGGGGAAGAGCTGGTAAGCCGTCTTTCACTGTGAATAGTTACACGGGATTCCAGCGCGTTAGTAAGAAAGTAGATGTGATGGATGCTTATGAGCGAGCACAATTTATCGCTACAGCGCGGAATAATTCTTGGGTTGAAAATGATCCAGTCAATCATTCAGCCTCCGATCCTGGTTCTGTCAGACCTCCAAACTTACGCGTGCCTGATGCATTTTTACCTTACCTAGAAGGACAGAAAGGTCTAGTGAATACAGACTGGCAAGAGGAAATATTTAGACAAGCGTCGATCCAGAGCCATGAGATATCTGCCAGTGGTGGTTTTGAGGGCTTCAGTTATTTTGTTTCTGGGTCTTACTTCAACCAACAGGGTGTAGTGATTAACTCTGGCTTTGAACGCTATAGCTTGAGAATGAACCTAGACGCGCAGCTTTCAGATAAGTTAAAGTTGAGTGTGAATCTAGCGCCTTCATTTTCTTTGAGTGATCAAATTTCCGAGGAAGACCATAAGGGAGATGGGGTGATTTTCACATCGCTTCTTGCAAATCCGATTATTTCAGCGCGCAGGGCTGACGGTAGTGTTAATCTATCCGAACAAATCACTTTTGCGAATTCCGCAGGATTGACGCCAACGGAAAACCCATTGGCTTTAGCTTTAATACCCAGTAATAACTTCAGAAGATCAAGGTTCATTAGTGGTATTTCTTTAAAGTATTACCCCATCGAAAGTTTAGAAATCAAATCTTATTTCGGAGCTGATCTTACTTACTCAAAAGAGCATTATTTTAAACCGTCAATTTTGGGTTCTTATGGTGTACCAGCTCCTAATCAGCCACTATCGCGCGACGAATCTGAAGATAATTTCAATTGGATTTTTGAGAATACAGCCAATTATGATCTTAAGCTAGGGGAGCACAATTTGACTTTTTTGGTGGGTGTGAGTATGCAAAAAGAGATAGATGAGTATTTATCTGCTTTCGGAGATGACTTCCCCAATGATTTTATTCAAACGGCTAACGGAGCTTTGCAGACTTCAGGGTATTCCTTCATTACTCAGCGTGCTTTATTATCGGCATTCGGTCGATTCAATTATGATTTTGATGAAAAGTACATCGTGAGTGCTTCTCTGAGATCAGATGGATTTTCAGCTTTCGGAGCTAATAATCGATGGGCACTCTTTCCAGCAGCTTCTTTTGCATGGAGAATTAGCGAAGAAAGTTTTTTAAAGGAGAATACTTTTGTTTCTGATTTCAAGTTGAGAGCCAGTTGGGGGGTGACAGGAAATAATCAAATTCCAGATTTTGGAGGGTTAGCACTTTTACAAAACGCTAATGCGGTGATCGATGGAAATGTAGTGGCTGGCTTTTCGTCAGGTTCTTCACCCAATCAAAACCTATCTTGGGAAGAGACTTCTACCATAGATATCGGTCTAGATGTGGAGCTTTTTAATGGAAAAGTGACTTTTACAGGTGATCTCTTTAGATCTGAAACCCAAGGCCTATTGCTCAATGTACCTGTGCCAGGGCATTCTGGGTATATCAGATCTCTGCAAAATATTGGACGTATTCAAAACCAAGGTATAGAGCTGTCTCTTGGATTTAGAAACCATATTGGCGATTTCTATATATCTTCAAATGTTAATTTTTCTACCGCAGAAAACAAAGTCCTTGACTTAGGGTCTGAGCAGACGCAGATAGCTGAGTTGTTACATATTACCCAAATCAATGAGCCCATCGGTTCCTACTATGGATACAGGGTAATGGGTGTTTTTCAAAATGAGGAGCAGTTGAGCAGTTTGGCTAGCGATCCTAGAGCTGAGGTTGGGAGCTATATCTACGAGGATTTAGATGGAGATGGAGAAATCACTGATAATGATCGAACTATATTAGGAGATTTTTTTCCTGACTACACTTTTGGGTTTACTACACAGATGGAGTACAAAAACTTTGACCTCAGTTTTGTGATCCAAGGGAAACAGGGATATGAAATATTTAATGGGTTGAGCTTCTTCCTATTGAATGAAGAAGGGTGGGGCAATGCATCTGCTCGTATTATTGATGACTACTTTGTAGAGGGTGGGGAAAATAGTAATGTCAAATACGCGAAACCACGGAAAAGCCCAACAGATAAATTATACGAAAAATCAGATCTTATGGTAGAAGATGGTTCGTATATCCGAGTGAGAAACGTGTCTGTCGGCTACACACTTACCAAAAAGAAGATTCCAAACTTTCCTTTGACGAGCTGTAGAGTCTACTTGTCTGCTAATAATCCATTCACCTTTACAAAGTACTCTGGCTACAATCCAGAGGTATCTAGCGGAAATACGTCTTGGAATCGTAATCCCACAACACCTGGTGTTGATTATGGAGCTTATCCACTGGCAAAAACCTACGTCGTAGGTATCAATATTAATTTTTAAAGAATGATGAGCATGAGGAAATTGATCCCGATACTTACAGTTTTAATGGTTGTCTCAGGTTGTTCTGACTTTATTGAAGTCGAGCCACAGTCGCAGTTCACAGCCTCTAACTTTTTCAAAACAGAGGAAGATATGAATTTGGCTCTGAATGGGGCATACGACGGACTTCAGTCGATAGGACAGTACGGACAGTATTTTGTTTATTTTATGGAAGTGAGTTCTGATAACTCTATACAGGAGAGTAGCACGAACAGTGGGGGTGTTTTCGCTGCATTTGATATTTACAATGTGCAACCGAGTAACGATGTTGTAAATACCTCATGGAATAACTGTTATGACGGGATTAATAGGGTAAACACAATATTGGACCGTGTTGATGAGATTAGTATGGACGACCAAGTGCGTAATGTGATGAAGGGTGAGGCTAAATTTCTAAGAGTTTTAACCTACTTTAACCTTGTAAGAATTTGGGGTGATGTACCTCTTATTACGTCAGAAACAACCGATCCAATTTTAGCATTTAAGATTGGACGTTCACCGATTACCGAGGTATATGACCTCATTGAAAATGATCTTTTAGCATCGATTCAGTCTTTGGGAGTAAGTACAGATCCTAGCAGGGCTTCTATCAATGCGGCTAAAGCATTGCTGGCAAAAGTGTATTTGACCGAACAAAAGTACACACTGGCATCAGCGTTTTTAACGGATGTCATTGGTGGTGGAAACTATCAGTTATTATCGAGTTTTCAAGAGGTGTTTTCTGTAGAAAATGAGAGTAATGCCGAAATTCTGTTCGAGGTACAGTTCACAGAGTCGGGAAGTGCAAATGCTGGAAATATTGAAGGCAGCAGGTTCTCGAATCTATTTGCCCCCATCGGAGCACTGCAGCTTGTAGATGGTGTCGGTTCTACTTCGGGAGATAATCTTCCATCCCAAGATTTGTACGATGCTTATTCAGCTGCCGATGCTCGTTTAGATGGTACTATCGGGACGCTCGCAGATGGGAGAATATATACCAAAAAGTATCTAGATGTGCCGCTTACCCCTTACAACGCAGAAAATAACTTTATCGTAATCAGGTATGCAGATGTGCTATTGATGCAGGCAGAAGTGCTGAACGAGATAGGTTATTCGGCGGCAGGCTTAGCATTTGATTATTTGAATGAAGTGAGAGCTAGAGCTGGTTTAGCACCACGATCGAATACGGATGTCTCCGATCAAGCAGCGTTTCGTGACGCTGTTCTATTGGAACGCAGGCTAGAATTGGCTTTTGAAAACCATCGTTGGTTTGACCTGGTCCGGACGGGAAATGCTATAGCTACGCTAGATGGCCATTCAGCAACTAATGGGCCAGTTACACTATCACAAAATCAGCTACTCTACCCAATTCCTCAGGCGCAAATCGATATTATGAACAACGAAGAATTAATGTATCAAAACCCAGGCTACCAATGAGATATTTCAGCTTCTTGATTTCCGTTTTACTGGGACTCCAATCATGTTCTGAAAAGGAAGTGGAGGAAACCAGTATTCCTATTATTGAGCCCGCGATTCATTCGATCATTCAAAATTTTGATGATCCTTCTTCAGGCCAAGTGTTAGTCGCTGCGCATAGAGCTCATTGGAATAATTATCCTGAAAATTCCTTATCGGCGATACAAAGTGCTATTAATATAGGTGTAGATATTGTGGAGATAGATATTCGCATAACACGAGATAATAAACTTATACTTATGCATGATAAAACGCTGGATAGGACAACTACTGGTACAGGTGAGGTGAAATACAAGTTTCTCAGTCAGATCAGTGAATTGAAAATGAAAGATTGGATGGGGAACGTTCATGAAGAGCAAGTGCCCACCTTAGAGGAGGCGCTTCTTCTGGCTAAGGATAAAATACTGGTCATGATAGATAAGGCCGAATACCTTATACCCGAGGTGATGGAGGTAGTAGAAAAAGCGGATATGGTTAATCAGGTTATTTTCCTTGGGTTTGACGATTTATCACTGCAACAAGAAAAATTTGGCTCACGCTTGGAAGACGTGTATTATGTCCCGGCTTTGCACAAATCTATGTCTAATCTTGGTACCTATGTTGAGGAGTATCAAGCTACACTATCTCCGAAAGCATTTGCTTTTTGGTTTGATTCTGATGACTCTTTTGTTTTGGATTATATAGAAGATATTTCGGCTAATAGTCGAATTTGGATCAATACCACAGGGGAAAATCAGAGTGCTAATTATACCGATAAAGTATCATTAGCTAACCCCGATAACGGCTGGGGCTGGGTGATTGATAGAGGAGCTAATATTATTCTTACTGACTATCCGTCTTCACTTTTGCAATATCTACGAAACCAAGACTTGCATGATTAGAAGGAACGCTATCATATCGCTATTTGCCTGTTTTATCGCCATTGTTGCGACAGGACAAGAGCTACTCGTGGCGGAGAATGAGATTTGGGTAGTGGCACATAGAGGAGATTGGAGAAACGCACCTGAAAACTCGATTCCCGCTATCAAAAGATCCATTCAAATGGATGTCGATATGGTCGAGTTTGACATTCAACAAACCAAAGATGGTCAGTTCATTTTGATGCATGACAAATCACTTGATAGAACTACAAATGGTAGTGGTAAGGTGTCTGAGATGACTCTTGAAGAGATAAATGAACTGGTTTTATTAAATGGATATGGGTTAGAGACCAATGTCAAAGTTCCCACCCTCAAGGAGGCATTGATTGTTTGCAAGGGACGAATAAGAGTTTTCGTGGATAAGGGGTATGAATACATAGGAGAAGTTCACAAACTCGCTGAAGAGCTAGGAATGGAGCAGCAGGTCTACTTCGAAGGAAAGGTCAGTCCGAGTGAAATATCGACGAATTATCCGCAGCTAGTTGGGGTGATGAACTACATGCCTAGAATGAATCACAAAACGAATAATCCATCTATTGAACTTGACCAATGGCTGGTAAGCGTGAAGCCAGAGCTCGTCATTGTCACCTTCGAGGATGACGAGGATGTCATCATAGATTTGGTGAAAGATCCGAAGAATATCAATACGAGATTTATGGCAGTACCACTTTGGGATAATGGCGCTGGCGGTCACACAGATGATTTGTCAGTCGAAAACCCCGAAGAGGGATGGGGCTGGCTAGTAGATAAAGGATTTAGGGCAATTTGTACTGACCGCCCTGTAGAACTGCTTAATTATTTAAGAATTAGAGGAAAACACAATTAACCATTCATAACAATGATAAATACCTAGAATATGAAACAATTAGTAAAACTCAATTTCGCCAAATTTACCCTTTCAGTACTCATGGTGGCCTTTATGGTCATGTCATCTTGTGAGCAAGATGACCCTATTCCGGTGGAACCATTGGAGGATATTACCGGTCTGAATGTAACTGCCGGAGACGCTGAAGTCACATTGAACTGGACAGCTCCCGCAGGAAATTTCTCAGAGTACTCGCTTACTTATACTCCTGGAGGGGCACTTGTGATAATAGAGGGAACCGAGACTAGCCATAAAATCGAGTCTTTGAGTAACGGAGTGGAATATACCTTCACTATCAAAACACGAAATGCTCAAGGGGATTTGTCTGAGGGTGTTTCGGTAGTCGCAATACCCAATAGTGTAAATGGAGAGGTAGTCACAGTTGTAGGAGATGTTATTTTCACCACTCAGAAAGATTTCGAGGATTTTAACAGTAAAACTACATTTATTGATGGCTCACTCGTCATTACAGGAACGGTCACTGATATCTCGGCATTGTCCAATCTTGATTCTGTTGCTGGAGATCTTAAGATAGAGCTGACAGAAGTACTTGATAATACAGCAGGTCTGGAAGGAGTAGTGAGGGTTGGAAACACCCTAGTAGTCTGGGGCAATTTGGTCCTAAACGATCTCTCTGGTTTAGCCAATGTTGAGACCATCGGTAATGATATTGCTTTGATGTCAAACGAAGAGCTCACCAGCTTAGCGGGACTTGAAGGGGTGTCAACTGTAGGTGGAGATATATACATCGGTATTCAGGCATGGAAAGATCCCGTAAAACAAGGAGAAAATGCCAAACTTGGAGATTTCTGTTCACTAAAAGATATGTTGGTCGCTGGTGGATTAGGAGGTACTTTTTATGCTGATTTCAATTTATTTAATCCTACCAAACAAGATATAGTAGATGGTAATTGTTCTGGAAGTGGAAATACCAACTCACCGAAGGATGTCACCAACTTTGCAGCTGTAGCTGGAGATCAATCTGTATCAGTCACTTGGACAAAACCTGATATGGATAATCTAAAAGAATACGAATTGTCTTACACGCCAGGAGATGTAATTACAACTATTGAGGCTACTGATGAAGCTTACAATGCAACTGATTTGGTTAATGGTACTGAGTACACTTTTACACTAAAATCGGTGAGTACGAGCGATCAGAAATCAGCGGGAGTAGTAGTGGTTACGACAGCAGGATCTGATGTAGTTGAGGGAAATGTACAACTCGGAACCCAAGCTGATATAGATGCCTTCAGTAGCATTGTTACAACCATAACTGGCAAATTGCAAATCTTTGGTGACGATGTGGTAGACCTTTCTCCTTTGTCCAATATTACGGATGTGCAAGGCAAGTTTGAAATATTACAAACTCGCTCATTGACCAGTCTTAATGGACTTAGCGTCATCACAGTAGGGAGTAATGTTTACTTCCAAGACAATTCAGTTTTAGCCAATGTAGATGGCTTAAGTACTATTACGAGCATTGGAAAAGATGTCGTTTTTCTTGATAATCCATTACTTACTAATCTGAGCGGTTTACAAAATGTTACGACAGTAGAAGGTTCGATTTATGTAGGTACTAAAGCCTGGAATGATACGGCAGATCCAAGTAACCCAGACTTTGCTGAGCCAAATTGGAAGCTTAAAGATTTTAGTGGACTTTCGGGCTTATTTACCTCTGGTACTCACAATGGTTCCTATTACGCAGCGAACAACAGGATCAACCCAACCGTATCTGACATCACTTCGGGTGCTGCTGTAGCTGGTACTTCAGTATTTGATGGGAATGTAAAGCTTGGAAGCCAAGCGGATATAAATGCATTTGGCGCTGAGTACAGTGCTATCACAAATGGAAAACTTCAGGTTTTCGGTGATGATGTTGTCGACCTGAGACCGCTAGCAAACCTTGATGACATAGGTGGGAAATTGGAGATTCTTCAAACGGCTATCCTCACGAACTTGGATGGACTGAACAATATTAAGATAACAGGGAGCACAGTATATCTCGCTGACAATGCTTCCATGGTGGATATAGGAGGTCTATCGGGCCTTACTGATATTGGCAAAGACTTGGCAATACTTGATTGTGAAGTTTTGACTAACCTTGATGGACTTGCGTCATTATTAAATGTAGCAGGGAGTATTTATATTGGCACAGAGGCTTGGAACGATCCAGCCACTGACAGAGGAAATGGCTCGTTAACTGATTTTTGTGGTCTTAAACCACTTTTGGCCAATGGAACACTGACAGGAACTTATCATGCTACCTTCAATGCATCAAATCCTACTACAACGGATATTGTAAATAATTGTAATTGATTTATTACCTCTTCAAGTACCCCAGAGAATTCTCTGGGGTACTTTTGATTTATATCCATCTACAGATTTAATTGCGCTACTCATATTGCGCAGCAAATATGAAATTGAGCTTAACCATCGTACTAGCTTTAACACTTCAATATTCCTTCGGGCAAGAAAAGAAATTGAATCCTAAGAACATCATTTTAATGATAGGGGATGGTATGGGACTATCTCAAGTTTCCTCTGCCTTTTACTATCAAGAGACCAGTTCTAATTTTGAACGTTTTCCCTATACAGGTCTTATAAAAACCTCTTCATTTGCACATAAGATCACGGACTCTGCCGCTGGTGCCACCGCTTTCAGCGCAGGCGTAAAAACTTACAATGGAGCAATTGGAGTAGATAAAGACTCACTTAGTGTTGCTACCATCATAGAGAATGTGAGCGACAAGATGCGAACAGGTATCATCGCCACTTCATCTGTCACTCATGCCACTCCAGCATCTTTTTATGCCCATTCAGATTCAAGAAAAAAGGAGGAGGATATTGCTTCATTTCTACATAAGTCGCCAGTGGACTTTCTAGCAGGAGGCGGTCTTCAGTTTTTTAACGAACGTACCGATCAAGTCAATTTATTGGACAGCTTGTCGTTTTATGGGTTTGAGGTCAACACCTCTTCATTGAAAAATGAAAATTCACTTAATACCAATTCTCCTAATATATTTCTACTAGCACCGGATGCTATGCCTCCAGCAAGCGAAAGAGGGGACTATTTAACAGAAGCCACTCAAAAGGCCCTGAATTACCTCAGTCAGGATAATACTGGATTTTTTTAATGATCGAAGGTTCTCAGATTGATTGGGGAGGATATAATAATGATTCAGATTATCTCATTGGAGAAGTGCTGGATTTTGATCGAGCAATTGGTCAAGTGTTAGATTTCGCAGCATTGAATCCAAACACACTGGTAGTTGTTACTGCAGACCATGAAACAGGTGGGTTCACCTTAGGGTCGGGAAAAGATGAATATGGAAAATCTGACTATAATGCTATATCGCCTTCATTCTCCACCAAAGGACATTCGGCAACCCTTATCCCTGTTTTTGCTTTTGGCCCGTGTGCAGCGTTGTTTACTGGTATTTATGAGAATACAGAGATCTATCACAAGATGATGGGTCTACTGAAGGAGTAGAGGCGTGTAAAAAACTGATTGCGTAGTATTAGTGTAATTGACTGTTTTGGCTAAGTTTATCGCTACTGATATTACTTTGTCGTATCCTTGAGCACAAGCCTTTGCTCCAGAACTATTTTTTCAGAAGGTATTTTGCCGTTAGCTAAACTTTCTAATAGAAGCTTGGCGGCTCGCTGACCCATTGTTTCGGCTACATCTTCCACCGTGCTTAGTCGAGGGGTCATGTAGTCGGAGATAGGTTCATTGCTGAAACCAATGACAGAGATTTCATCTGGTATCTTTCTGCCACTTTTTAGCAGATGATGAACAGCTGTGTTGGCTACATAATCATTAAAAACAAAGATTCCATCAATTTGAGGATACTTTTTAAGCACTCTGTCTAGAAATGCTTGGATGGTCGTATGATCGAATTCGAAGTAAAAAATCAAGTCTTCATTAACTGTAATGCCATGCTCATTGAGTGCATCCAGATATCCATAGAGGCGATTATTGCTATTGTTGAGATTGCGCGAAGCTGTGATGTGGACAATGGTTTTACAGCCTGTTTTAATGAGATGCTCAGTTGCTTTGTAAGCACCCTTATAATCGTCCGATATGATCCGTCCGGCATTCAGGAAGTTGGCTACACGGTCATAGAAAACCAAGGGGATTTCTTGTTGTGCAAGCTTTTCGAAATGTGAAACGTCTTTGCTTTCTCGAGAAAGTGCAGCGATCACGCCATCTACTCTCAGTCCAATAAACTTATCAATAAGCGTTAGTTCTGTTTCCAAATGCTCCTCACTATGACCGAGTACAATCGAGTATTTAGTGTTTTTAACGACACCATTAATGGCACTAAGAATACGTGTAAAAAAGTGGAGTTTCAAATCAGGCACAATCACGCCTATGAGATAGGTCTTGTTGTCTTTCAGAATCTGCGCATATTGATTGGGAATAAAGCCTGAGTCTTTTACCAGTTTCCAAACCCTATCTTTGGTCTTTTGACTAATACGCGGATGGTCTTGCAAAGCTCGGGAAACAGTGGAGGTGGATACTCCCAAGGTTTTCGCTAATTCTGTAAGTGTAGCATATTTCCCCATGTCCAAAGTTACTAAGATTGTTGGGCGAGTTGGTCATTGGTGCAATGCTTTGCGCAATGAATAAGAAGCGTGATGTAGCACTAGACTGCTCTGAAACTTTTATTATAGCCTATAAATAGGATTATCTAATGAATCAACTTTTACAGATACACGCCAATGATAATTGTCTTGTTGCCTTAGCAACATTGACTGCAGGGAATTACACTTATAGCAATAGTGGCAATATCGAAGTAAAAGGAACCATTCCTGCCAAGCACAAGGTGGCGCTTGTTGACCTGCCGAAAGGAAGTGTCGTTACCCAATATGGAGTGAGTGTTGGGAGAACGACTCAAGACGTATCTGAAGGCGAGCTCCTCACCTTGGAGAATCTGGTTCATTTAGCAGATCCTACGGTCATTAGAGAAAGTCATTATTCATGGAATAAGCCAGAAGTTGCTCACTTTTCGGATCGTACCTTTAAAGGTTATCATCGCCCAGATGGAAAAGTAGGTACTGCCAACTATTGGTTATTTGTCCCACTGGTTTTTTGTGAAAACAGAAACCTAAAGAAGATAGAAGAAGCACTCAACAAGAGTCTCGGTTATCAGAAAGAAAACAACTATACAGAATACGCTCAGCAAGTCTTAGGACAAACAATCAATCAATCTGTAACCAGTGCCATCACACGCCCTTTCAAGAATATTGATGGCATTCGCTATTTATACCACGATGGTGGCTGTGGTGGCACTCGGCAAGATGCTGAGACACTTTTGCGATTACTTGCTGGCTATCTTCATCATCCCAATGTTGCTGGAGCCACGGTGTTGAGTCTCGGCTGTCAACATGCGCAGATCGACTGGTTCAAGGGTATCCAGAAAGAGCTTTATCCCCATTCAGAAAAGCCAACAATTTATTTGGAACAGCAGGAAGTTAAATCGGAGGAACTGCTTATCAAAACAGCCATATCTCAAACCATAGAGAAACTCCATGAGGCAAATAAAGAAGAGAGAAAGCCTGCGCCACTTAGTAAGTTGGTAGTTGGGCTGGAGTGCGGAGGTTCGGACGGTTTTTCAGGTATATCGGCCAATCCTGCCTTAGGTCACGTATCAGATATGATCACGACAATGGGCGGTAGCACCATACTATCGGAATTTCCTGAACTTAATGGTGTAGAGCAAAACATTGTCGACCGGTGTGTCACTAAAGGTCTTGCAGAAAAGTTCATATCCATACAGGAGGCTTATCACCAGCGTGCGAAAGACGCGGGATCTGGTTTTGATAAAAATCCATCACCAGGTAATATCAGAGAAGGTTTAATCACGGATGCGATCAAGTCCGCCGGAGCAGCTAAGAAGGGAGGGCAGTCTGCTATTGTCGATATACTGGATTACACAGAACCAGTGGTTAATCATGGACTCAATCTGCTCTGCACTCCAGGAAACGATGTGGAGTCCACAACGGGTATGGCGGGAAGTGGAGCCAATCTGATTTTATTTACCACAGGGTTGGGAACTCCTACGGGAAATCCAATTACACCCGTGATCAAGATCTCGAGTAATACAGAACTGTACCAGAGCATGCCCGATATTATTGATTTTAATGCTGGGGAAATAATCTCAGGTGAGAAATCAATTAAACAAGTAGGAGAAGAACTTCTTGATAAAATCATCGCGGTAGCGAGTGGTGAGCAGACGAAGGCCATGCAGTTGGATCAGAATGATTTTATCCTTTGGAAAAGGGGAGTTTCTCTTTAAAACCATTTAGCAATAAGAAATGAAAGAAATATTTAGTCTTAAAGACAAAAGAGCAGTCATCACAGGAGGCGGTAGCGGAATAGGCAAAGCCATTGCGCTACGTCTTGCTTATAGCGAGGCAGAAGTTTTTGTGCTTGATTTCAATGAGGAAATGGGAAACCAGACAGTTGAAGAAATTCATAAGGAAGGTCAGAAGGCTCACTTCTATAAATGTGATGTTTCTAATACTACAGCCGTACAGCAAGTGTTTGATGAGATCGGTTGCGATTTAGATATCTTGATTAACAATGCTGGGATAGCGCATATTGGAAACCTAGAAGGAACGGGTGAAGAGGATTTTGATAGGATATATAATGTCAATGTCAAAGGAGTTTTTAATTGCCTCAAGGCTGGAGTAGGATATATGCGGAATGGTGGATCCGTCATCAACATGTCTTCAATAGCTGCTCACGTTGGGATTAGTGATCGCTTCGCTTACTCCATGAGCAAAGGGGCTGTTCATGCCATGACACTTTCTTTTGCTAGAGATTATTTAGCTAGTAATATTCGATGCAATAGCATTTCACCCGGTAGGGTTCACACCCCTTTTGTAGACGGATTTTTGGCCAATAATTATCCGGGGAAAGAAGAGGAAATGTTCGAAAAACTTTCCAAAAGCCAACCGATAGGTAGAATGGGGAAACCCGAAGAAATAGGAGCCTTGGTATTGTACTTATGCTCCAATGAGGCATCATTCATCACAGGGTCTGATTTCCCAATCGATGGAGGATTTATCACATTGAATAATTGATCAAAATGCGAACCGACAAACACAACACATAAAGAATGAAACTAATTAGATACGGAGCAATAGGAACCGAGAAACCAGGCGTGGAAGTAGCTGGTGTGAGATATGATGTGAGCCATTTAGTAGCGGACTTTAATGAAGACTTTTTTGCTGGAGAAGCTTTGGATAAGTTGAAATCCAGCTTTGATGCAAGCAAAGCAATGGTAATTGCCAATGATGTAAGGCTGGCAGAACCAGTGAAGCGGGCAGGCAAGATCATCTGCATTGGGCTAAACTATCTCAAGCATGCGGTCGAGAGTGGCATGGGTGTACCAACTGAGCCAGTAGTTTTCTTTAAGGCAACTTCATCTGTGATAGGTCCAAACGACACCATCATTATCCCTAAGAATAGCCAAAAGACAGATTGGGAAGTAGAGCTAGGAGTGGTAATTGGGAAGCGCGCCAATTATGTATCAGAGGAAGAAGCGCTAGATCATGTGGCTGGTTATGTGCTCCACAATGACGTGAGCGAAAGAGAATTTCAACTAGAAAGAGGAGGGCAATGGGTGAAGGGAAAAAGCTGTGATACGTTCGCTCCGATTGGTCCATATTTGGTTACAAAAGATGAAATAGTGGATCCCAATAACTTGAATCTCTGGCTTACGCTGAATGGAAAGAAAATGCAAGATGGCAATACCAATGACTTCATTTTCAATGTGCAACATGTCATTTCTTACCTGTCACAGTTCATGAGCCTCATGCCAGGAGATATTATTTCTACCGGTACACCTGAAGGTGTAGGATTTGGTCAAAAGCCACCGTTCTATTTGAAAGATGGTGATGTAATCGAATTAGGAATAGAGGGACTTGGCTCTGCCAAACAAGAAGTAAAAGCCTACCCCGGATGAGACTAGATGCCCACCAACATTTTTGGCAATTCGATCCGGTACGCGATGCTTGGATCAATGAAGACATGGTTGCGATCAAAAGGGATTTCATGCCTGCGGATCTAAAGCCTGTTTTGGTCGCCAATAATGTGGACGGGTGTATAGCAGTACAAGCTGATCAATCGGAAATAGAAACAGCATTCTTGCTAAATATGGCTGATGAGAATAGGTGGATCAAAGGAGTAGTCGGATGGGTGGATCTGCTAAGAAATGATTTGTCTGACAGATTAAATCATTATAAAGCCAATCGACACTTCAAAGGTGTGAGACACATTCTCCAAGCAGAAGCATCAGGTTTCATGGCTCAAACTGACTTTATTAAAGGAGTTGCTGAGGTAGGACGGCAAGAGCTCAGCTACGATATTTTGACCAACGAAAAGCAGCTTGATGAGGTCATTGAGCTAATAGAAAAGCTTCCAGCCATGCGATTGGTTATCGACCACATCAGTAAGCCTGATATCAAGTCTCAGTCGTTTGACCATTGGGCAAAATCGATGAAGAAAATCAGTGCTTTTGATCACGTGTATGTGAAACTATCTGGGATGGTGACAGAGGCCGATTGGAAAGATTGGTCTTTATCTGATCTTGAGCCCTATGTTCATTTTTGTTTGGAACATTTCACGGCAAGCAGATTGATGTTTGGTTCAGATTGGCCAGTATCTCTATTGGCGGGTTCATATAATGAAGTGATTAATGTTCTGAGTGACAGCATAGCCGAATTGTCACCCTCAGAGCAGCAGCAAGTAATGGGAGCCACGGCAACTGAGTTTTATCAATTATCAGAGTAATGGATTTACAATTAAAGGATAAAGTATTCATCGTCACTGGTGGTGCCAAAGGAATAGGAGAGGCTATTACATTAGCGCTTATTAGTGAGGGAGCTATTCCAGTCATAGTTGGTCGTTCGGAGGAGGCTGCAAAGAAACTTGCTGCTAAGATTGAGAAAGGTGGCACCAAGTGCCTAGTCATTACTCAGGAGCTTGGATTAGCCGATAATTGCAAAACGATTATCGATCAAGCGATATCAGCCTTTGGCCGTCTTGATGGTATAGTCAATAATGCAGGAGTGAATGACGGAGTTGGACTCTTAAGTGGTAATCCAGAGGCATTTAAAAATTCTGTTATAGCTAACCTGACACACTATTATGATCTGGTACACTATGGTGTAGCATATTTAAAAAAGACCAAAGGATCTATCGTTAATATTAGCTCCAAAACTGCGTTGACAGGCCAAGGAGGCACATCCGGCTATGCAGCAAGCAAAGGTGCGCAGTTGGCTCTTACGAGGGAATGGGCGGTGGAGTTAGCCCCATTTGGCATTCGTGTCAATGCAGTCATTCCGGCAGAGGTAATGACCCCACTTTACGAAAAATGGCTAGGTACATTTGACAATCCAGTAGAGAAGCTGGATTCAATCACCAATAAAATTCCATTTGAAAATCGAATGACAACAAGCAAAGAGATTGCGGACATGACCGTTTTCTTATTATCGGAGAGAAGCTCACATACTACCGGTCAATGGCAGATTGTTGATGGGGGTTATGTTCATTTAGATCGTTCTCTTACTTAATCTATAACCATGAAGAAAGCAGCAGTAGTTTCCAAGAGTTTACTCTTGCCTTTTATCCTTATTACCTCTCTTTTTGCCTTGTGGGGGTTTGCCAATGCAGTGACCGATCCTATGGTGACGGCATTTAAGAAAGTACTGGAGCTTAACAATTTCCAAGCATCTTTGGTACAAATGGCTTTCTATGGTGGCTACTTTACCATGGCACTCCCAGCAGCTATTTTCATTAAAAAGTATTCGTATAAAGTCGGGATTATTATTGGTCTTGTTTTGTATGCATCAGGAGCGTTATTATTTTATCCTGCGGCCATCACCGAGCAGTTCTGGGTATTTTTGATTGGGTTGTATGTTCTGACATTTGGTTTGGCATTTTTGGAGACCACAGCCAATCCTTACATCCTCTCCATGGGAAGTCGAGATACAGCAACGCAGCGATTGAATCTCGCACAGTCATTTAACCCTGTTGGGCTTATTGGTGGCTTGGTGATCGCCCAGCAGTTCGTATTGACTAAGTTAAAGTCAGATGACGTTGATTTCAGCAGTTTGGGTGAGTCTGCTAAAGCGACTATTCGCCAGGCGGATTTGGTGGTTATTAGAGATCCTTATGTCGTCTTAGGCCTAGTGGTTATCGCTGTTCTGGTAATGATCGTGCTCAATAAAATGCCTGAAAGTAGGAGTGATGATGAGAAAAAAGAAAGTGTATGGCAAGCCATCAAAGTATTGTTTCAGCGGAAGCAATATGCTATGGGAGTCGTTTCACAGGCTTTCTATGTAGGTGCTCAGATCATGTGTTGGACTTATATTTATCATTATGCCGAGCATATTGGTATAGATTCGGAGACTGCTGGGTACTACCAATTCGTAGCGTTTGTAGTCTTCTTTTTGGGAAGGTTCGTTTGTACTTTCCTCATGCGCTTCATTAACTCAGGAAGGTTACTCATGATCTTATCTATGCTCGCAGTTGCTTGTACTCTGGGCACTATTTTCATTGAAGGTATTTATGGACTTTACAGTTTGGTGTCGATCTCGTTTTGTATGTCTCTCATGTTCCCAACCATCTATGGAATAGCATTAGAAGGACTAACTGAAGAAGAAAGTAAAATCGGTGCAGCGGGCTTAGTCATGGCGATCGTAGGAGGGGCTTTGATGCCAACACTACAAGGAATGATCTTAGACTTGGGTGGAGCAGGTTCGGCGGACTTATTGATATTGGGTTTACCAGAAGTAAATATTTCGTTTGTGCTACCGCTACTTTGTTTCTTAGTGATTGCTGGGTATGGTAAGTATGTAAAAGCGGCTGTAAAATGAAGAGATATTGTCTAGCCTTAGATCTAAAGAATGATCTTGCCCTTATCGATCAATACATAGCCCATCATAAAAGTGTTTGGCCAGAGGTGTTGGCGAGTATTGAGAATTCTGAGATCCTTCAAATGGAGATTTTTCATATTGGCGATCGGCTTTTTCTGATTGTAGAAACGACAGATACTTTTTCCTTTGAGGATAAAGCAGCGCGAGATCAAGTGAGTGACAAAGTACAGGAGTGGGAGCAACTCATGGATAAATATCAAGCCACTCTACCATTTGCTAAGCCAAATGAAAAGTGGGTGCTGATGAACAAGATTTTTGATTTTAAACAAAGCAAAGGATGAAACTAAACTATGATCCTAGATATCCTTCTATTGAGGACCTTAGGAAACGTGCGCAACAGAAGATTCCAAAATTTGCTTTTGAATACCTCGATGGAGGGTGTAATGAAGATGTCAATCTTCACAAAAACACCAAGGAACTTCGAGACGTGGAGCTTATTCCTCAGTACATCAAAGATTATGGCGGGGCAGACCTGAAGACTGATCTTTTTGGTCATACTTACGATGCGCCGTTTGGTATTGCCCCTGTAGGTCTTCAAGGATTAATGTGGCCAAAAGCACCAGAGATTTTAGCGAAAGCGGCCTTCGAGCATAACATTCCTTTCGTATTGAGCACTGTTACGACTAGCAGTATAGAGACCATTGCAGAGATTACCGAAGGTAAGTTTTGGTTTCAATTGTACCATCCAGCAGAAGACCGCTTACGTGACGATATCATCAAAAGAGCTGCTGATGCAGGGTCGGATGTATTGGTTATCCTCTGTGATGTGCCGACTTTTGGTTTTAGACCGAGAGATATTAGGAATGGCTTAGCTATGCCACCCAGAATGACCTTGAGCAATATGATCCAGATAATGGGAAGGCCAGACTGGGCATTACGTACTTTATTCAATGGTCAGCCGAGTTTCGAGACGCTCAAACCATATATTCCGAAAGGGCTAGACATGAAGCAGCTGGGTAAATTCATGGATGTCACATTCTCTGGTAGACTCAATGAAGAAAAGATCAAACCTATTCGAGACATGTGGAAAGGGAAGATAGTACTGAAAGGAGTGGCGAGCGAAATGGATGCCGAGCATGCAATTAAACTCGGCCTGGACGGGATCATCGTCTCCAACCACGGAGGTAGGCAACTTGATGCTGGTCAGTCTTCTATCAAGCCTTTGGCTTCTATAGCAAAGAAATATGGAGATCAGATCAAAGTTATGATGGATAGTGGTATTCGTTCAGGGCCTGATGTCGCAAGAGCAATGGCAAGTGGAGCGGAATTCACTTTCATGGGTAGATCATTTATGTACGGAGTTGCAGCGTTGGGAAGCAAAGGAGGCCACCACACAATGTCAATGCTCAAGACGCAACTACAGCAAGTGATGGAGCAGGTGTGCTGTGAGAAGACTACAGATTTACCAAATCACATTGTGAAATAGATTAGTGACTATTCTAAATTTATTGGAGAAGGATTAATTTTTTTACTAAATGATTTATAAAAAAACCATAACTACCTAATTATCAGAGCTAAGAATATTACCCTTCGGACTATTTTAATACCTAACTATCATATTTCTAGGTCTTGTTTTACGCTATTCTATTAAGGTGTAGTGCATGATTAACGATTATACGATAGGCTATATCTGTCTTTAGTCTGAGCATTGGCAGGTCCTTCCACCGCGCTTTTATTAAATCACTAGGTGTGATATCACTATGCATTCTCTCACCTAAGCCACGTAAGTAGATAAGAGGAGGAATGTTGTTGTTGGTTGTCGAATGTTAGTCAGGAGGGGCAAACAGATAAAACCCACATGGAGAATCCGTTTTATTATGGTAAAAAGCTTTTGCTTGCCGGAGCTAAATGTAACCCTAGTGTTGTTATAATTTGGGTCATCACTTGTTTTGATAACTTCATTACTTACAAATGACTCTGGTTGATTACACCAAAAGAGAGTAGAACCTATTGAGCCAATACCGTCTCTATTTTCATCATAGTACCAATTAATTCCTACACCTGGTTCATCGCCTTTTGCATTTGCAAAAATATGTGGGAGGGAGGTGGAAATAGTGCACTAAGATGCATTCTGCGTCATTCCTCAATTTCTAACCAGAAAAATCTGGGCCTATACATATGTGGATACTTAAGAATATCATTAAAGTAGTCGAGAGATATGGTATTGTAACTAATCAATAATTCATCTGAATTTGACAGGACAGGATGTGCTTTGGCATTATAAGGAATTATGCCTGGTGCTTCCGTTACTTCAGGCACTTTCCAGATTTTCTGTAATGGGCCAAAAGGTCCAACTGGTGTTTTTGCGATTCTAATGGCCGTATGGACTCCAATTCCGTCAGTTTGAAACACTAACAAGTAGCGACCATCATTTAGTGGGGTTAGGCTTACTTCGTTAGAAACTCTATCTGTTATTGGGCGCGTGTCTTGGATATTATCCGACCATGATTTTCCTGTCCAAAATCGCCATTTGGATGCTTCCTTAATTTCATTCGGCTCAACACGAGCAACGACGAGTAATTTATTGGGATCAAGAAGTCCATATACATATATATAGCCGTCCGGATCGGGAGCTCCAGCTGATTTTGTGTTGACATAAATACCTGACCCAAAAGTGCCTTTACCTACACCAGCTATATCCATGAATAGAGGTAAGTCGATTTGCGAATGATCTACGAATGGGGCCTTGGATCCAGCAGGAACTGTAATAAGCGTAACACCGCGGACTTCAAAATCCCATGATGCTTCACTCTTATCAAAAACCCGATAACCGAAAATATTGATAGCGTTATTGTCGGCTTGATTTACAAAACCATCGCCGGTCCAATAATATTCATCCTCTTTGCTATTTGGGGTATTAGGCTCGAAATAGTTGATGAATTCACCTGCATTATTTTGATTTACGTTGAGGTGTACGGTTTCTTCGGAGGGTAATGGACTTGTTACCCAGGCAAAGGAATTGTTTACCATTTTGAAATTATCCACCGCCGAATCACCGATTATTTCGCCTGTCATAGTATCTGAAAAGTACATAAACACAGAGTCTTCAGCTCCAGCTCCGATTGACTCTTTTCCATTCCTAGTCATAGTAAAGATGCCGTCCGCTCCAAACCAACCATTATTCCGATAGAATATATCGGTCCATTCTGGTGCAGCCCTAACTGAAAAATTGACCAACGTATCCGCTAGTGGTTTCTTAGTTTGTTCATATGACGGATTACATCCAATCAATCCAATAATTAAGGCATTAAGCACTATTAAATGTCTCATTTGGTTTTATTATCGTCTTTTGGAAATTCCATTCTGTTCATAATATTGATAAACCTAGTGTCCTCCCTTAATGGATCATACCAGTGCTCTGTTTGCATAAAGATCAAGAACCAGGAATGTTCTTGATATGCCTGCTCCAGGAGTTCAATTGCGGTATCATATTCACTTAAACCAAGATGAACAAATGACCTTTGGACAGGAGGTAGGTAGTGATCCTTAGCGGCAATTACATAATAATCAGCAATTTGTTTAGCCATTTCTGTTTCTCCCGCATGGGCCAAGGCATGACCTAGACCAGCCGTTACTTCAACTGTGCCATCAGACAGCTCAAAAGCTTTGAAATAGGTTTTTAGAGCATCGTTATGCTCTTCTAATCCATTATAAGCCATTCCTAGCCAATCATAAGCCCATGGTAATTCTGGATGTTGTTTTATGCTCTTTTCCATCAAAGGTTTCATTTCTTCAAATCGGTATTGAAAATACAATAACGAACTTCTACCCACCAAATACTCATCACGCTCATCCATAGTCATAATGGTATCGGATTGAGACATAGCATTTTCAAAGTCGCCCATGGCGGAGTACCAAAGCGAATACCAATGCCTAGCACTTAGATTCTTCGGATCTTGCTGTATTGATTGTTCAAAATATGCTTTTGACTCATCCCATTTCCAGTCTAGAAAACTCAATATTCCTGCAAGCTTGAGCGTTTGAGTATTTAGAGAATCTATCTGTTGTACCACAATTAATGCACGTTTAGCTTCTGGCACGGTTTCACTCCTAGGAACATATCCAAATACATAAAGAAGAATGTGGGACTCGGCATATCCTATGTATGCATCCAAACTCGAAGAATCATCTTCAATTTTTGACCTATATGAGTCTGCTAATTCTGAAAATTCAATGTTGTACTTCTTACCCAGTGAGGATAGAATTTCTTTATCAACCTGTTGTTTGGGTGGTTCATTACAGGCTAAAAAAATAAGAGGTAAAAGTAGCGTGTAGTATTTTTTCATGGTGCCTATTGATTATTGTTTTCTCCAATTTCCCACCCTTACAAAATAGGGTCTGTAGTTGTCTGCACTTTCCAGTAAGTCGTTGAAATCAAAACTATTTATGTTGTAAGAGATCAACAAGGAGTCCTGATACACATTGTCATGAACAAATGCATTGTAAGTAAAAATATTATCTCCCGTTTCAGGAGTACAGTAAATCACCCTTCCACTCTCAAATATTCCTTCAGGAGTTGGTGCAGTATATAGATAAATTTTCTTACCAAAAACACCTTGTTGGGTTAGTAGATAATACATATCATGGTCCTTGAAGACTGAAAATTGTTCAGATATGCCATTGAAAATTGCATTTGCCTTGATTGGATCTTTAACCCACAGCGTACCATCAAAATACTCCCATTCAATTGATAAGTCTGAATTAGTACGCGCAACATATAAGCGTTTTTCTGCCACATCGGAGAGCACTCCGTAGATGTAGGTATAATCAAGATCCTCCATAATAGTGGCACCCCAGGAAATAGTCATATCATTAAATAGTCTTTCGCTTTTCTGTATTTCTAGGGTTTCAGGGTCAAGTGTGAGTAAATCAACGGACGTCCGAAAAAAATCCCACGCTCCACCAGTTTCATTTCCAAAACCGTGCATGAACAGGTATAATTTACCGTTGGCAACAGTCGCGTCCCCTGGCCAATACCAGTCAGTAGCTTCTGGTGGTTTGGCGAATGCCTCAGGCTGAGTGGCCGTACCCCCATGAATGGTTTGAAAGCTCATTTCATTTTGTAGAATCAATGAATTGTTAATTAGCCGGAAAGCCGGTCTGGAACGATCCTCACTTACTTGATCAATAAATGTATCACCAAACATCCACAACCTCTTTCCATTTTTAAGATCAACGGAATAGGTAGCATCGCCCCCTGTCCAACCTTTATTGCGTGTGAAGAGATTGATATAAGTGGTATCTCGACACACATAAAATGCTGAATTCCAACAGCTGCTTTGGTCGCAAAGAATGATTTCTTCCTCTTCCTTGCCCTCTTCTTCTTCAATCGGAATGGCTTTGACTATTTCTGGATTATCATCTTTACACGATAGGTTTAATAGAATAATTAGCAATATGGCTATCCTTTGAACTTTCATTTCACATTAACATATGGCTTAATATGTTCTACCCACTTGAGGTATCCTGCAGCATTGAGATGAAGTCCATCAATAGAATACCTCTTGTCAAGCATCCCGTTTTCATCTGTAAAAAGATGATACAGGTCAATAAAGGTCATGTTCTGTTCTACACAGATTTGCTTTAGCTGCGTGTTGATTTCTCGAAGTGACTTTATTGGTCGGGTAGGATGGATGCTTTCCTGTACCGGAAGATTCGATTGGATATAGATCTCTGTATTTGGGGAAGCATCTTTTATACGATCAATTATTCGTTGATGATTATCCACAACATGTGCGACAGATTTCCCATAAGCAAGATCGTTTGTTCCAATGAGTAAGAAGACCTGCTTTGGTTCTGATGAGACTACCTCACTTAATCGATCAAGGATACCGTCAGTATCGTCACCGCCAATGCCTCTGTTTTTAATATTAGGATTGCCATCGAAGAGTTCGAACCATTCGGCACCATCGGTGATACTGTTTCCTAGGAAAATAATCTCATTTGGCGTGTCGGGCAAGCTCTCAAAATGCTCTTTGCGGTGATAATAGTATGCTTTTACGGCTTGATTCCAAGCTTGGAGATCCTCTGCGAATCGATCATAAGCCATAATAGTATCAATTTCTGCCTGAGTAAGAATTGTACTCAACGAAGGAGGAGCATCTTCTGGTTTTATTCCCCATTTTTTGTTGGGTTTTGATCCCATCACTACTTTTAGCGTACCCCCTTTGATCAAGTCCTTGTGGTAAAACCAAGGGCCATTCAGCTTGTTGTCATTAAGCGTCGCTGATTGGATGTAGATATTGTCATCTGAAACATTCTTTGTTTCAATGGTAAATGTGCCACCAGAATAATATTTAGGATCAAGTTTTATGGTCGCTTTTTCAAATTTGGGAGTACCAATTTCATACACAGGATCAATGGCTGCACCACCATCCATTTCGAATAGGCCAAGAGCGCTCATGGTAAACCAGGCACCCATTTGTCCCTGATCTTCATCACCTAACCATCCATTTTCTGGGTCCGTGCCATAGTACTCTTTCATTATTTCGTTAGCCCAATATTGCGTTAGCCAAGGTTTGCCGGAGTAATTGAATAGGTAAGATGCTTGCATATTTGGCTGATTTCCATGATTTATCGGAAGAACACCCATTCCATCAAGGGAATTATCTCCTAGATGCTCACTGTTGAATTTATGAGGAGCAGAGGTTTTAAATCCCTCTTCCAATCGATTGTTGAATTCATCTTTGCCCATAAGTTTTACCAAACCATTCACATCATGGGGTACAAAGTAGGAGTATTGCCATGCATTACCTTCCACAAAACCAGAGCCCAACCATGCTACGTCACCGAAAGGGGAAAAGGGTCCCCATGAGCCATCGCGGTTTTTTCTTCGCATGTATCCAACTTCTGGATCGAATACGTTTTTATAGTTAAAGGCACGCTTCGTAAACGTTTTGTAATCCTTCTCTTTTCCCAATGCCTTTGCCAATTGTCCAACAGTCCAGTCATCATAGGCGTATTCCAGTGTATTGGATACGGGACCTGCTTCATCAGGAACAAATCCTAATTTCTTGTAATCATTGAGATTTCGATTTCCTACATATCCACCGGCATCATGGGCACGACCTTGCTCTGTTTGTAGCTTCACAGCAGCATTATATACTTTTTCCACATCATAGTTACGAATGCCTTTGTGATAGGTATTTGCCAAAAGCGAAATTTGGTGTGATGCCACCATAATACCTGAATATTCGATACCAGTAGGTCCTTTAGGAAGCCATCCACCTTTATCACTCATTTCAAGCATACTGACTACCCAATTGTTGGCGATTTCAGGTGTTGCTAATGACCACAGTGGATTAAGGTTCCACATGGTAATCCAGTAGCCGTCACTACCATAAATTGGCTGTCCTTCAGGCATTTGCTGAACTTTCTCGTACATGTCAACGTATTTGCCATTCACATCACTCCAAGTAGTGCGTCCGGCATAGGCACGATACATATTCGTGTAGAACTTGGTCTTCAAAGATTCGTTTTTCGATTCAACTTCAATATTAGAAAGAAGCTCGTTCCATTCACGTTTGCTGTCCTTTACCACTTTATCAAAGTCCCAACTGAACGGGTTCATTTCTGTTTCTAGGTTAAGCCGAGCTTGTTCATTACTTACTAAAGAGATTCCAACTTGCATCATGATCTGCTCACCTTCTTCGGTTTCAAACGTTAAAAATGCTCCTGTGTCTTTGTGTCCGAACTGTGACGATATGAATTCCTGATCAAGAAAGATTTCTTCTTTTACCCAGCCATTAAGCGATTTGAACGGTTTGTTGAAGCGTATTACAAAGTGCAGTATATACTCATTGTAATTCGCTTTGCGATGTGCTTGCTGGTAGCTGACTCCTTCAATTTCAGTATCTGAAACTTTTTTAACGTGAGAATAGTCAATCTCATAACCATACTCAGATGGTGTAATCAAATCAATTAGAATTCTTGAGGAGTCATTTTCAGGAAAAGTATAACGATGAAATCCTGCTCTTTTTGTGGAAGTCAGTTCTACCTTGATATTATAGTCATCAAGAAGGACACTGTAGTACCCGGGCTCTGCTACTTCATTTTGATGAGAAAAGCGGGATCGATACCCGCTATCCGGATCACGTTCTGTACCGGGAATAATTTTTAAAGGGCCTGTAGTTGGCATAGCAAGTAGGCCTGCCATGGTCCAGGAATGAATATGGCTAAAGCCTGCAATATTATTAATAGCATAATCGTAACCTGCTTTCCATCCCAATTCCTGATTGTCAGGACTTAATTTTATCATTCCAAATGGGCGAGTAGGGCCGGGGAAGTTGATCCATCGAGAATTATGTGAACCAATAAGCGGATTCACATAGTTGGTAGGTAGTTTTTTTTGTCCTTCTACCAGAGAGATAACAAACAGTATGGTAATGATTGTAAATAATGCTTTGGATTTCATAATGCGGACTATGTTTTGTCTAATTACTGATGTATTCAATTATTCCTTCTCCATAGTCACGCCTCCTTCGGTGGACTTGAGGGTATAATAATCACCCTGATATTTAACATGGTAGAGGTTCCCATCAAATGACCATCCCTGATTTTGCTTGATGGGATTACCATCCGCTGATGGATAAAAACCAAAGAAATTCTTGAGCATCACTTGAGACATGGCAATTCCTGCTGAAGACTCCCGATTGTGCCATCCTCGTTTTGCTATCCTTACTTTTCCATTTGGTTTCCACTTATCCTCTCCCCAAATTTCATGCGCTTGCGCCCAGATGCCTTCATTGGTTACAGGTTCGATATTGTGATAGAAATCCAGCGCTTTATCAGGAAATCCCAACTGAACCAGAGCATCCATTGTGCCTGCGGGCCAGCCATCAAAAGCGCCTAAAGGCCCATGATCCGGTCGGTCAGAATCTGCAGCGGCAACATCTTTCATTGATTGAGCTCTCATCCAATTGTCAGTGATGAGTTCGCGGTAGGCAAATTCCATCATTGCTGATTTGATAGTGTCAGGTATATCGTTTGGAAGATACCTGCCCATAAACATAAAATCGAGGCAATGTCGTACTTCTACTTTGGAGCCGTCTGGATAAAGGCTATACCATACACCATCACCAGCGTAGAGCCGCAATAGGCGATCCACCATTTTATCCGATTCAGTTTCTAGTTCGGTCGCTCGCCCTTCGTTATCCGATAGTCGATGAAAGGCTGCCGCCTCGCGCATCATCCATATATATCCTGCATTAAAGGATGGTACGATGTGCTTATAAGTAGGAACACATTCCAAAAGATTCCATTCATCATCACCAAAGTCAGCAAGCTTATAGGTATCATCCATTCCGATTCCTTCTTCATAAATTGATATGCGCTCCCAGTTCGTTGCGTAATGGTCGAGGTGTTGAAGTATTGTTTTACCATCAACTTCCGACTTTAAAAAGTCGGTATCACCTGAAATGGTCAAGTACGCTCTAAGCATTTGAAAAAGCGCCCAATAGTTTGCTGAATAACCATTTCCCACACCATTACTACCAAAATTGTCCTTGCCATAGTTCATGCTAGGGTCGATTTTCACCCAAGATGCGAGATGCTCCTTCATCATGTCAGGATCAACAGTAGCCCATAGTGTAGCCCATTCGGTAATATCCCAGAAAAAGGTGATGCTTGCGCCCCATCTCGGTCCTCCTGTCAAGAATACCTTATCGTGTTCAGGGAGGTTTGTATTCATTAAGTACAGCATCGTAAGTGGGCCAGTGTAATAGACCTTTTTTGCCTTTTTATCTGGGGTTTCCAATATTGGAAATGTTCCGGAAAGGATTTCATTACCAGGGGTAAATATGGCTTTCCATCTCTTGTTCCATTCCTGCTCAATGCCTTCCCAAGAAGCTTGAAAATCATCTCCCACAGCATGAAGCCTTTTCTTCACCTCATTGCTGTTACTTCCCCATGCCATAGCATATTGCAAATTCCCTGATCCAGACCGTGTGAAATATGAGGTCGCACCTGATTGGCTTACATTGATTGAATCAGGCTTAGAAATCAACTTAAATCCTGTAACGACACCACTTTCTTTCTGAGTGATCAAAATTAGCGCTCCATCCACTTGAGTAGTATAAGCCTCATTTGATAATATTTCTTTGTCTGAAGGCCATTTGGCTAGTTTGGTGGTCTTTGTGGGTTTTCCATTGATCAATTCTACTACCTCGGCTTTCACTTCGGTGATGCCAGTTCCGATATAATCGCGCATGTTTTCAATGATGTCATCACGCTTAGTGGTCATAGAATCCAACGTAGGATAGGGGTACCACCATTGCCATTCACGATTTTCAAATTTGTTTAGGAACCCGATATGGTCTATTTCGATTTGGTATTGATTCTTAGTATTACGCTGACTTTTCAAGTCAATACTCCATAGCACAATCGGTTCATCTACAACCATTCGTGTTGAGCTATTTACTTCATACGCTTCATTAATAGATTTCCTCATGGCTTGAAATGGTTGCCATCTAAAGTGTGTCACTAATGGTGTTTCTTGATTCACTCGAAATGTTCCTGTGTGGTATCCTCCCGAATAAGGAGCGTCAGCCAACCAACTTAGAGAGGTGAGGTCATCATTGACTAGAGCTTGTGATCTAAAATTTCGCAGAGAGGACTCCATATCTACAGTATCGACAGACACCCAAAGTCCAGATAGCTCCTCTAGTGTTGGGATATTGCTAATAGGATCAACGTTATCGGTCGGTACTTTTTTAGTACAACCAATGAATAAAAGTAAGATTAGCAGTGACGTAGCTGTTCGTAACATCTGGTTATTGTTTGTTCAGTTTATTAATGGCGAATGAGTAAGCTCCTATGGTGGTTGCTCGCGAGACACCTAGGCTTGATATGCCTATTCCCGTACGTGGCAGAGCATCGTATACACGTGATATATCTGATGCGGGAACTTGAATTTTCATAGGATTTCCTTCAGCGAATTTTCCGAATGTTAACGGATCTTCGAGGTTGAAAACTTCAAATGATAAACGGGAGTATTGTTTGCCTGCGGTATCAGAATAACTCCCATTGATTTCTTTAAACATGTGATCAGAAAACAAATCCCAAGCGCCGGATAATCCGCCTCCAATCACTATTAACCCATCGATAAGGGTCAGTACATTGACCAGTGAAGCTCCTAATGATTGGCCAAAAATTTGAAAAGTACGAAGTGCAGCCTTCTGATCGCCTTCAGCATTGCCATGTGCGATTTGGTAGATCTCTTTGGGAGTATGCGCATGATTAGTGCACGACTCCTCTTGATAAAATCTTTGTAAGGCTCGAGTACTCACATCTTCTTCAGCCCTCCATGTTGGATGAAATTTATTAACTGTATTGTGGATCTCACCCCCAGATGAATTGTCACCCACAAGCAGGTGGCCGGAGGAAACAATTCCACAGCCAAAACCTGTTCCTAAAGTAATGCCAATGAGATTGTGATACTGTTTATTGGAACCAGCTTCGAGTAGTTTTTTATTTATCGCTGGCAAAAAGCCTGCTTGTGCTTCTCCTGAGGTAAATAAGTTGGCATCATTGTTTATGAAAACAGGAACCTTGAATTCATTTTGAAGAATATCTGCCAAGGGTATGGGTTTTGTGAAAGCCTCAAAGTTGGGGAGATTACCAATGATTCCTTGGGTGTAATCAGCAGGCCCTGGGAATGCGAAGCTAATTGCATCGACATGACCTACTTGTTCTTTAAGCTGCCGAAATCCTTCAAATAGGTTGCTAAGACAGCCTTCAAGGCTGTTCGCGTTGGCTGGTAAAGTGATCGTTTCTGCCACTTCTACATCATTGCTTATTGCTGAGAAAACGAAGTTGGTTCCTCCAGCATCAAGGGTCAATATGGTGTATGAAGCCTTCATAGTTAATCTTTCTTTTTCCAATAATGTTCGATTTCTTCCAAGGACTTGCCTTTTGTTTCTGGAATCATTTTATAGGTAAAGATTAGCAGCAGAATAGAATTACCTGCGAATATCCAGAAGGTAATCGCACCACCAACGCTATCCAATAGAATAGGCGTTAGTTGTGTCACTAATACTACCCCAATCCAAAGTGTAAATACTGAAAACGACATGGCAATCCCGCGCGTCTTCGTAGGAAATATTTCGGAGATTATAACCCATGGTATTGGGCCTAAAGAGGAAGCGAAACTAGCTATGAAACCAAGGATGAAGACCAACAACAAAGGTCCAGAGCTTAATCCGAAATGGAATACTATGCCTACTCCGATGAGGCAAACAATCATTCCAGAGACACCCCAAAGTAAAAGTTTTCTTCTGCCTGAACGATCAATAAAAACAATTGCAACAAAGGTGAAAACAGTGTTGGTTATTCCAATAATCACAGTTTGTAATAGTGCCGAATCTGTTCCAAACCCTACACTCTTAAAAATTTCAGGCGCGTAATAAATAATGGCATTAATACCGGTTATTTGAGAGAACATAGCGAGGAACATCCCGACGATCATTGCTGTTCTAAGTCCAGGTGCAAATAACTCCTTTATGGTTCCTTTTTCTTCATTTATGGTCTGTTTGATCTCTGCTAAGACTTTTTTTGCTTCTTCTTCCCCATTTACTTTTCTCAAAATATCGAGTGCTTCTTGGTCTCGTTTTTTTCCAGCGAGCCATCTCGGGCTTTCTGGTACGAATAACAATGCGACGAGGAACAAAAGAGCGGGAATAATTTCAGAACCAAGCATGTATCTCCATCCACTTTCGATGTTCCACGTATCTGTCCCACTTCCAGCTATCATAAGGTTTACAAAGTAGATAAGATTAATTCCGAGGACAATCGCAAGTTGATAGATCGTTACCAACATACCTCTTTTGTCGGAAGGGGCCACTTCTGCAATGTACATGGGAGCGAGCATGGAAGCCGCACCAACACCAACGCCACCAATAAACCTAGCGAGCACAAACTGTGAAAGCGTGTCCGGGATAGCAGAGCCAATAGCTGAAATACCGAATAGTAAAGCAGTTAAAATAAGTATCTTTTTTCTTCCCCACTTGTCACTTAAATACCCAGCGCTCATTGCTCCAAATACACACCCCCAGATGGCACTTGATGCAGCCCAACCGGTCATCGCTGGGGATAATTGAAATTTCGTCTCTATAAATCCAATAGCACCAGCAATGACAGCCGTATCATAACCAAATAGAAGACCTCCGATAGCGGCTATGGTACTTATAAAGTAGACGTATCTTGTTTTGTTATTGCTTTTATCCATTTTATCAGTTTCTGACATATGCTTTTATAGTTGCAATCTGTTTGCCTATACTGGCACCATAAGGAGTAATAGAGTAGGAATCGATTTTTGCTGGTATGATAAAGGCTTCTGCATAATTGACAACAAAAGGTTCAAATTCACCTGTTGGACTTTCAACAACTGCCTGCTCTCCCTCAATAACCATTAGAACATTTACAGTACTTTCGTTTTTGTGGATTACAGTACCTGTTTGCCAATGCCTTCTGGTTTCGATAAATTCTAATTCATGTAACCCTGTTCGCTCTTCAGTCCAGCCATTGCCTTTACCCACAACTTCAATTTTGTTGATCAGATTTTCTTTTGCCCAATCAGCCTGTCTATCCCATTGGATAACCTTACTTCCCCTATCTATATTGATTGGTCTAGGTTTTCCATCCATTCCAAGACGGCCCCAATCCCATAGTTTAAAGGTAAAAATGTAAGGTGTAGCACTAATTTCTAATACCATGCACCCTTTGCCCGAACAGTGAACAGTACCAGCAGGTATAAGGAAATGATCGTGTTTTTTTGCTGGCCATGCTGCTGTATAAGCCTCGGCATTAAAATCTGTGCCATTTTGCGCAGCTCTTTTCAGATCGCTGATCATAGCTTCGCCATCAACATCAGTCTTAAGTCCTAGGTAAACGCAAGCTTCATCAGTGGCTTCTAACATGTAGTAGCTTTCGTCCTGAGTATAGGACATTCCAAACTCCTTTTGGATATATGCTGTTAGTGGATGTACTTGTAGACTTAGGTTTCCTCCTTCAATGGTATCCAAGAAGTCAAATCGTATAGGAAATTCTTCACCAAACTGAGATCGGACTGAGATGCCTAATAGCTCATCAGGTCTAAAAAATACGGCATTGATGGATGGGGTTTCAAAACAGATGCCGTTAAAATCGAAGAGAAGGCTGTTCTCCTCCGGGACACAATTAAATCCCCAGGCAAAATTCGGAGCGTCTTTATCCAAATCAAATTTATTCCGCATCCACTGGCCGCCCCATGGTCCCGGATCAAAAAACGGGACTACACTGAATGGTTGTGATACTGTGTGATCTAGCGCCTTATTTAATGTGCTATGATCAATCATTTTCGGAGTTTCCACTGAGTTGGTGTCCAACCAAAAGTCCCAACTTTCAAATAATTCTCTTTTAAGATCGTCACAAATACGCCAGTCTAGAAAATAGCCTCTTTTATAGAGTGTTTCAAATGGATCGGAAGCATTAGAGATTCCCAAATTGGAAACTTCTTTCTTTCTCATTCTTAGTTGTATTTCCCATCGTGCCATATCGGTATATACGCTGAGAGTATCAAAAGAATCCGTGATTCTAGAAGCTCCAGCACCTATCACAAAAACAAGCTCTTCACTCTGGAGAATATTAGTTTTGATTTTCGAAACCTTATTTTGATCTAGGAAATCATCGATCTTCAATTCGGTAATTCGACCAAAAATTCGGTCTTCTGTCACATCGGGGAAAGTGAGTTTAATAATTTCCTCCTCACTTTTGTAGGCTTCATTGGCTGATACAATTTGCACATGGCCACAATAGCGTAAAATTGCTTCACGGATATTCTTCTCATCTACTCCATGATAACACTCCATTGTTACAACATGAAAGTTTCGATCTTTTAAAGAAGCGATTATTTGATCACATATTAGTTGCCAACCGACAAGACATTGGTCGTCTGCCGACATTTTAATAGATGGATATTTATTAAACGCCATAGATTATTTTAATATTTAGTAGCCGGAGTTTTGTGTTAGTTTGGGGTTTAATCCTCTTTCGCGTTGCGGAATGGGTAACTTTTGATGAAAAGCCTGAGGATTTACATTGAGTTTGCCAGAATTCTGCACCTTTTCTACGAGTTGCCCCATTCTCACCAAATCGTGATAACGCTGACCTTCCATCACGAATTCCCATTGACGTTCTTGTAGAAGCGCATCCCTAAATTCTTGATAGGATAATCCAGAAAGATTCGGTAAAATATTCTGCTCAACAGATCCATTAAACCTTGCGCGTTTCCTTATTGAATTAATCAAATTGTAAGCCTCTGCAGTTGGACCGTTATTTATTTCATTTAGTGCTTCTGCACAGATGAGTATTATATCGGCTAATCGAAGGTAGATGACATCAGCATCGGTATTATTTCCTCTAGGTTCCACTTCCTGATCCCAAAATTTGCTGATATGCGGCTCGAATGTTACTGTGGATCCGTCTGAGTAGGTAAATGATGTAATGAAAGTAATCGCGCGTCTTCTATCTAATGGATTGAAACTCTCGTAAAGCTGCTGAGTGGGACGTTCCCAGCCAAATGCATTTTCAGGGCCTTCTCCATTTTTACTAAGATTTGGTGGCAGCAGGCGGACATGATATTGATTTGGTTTAAATCCTTGGCTTAGTGTGCCGCTATAATTAACAGCGTAAATAATTTCATTTGAGTTCGAATTGGCAATTTTGAAAATCTCTTTAAAGTCGGAAAAGAGGCTATATTTTCCTGAATTAATCACGATTTTTGCTTCATCAACCGCCTTTTGATATTCACCCAATTCAAGATAAACTTTTGAAAGCAAGGCCGTACATGCCGGAGGAGTAGGTCTACCTAAACCAACACGATAGGTAGTGCTGAGGTGATCTCTAGCCCATTCCAAGTCAGCAATTATTGCTGAATAGACTTCCGTAGCACTGGTGCGTTCTACAATCGCCTCATCTAAGTCAACTGTTTCATTAAGTATGAGCGGCACATCTCCGAAAAGTCGCACGCCTTCAAAATACATCATCGCTCGGATGAAACGTGCTTCTCCTATTAGATGATCACGGCGGTCGGTATTCATGTCAATTGTCGGTACGCGATCAATTACAACATTGGCTGCAAAGCACGTTTTGTATAAATCTTGCCAATAGAGTTCGATGCGCTCATTTTCAGAGGTATGAGCAAATTCGCTCAAAGTGCGATAATCTTGAAACGCAATGGTTTCATAGCAGTTGTCAGAAAGGATGTCCTTCAATACCCAATAGTCATTGAAGAATATTCCACCAAAACCTCTTTCAAAAATTCCTTCAGTTCCGACAGTTAAGTATTCATACAAAGCATTAGTTGCAGCTATTGCATCACTTTCAGTTTGATAAAAGTTGGCGGAGTTGATCACTGATTCTGGCGTTTCATCTAGAAACTCACATCTGGTCAAAAACAGGGAGGATGAAAATAGGATTAGGCACGTAGTTATCTGTTTCATCAGAATCCAATATTTAGGCCAATAGAATATATTTTAGAAGTGGGGTAGGATCCATAATCAGCACCAAAGGCAATTGGATTGTTTGCAAATCGATTCACCTCAGGATCGTACCCAGAATAGTTCGTTATTGTCAATAGATTTTTACCACTCACAAATATTCTGAAAGAACTGACAGGGACGTTCTGTTTTTTTAGAAATCTAGCGAGGTTATATGCTAATGTGATGTCTTTCAAACGAACATAAGTCCCATCTTCTACTTGATGGTCAGAGAGTGTATTTACTCTAGGAGATACATTGGCTCTTGGATATTCATTACTAGGATTTGTAGGAGTCCATCGCTTAAGGGCCGCTTTTGAATTGTTCTGGTTACCATCAAAACTCTCTAACGAAAATTTGTTAAAATTTACAATTTCATTGCCTTTAACTCCTTGAATAAAAAAGCTAACCGAAATGTCATTGTAGGTAAGCGTATTGTTCATCCCGAAGCTAAAATCAGGATTTGCATTCCCTAATTTCACAATATCAAATTCATTCAAAACACCATCATTGTTTTGATCCACATATTTTCTATCTCCGAAAGTAGGATTGTAGTCATTGAAATAGGGAATTTGGCTAGGCTCTTCACCCTGCTGGATTATTCCATTTGTTTCATACCCGTAAAATGTGCCAATAGGTTGTCTTGATCGTATAATCGTCCACCCTGTGATTCCAAGCATTGGTTCGGCAGGAATACCTTCGTCACTATTTAAATTAGTTACTTCATTGCGGTTGAAGGCCATATTGAAACTCGTATTCCATTTAAGACCCTCCGTGGTGTTCACGGTATTGATAGCAAACTCAAAGCCTTTGTTTTCCATCGAACCAACATTGAAAAACGCAGATGAAAAACCAGAAGTATAGGGAACTGGGGCGTTTAGAAGAAGATCGTTGGTCTTCTTTATATATATATCTGTAGTAATTGAAATCCGATTTTTGAAAAAACTAACGTCCAATCCAATGTCTATCTGTTGGGTGGTCTCCCATTTCAATTGATCATTTTGCCTTGTGGAAGGTCCAGATCCTTTGGCAATGTTATTTTCCCCAAAATAAGCTTCTGTAGTTTCTAATAGACCCAAGGAGCTATATGGAGGTATTCCTTCATTGCCTACTTTACCAAACCCGGCACGTAGTTTTAAATCACTTAGAAACGTAATATCTCTAAGAAATTGTTCTTCTTTTAAGCGCCAGGCTACAGCGAATGAGGGGAATAGGCCGTATCTATTGCCTTTTCCAAATTTGGAAGACCCATCAATTCTAGCGGAAGTGGTAATCAGATATTTTTCGTTGAGAATATAGTTCACTCTACCTAGGTAGGAGAAAAGTTGCCAACCGCTCGTTCCATTAAATATTAAGGTGTTATCAGCACCAACTTGAAGAGCATTGTAGCCAAGCCTATTGTCGTCAAAATCAGAAGTAGCAGTAAATAAGAATTCGTTTTCGAAAGCTTGCATTGATTGGCCTACTACAGCTTGAAAGGCATGTACTCCGAATTTATGATTGAAGTTGAGGGTGTTTTCCAGAAGCCAATTTATTCCTTGTTGAGTAGCCAAGGAAGCTTGACCGTTATTGGCCTGTGCTCGTTTAATATTATTTGGAACAAATGCTTTTTCATTTGTAAAAACTGCATCTGTGCCAATAGAAGTTTTAAAGCTGAAATGATCATTGATATTCCAAAGGAGAAAAAGATTTCCTAGTAACCTGGTGGAAGTATTTATCTGTTGGGTTTTCTTCGCATCAGCCAACGGATTGCCTACCGCTGGTTGTCCTGTATTGTTTTCAAAGGTGAATTCACCCTCTTCATTGAAAACAGGTAAACCAGGATTGAAAATAAGTGCCCAAGAAGTCACACTTGAAGGAATCGCTCCTTCTGAATCAGTTACTACGCCTTGGAGTACTCCTCGATTTATATTGAGACTTGTTCCAAGCGTTACTCGCTCATGCAATTTTTGATCTACGTTCAATCGGAAGTTTCCTTTCTTGTAGTCCGAGTTTATGATTATACCTTCTTGACTAAAGTAGTTTGCAGAAAGGGAATAAGAGGTCTTATCATTACCACCTCTGGCCGAAACTTGGAAGTTATGCATGTAAGCAATTCGAAAAATTTGATCTTGCCAGTCCGTCCCTTGCCCTAAATTAACAGGGCTAGCGTATAAGTTGCGCCTTGATGCTCCGGCGTTATCGGTCGCTTCGTTACCCAACTCTGCTAATTGACGGGCATTTAATAGGGGGATCTTATAACGCAGCTCTTGAATACTCCCATTATAATCAACAACAATGTCAGTTTTACCGGCATGTCCACGTTTTGTGGTGACTATAATTACTCCATTTGCGCCTCGCGTTCCGTATATGGCGGTCGCTGAAGCGTCTTTTAAGATTTCTATAGATTCAATATCTGAAGGGTTTATACTTTCTAGTGGATTGAGTGATGGGCCTGTTACAGCTCCTACGTTGGTTCCTGGTACAATAAAAACACCATCTATAACATATAGGGGTTCATTATTACCGTTTATGGAGTTTGTGCCTCTAATCCTTATAGAGGAAGGTGCTCCTGGTTGTCCGGAGCTCATACTAACAACTACGCCTGCAGCTTTTCCCTGAATTCCCTGATCTACCGAAGAGATTGCAGTATTCATTATTTCGTCAGATTTGATAGAAGATACTGAGCCTGTCAGGTCACTTTTTCTAACAGAACCATAACCGATGATTACAACCTCATTAAGTTGTTCAAGGTTTGGCTCTAGAATGATGTCAATACTCTGGTCTGATCGTATGTAAAATTCCTTAGAAATATATCCGATGAATGATACAACGATAATGCTCTTGTTAGGAACATCAAGGGTGAATGAGCCATTTATTCCGGTCACAGTTCCCGTGGTTGTTCCTTTAATTGCAATACTAGCACCTATGAGCACTTCATCTTTGTCCGAAACTACACCGTTGATTGTGTTTGTTTGCGCGAAGAGTTCTGATAAGCATAACAGATTGACGCACATAAAAGTGACCAAGCGTAAAACCTTCATACCTTATGGGATGTAAATAAGATTCTAAAAAAATGCCCCTAACTATTAATATCGGGGCATAATGTAATATTTAATTATTATCAAACGTAACGTCAGCGCACATATTTGCAGGACCTGTTGAGTCGTCATCTGCGCCCGCTTGGTAAGGATCGAAGGAGCTGGTTTTCGCTACAGCTACAAATCTCTTTTCGAAATTTTCAGCTGGATCATATGTTTCATCGAATACATCCAGACCGTAATAGACAACATCCGCATAAAGCTTTTCTTCGTCTATTACGATCATGTTGAGCGTATCAGTAACTTCTCCACCAAACGCACCTGTTCGACTCATTAATAGTCGCATGGTGGTTTCATTAAAGTCATAATAGCAGTAGTTATACCAGATATCATTAAAATCATCAACCTTAGCCCCAATTGATTTTTGATAGGTTCCGTCGGCGTTGAATTGATAAACATCATCTGTGTATACATCATTAATGTCGTTCGAGCCTGTCTTAATGCGGACTTCCTCATTAAGATTCCAGTTGTATTTAACTAGTAACTGTCTAGGAGTCAGCACTACTATGATCACCAACTCCGCTTCAGTTGTTGTTCCTCTCGAATCAGTAAGTAAAAAATTAATCACGTTACTGTGATCTGCATCAGCATCTAAAACAGTATAAGAGTAAGTATACGATTCAGAATCAAAGGTTGTAATAGTTTGCGTGTCTTCTGCGTTACCGTCCCACTGTTTGGTGATAACTAAGCTTGCTGCTTCTGGATCAGCGGCGAATGTAATGCTGATACTCACATTATCTCCAGGAGAAGCGGTTACTGCCGTTTCCGATAAAGAAATTGTTGGGTCAGTGAATGTTTCATCATCACTGCAAGAGGACATTGTTGACACGGCTACTAGTGCAACAAAAAAGACCAGAATAGGTAAGAATTTATTCTTCATGTTTTTAGGGTTTTTTTTATTCAAATATATAATGTTCATATGTATGAACATAGTGATTTTGAATATTTTTATTGTTTTAGCATTTTTAATTGATTGATATCTAGTTAATTCTTGATTATAAGCTCCATTGGAACTCTAATAAATCTAGGTCGGTAGATCAATGCATCTTCAAAATGATCTTCCAATTCAAAACTATTTGTATTGTATGATACTAATAGCATACCATTTTCGATGAATTGAGGGTGTCCTAGCGCATTGTAAGTGAATATGTTTTTATTACTTTCAGGCAGGGGAGTTTCATAAACGCAGATTCCTTTTGACCAAGGACCAACCGGTGAGTCGGCGGTAAACGCGAAAATTTTATTACTTAGATCTCCTTCTTGCATGATCATTATAAATTTATTTTGGTATGGAAATACGCTGAACTGTTCCGAACCGGAAAAGTCTAACATTGGACGAGCATCGGAGCTACTATTGGACCATTGTGCTCCGGTAAAGTATTTCCAAGAACCTCTAATATCTCCTGCCTCTGTTTTTGCAACATAGACTTTACCTTCTTTTAGACCATAGATGTATGTGATTGAATCTGTTTCGCAAATTGCATGACCAAAATGAATTTCATTAAGGTTATCAAAATGATCAGAGCGTTGCGTCTTGAAATCAGGGAGCGAAAATTGAATCAACTCTGTGCCTTCGAATTTAAAATCCCACATGCCATCGCCTGTCTTTGAAAATTTGCTTACAAATACTTCTAAGTTTTGGTTTTCAACAAGGGCATCACCTGGCCAATACCATAATTCCAGCTCATTTTTTTTAGAACTTCCATTTGTTATTTCTGGTGGAATCATCATAGACATGAAGTCTTTGGGCTCTCCTTGTTGCAGTGTAATTCTCTCTTCGCCTTCAAATACCACGAAAGAATTCCGAATGTATAATGGGTTAGTTTTAACCCTTTTGTTTCCTTCGATGAGGTTCCCAATAAAGGTATCTCCAAATATCCATACGGTACGTCCATCGGGAAGTATTTGAGAGTAAACACCATCAGATCCAGCAAAACCAATCGTGTCGGGCATAAACCGCGCTTCAAATACAGCGTCTATCACTACGCTCCTTGGTGCAACTACCTCATTGGTAAGTTTTTTATTTTCATTGCCTGAACAGCCACTTATTATTAAAATAAGTAAACCTAAAAGTGACCAATTTAATTTTATCATAGATCTCTTTCACTTTTTACTGTGTAAACAATGCTGTCTGATTTGTAATACCCTATGTTATACTCGATTGGTCGCCTGCCAGGATCGTAAACAAATCTTTTGCGTTTGAGTATAGGAGAAGACTGTGGCACATTTAGTTTTTGTGCGATTGTTTCATTTGCAGGCATGGCTGTAATCTCTTCGACACTAATTTTAGCCACTATTGCAAATTCTCTTTCAATCATTTCATATAGTGGAATGGAAAAATCTTCCTTCCCAGTAAGACCAATTGCAGGGGAGAAATAGGAGAGAAAGTATACAAAGGGATTTTTCTTGTCGCCTCTCACGCGCTCCATTTTTAATAATTTTGTATTCTCTGGTGCGGCAAAAAAGTTCAATACTTCAGCTGATGGAATTTCCCAATTCAATTGAAGGGAATAGTTAACTAAATCAATACCCTTAGAATTCATTTCTTGAGTAAAACTGAGCCAATTTTTTGCTTTACTATCCACTGGTTTTGATACTACTGTACCCACACCTTTTTTTCTAACTAACCGACCTTCATAAACTAATTTATTAGTCGCTTGTCTAAGCGTATTTCTTGAAATCCCTAGTTGACCTGACAGTTTTAATTCATTTGGCAAAAGCTTTCCTTGTTGATATTCCGGCATAGCGATCATTTTTCGCAACAACTCTTCTACTTGAAGGTGCAATGGAACTATGCTATTATGATTAATTTCTATTTTCATTAACAATTTAGTTTACTATTCAGACCAATTTTATTTTTGTTTACTTCCACCAATTGCCACTCCTAAACCACCATCGATCCGGAATGCTTGACCGGTAATAAAGGAAGCTTTTGGGCTAGATAGATAAGTTATAAATTCGCCAACTTCTTTTGCTGAGCCAATTTTTTTCAGCAAATGCATCTCTTCGCATTCGCGCATTACTGCTTGTGGGTCAGGGGATTCTTTGATAGCATCTCGAAGCATAGGCGTATCAATAGTGCCAGGACAAACTGCCACACACCGAATATTTGGCGCATAATCTACCGCTATGCTTCTTGTTAAGCCAAGAAGAGCTGTCTTTGAGCTCGTGTATGCAGCCACTTGGTCTTGAGTAATAAATGCTTGTACACTGGAGACATTGATTACCACACCAGATCCAGATTCTTGCATACTAGGTAAAGCCGCTTTACTCATCAAGAAAGCGCCTTTCAAATTCACATTCATAATTTGATCCCATTGCTCCTCAGAAGTTTCTGTTACTGTTCCATATCGGACAATACCAGCATTGTTTACCAGTACGTGGATGTTTCCAAAGGCTTTAATCATTCTGGTAACAGTATCACCCACCTGGCTTGAACTAGACACATCGCATGTGTACATCCTGAAATTGCTGTGATGGATTATTTCTTTATCACTGTAGCATATATCAAGCCCACTTACCCGAGCGCCTTGGCTCAAAAAAGCCGCTACTGTAGCGCTACCAATTCCTTTGGCTGCACCAGTTACAAGCACATGTTTTCCTTCAAACTCTTTCATAAATGACAAGGTAATTTCAGTCCTTTAACTCCAACATCAATTTTAGAAACATGCCAGCGACCCAAATTAGCCGTAAATAGCTGATCAAAATTTTCTCCTCCAAATGCAATGTTGGTTGGGTTGGAAAGCGTATGTCCTTCCCAGTCATCGTATATCAGCTCTGTGGTTCGATTTGGTTTGATTTTAAACAGTTTGTTTGGGGAGTAGCAAGATACCCATAGGTTGCCCTCAGCATCAAAGGCAATTCCGTCCGGGACAGTTTCGGGAAGTGTCGCGAATACTTCCCGCGAGCCAGCCCTACCATCTTTAAGGATTTTAATACGCTCAATTCCCGGCATAAAGGAACAAACAACATAAATGTTTTTTTCCTGTGCATCCAATGCCATTCCATTAGCAAAATTGAGAGGTCCCTCACTCCAGATTTCACCTTCGCCTTTCAAATTGTATTTAATTATTTTTCCATTCACTTCTCTGAATGTCCCACTTTCTGATACATACAGATTCCCTTTCTGATCAAAGCATGCATAATTAGGTATGTTGAATTGGTGAGATCCAGCTTCCTGACCAAACGGTGTGAGTTGCTTGGTTTTGCAATCTAGTTTCCAAAGACATTTGTTGCCCAAATCACAAACAGCCAGCCAGCTGCAATCTGGACTAAAAGATATTCCAAGAATAAACCCACCTGTTGAGGCAATTTCTTCCACTTTTCTAGTGGTGGCATCTATCCTATAAATCTGTCCCGCTTCGCCACCAGCCCAAAGTGAGCCATCAGGGTGCCAGGCAACACATTCTGGGTGGTCAATTCCCTCAGCATAAACATTAATATTTTCCATCATAGCATTCAGTTGTTTTAGTTTGGCTCAAATGCTTTCGCATTTAGTGAGGTAGATAATGTTTTTCCTGGGGTTAGTGTTAACCAGTCTCCTTGGGCAATTGCTTCTTCAGGTTTTTTGGTCCATCGAGAGGTCCAGGGTTCGAGTGCCACTGTAAAGCAATCACCCCACCATGGGAAATCCTGAATAGCATTGCGTTCTTGCCACATCCAGAGTGATTTGAACAAGGAGCCATCCCAACTTAGCGCAAATCCTACATCTTTATTCGAGAGTTTGTAATAGGCACCCTTGGGAAACCCTTCAAGGTATGCCAGTTCGCTATACTTCTCATCGTTATTGGCAGCTGATACTTTACTCACGTTGATTGATTCTCCATGCACAGAGGTTGCATTTGGCCATGTGAATTTCTTATTTCTCATGATCAAATTTGGTTCTGGGATTTCTGATTCTGCTTCTAAAGTGGTGGCATTGGTATCTATCACTACACCTTGTTCCAAAAAAGGGATCCCGAATGCTATATGCTGTCCCCACATTATATCTAGTGATGTTTTACCGTAGTTAGTTACAAATTCATCTATCTGAATTTCACTGATGTTTTTATGAAGAGTAAACCTTCTCGTAATCCGAATGGGAAGCCGTAGCACGTCTGTACTACATTCGATCGAAACCTTGTTTTCAGAAACTTCAAGTTCTTTTGCTTGCCATGGAATGAGCGATACTTCGCCATGTTGTCCCAAATCAGCACCGCGGTAATTGAAGGCAGGACTGTTTGGTAAACAAACCTGCCAACCACCGTAGTAATAATCTTCGAACTGGCGTTTAGAATCTCTAATCTGAGAAAAATGCGTTGATGGGTTACGTATTCCCTTATTTAGTCGCAGAAGAAAATCAACATTACTTGGTTTGTAGAAGAACTCATAAATATCACTTCCTCTATCAATGAGTAAACCAATTCGTATTAGGTCATTTTCGAGCACTACTGCTCGCATTCCATCGATTTCGGTATAGGCTAAGCTGCAACTCATGCTTGGTTAAGGGTTTGAATGACTCCCTTCATATAGCCTAGTGCATATGCCATACCACTATGCCAACCCGCGGTGGTGCTCATTTCTGGCGTATGATCTGGAATGATTACTCCCTGATAATCATTTTTTTTCAGGATCTTCATTATTCGCACCATGTCTAGATCACCTTCATCCACAAATGCCTCTCGATAATATGGAACTTTACCAATAACATTACGGAAATGGATGTATCCAATCCTATTGTTCTGGCTGTATTTGTCCAAAAGACCATAAACATCGCTATCTGGCATTTCTTGTAGCGTGCCTAGGCAGAATTCAAATCCACTAGCATTACTATCATTTACGTCAAACAAATTTTCATATGCTTCAGGCGAATAAAATAAGCGAGCAGTGCCCCGCATTTCTGGTAGAGGAGGATCGTCAGGGTGCGCTACAAGTCTAACACCATTTTCTTCTGCAATAGGAAGCAGTGTATCTAGAAAGTACTTTAACCTTTGCCACATTTCCTCTCGGTTGACCGGAGCTAAAAAATCATTATCTGGATTATCTTGATACGTCATATTCCAAACCATCCCTTTTGGAATAGGAGTGTGGATGTCAATTTTGGAGGCATCAAAAACGACAGATTTAGGGGCACCTCGCCCTAATCTTTCGCTGCTCCAGCCCCAGACGCCTGCCAAACTGAAATAGTATCCTAGGATAGGTATTCCAGCTTTTCCCATATTTTGAATGAGTTGTTTTAAAGCTTCAAGTTGCTCTTGCTTTTTTGGACCATCGAGCAAAACATCATACCAATGTGAAGGGTCGAGGTTTTCTAAAGCCTCAAGTATCAGGCCTGAATCAGAAACAGTTTTCTGAAGACTAATTAAGGAATCCAGAGTCCACGGTTTTTTTTGATTTCTAGTTTCACCCCAGCCGTTCAAATAGTTTTTGGTTAGTGTCGGGTTGCTGCCACTGATATAATCAACTAATTGAGCAACAATATGAGTAGCGCCTGCTTGTTTTGCGAATGCAAAATTATCCTTGGTCAGTGTACTTTTATATAACCCTAATCCTAATTTCATATTAGATTTCTTGGTTGATACATATGTTGGATCGTGATACTTTTGATAACATATGAATACTTGCAAACAGTTATTATTATGTTTGTTCAAACATATGAACTTAATAAAACTTTATCAATGTATTGTTCCTTTTTTTAGTCTTTAGGCATATCGGATCTTTCAAAAAATAATTATTGATATACGGTTTTTTGGGTCTAATTATATTGAACGATCATCGCGTGCTTTGGCTATTGATACTACTAAATTGAAAGTAGAGATTTGTGACTAACAAGCATGTTATATGGTTTCTTCTTTTACTTTAATGTGGACATATGGCGTTGGATTAGCAGTGATATTTTGTTAGTTAAGGGTCTGCTATTTCGTTTTTTTGATTACTAATAGTCATCCATTACGCTGTTTGTGAAATATGGAATCAGAGCGTTTCTATAGACTTTAGTTAGATCAAGCATTGTAATGAACTCACCTTTCAAACAAATGTAATATGCAATTATTAGTATGGTGAAATTTTAAGTGATCTTGGAATGTGAATAGAACTTTTTTATACCTTAGAAAACAGCGTGTCACAATGTATAAAGTATTTGATTTAACAGGAAAAGTAGCTGTCGTTACGGGTGGAGGAAGGGGAATTGGAGGGGCTATAGCTATAGCTCTGGCTAATGATGGAGCCAGCGTTTCCATCTTCGACATGAATAAGGTCAGTGCGGATAAAGTTGTTGCTGAGATATCTAATGAAGGAGGTACAGCATCTAGTTTTGAATGCGATGCTTCAAGCGCCAAAAATGTTTTAGATGCTTTTCGCTCCGCATTAGGAGATGAAACATTAGATATTCTGATTAATAATGCTGGGATAGCTTATATCGGGAATGTTACCCATATCAACAACTGAGGATTTGGACCGCATCTACAGTGTAAATGTCAAAGGTGTTTTTAACTGTATCAAAGTAGGAATTGAAAGCATGAAGGCTAAAGGAGGATCCATTATTAACATATCTTCCATAGTAGCGCATGTAGTTTTTCCTGACATTGAGTTATGCGATTTATTCAATCGCGAAAAAACCAAAACCACTTAATAGGGGGTCAACTTGCTCCGGTATATGACTTATAGTGGGGTCAACATGTGCCGGATTGTCAGGTTAAAAAACGCTCAAAACAGCCTTTTCACCTGATTCTCTCATCCTGGTATATGGGGTCAGCTTACTCCGGATTATCCAATGAGAAAAAAATGTTGGAGAAACTCTCGAAAACACAACCTATAGGCAGGATGGGTAGGCCTGAAGAAATCGGAGCGTTGGTACTTTATCTGTGTTCAAATGAAGCCTCTTTTGTTACAGGAACAGACTTTCCAATTGATGGCGGGTTTGTCACTTTAAATAATTAAGCAATACACCTATCAATAATTATTATAAAATAAGAGCATGATATTAATAAGACACGGCGCTATTGGGCAGGAGAAACAAGGAGTTGAAGTTGAAGTAATGAAGTATGATGTTAGCCCGTTGGTAATGGACTACAATGAAGACTTTTTTGCATGAGATGCATTAGTTCTACTTTACGAAGTTAAGTTTCTTGCTCTTTTTTGTAGTTTCTATCGATATCTTGTTGTCTTTTTAGATGCCTTGTGTTCATCTGATCTAATCTGGTTTCCACATCTTGTGGGGTACCAAAAAGGCTGACAATAACTAAGATTCTTGCATCTCTGACACTCATTAATGGTGCCTCTTGTTCTCCTTCTATTTTTTGCTTTAACAGAAACAACCCAGCCATCAAGACCAGTGCGTGATGATGAT
>Ga0208646_1000152_pt1 | contig 48198 bp, 63 predicted proteins | sample AntAceMetag02UK8_FD_184762 | JGI IMG/M metagenome (GOLD analysis project Ga0208646, IMG submission 184762) | Saline lake microbial communities from Ace Lake, Antarctica - Antarctic Ace Lake Metagenome 02UK8 (SPAdes) (version 2) | ecosystem: Environmental > Aquatic > Non-marine Saline and... | reverse complement strand
GCACCTGCGCCGCGTCGTCCAAATCCTTCACGTCCGCGTCCCATCCTCCCGAGGTTGCATTGGCTCCTGCCTCCGCCCCGCCGGATCCCGTTGCCGTACCGCCGCCCCCGCCCCCGCGCCCGCCCCCGCGCCCGCCGCTCCCGCCGCCTCCGCCACTCGCAGCAGCTACAAGGGACGGGGTCGCTTCTCGGAGCAGTTCCGACGGAGCTGTGAGCAAGGTGGACGGAAGGTGCTCCATGCCTCGCCTGCCAACAACGGTGGTTTACGGTGGGGTCGCAGCAGAAGGACGACGGTCAGCGTGCCGGCGCTCAGGGCGCAGAAGACGGCGAAGAGGACCAATGCTCTGCCCCCACACGCCATGGCATTGAGAACTAGCGTGTCCAGGCTTCCCCACGAAGAGCCGCCCGGAAGCTGCCGCACCAAGGCGTCGGACGGAGGCGGGTCCCCACACACCGCAGGCCGACGCGCGCCCGCTCCGTGCGCAGACAGCACTCGGACCGCGCCCCCGACCTCTTGGCGGAAGCGCCGCACCGCGCGACCCAGCATCCCCGGGCCGGTGGACAGGAGCACGTCGGCGTGGCGCCCCAGCCCGCGAGGCCGAGGGTGGAGCGCGATCTCCTCTAGGCAGATCCGCCACAGCTCCGCGCCTTTGCGGCCCCGCGACGCCAAGAGGCAGTTGCTCACACCGCCCACGTTTGGTCCCTTGGCCACCACGGCGTCGAAGCTCCGGAGCTCGGTCTCGACCGCCAGGACTAGCCGCGGTCCCCCGCGCAGGTCGGCGTCCAGGTACATGCCGCCGCAATCCCCCCGCAAGAGCAGCCAGGCGTACCGGGCGGCGTCCGCTCCTTGGACTCCGTGTACCAGCCAGTGCCTCCAGCCTTCCGAGTCGGGCCGAGCCCTGATCAGAAGCTTGGCATGATCCCGGTTCTCAATGATGCCGATGGGACGCTGGAGCGCGGGCTGGGCCTCGCGGAGCCAGGCTGCCCACTCCCGCCGAACCGATCGCGCGCTCCGAAGCGTCGTCGCGATCGCCAAGGGTGCCGCATCGGCCGTCGCCGGTTCCGGTTCCGAGAGCACCAGAGCCCCGTGGTCACCGGCTCCTGCCCTTGATGCTGCTGCCAATGCTTCACCGCTGCCCACGAAACCCTGTCGGGAACCTCGATCGAACGACGACATGCCCATTCCCATTGCGACGCTCGATGCGAACAGCGTCCTTTTTGGTCGGCGGAACGGCGGTGTCTTCCGCGGGCAGGTTCCTCACGTGCAGTCCCTGTCGTCGCCTTCCGCCGCAAGCCATGTGGACGTCGTGGCCACGCGCACCCAGCTGACGCTGGCGGTGCTGGTTTGTGACGACGACTGCGAGGCCGCGGCCGACCGGCTCGGCGCCTCCGGAACCGGTGCCACCGACCTCCTCGCCGCCGTGGCGCGATCGTCGGCGCGAGAGGTCCAGGGTCTTCTTATTCCCGACTGCCACGACTGCTCCTGTCCCCTTGCGCCGGGCATTTACGTGCGAGACCGGGGCGTGCGGACAACGCACCGGAGCATTCCGCTGGACGAGGCCGCCAAGCTCTTCCGGAACGACGTGCTCCTGACGGCCGCGGGCTGCGGTGCATCCGCCCACGACCTCGCCGTGGGGATGGCTCTTCTGGACGAGCACAAGGACTCCAAGGCAGCGCTTGCTGCCATCCACTTCCTGGGCCGGCACGCCACGCGCGCCTGCTCGGAGGATACCATGGCCTGCGCCAGGGCTGTGGAGAAGCGAATGGGCTCCGCCAAAGTAGCAGAGATGGTGGCCCGCATCGCCGACTCTCAGATGCCGGCGTCGACCAGCTACGGAACCTTGTACCTCAAAACCGGAACGGTGGTGTCGATGTGCGACGGCGAGACCGGTGTTCTCGGCGACGTGGACCGCAGCGTAAAGAGGCACACGCGAACGCAGGTCGTGGGCCGGCTCACCAGCCCGATGCGCATGTCGTGGCGTCAGACCCTGCGATCTGGCGTGGGAGGAAGTCCAGACGGAGTGGCGGCGTTTGGGGCAATTACGGGTCCCGAGCTCCGGCTGAACCTCCACGAAGGCATCGGCATGACGGCGAGCCGTCCGGGAGCCGGGGTTGAGCAGGCCAGCACCATGGTCCACGAGATGCGGTGCGGCACGCGGCACGGGCTTGGCATGGGAGGCGGGTTCGAGGAAGTAAGGCACCACCTGGAAGAGACCGACGCTCTCCGGCGCCAGCGGAAGCGGGAGGCCGAGCTGCGCGCCGAGGAGACGGCCGAAGCCGAGGAGATGCAGCGGGTAAAGGAGGAGAAAAACCGCCTTCTCATGGAGCAGGAGAGCCTCCGCGCCAACGCCGCCGAGCAAGAAGCCGACGCGCAGGCGGACCGCGCGCTGCGCGCCGAGCAGGCAGCCATGCAGGCGCAGGCCGCCAAGGAAGAGACCGAGCGGACGAGCCGCGTGCGCGCCGAGCAGGCAGCCATGCAGGCAAAAGCCTACAAAGAAGAGACCGAGCGGACGAGCCGCTTGCGCGCCGCCGAGATAACCAAGATGCAGGCCAAGGCGGCGGAGATGCGCAAGCAAACCGACCAGGCGATCTCGGAGGAGGCGTCGCGCATCCTTGCCTTGTGAGAGGGTGCCGAGGTGCCGACGCGGTGGCTGGGTGCGTTTGCCTCCAGATACCCAGATACCAGGTAACGAAGCCATTTTACGAACCCGAGCGCCACCACCGCAGCACCTCGTCCGTCTTCTGCCACACCACAAATCCCGTTCCAAATACCACGGCGCACCCCGTCACAGCCGCGAGGCTCGTCAAGTATCCTAGCATGATCGCGCGTCCGAGTCGGTGCTTCATGGCAGCAGAACCGAATCCAGCGTCACTCAAACTTGTTGTCGGATTTGAGTCAGCGAAAGGATCTGGTCATGGCAGCCGTGGGAAGCGACAGTGCGCCAGAGTCCGTCGCGACAGCGCTCGAGCCGGTGGACCGCGAGTGGGTGGCCAAGACGGTCAAGGCCTTAGGTGCCGCTCCGTGGCGCACCAAGTTCAGCACGATCGAGCCCACCAAGGTGCGGGAGACGGGGCACAACCTCTGGACGCTTCGCATCCACCTGGACCGAGCCGTCCGGGCGTCGGATGAAGAGGCGCAGGTGTTCTTTGACTCGTTCCGTTGCATCTACGGAGTCCAGCGGCGCAAGAACCTGAGCTTTGCGCTGCGGTTCGAGATCTTGGAGGAGGGAATCACGATGCGCGCCGGTCTCAAGATCCTATCGGATCCGCACACGCGAGCGCGGATGCAAACGATGCAGGCGCTGGCGCGGTCCATGTGGCCTCAGACGCTCCACTGCGTTGGCTGCACTACCATTCAGTTCCCCAAGGCCATCGGCGGGCTGCAGATCGTGGACCAGCTGATCCGGTTCTTCCAGCGCTTCTTCCAGAGGCGGATCAACCCTCCGCGCTTTGTGACCAGCGCGGTGGAAGCGGTGGCAACGATCGTGGACAAGCTCAAGAAGTGGCCGCAAGAGGTGCAGCCCTATGGGACGGTTACGGCGGAGGACGGCACCCGGATGACGGCGGAGCGCATCGAGGAGGAGAAGCCCCGCATCGAGGCCGAGCACACTAAGGCCATGCTGGAGAGCAAGCCCGACGAACGCCCGGTCACGGATCAGATGGCGGTGGCGGAAATCGCAGCTGATAAATCGACCGTGCACTGAACCACACATGTGCGATCCTGTCGGCCTTCGTCGTCTCCCGGACCACGGCCTCCCTCGTCTCGTGTGTGACGGACGCGACCACGTCTTGTTGACGACGACCCGCCAAAACGGCGAAACCCGCCGCGGTCGGGCGAGGCGGGTGTATATTAGATAGGGGCGTCATGTCGGCGCAGACGTACCCAACGAACTTCAACTGCAAGACCATCGACACGGTCTACGAGAAGCAGCCCACGCTCTTGAAGCTGCTCCGACTCGTGTGCACCGCCTACGACGCGACCCAGGACGGCAGCATTTGCCTGAACGAAGGTCTTACGGGATAGTGCGCTGCCGCCGACCTAGGCGAGTTCCGGCACGCTGTCTCTATCTTCAACTCGATTGTGTTCAACTGCGGTCTGTCCTTTGACACGCAATGCTACCTGCCCGGGTGGCGCAAGGCAGGATCCGTCAGCGGCGGCGTTAGCTTTGACCAGCAGCTGTACCAGGCGGCGGAGATCGCCGAGTTCCTGGCGGTGCAGGGCAGGGGAAGCTGCCTCACGAACTGCTGCACCGCGGCCGACGGAGGGAGGACGTGCACCAGCCCGGACCCCAACAACGCCACCGGCGGAGCTAACATCAACCTCGAGTGCTGGGCCACGCAGCTGGGCTACGGGTCCACGGCGGGCGACCCCAGCAGCTAGAGCAAGATCCTGTGCGTCGAGAACATCGCGTTCGCCATGGCGCGCACCGCCGAGTTGGCCTCCGCCGTCACGGGCACCAAGTGCTGCTGCGACGTGCGCACGGAAGGCGACGACGCCAAGCCCGTCGACGGCCCCATGCCCTTTAAGGATCCCAGGAACGGAGGCACCGAGACGGGCTTCCCCGGGGTCGTGTCGTGCCAGTGCGAGGAGACGGTTCCCGGGATCGACCTGGGCGGGATCTGGAACGCCATCATCAATCCCGTGTACCGCGCCAAGATCGGGGCCTGTTCCTGCCCCACCATCAGCGAAGACAAGTCGGAGGGCGGGGGCGGCGTTGCGGTCCCCTGCTCCGGAGGAGGCTTCTGCGCCCTGACCAACGACACGGAGCCCGTCAGCGGGTCCAACCTGAATGTGCTGTACAACAACGGAACCTGCGTGTGTGCGACCGGCTTCAAACCCCCCGACTGCGCGGAGTACGACAACGACAACTGCCCACTGCCCTGGCACACGGCGCCGGGAGTGGTGATAGAGGCTTGCTCGGGCAACGGCAAGTGCAGCCCTTCCGAGACGGACAACCACTGCCTCTGCAACCCGGGATGGACGGGGGTGGCGTGCGACCGGCCGATGTGCGTGGATCCGTCCAAGGTCGGCAAGACGCCCAACCTGCAGGCGTGCAACGGCAACGGAACCTGCTTTTACGGGGTCTGCGACTGCGAGTCGGGCTTCACAGGACGATTCTGCGAGCGGCACGACGACGCTCCCGGCGGTGCGTCCGGTGACAACGACAACGGTGGACCCAGCAACGGCTCGGGGGCCCGCGGCGCCAAGGCGCAGCCGCGGACCAAACAGGTCAAGGGGACGGTGGTGTACGCGGCGCTCGGAGGGATCGTGCTCCTGCTGGCCGTGATTGGATTGAGCGTGTGGATCGCGCACCGGAAGCGAACCAAGGCTCGAGCTGCCGCGCATCCGCGCGTCCGCAAGAGACAACCTCGGTCGTCTCGATGAAGATGCGTGAGCGAAATCAACGAGACGACATGGCCGCAGCTGCGGAAGGCAGCAGCAGCTCCGATGACTTGCTTCGGTTCGAGCGGCTGTCCAACGACACGGCGGTGGACGCGTTCGTCCGGCGCGCGGCACACCAAAGAGCTCCCCGACCGACGGCCGCCGTGGCGCGCAGCCAGCTGGCCAGGGAGCTGTTGACCGTTGCGCTCGGCGGGCAGCGAGCGTTCGAGTGCTTTGCCGGCCGGCCCGCGGAAGCGACGGCGGGCCGGGGTGCCGACGCCAGGGGAAGGGTGCGAGCGGCCTTCTTGGTGGCGACGCTGGGAGGAGCCACCGTCGACTCGTTCCTGCCGCCGGACGCTGAGAGCCTCGAGGCGCTGCTGGACGCCGCCGTGCTTCAACGTAGCCTGCTCCCGAAGGTGCGCACCGGAGTGGCGTGCGTTACGGGGCCGCAACAGGCCGCGGTGGCGGACGCGCTCATGGACCCCGGCTTCGGAGACGGTGGCACCTCGTGGAAGGGAGCGAGGCTGATGCCGGCGGCCGCGGCCGACCGGGCGATGGAGGCGTCGGCGCGCCACCACTCTCTGCACCCCGTCGTCACGGACCCGAGCACCACCGCCGCCAGCGAAGCGGAGGAAGCGGAGGAAGCGGAGGAAGCGAAGGAGACGACCGTGGTCACACTGCTGCCCAAGGCGGAGCGCGCTCGCCTTGGAGGCGCGCGGTCCTTGGTGGTCGGCGCACTTCAATCCGACCGGCTGGTGGCGGCGCTTCACGGAACGGTGCACCACAACCCCGGGCTGTGCAAGCGCGTTCTTCGGGACGGACTGGGCGCTCTGGGCACGACGCTCGAAGACCAGGCCGAGGCGCTGCTTCCGTCCGTCGTTCTTGCCGGCGCCCATACCCGCCCCCTGCGCCGAGCGTGGACGCCGAGAACGATTCGCGAGCTGAGGGCGCGCTTCGACGCCAACCCCACGGAGCGGCTTGCATTCTCGGCGTGCTTTGCCCTGTTGGTGGAGGCGTGCCGCGACCCGTCTCTGTCACCGGGCGCGGAGCCTCGGGCGCGCGTCGTGTGCGCGTGCCGAGCCCTGGAGGCAGCGTGTCTGATGGGGATGGAAGACACCGAAGGCACGGAGCGGGCCAAAGAGACGTGCGAAGCGCTGGTCACGGCCGCCGAGACACCGCACCTGCGCGAAGAGGCGGACGCGCTGACGGCAGTCGTCGTCAGCCTGGCGGGGCATCTGTCGGTGTTTGCGCTGGGCGGCGGGTCGCAGCACTCGACGTACTTCCCCGCGACCGCCCTGCCGACGGGGATGCTGCGGCGGCCGTTCGTGCGGATCGAGACGGCGGGGACGTCGGCTCTCGCTCTGGTGCTGCGCTGCACCGACGGGCTCGGACCGGGCGTGGCGACGCGCGCCGAGGGAAGCGCCGCGCTGTCGATTCGGATCCCCACGCACCGCCTCCGCCCCCCGCAGGCGTTCGAAGGGACGGTCCGGTCCTTCCTGGGTTCGGACGGCGGGGTGTGGGCGTTCCGGCCCCAAAACAATAGGTGGTGGCGGGACGGGGCCCGGTCGGACGCGGACCGGGCGGAGGCGGCCCTGGCGACGGCCACACTGGCGGTGCTGGACGACGCGAACGCCGGGAGCGCCGGGAGCGCCGGGAGCGCCGGGAGCGCCGGGAGCGCCGGGAGCGCCGGGAGCGCCGGGAGCGCCGAGCAGGCAGCGGCTAAGGCGGGTGGGACGGACGAAGAGGAGGGAGCTGCCGAGGCGGCAACGAAGGACGCCCAAAGAGCGCTATCGGACGTGTTGCGAGCGCCGCGGCGCTAACGACGAGGGCCGTCCACGAGATTGAAATTTAAACCAAGCGCATTCTTGTGTATTCGCATGGCAACGCTGCAAGTGTCCAAGTTCCGCTTTGAAGAGCCGACGCTGGGCGACCCCGTCCGGCGGCCGGTGCAAACCAAGCCCGGCTTCGTCCTCACTACGCACAAGGAGTACGGACTGACGTGCGTCGAGTGCATCGAGAGCCTCCTCCCCCACCTCGACGGATTCCGAGAATCCGTCGTTGCCATGTACCTCAACGAGCCCACGCCAGAGACAGAGCGAGTCGTTCGCGCGGCGCTGGCCAAGGCTCCGGCGTCCTGCCGCGTGCACGTCGTGGTGGTCGAGAACCAGGTCGCCAACGCCATCCTGACCGGAACCTGGAACCAAGGCACGAACTTTTGCCTGGAGCAAGGATGCGACGCGGTACTGGTGACCAACCACGACATCGTCTTCAACCGGTCCGTCCACCACTTTGTGCAAGCGGTGGTGCGTCCCGACGTGCTGGGGATCGTAGGCCCCCTGATGCTGTGCCCTCATCGCATGCCGTGGCAGGACGTCGGCATGGGCAAGGTCCGCTCAAGCGTTGGCAAAACGCCCGACGACCGCACGGAGATGCTCATGGTCCGGCAGGAGGCGGGTGGCAGCGTCTTCGGGGGCTTCTTTGCCATGAACCGCCAAACGCTAGAGGTTCTAGCGCGCGGCGGAGGCGCCAGTCCGACGAACACGCCACGAGACTACACGCTGTACTTTGACGAGAACTACCCGACGGGAGAGAACGAGATCGAGCTTGCCAACCGCTGGGACCGCACGTTCCGGGTCCAGGACGCGAGCGGAGACGTGGCGACTCCCAACTGGATCGTCACGTCCGCCATGTTCCAGCACGGTGCCATGGGAACCTGGACGAACCAGGTGGACAAGTACGTCGACCGGTTCGCGCAGAGCAAGGACGCCATGAATGGGTTGCAGTCGGCCGTGAACGCGAACGACCCGGCTCGCATCGACGCCGCCATCGAGACATTCCTGCGGCACGCTCGCTCGGCCGCATCAGGGACCGGAACCGACGGAGACGACTCCTCCAGCTCCGCCGCAGCGTCCGTCACTCCCGGCGTCATCATCTGGATCGTGCTCGGCAGCTTGGCCGTGTTGCTTTTGGTGGCGTGGACGACGGTGCCGGCTCTGCGTCGGCGCCGCGCGATCCGCGGTGCGCCGGCCGTCCGCGCTCGGCCCCGACGCGTCGGCCCGTGATTTGCCGCCTCGCCTTCGCACACCCGTGGCCAGAAAGTAAGAGATGGCAGCTGCCGCCAATCGTTCGCTCTTGCCGCCGACCCCACCACCGTCGGGCGTGGCTCCCGCCGCTTTGGCCGAAGTGAATCCGCCGGAAGACAAAGACGACGGGCCGGGATACGTCCCGCTGCGGGCCGAGACACTCGCCGAGGTGAGCACCCCGCGGTGGACGTACACGTTCGAAGACATGCAGCGGTACGTCACGGAGCTTCGAGGCACCATTGAGACGGTTCGCCGTGCGCTGGTGGGGCAGGCCGGAGCGGACCACCAGCGCCAGATCGAGAGCGACGTGCAGACGTGCCTGCAGGTCCTGGACACGATCTAGAGGAGCCGTATCAAGGAGACGGTGCTGCGGCAGATGCTGGGCCGGTACTACCGCCACGCCAAGGGCGAGTTCCAGGCGTGCGAGCGAGCAATTCCGGTGTACGACGCGCAGGACCGGGACCTCATGACGAACCAGGTGCACGAGGTTCGCAACGAGGTCGTGGACCTGATGGACAACCTCCGCGAGCGCATGACAACCTTCGAGGCGCTGGTGGACATAGAGTACGCCCTGCTGGTGCGGGAGAAGGACCTGTCCCACGCCAAGTCGAACGGAGGCGGCCTCATGCAGGAGCACACCCTCTTCGCCGACGCCGCCGTTCGGAAGTTGTTCGAGAGCCGGAAGAAGGCCGACGAGCTGCGGCGAGCGGTTCTGGGCAACCTCAAGTCCGTCCAGGAAGAGCTCAAGGTGAGAAGGGCCGGCGGCAAGACCTCGAGCTGAAACCGTGGCGCTCATGGCGCACATGGCGTCGATTCCTTCGGACGTGGAAGCGATCCAGCTTCCCGGGGTGCCCAGCGATCCCGAGTTCCGCGCGGCGTTTGAGCCGGGGCGCCGTCTGGAGGCGGTCCCGTGGGGACCGCGGCAGGACGCCTGGGAGAGCTTCGCCGCGGGAGGGTGCTCGACCGACGGCCAACCTCCCCTGACACGCGCCGCCCTGGCGTCGCGGTGGAAGGTGAAGCCGGAAGACCTGGCGCCGCCAGTCGTTGCCACGGCGGGCGGCCAGAGCCGCGACCCCCGCTGCGCCACCGTGGATCGGCTCGCCAAGGCGGCGCGACAAGACCCCAACGACGCCATGCGCGGAAGCTTCTGGGCGCTGGCACACCTGCACGACCGATGTCTCGTCCGGCCCAAGCCCAGCTGGTTCTACCTGGCGGTGGGAACGCTGGCCGGAACCATCGGCGGTGTCGCCATCGTGGCGCAGATTGTGACCATCGTGAGGAAGCGGAGCGCCTGCGATCTCAGCGTTGTGTACCTGGGCCTGACGATGTTCACGAGCCTTCTGTGGCTTCTGTACGGATTTGGTCTGAACCTGGTGGTGCAAAAGCTGACGGGAGCGGCGGGCATCGTGCTCGTGGGCATCATCCTAGGCCTCAAGTGGCATTACGACACGGATCCCAAGTGCTGGTCCAGCTGAGCGAGTGCGATGCGAAGCGAATACATTTGCCAGATTGCAAGCAGCAGAATTTGTGGTAACTGTCTGTCCTCTATTCATTTAAATTGATAGTTCGTTTACGGACCCCTTCTTCCCGCCTGGCTCTCATATCTCACGCCAGCACATCTTGGATCGCCATCCGCCTCGCGGACGCGAACACTGCCCAGTAGCTGCCCCCTCGACGGCTCTCAATCCACGGGGCCCGGAGCCGGATCCTGAGCGCCGTGAGCTCCTTGGCGCTCACGCTGTCCGCCGACGACATCTCCGCGAGCGGGGGCAGGGGTGCCATCCATCCGGTTGCCGAGGCAGCGACCGCATCCGGCACGGCACCCATCCAACGACCAATCTCCTTTGGTGCGGTGGTGGTGGCCGCAGCTTCCTCCGACCCCGGTTCCGTCTCGGGTTCCGCCGCCGCCGCCGCCGCACCCGGCTTGAGAGCTTCAACGTCGGTGACAAATCCCGACGGCCGAAGCCCCGGGGCGTCGGTGGGGGTGTCAAGCTCGTTGCCGGGCGCGTCGGCGGGACCCGCCCCGGGACCAGATTCGGCGGCTTCCTCTTCGGGAAGCGGAGGGCGAGAAGACTCGGTTGCTTCCGCTTCGCCGATGCCGCTGGCGTCGCCCCCTGCGGCGCCGCCGATCCGGAAGATGTCCCCGTACACGCGCTCCAGGTGCGCCGCCCACGCGCGCACGCCCCGTCCGCCGGAGCTGAGCAGATCAGACCCCGCCGCATCGAGAGCTTCCTTCAGCGCGGCGCCCAGGACGGGAGACGCAGCAAACAGCATCAGGCTTCGGGGAACGGCTGGCTCGGCCTCGCGCTCGTGCTCCATCATGTCCGCAGCCCGGCTGGGGACGTCGTCGTCCGTCGTCCGGTCCCACGCGCGGAGGCCCCCGGCCACCGCCCACGTCGACGGGCGCATGAACTGCTCGCTCTCGGGGCTTCCCGGGCACGCGTGCGACAGCTCGGCATGGCGGACGATGGCTGCCTTGATGAGGTCCACCACAACCACGGTGGGCACGGCGGGCCGGCCTGCAACCGTGACCTCGCGCGCCGCCAAGTCCAGCCCCGATGCTTTGGTGTCGCCGGGCACTGCGCACCGGCACAGCGCGTCGAGCAGCGGTTCGGCCGAGTGCCTCGCCACCCACTCGGCCGCCCTTCGGACGCCACCATCCGGCTGCAGATCTGCCCACGTCCCCACGAGGTGCGCCAGCGCCCAGGCGTGCGGCTCCCGGAGGCGTCCCATCGCCGCGTGCGCCGGTCCGGCGGGCATTCCGTCCAGGACTCGTCTGGCCATGGCCAGCGGAGCCAGACCCCAGGCCCATGCCACAGCCATGCAGTCGTCGGGAACGCCCGACACCAAGGGGGCACCATGGCCCTCGTCCACGTGCCCCGAGTCGCCCAGCGAGAGGCCTGCCTCGGCGAGCACGGACTCCAGAGCCTTGCGCAGGGCCGTTGCCAGCCCCGGGCTCTGCGGGTGCGCCACGCAGAGCGCCGCTTGGTGTCGGCCTAGGTCCGCCACCACGCAGCCCCGGTGGCACCGCCCGGTATCGGCGAACCGAAGCTGAACGGGCAGCACGGCCACGGACGCGCCGCGAGCACGGCCCCACTGGATCGTCTCGACGGCGGCTCGGTTGGCGACCGCGGATTCGAGGGTGGCGGCTCGCAGAGCGGGGCTGGCCATGTGGCTCTCGAGTTCGGCGTCCAGCTCGGGGACGGACTGGTCGGCGCCGAGGCCGCGGACCGGTGCGAGCAGTGGCAAGTGCGGGAAGTGATGAACTCTGAGGCAAGGACAGATCACCGCGTCACGAGCCCAAATCTCGGTGGCGAGCAGGGCTCGAAGGCACGCGTCCGGGTGGCGGCGCAGCATCTCGCACCCGAGAGACACGGCGGCTTCATTCCGGAGTTCCGACCGATGCGCTCCCTGTCCTTCGGGGGCCAAGCGGTAGAAGCCCGGCGGCAGGCACCGTCCAAGCGGCGTGCTCCGCCCGCCCGTGGAAGCCGGATCGGGGTTGGAGGCATGGGAGGACGCGTGGCCCATACTTAATCGGTTTCGGAACCTTTGTGTTCGCTCAAGCCATCTCAGACGCCAATCCGCCAACCGCTTCAAGCAGGCTCGCCTCCGCCTCGGCCGCTCTCTTGCGGTCGCATCCGCGCAGAGCCTGTAGGAACAGAGCAATACGCCACGCCGACTCGGAGATCCAGTCCAGGCCATACCGGTCGCCGCCGTTGTCCTCGCAAGCCTCCGTCACGCGGTCGTGCCACTCGTCGCTGTCCAGCTCGCCGTCCGCGGTCGGCCGCAGCAGATTCAGCACTTCGTCCAATCCCTCGCAATGCGTGCAAGCCAGCACCGCCAGCTCCTCGTCGGTCTTGCTGGCGACCGCCTCGACCCGAACCAACGCCAGGTCGTACTCCTCAGCGTGCCCGTTCTCCTTTGTGTCTTGCCGTATCCAATCCAACCAAGATTCCCACAGGCACGCGCTGTCCACCAGCAGCTGCGCCAGCTTCGTCAGCGACCGCTCCTTGGGCTGACAGGAAGAGTAGCGCACCAAATGAACGGGGTCTTGGCAGGCCGCCATTTGAGCGAACGGATCTGTTGCCTGGCGGGCGTCACGTCACCCCGCAATTATACCTCCCCCGGTCGACCATAGTCTCCCAAGCAAATGCCGGTGTCCGTGTCATGTGGTTGCAACCGGTCCCAGTCCCGCAGCCTTCATGCCACGCCACGAGTCGCAGCCAAACGGCACCAGGACGCACAGGCAGCATCCTTAGCGGTGGTCTGCATGGCCCTTTGCTGAAGTGAGGGTAGCCGCTCTGGGCCGGGGTTTGGACTCAGTGCCGGCACACACCTCGGCACCGCCCCAACCCGGAACCGGATTGACCAACCCGGAATCGCATCCGTCCCCCGGGGCCCTCCTCGCACCTGAGCGCATGCCTTCCAGCGCTTGACGGAACTGAATCGGTAAGAATTGGGGGAAGAACATCGGAAGCGTTGCCCGGAAGCCGTCGATCTCTCCCTGAGACGCCGCGAGCACGCTGTGTTGGAGGCTTCCGCCGCTGACCAGGCCGCTCCACACGCGCGGAGCGATCCATATCACGGGCTGCTCCACGATGTCCACGGCCTGCGACACGTGGGCGCGATGCACGGGATCCACAGAGGCAATCACTCGCACGCCCATCCCTTCCATGCTGGCGCTGACCGAGAGCAAGTGTTGCGCTCGCAGCGCGGGATCTCGCGTTGGAGCCATGGCCGGCGCCGCCGGATGCAGCTGGTCTCCCGCGCCGATGCCAACGTCTCGGTGGTACCCCGGCACCCGGTCGTCGTACCTTCGCACCTCGTCCGCGCCTCGAAGACGCAGGCTGGCAAAGTCGTCTCTTCGCGACCAGTGCACCGTCTAGAACACACCGTGTGGCTCGTGCGTCAGAAGCACATGAGGAAGCTGCACGGTGGCTCCGGCTCGCTGAGATCTGCGGGTGTAGCGGCTGGTGAGCCCGAGCTCCATCGCGCACGCGTACGCGGCTCCGAACACGCGATCAGACACGTCCGCCGCGGTTTTTTTGGGAGGAGGAGAGTCCGTACCTGCCTCTGCCTTCGCCTCCTCCCCAACACGCTCCTGGGACGCTGCGCCGCCCCCGACGCAAAGGGTGACGACCATGCAGCCAGCCCGGATCGCGTCGATGGCTTGGTGCACACTGTTGGCCACCACGGGATCATGTCTCCTCAGCTGCTCTTCCTGGCCCGAACCTCTCCACGAGGTCGGCACCCGCGATTCGGAGAGGTGCGTCGGCGGCGGCACCGCAGCTTCTTTACTCTCTTCCGTCTCGTCGTCATATCCCGCCTTGGTCGTTTGCGGTTGGCAGGCGATTCCTTCGGCATCGGCGATGGTGCCCGCCGGCTCCGCCGGGAAGAAGCCCATCGTGCTGGCGTCTTCGATGAAGTCAAAGTCTAATTCAAAATCTTGCTCTGCATTGCTTGCGTTGCTGTCCGCCGCCATGGCGTCCCCCAAGCTCTGACCCAGCGACCAAGACGTGAGGCCTCCGTCTGTGTGATGCGGTAGAGAGAGTTCGAAGGGAGCGGTTGAAATCTCGTGCCATGTCGGCATGGCACGCGCTCAGCACGTTCATGGATCGGAGGAGCGATGACGGATCGACGGGCGTTCGGACTGAGCTGCCACCTCCTTTGCCTTCGGCCGCGGCCTTGGCGGGCCGAGACAAGAAGCCAACCGACGCCGACTACTACCCTCCGTCGTGGAAGGAACCAGCGCTGCTCCGGCCGGGGGCGTCGTCGCCCGGGGAGCGCAGCCGATCTGCTCAAAAGCAGCTGGCGCGGATCTTGGGTCCCGGTGCCGCGGGCCCGCTTCCGCGCAACGCCACGGAGCTGCAGAAGCAGGCTCAGGCGTTCATTCTCCAGTCCGCAGAGAGCCACGGCCTGGTCGGCGGCGAGCGTGTGCCGCAGCCGGCGTCGGACCTGCGGGCGCCGGCGGCTCACGACGACCCGGGAGACGCCGCCGCCCACGCTCTTTTGCTTCTTAACGAATGCCGAGCAGAGTCGGCTCCGTTCTCCACCGGGGGTATGGTTCGTCCCGCCGCGAGGGCGCTGGCACGGCTGGGGCTGCTGGAGGGGCACCCCGCCTGGCTGGCAGGCCTCGCCGCGGTGCAACCCGCGGACGCCGTCCGCCGCCGCAGGCGCCAGCGCCAGCAGCCAGGGTGGGGAGGACGGTTTGCAGCCCGTCTCCGTGCAGAAGAGGCCGCTTTGTCTCGCTTCCTGCGGCGAACGCTTGAGTGCTTGGCGTCTCGCCCCGAGGTGGCCCTGACGCGGTCGGCCTCGAGACAGGTGCTTCCCGCCTCGGGACAGGCGCTGGAGATTCTGCGCTATCGGGTTCGCTACGGCCATCCCAGGGCCACCGCGGGCACTCAGGTCTGGGCGCTCGAGCTGTCGGGACGCGGCGACGGACCTCTGGCCGCGCGGCTTGTCGAACGCTTCGCGAGAGGGCGGTACGTATCTCCTCGGTACGGGCTTCATCTCATAGCGATCGCTCTGAGGCGGCAGGCGTCCGCGGGCGTGCGTCGGCCGGGGGTCCCGGAAGCTGGGGCGGCTCTGGAGGAGGGTGCGGCTGCGGGGGCGGCCGACATTATTCGGAGCGCCCGGCCTCGGGCGTCCCGGAAGATTCCGTCGGGTGCGGTGCGCCGAGCTGCCGATGCAGCGTCTGGCGATGCAGCGTCTGGCGGTGCGGACGCGGAGCACGACGGGGCAGCCAGCGGCGGGCTGGATTCGCTGGTTGCGGTCTGAATCGTTCGCGGATCACGACGATGCGTCGCTCGCGGCCCAAGGCATCGAATTTTGTCTGAGGCCGCGCGGGTGGGACCGGTGATGATGACTCGGGCGCGTGCGGCTGGGAGGGTGGTGGTCGCTCGGGTCTTGGAAATAGAGCCACCGCGAGTCGGGCACCCAGCGAACTGAGAGACGCCCAGACATGGCAAGCGCTGGCACCGGTAATATTGCCCGGATCGGGGACTTCCTCGATCGGCTTCGACAGCTGGACCCTGACCACCCAATGGACGAGGACGAGCAGCAGGCGTTCAAGTCCCTGACGGACCAGTTCACCACCAAACCCGAACAAACCGATCGCAACGCCGCCTTTGTGTAGGCCTTGAACGACTTGAATGGGCTCAAGAAGAAGATGAGCCGCATGCAGAAGGGACAGATTCGCGGCCTGGACCCGGGGCTCGTCAGCAAGACCATCGGCAAGATCAACGGCAGCTTCGTGCAGTGCGCCAACTTCATGGATCTCTTTGCCTCCGAAGGTTCCGAACACAGCAAGACCAGGGCAAATCAAGCTATTGGAGCTATCTAGCTTCTGATTAAGGAGTACGAGGCGGAGGTGGACGAGAAGTTCAGCGCGCAGAAGGACGCGCAGGAGAAGGCGATAGACACAAAGGTGGAGAACGCGGCCACCGGCGTTGCCGAGCTCTTCAACGAAGACGCGGAAGACGACGAAGTCGACGTGGAAGCCATCAACGCCAAGCTAGAGGAGTTTTAGGCATTCGAGGTCATGCAGCAGAAGAGGATGCTGGACGCGGCGGACAAGTCGCCGAAGACTGAGGGGACGGCGGCTGGTGGCGGCGGGAGCGGCGCGACCTAGTCTGTTGTGACGACGAATCCGTCCGATCATGCGGAGGAGCTGCTGGGATTCGGAAGGGAGCTTCCGGTGCACGAGCCGGATCAGATCGCCAACAGGGAGGCCCAGGCGAAGCGGGAAGAAGCGGCCCACAAGCAGACGGTGCTGCAGAACCTGAAGATGCAGATGCGAGCCATGAAGGGCCAGGATTTAACCGCCGAACAACGGAAGGACAAGATCGCAGAGACGCTCCGGAGGGGATCGGTGGTGGACACGCAGCGCCTGGAAGAACAGGACCGGCAAGAGGTGACTAACGCGGTGCAGGAGTTCAGTCGCGTGCAGACATTCGCCGAGCGGACGGTGCGCCACCTGCTGCACAAAGCCACGATGGACCTGTCGACCGTGGATCCCGATCGTCTGCAGGTGGGCTTCGACCACGAGTACTCCAAGTCACACGGTGGGTCCCTTCGCTTCACTCTCTTCCTGGCCGTGCCGGGCACCGGGAACGGAGATCTCGTCCCGGTGTCCCACGTTAACATGCTGCAGACCGACAGCCCGGAGGTGCCGGCAGCGTCCAGAGGCATGAACCGCTTCCTCAAGGACATCAGCGCTCGCCTGACGCACAAGAACACCTCGCTGCGACAGGCCTACCACGACCTGCACTCCTCGGCGAGACGCGGCGCCACGGCGACCTGGCTGCGAATGGAGCGCAGCATGCTCGATTCGGATCGCGAGGCCAACGTGCTCGACAAGATCGTTGGCCAGATGCCAGATGACTCGGTGCACGAAGACCAAGTGCGCGGAACTCCCGTGCTCGGTGACACGACGGTGGCGTGGCCGCTCGTGGCTCACATGATGCTCGCGAAGCTCGACTACGAGATCATGGCGAAGTTGGTCACGCTGAGCCTCACTATCTCTCCTCGTCGCGGCTTACTCTCGCCCGACAGCCTTATGCAGCAACTGCACCGGAACCACAAGGAGACCAAGCATTCGTTCCTCCCTGACGATGGCGTGCGGGCTGAGGCGATTGAAGCGGTAGCGGCGCACCTGCGCTCCCGTCGCGGACGGCAACAGCTCAGCGGTATGCAAATGGCGATCCGAGCCCACCGCCACTTCGAGGGATGCAGTTCCTCGGCTGTGGAAGTGAGAGCGCGAGCCGAGTACTTTGAATAGCACTACGGCAGGACCGATGTCCACGACAGCGACGCGATGACCGCGGCGCACTTCCTCTCGGACGCCGAGTGGATTCTGTACACCACCAAAAGCGTGGAGTCATCGAGGAGATTCACCCTCCGTCATCAACCCACCGTTGTCGCCGATGCCTACTTTGCGGTGCAAGCCACGCACCTGGTGGGCGTGATGCGGAGCCAACACTCCCGGCGGTACCCGTGGAGACACGTGGCAGATTGGAGGATACCGAAGCACGTGACGCAGTTCGAACCCGTAAAGTTCGAGTTGACAGGAGAGGATTGCCGCAAGTTTGTGCTGCAGCGCATCAAGGATCAAGGCTCCTTATTTGAGGACGCGCAGCAATCGGGGATGTTGACCGCGATCGGGCTCGCCGCGAACTGGTGCGAGGACACATACAAGAGCAGGCCGTCGGGCAAAGACGTGTTCAGCCAGAGCGTGATGCGACTGTTTGGCCGAGGCCCCACCGCCCAGTCCCTGATCGGATGCTACCACTCGGCGACCGCCGGTGCGGCCGGATCGCTAGATCTGGACAAACTGTGCGACGCGGCGCAGGGTCCGCTCCTGCAACGGAATTCGAAGGTTGGTCCGGACGCAGTCACGATGGGAATCCGTGGTCAGTTCCAGAGCATCGCTGCTGCTCTGTCGTCAGCTCAGAGCATGGCGGATCAGATGAGTTTGGGCCCAAACAGCAGGTCCATCAAGAACATCGTGCGCAAGATCTCCTTCAAGCTCCGCCAACACGAGAACGTCCACGGCAAGGAATGGAGGATTGATACGATGCAAGAGGACCTTCGCCGCATCGGCGAACAGTCCGCGACGGCGCGCTCGCTGGGCGCCACGCTTGCGCCCCTACTCAGCAGGGCCAAGGCGCAGTTCTTGCTGACCGTCGGCCACACCGGATTCACGACATCGCGTGTCCGCAAAGAGCACAAGATCGACGACTTGGTGTCTGTCCTGTCTCGTCGCAAAGGAGTGGTGTCGCGGATCAAGGCCGAGTACTCGAAGATCATGCAGACGAGCCGGCTCTTCGACGACTTCGACCACAGCGACGCTCGGCTCTTCGTGCAGGCGTTCATGCGGTACCTGTGGAGCTACGCCAAGAAGTATATCGTGATGGGAACCTCGATGGTGGCGGCCGACGCCCTGACCTGGCCCGCTCTCCAGCAAGAGCTGAACCAGATGCGAAGCGTGACGGCATCGCTCCAAGAGCGCATCCAAAGGATCCAGCAGCGACTAAAGATGCTGTACGCGTCTCGCGTGGAAGAGCTCCCGCGCCAGCAGCAGCAGAGGATGATTCAGTACCTGCGCGAGGCGCGTCGGACCATGGGATCCGACAACAACGTGCCGGCCATGCGCTATATGCTCGACATGGTTGAGGGGAAGTACCGTGAGTGGACGACCGCCGGCAAGAACCACCGCCTGGTGGTGATGGCTACTGCCGAGAATCTTGTCCGCTGCATCTTTGCGTGCGGAAGCAAGCAAGCACGGATCCGAACCCTCCAGGCGTTCGGCCCGGTGCTGCGTCCCCTGCTGATGTTTTGCCAGCCAAACCAGACCAAGCAAAGGGTGGCTTCGCTGACCGACAGAGACGGATCGCTGGCCAAGGTCAACAGTGTGAACGAGTACTGCAACATCGTGCAGACGTACAACAGGGCCTTCTGCTAGTACCTGCGCTTGCGCATGCAACAGAACAACGACTTGCACCTGGTGAGCACCTTTGGGTCGGTACAGCTGTTCAGGAACGATGCCGCAAGAAAGCAAGACGATGAAAATACTACTGGTAGCCAAAGCACCAGCACGGGCGAGAGTGACATTGGTGGTAAAGGAACGAGTGCTGCGGCTAAGACCTCAGGCAGCGTAGACAGCTTAGATGTCGAAAATGGCACTGTACCACCCGTGGGGGTCTCGGAGCAGCGGCAGGACGCGTACGACAAGCAGGCAGAGCTCAAATACCTTGGGGAACTGGAGAAGAGGATCAGAATTGCCGATGCCACCCTGTCCGATGCCGACCGCTTCTAGCTGGCGGACATGGTGTGCTACCTCGCGCAGGAGAACGCGGTTCCGGTCGTGCTGACGTCAGCACACTTTGCTCGGTACCCCAAGCTGGTAGAGACGTACGCTCTGCAACAACCCAAGAGTTCCCCCAGGAATGAGTCGGTATCCTCTACCCCAGAAACCTCAGGAGATAGCCAAACAGAGCAACAGGTTCGGTTGCAGTACCGAAGCTTAGAGGTGTCCGTGGAAGCCCAAGAGGGTCGTTAGTAGTGGGTCAATCCTGTTGAGGAGAATGGGGAAGTTCATGGTATGGCTAGATCGGTCTTGCGGCGCGCCGGCGTTCTCTTTGAGTTTGCGGTGAACCAGCTCACCACCACGGAGGCGCCGCCGCAGGTGGCTTACACCGCACAGACGGATCTGTCGTCCCAAGCTTACAACGACGTGATGCATATGATCAACACCACGGGAGCCGTCAACCTGACCTATGCGCTGCTGCGGGTGCTAGCGCCCAATATTGCGATAGAGACCCATACACAGATGATAGACGCGGGCGATGAAGCCGCCGGCGTGCTCGACGAGGATTTGGCCAAACTGTACGCAGACGTCGGCCGCACGTCTAGCGGCACCGCGCCTGAGACGGCGCTGGAGCTGGCACTGGTGCCGGAGCCGAGTGCGAGTATCAAGATCCCAAAGTTTGCAAATCCCGCCATGACCGCGGCGACCGAGCCGCAGCGTACCTACGCGCCGGCGGTGCGCGGAGACGAGTCGTGAGCGAGGGACAGAGGACAACCCGGAAGAAGGAAGGCCCGGGCGATCGATGGACGATCCCTTGCATTTGACACCCTAATTTTTACGCTTTACGCTCCCAATCTAACAATTCTTTTGCTTCGTCTTATTCGTACCGAATCAACCATCCGGGATCAATGACACCCCCTCGGCCGCGAACGCCCCAGTGTTCGCACCGTTGTCCATCCGCGCCGCCGGACCACTCCAAACTTGGTCGCGTCCGTGCTCGTCGCAGCAAACAAGCCCCTCCGAACGCCGACGCGGCAGCGCGAGGCGGTCCGTCCACCGGCCACCGGCGCCGGTTCCACTCACGATCCAGGATCGCTTGTCGTTCCGCGGCGGGCTTCCCGTCCAACCGGTCGGAAGGCCAGCTCCAGGACGCGTCTCGCAGAGCAAACAGATCGTAGTACCGTCCGCTCCCGTCGACGCCGTTGGCAGCGACCCAGTCCGCGCGCTTCGGACTCACGGCTCGCGCGTGGCCGACCCCGAGCGGATCCCATCCAGAGACAAAGTCCATGTCGGTGACCAAGAACCACGCGGCCTGGCGTTGCGAGAAGAGTTCTTCCGCTCTCTATCTTCCGAGGTTCCGAAGCCGCGCCAGCCGAGCGGTGCGGTCTGCCGTGGCCAGGGCCGGGGGATGTTGGAGTCGCAGCGTAACAGCGTGGAAGCTATCGTCGACATCCGACCACTGCCGCAGCCGGGCCGCGGTGCGGTCGGACGAGTCGTTCTCCACCACCACCGCTCCCACGAGCCCGCTCCCCAGCGCCAGCCGCAGGCCCTGCAAAGTCCGTTCCATGCCAGGGAGAGCCTATTCCACGTCGCGCGCAATCCCTAGCACTACGACGCCTTCGTCTCGAAGCATGCGGCATCCCCGAGCCGCATCACTCATCCACTCTGCGCTGCGCCGTGTTGCGGAAGAAGAGACAGCGGCCGACTTCTCTTCCCAGGGGAACTCGTGCATGGGGATCAGATCCGGCCAGGGAGGGCGCAACAGCAGCGGCTCGTCGGTGCCCGACTCGGCGCTGCCCCACCGCCCGCTTTGGCTTGCCGCCAGAGCCGCGGGAAGGCTCGCCAGGAACGCTGCAAACAGAAGCGTGACCAGAGTAGCGACTGCCACGGCTGCCCACGGTGCCGACATTTGCTCGATCCGAACGAGTCAGCGCCTCGATTTGGGGCGGGACTTTCCGTCCTTCTAGTGTGCGGTCGAATCCACATCATGTTTGCGTTTGCGTTCGCCGCCGCCTCCGCCGGCCGCCTCGGTAGCGGCGGCGGCGGCGGCCTTCTGGGCCTCGGCGGCGATGCGGGTAAGACGCATCTTGGTTGGGACGGCCTCCACCTGCTTGAGGTACATGTACTTGCCGCTGGGCATGACCACGGTGCGGTCCGGCTACTCGCCCGCGTTTGCGAGCCGGTGGCCCGCAGGCACGTGCGAGTCAAAGTCATCTTCCTCGTCTCTTCCGCTGCCGCCGCCCCCGGGAGCTGCCTTCTCCGCCTCGCACCGGCGCCTCTCGGCTTCCCTGGCCCGGGCCTTCTGCTCGGCGCGCCGCCTCTTCTCGCGCATGGTAGGAGTGGGGGCCCCAATGTGAACGGGAACCTTGGCGGCCGTGCTGGGAGGCACGCTGCGGTCTGCTTGCGTCTCCGGGATGCGCGTCGCCGCGTCGCAGATGTACTCCCAATCGCCTCCCAGGTACGACCGCGGCCACTTGACGATCATCTTGCCCGGGTTCTTTGGATCTTCCCGAAGCGGCGGGTTTGCCTAGAAGAGCTTCAGCTGGTCCGTCAGCTTCCCGTTGCTCTGGGGATACAGAACCATCTTCATGAACTTCCGGGTCAGTATCTTCTGCCAGTACCGGAACTCGGCAAACTGAGGGAAGATGTTCCGGCCCCAATTTTGCCAGATGACTTTGGCTTCGCCTGCCGGGCATGCCGAGATGAAGACCATCTTGATGTTGTTTACCACTTCCTCGGGCAGGTAAGTGGCCGTCTGGTCCGCGATCAGAAGCGTGAATCCGACGTGCCGGCCGAGCTTGAGGATCCGCTTGATGCTCTCGGTTTTGAGCTTCTTCTTGTCGCCTCCCGTCACGTCATCCAAGACAACAAAGGGGTACTTGAGGCCCGATATCACCTGCTGCTCGATGTCACTGCGGTCGATCTCGTCCTCCATCATGCCCTGCTCGATCAGTTCCTTCATCTTGCGTTGCGTCTTGCGCTCCACCGACTTCTCCAGGTACGTGGCGAGATCCAGCAGCACCTTCTCATCGAAGTCGTCGTGGACCGCTCCTTTGGCCATGAAGCCACGCATCTCCCGCCTTGAATTGGCTGCCTGTGAGAAGCCCATGGCAATGTCAACGTGGTACGGATGACGATCCTGGCCGGGAGGAGGCACCAGGGTCTTCTAATACTGGTCGGTCACCAGCCGCCCAATGGCTACGGACTTGCCTTGCCCCGAAGGTGCGTCGAGGAAGACGAAGGTTCCCTTGGGCAGGGGTGTCTCGACCATCTCCCAGACCGGCTGAGGTCCCCAGGGCTTGAGTTGCCACGAGTTGGTGTCCTTGGCGCCGTAATGAGACTTCTTAAACTGGTTGATATCGGTTGGGGACATTCGCATTCTATCGAACTTGGCGTCGTGCATGCGTTGCACAAGGGCGGTATCGAGGTAATCGTCCGGATGTGGCGTGCGACGACGCGGAGATTTAGACGTGCCGCCGCCACCACCTCCGGCCGCCGCTCCGGGGCGAGGACTGTCCTTACTTGCCATCCGTGTGCCGCGACCCGAAGCCGGGGGTTTACGTTGGCCGGCATCAGCACTTCCACCCGAACCGCATTGCCGACTCGGCCGACGTGCACTCGATGCTCCGCCACAGGTTGTCAATCCCATCCAGCTCCATGGCCGCTTCCAGTGCCTGCGCGCACCGAATCTTTAGCTGCACCCCGCGCTCCCGTTCTGCCTGCATTCGATCGGTATCGTCGCCGGGGCGCAGACCCACGCGGAGCTTTTGACGCTTCTCCACCCTCTGCATGGCCACCGACGGGCGGTCCGCGTCTTCGTACCCTTTGGGTGGCTTTGACAGCATCTCCTGGCGAGACAGGAACATCTTCATAGCGGCGGCGTGGCCCTGCTGCTGCCAATCGGTGACAAAGAGGTGGCTCTTCTTCACTCGGATGGTGTCAAAGTCAGGCACCACCCTTCGAGTGCTCGCCTCCACCTGCTCCAGTGCCTTGTCGCTGATGGAATCTCGCATGGCCGCTACCACACGAATCAGCGGCCGGTAGTGGTGGTCGTTGAACGTGGGTGCATCATCCGTCACATCGCTGGTCGCGTCGTCCTCCTCCTCCTCCTCCTCCTCCTCCTCCTCCTCAACCTCCTCAACCTTGCCTTTTTCCTCTTTGGATTCAGCGTCCGGACTGCCGTCGTCTGGGCGGCTGCCGGTGTCCGAGATGCCGTCGTCCGACTCCACGGCGGCTACTGCTGCTGCTGCTGCTGCTGCTGCTGCTGCTGCCGCCACCGCACTCACAAAAGCACGGCACTGCTCCAGCGTCAGCGGGGTTTGGTCGGCCGCCTTGACCACTTCCCGGGCTTCCTCAAACAGGATCGAGCGCGCCATGTCCATGCTCCGCGCGACGGGGGTTGGATCTGCCACCATCTGCACTGCAAACACGTTTGCTTCCTCAAGATAGTCCTCGCGCCGCACGGCCGCCATGGCTGCCGCAAAGGTTGGCTCGTTGATCTCTGCCAGCACCGCAGCGGCGCTGGTCTTGCTGCCGGTGTCTTCCGCCACCGACGGACTTGCTTCGATCAGGTGCTTCTCGGTCGCCAGCATCAGGCAGCGCAGGTCGTTGCTGTCCTCCCGAAGGTCAAACTCGCGAAAGTAAGAGTCGGGGGCCGGACGGACCGCTCGCCAGACGGCCTCAGGAATGCCCTTGGGTGCCAGTGCCGAGCCGGTCCCTGGTTCCTCCAAGTCCGCTCTCTGGGCTTGCAAGCAACGAGTGAGGAGGTCGGCTCGAACCTGGCGGTACCGCCGCACGCGCTTCAGGCGGTGGGTCACGTCGGCTACGTGCCTGGCGAGGTCCGCGTCGGCGTCCCCCGGCCGGGGCACGGGAACCGTCTTACCAATCTCCACGGCGTAATGCAGAATGGACTTCCCCTTGCGTTCGCTCTCGGGCATTCGTCGGAACTTGGCGTCCAATGCAGCGGCCAGCCGCTCTGCGTCGTCCAGGAATTCGCAGCACTCGGCCACCAGGACCAGGGGAGCGATCTCCGGCCGGTCCAGCGCGTAGTGAGCCACCGTGAGAACAACGAAGCGGGCTTTGCTCACCACAGCATCGCACGCACCAAACGCGGAACGAACGGTGTGTGCGGGAAGATCGAGCGAGACGGGGGCACCAGGTTGGAACTTTGTTTTTGCCGACGTATCGGATCCCGCGCCGCTGCTCGGCAGGCTCGTGGCCTTCGTCTGCATGCCGATCGGCATTCCGCTCGGCGTTGCCAAATCCATGACGGCAATCGAGGGCAGAAACAGGCGCAACCAATGGCGGCGTCGGCGGCCGCAGCGGCAGACGCACTGTCCGAGAAAGTCGGTCATGTGGTTCGGCTCGAACGCGAAGCACGGGACATTGTGGAAGACCACGCCACCTCGATGACCCGGGCGCACTTGGAGCGGATGACTCGTGGCTCGCGCCGATCCGACCTGGTACTCCTGCGCCCGACGTGGTTCGTGGAAGAGAGCCTGCTGCTATGCATCTCGCCTGAGCCGGCGTTCTTCGCGCATTGCCGCTCCCAGGCGCAGGCGGAAGGAACCGATAGCACAGTGTACTGGGCGGGTGTGGTGTCTCCCTGTCTCGACGGTTCCTTCTCGCTTAGAAGCGTTCCTGCAGCCGCGGGCCGGCCGGAGAGCGCCTAGGCCTGGTCGGGACGCTCCGAGCTCGAGATACCGGCAGTTCTGCTGCGCTTTGCGTCCAGTCTCCCAAAGGACCGTCGCGTCGCGGTCGTTCGACGGTGCCTTGCGTTCACGGCACCCGACCGTCCTCGCACCGGAGGGCTAACAGATTTGGATGGCGAGGACTTTGGCGGACAGCTGAGCTGATACCCTGCCAAACGTCTGGCCAGCACTGACCCCCCAGCCGACGGCCGACGGGAGGGGTCCAGGCAGAGAGTCCGTTCGGCCATGGACCGGGACGCAGATCCCGACGAGGGGGTGCTGCCACCCGAAGCGGGCGCAGAAGAGGGCGACGAGACGGAGGCGTGCTGTGTCGTGTGCCAGCACGCGCTCCGCGACCCAGAGTCTTTACCGATCTTGACCTTGCCGTGCGGACACAGGTTCCACCGAGCTTGCATCCAGCAATGGGAGCAGATGCAGATCCGATCATTCCAGGGAGACGACGATGGGCGAGGCTACACGGGATACCGATGTCCGCTCTGCGTGCGGCACTACCTGTACCTGGGCGACCATGACCGCACACCCATTGCTCTGGCGGCTCCGTCACCGCCGCGTTTGTGGGTGGTGGAGCGGGACGACGAGAGACGAAGACGCAGAGACGCAATGCGACAACGGGCGGCGGACGCGGCGGCAGACGAGACGAACGAGTACGCCGAGCACAATCTGTACGCTGTTCTGCTGCTTGCAGGAACGATAGGCTTATGCTTTGGATCGATGTGACCAGCGCGATCCAAACAGCAAAAATAGAATTCTTTGTAATCAGTCCGAAGCATCCGACTTGGATTCGCCTTCTGCTTCTACCGGCTCTGCCCTCGACGTATCTACAATCACACAACCCTGGAGACCCTTCATGCACGGCCCGTCCGAAGCGGCGCGGTCCACAAACGCCATCTCGCCCCGAGATCCGTCCAAGTGCTTCCGCTTGCATCTCCACACACGGCCATCCAGCGTCAGCACAACCACAGGCATGGATGGATGGATAGCGTGCGCGGCGCGCGTCGGGTTTAGTCTGGGGCAGGCAGAGATCGATCGCGCTCTTATCCGTCGAGCCGACGCTCGGCCGTCGCGCGGTGCACCAGGTAGGACAGCATCGTCATGGCGGAGAGGTCCTGGGACGCGGCTCCCCTGGCGGTGTCCACCGCGGCCCGAGCATCGGGAGCCTGCTCCAGCGCAGCCCGGGCCGCAAACTCGTTGCTCTCCAGCTCTCGGCGTATCTTGGCTCCGACGTCCCGCGCGGTGTCGGTGGCTGCCACGACTCCGCTCGAGACTCCATGGGCCTCGGCGCAGCGCTGCATCGCCGCGTCCGGATCATCTCCGTCCTGCAGCGCCCGCGCTCGCCGCTCCTCGCATCGGCGCTCGGCCCCCGCGGCCAGGGAAGCAGACGCTGCGGCACGCGCGTTGTCGATCGTGCCTCGGAACCGAGCCAACCCCGCCTGCAGAAGCTCGTGCCCCACCTCGGGCAGCAGCGATCGCTTGGCGGCAGATCGGACGGCCTCGAGTTCCGGCAAGCCAATGGCCTGCTCCGCCACGGCCGCAAAGGCAAAACCAAGCGTCTCCGACATGACCGGGCCGAGGCGTTTCGACTTCGTGCTTCTGGCGCTGCGCCCGGCGCCTGCTGCAGACGGACTCGCTGACGTTCTTGCGCCCCGTGGAGGCTGGGCCCCCCGGCTCGCTCTCTCCGTGCGGCCGTACGCGGGCCAGGCCCTGGCCGCGGCCAGGGACGCGCTCGGAGGCGCCCCGTGCCGGCTGCGCCTGCTGTGTACCCAGACGGGCGCCGTGGTCGTGGACGTGTTTGGAGGATCGGAGCAGGAGGACCTCACGGGAGCGCCTCCTTCGCACCGCACCCCCTGGCACTGGCACCCGATGTGCGAGGTCCTGCAGGGCCGCGCGGCGTACTCCGGCGGTCTGCTGCCGGATCGTCGCCTCGTCACCGCGGCCCGGGCGCTGGAAGGACGGCTCGGGCTGGCGTGTCCCCAAACCTTCCATCTGAACTGCCCGTGCCGCGTTCTGTACCACGGCACCCGGTCCGAGACGGCGGCGAGGTCCATCCTGGCCGAAGGCGTGCGTCCGTCCAAGGAGGGGATGTTCGGGCCGTGCGTCTACCTCGCCGAGTTCCACAAGGCGGCCCGCTTTGCCATGTGGGACCAGAAGTGGCGACCGCAGTCGGATCCCTGGGTCGTGCGGTGCGTCGCAATGCTGGGACCGCGGTTGGACCACTCCGTAACGGATCCCACCGCAGACGATCCGGTGTGCCGCTGCAAGACGTGCGCGAGCGAGCCGGACACGCAAGGTCACTGGAAGAAGCATCGCATGCTGGACCATCTGGGAGCGTGGCGACTCCGCGCCGATGTCCTTGTCATCCGCCCGGCGGAGCATCGGTCCAACGACTACGAGTTCGTGTTTGCGGATCCGTCCCTGCAGCTGATCCCGATCGACGCCGTTCGCGTGCGGCCGGCCACGGGCACGTTTGACCGAGAGGCCCCGCGAGCCATCCTGACGGATCCGGCCAAGGGAGCCCGGTGGATCAGTGCTTCCAAGCTGCCGCGAAACCACCCGAATTGCGCGTTCCCGGGGTACCCAGGAGGATGCGATCCCGGCCCGTGCCGTGCACCCAACACGCCGCCTCGTCCGCCGCCTCCTCTCAGTGACCCTTCGAGCGCCGCGGCTTGGACGGGGGCGCCGAGCGAGGCACCGAGCGCGGCACCTTCCGGACCAGAGCAATCGATCGGCTTCCCGACCGAGAGGCCGAGGAAGTCGCGCTGGGGTCCGGCTTTGCCGTCGTCGGCTTTGAGTCCGACTCGCGCGACCGCGACAGCGGCAGGCGGTGGTGGTGGCGGCGATGCGAAGAAGACCGGGGCGTCGGGTCCCGACCCCGCACCGCACCGTGCTCGCGTCCGCCAGCAGCCCCCCCACCACCAGCCCCGGCAGAAGGAGACCGGCCGGGGCGAAGAGTGCGGACCACCAGAGACTCGCGGTCCTGCAGCCGAGACGGGTCGACGAGCAGGGCATCCACTCGTGCGGCCACCTGGGGAGCCAGGGCAAGCAGCTCGGCACGAGGCACGGCCAGAAGGCTGGTAGAGTTGAACTCGCGCCCTGACATGTCCGGGCGCAAGCGGGCCAGGTGCTGCCGTACCTCGGCGATGCACGCCTCCTCGACGTCTCTGGCCGTTACCGGACGAACTCTCGGCTCCAGCACGCTGACCGTTCCCTGCGCGCTACGGCCGTCGTCCAGCCGGATGCTCGAGACCAGATCCGTGGGAGGGCGCTCCTCACGGATCTCTCGAATGGCCTTGGCCTTGAACTCCCTGCTCAGCGTGGACAGGTCTCGCTTCTGCTGCATCCAGGCGTCCCGGTGCGCGCGGGCGCGCCTGTGCGTGTCCATGTACTGCCGCACGGTACCGCGGTACTCCGGTGGCAGCTGCGACACCACGGTGCGCGTCTTCCCGCGCTTGGGCCGCCCAACGGGCGCCTTGGAAGTCCCCGCGCCGGAGGAAGGGGACGCCTTGGCTGCTGCTGCAACCGCAGTCGGCGGCGGTGCTTCTGCTTCCGGCGCGCGTGTGGCCGCCATCCGGAGGCTCGGGGCTCGTTCCTTCATGAGGCGTGCCTTGAGCATGCGGTGCAGCAGAAGCCCGAGAGCCGTTGCGTTGTCCATGCCCAGCGACGGCTGGCTGGCGTCGTATGGAATGGTTTTGGGGTCGGCGGCAGCAGCACCGGCTCTGCTGCCATCGCGCTTCATTTTAACTCTGCTCCAACCAAGCACCCCCGACGCCCGCGAGACGCCGCACGAGAGAGAGATGACGACCGGGGCACCCCGCGCCCCTGGCTCGCAGTGGGCCACTGTCGGCTTCGAGACGACGATTCCCATGGCACGGGAAAGCCGATCTCCAGCCCAATGCGCGACACGTCCGGAGCTTTGGAGTGGATGCAGATGCGGCTGCCGCTGCCGGCGTTCGCGGCCCTAGTCACCGTCGTCGCGGCGCTTCTTCTTGGCGTGGTCGGCAGCGCCACTCGGGCACCGCACCAGCACAAGCCCAGGGTCGTGGCAGGCCGGCGCATCGCCGGGCTCGTGGCGGCGGCTGCCGGCGTGAGAGACGGACGGATCCGCGACGCGGCGTCGGCCATGGGCATTGCTCCCGGGCAGGTCAGCGCAGCGCGCGCGCTCGGGTGGCTGGACGCCGCCGTGGTCGAGGCCGGGGGGAACGAGGCGCTGGTGAGCAGCGAGAGCGGCCTCGACGTGGCGCAGCTGCGGAGTGCCTTGCGGTCTCGATCGACCTGACGGTGGTGACGGTGGCTTCGGAAATCCCGAATCGCAGCCAGCCGGACATGGAACCGTTCGACCAAGCCACACGGCGACCCGATCTTCGAACCGCTCTGCTAATCTCGCCACTCGTCGGATCCCTGGGCGTCGATCGCCTTGCGTCCGGTGATCTGATGGGGGGACTCATCAAATTCTTCTTCTTTGTTCTGCTCATGCCGTTGGCGCTTTTGTGGAATCTGGTGGACTTTGTGCACCTCCTCGTGGCGGACCGCTTCTTCATCGGACCGCAGATCCAATGGGCCGCCGTGCCAAGGAGGCACATCCGCGCCGCTAAGATCGGGGCCGGGATCCTCTGGGCAGTCCTGTTCGTGCTATCGGTCGTGAGCAGCATCTTGGTGGGAGCCGCGGTTCGGACCGGAGCCAGCGAGAGCTCAACCAAGGCCACCGGATCCGGTGCGGCGATGGAGTTCCTTGATGACGACGACAACGAAGGCAACACCAACAGAGGGCTTGACAAGGAATCCCAAAAGATGCTGCGGCAATCGGAAGGTTCCGCGCAGCAACTGCCGAAGGAGCCTCGTGGTCCGGGTTTGGAGACCCCAGCCGCAGACACAGACGCACACATCAGCAACACCGATGCGGACACGCCCGAGGCTGCGCCAGCCTCGGCAGAACGGCAGCCGTTAAAGACACCGGCAAACGAGAAGGACACGGATGAGACAGAGACCGTCGTGCGACCGCGGCAAGTGGTGGACCATGTCATGCTTCAGAAGCAGAGCCGGTATTATCAGAACGCGGCGGTGCGGCCCCCGTGGATGCGCAGCGAGGCGGACCGCCTCCACGACGCCGAGATGGATCGTTTAGAGCGCGAGCAGGAGGCGCAGAGGCACCTGGCCGAAGCCGCCGTGCGGCACAGACGAGTTATGGTTTGAGCAAGACACGCTTGGAAGGAATCCACGGATCGACGTCACTCACACGAGACCCGTGCCCCAGGCCGGAACCTTGATCTGCACCAGAGAGTGCTCGTCGTATCCCGTCATCACCGCGTACGTCCCCTCCAGGCCAACGCACGCCCGCACCGCCTCCGCCTGCGCACCGGCGCTCCGGAACAACCTCTCCGCGTCGGCAGGATCGACACGCAAAGATTCGTCCGATGCCCAGGTCTCGTCCTCGATACCGAATCCTGTATCGCGCACGAGCCGCAGCATCCCCGTGGCGTCGGCCAAGTCCGTCAGACGGTCGCCCACGTTGATGAGATGCGGTCTTCCTCCCCGTCGGGCCCGTTTGCGCATCGTCGTCTTGGCCAGCAGCTGCAAACCGGACCCCCTTGTCATGAGCTGCAGCGTCGTGGGTGCCACTCCGGCCTCTTGCAGGTCCAGCTCGGCCGCGGCCCAGTTGCGGCGCGACCGGGTGCGAGCCGTCACGACGTGAAGCTGCCGGGCGCCCGCGTCCCGGGCCAGCCGCAGGAACTTGAAGTGCTCGGGCAGCGGCGCCACGACCTTGGCGGGCCGCTCCGCTCCGATGGCGTGGACGTCCGGCGGAGCCAGCAGGTCCAGCAGGGTTCCGTCGATGTCGAAGACGGATCCCGCGGCAGTCCGACCGGCGAGCAGGATCCTAGCGGCTTCCACTGCCTCGTCGGCCGACCGGCAGACCACGCCGCAACGCAGATCGGTGGTGGCGGTAGCACCAGCAGCAGAACCAGCGGCGACAACGGCGGACTCTGGCTCGGCGTCGAGGTGCGACCCGGGCCCTTCCATTCCGCGAGAAAGCAGGCCAGGCCCTCCTTGCCTTTCCACCGATCCCACTAAATCGCCAAGTTGCCATTCATGGCCCAACTGATGCGAGGTATCCTTCGAGAAGGCATGCGAGCGGCCGCACTGGATCCTGAGGCCCACTTCCTGGCTCGAGCCGGCGTGGGGGGGCTGGTCACGGCCCTTGGGCTGCAGGGCCTGGCCATGTACAACGACCACGCGCAGCTCGAGTCCACCAAAGACGAGCTCGGGGCCGACCTTCCCGCCATCGTGTGGCAGAACGAAGAGTACGCCGACGCGCTGCGAGAATTCAAGCCACCGCGAGGTTCCGGCGACCGCCTGGTGACGGCGTACCGCATGGTCGGACAGACCCTGGCGGCGCTGGAGGAATTTGGTCTGTCGATTCTGGCGGCACCCACCGACGATATCGTCAATCTAAACGTGCCCGACGCCTGCATCGTTCTCGACGAACTGTTTGAGACGGTCCTAGACGCCTGGGGGGTGTTCCTGCTGCGCATCGAGCACCACGACGTCGTGGCCCCGCAGTATGACCAGACTCCGGAAGAGGTCGCCGCGATGGTGCCCCCGCTGTCCCCCAAAGAGAGGAAGGCGTACCGGAAGTTCGCCTCACAGCCGCTCGAGAAGAGGGTCGAGCTGCACGATAAGCTAGAGGCCTGGATGCACGACGGAGCGATTGGCAACATGCTCCCGCAGATGGTCAACCCCGAGCTGACGGACCTTCACTTTGAGCTGCTCGAGGCGGCGCAGCGCACCCATGAGATGGCCAAGCGCAGGCTTCTGGAAGAGGAGTCGGCCGTGGTGGAGGCACTAAAAGCGGCAAAGCACGATCCCCTGGAGATGATGCGGGTGGATCTCATGGACCTGGACGAGGGCCACGCGGGCGCCGGGCTGGAGGGAGCGGAGGCGGACGAGCTGGACCTGCTGGCGCGCGGGCCGTTGCGTGACGACGGATTTGACCCGGAACAATTTGGTGGAACACAGTGATGATGTGAACACACATTGAACCGACGCGCTCTCTCACTCACTCTCATTCGCATTCGCATTCGCAATCGCATTCGCATTCGCATTCGCAATCGCATTCGCATTCGCAATCGCATTCGCATTCGCAATCGCATTCGCATTCGCAATCGCATTCGCATTCGCAATCGCATTCGATCGCCCCCTCCCCCGCGCCCGCAGCCTCACCCAATTTGAGCAAACATGCTGGAGGCCGCCGCGACCGGATCGTCCACCACCGCATCACCGTCCCCTGCCTCTTCGTCCCCGTGTGCCCTCGGTGACGACGCTCCCGGTGCCGGCGCCTGTGACGACGACGAAGCACCCACTCCGTGTCCTTCCGGTCGCCTCGGCACGGGCGCCGACGCCGCGTCTGGCGCCACCGATCCTCCTCCGCCCCCGCCCGCCGGTCCGGTAGCGTCTTCCAGGTCGCTGGGGTCCATCTTCTTGAAGCATGCCCAGAGAATGGTGGCGTCCCTCTGCTCCTCGCTGGTCCCCACCGGCACCGTCTGCGTCAGCAACACCTCGGGTGCCTCCACGGCCTGGTCTCGGATGGACGTCTGCATCTTCTCCGTTCCGAAGTTGATGCTCGCTCCCATGACTTGCGCGATCTGCATGAAGGGATGCAGCGTTCGCATGCTGAACCGGTACTTGAGAGTGACCCTTCCTTCGCGGTCGACCAGGCGGGTCTGCTCGTGCGTGGACAGGTTCCGGATGTCCGTTTGCACCACGTAGCACAGAGGGTTTTTGCCCTGCTTGAACATGCGCGAGAGCAGCGTGTACCGGGCGTGGTCCGTCGTAGCGTCGCCTGAGGATTCGAGCTCCAGCATGCCCCAGTCTGTCTCCCTGCTCAGGCTCATGCCCTGGAGGTCGTCGTCCGTGCGGGCCGACGCGGGGATACGGTCTTGCGGGATGTACCCCAGCTTGAACACCAGATCCTCGGCTCCCATGCGATGGCAGTGGTCGACGAACTGCGTGATCGGGTCCTGCGGCTCCACCTTGAAGCCCATCCCATAGGGCTACGTCTTGAGGCCGAGCACGTACTCTTCCTCCTCCTCGGGGTCCACATCGTCGCCCTCCAGCAGCGGGGCGCTCAGGGTGATGGCCATATCCTGCTGCTCGCGCGCCCCGCCAGCGATAGTCAGCTTGTTGTCGTCCTCTCGCATCACGACGACGACCTCGTCCATGCTGCGGCTGAAGAACTCGATCGACTGGATCAGCTTGCCGAGATCCACAAACACCACCACCCCCTTGTCCCGAGGAACGCTCGCCTCCAAGGTGGCGTCGCACGGCCACTGCAGACGACCGTACATGTAAGCCGCCTGCTTGGTGATGGAGATGAGGCTCATGTACTTGTTTGTGATGCGCAGGATCATCTTGACCTGCGCCTTGGGGCTGTCCGACTGCCGAAGCCCCTTGAGGATCTGCTTCATGAACGACACGAGCTGCTTTGCCGCCGTGACTCTGGCCGTAAAGAAGAACTCGTTGTCCATTCCCGTGTTCTCCAGTCGCTTGGCCACGTCGGTCGCGAATTCGTCCGCCGCCTCTCCCTCCGCCGGGACCCCAAGCCCGCCGAGCAGATCGTCCTCCTGCGCTCCCGAATCGGCCACCGGCGGGTTCAGAGCCGCGTGGTCCATCGACGGGCTGGCTCCGGCACCTGCACCCGACTCCACCATAGCGTCCATGTCAATGTCCATATCCATGTCCATGTTTTGGTTGTCGTCCGCGATTCCGACAGCAGCCGAGAGCACCTCGTCCGCGTCCAACTCCGTTCCCACCGATTCGCTGACGACCGCCTTCTTCCGACCGGCCTTCTTGGCCTTCTTCTTTGTCTTCTTGGACTGCGCATCCGCATCCTCCGCTCTTCGGCGCTTGGACACCGGACCCGAGTCGGGCGTGTCGGCCGCGGGACGCTTCGAGCCGGCGGAAGGCTCGACCTCGACCTCGGGCAGTGCCAGTGCCGGTCCCGTCTCGCTCGACACGAGTCCAATGTCCGGATCGGCCTGGGACTCCGAGGCCTTCTTCTTCTTCCTGTTCTTGCCTGCCTTGCTTCCTTTGCCGGTCTTGCTGTTCTTGTCGCTCTTGCTTCCTTTGCCGGTTTTTCTGATGCCCTTGGTGGCCTTGGACTTGGCTTGGTGAGTTGTTCCCGACGTCGAGCCGGTGGTGGCGGGTGCTGTCTCTTCCGTCATGTCCATCCCGGGCATGCAAAAGGCAAAGAGGCAAACACCGGACGCTTCTAATCTGCGAAACCTTTTTTGGGTGCGGTCGCGCGATGCAAGCCCAATGTGTCGCCACGTGTGGGCCCACCGCGACGGTTCGCCCGCAGCGACAAGTGCCGGTCCCCGACTCGGGTGCCGCCGAGGTCACGAAGGTTCCGCCACAATCTCGTACGTCCAGCACACTCGGTCCGCTCAGGCGCTTGCTGGGCAACGCTCTCGGCAGCGTCCTGTGGCGATTGGCGCGTGCCTTGATGCTGGTGGTCGTGATACCGATGGTGTGCGGCTCCATCGTGACGTGGGTTCTCGCTCAGGTTGCGGACGGAGCCTGGCTGCCTCACGGCGAGGGCGGACCAGCAAACTCCGACCACGCCAGGATCCAGACCGCGCTGCAAGACCACCGTGCCCACGCGCCGGCTCTGAGCGAGCCGAACGAGTTGGAGCAGCTGTATCACATGTACGTAGGAGAGAAGGCTCGCAAATCGGATGTCCTGCAGGCGGTCAGCGACGCCATGCGCGGAGGCCGTGTGTGGGAGATTCAAGATGTGCCGGTGCTGCAGCGGTTCCCGCTGGGCGTCCGACGGGCTGCCGAAGATGTGCAGCGCTCCATCGGATCCATCGTCAAGTCTCCCTCCCGCCGGCGCGCTTTTGCCGGAGCCTTCCGCTCCGCCGCACCGGCGGCCGGCGCTTCTTCGTCGCTGTCGCTGCCGAGATCGCCTTCAGGTTCAACACGGCTCTCGCCGCCGCCGCTCGCGTTCGACGACCGCGTACAACAGGCGAAGAGGGAGCGGCTTCTGGCGCCGGGTCCGATGAGCGTGACGACGTTCTCCGCTCTGACTCCTTCTCCGCTTGACGGCGCTAAAACTCCCGTTGCCACGGAACCGTTCCCACCGGGCCAGGCCCCATCGCCACCGGTGGCGGCGATGGGGCCGCGGCCGCCGCCGCCCCGGCGTGAGACTCCGGTCCAGCGCCGGAAGCGGCTTCTTCGCCTGTCGGCTCTCCTCCGACGCATGGGCGGGGCAGCATGAACTCGAACGCCGTGTCTTGGTAGGCCTCGTCCCCGTCCAGGGTCTCGGCGTCGGGGTGCGACTGCCAGTGCCTCCGGCGGGCGGCCTCCCCGCCTTCGGGGCAGCTTCGAAGTGTCACCCCGGTGGCTCGGACCAGGTAGACGAGCTCCTGGAGCAGCGCGCAGTTGGGCACAAAGGTCCCTTTGGCGGTGCGCCACTGCTTGAGTTCCTATTCCGGGGCGTCGACAAGGACCCGTCGGAGGAAGTGGCTCCGGTAGCGCATCTGGACGGAGCGCAGCACGGCGCGGTCTTCCGGCAGCCGGTAGCTCGCCCCTTGCGACCGAATCCGTGCCTCCTCATGGACCATGGCGGCCCTCCGCACGATCCAGAGCAGGCATTCGAGGCCCGCGAACACGGGTCCGCCCGAGCTGCGGAGCGAGCCCATGCATGTGCCCCTCGGCCAAAAATCAAAGACCAGGTCGGGGTGCGACTCGTCCCAGACACGAACGATGCACCGGCCGCAGCGGCGCATGGGCTCGATCACGAGGCGGAGGTCCTCGTCCTCCGGCGGCGTCGGGGCACCGGCGGACGCCGCGGGCGGGCGCGTGGTGTCCATGGCTTTCAACGGTCTTGCGCGCCAAGGGGGCAAACGATGGTAGGTCCCCTTGTGTTGGCGCGGACGTGCCAGCGCAGGAAAGCCCCCGTGTCCCGGACGCAATGCGGTTCCTGCGCGAGATGAACGAGCCGGGATTCCCGTCCACCGTGATCCTGGTGGGCGCGGTGCTCGTCGTCTGCTCGGTGCTGCTTCCAATGACGCTCCGGTTCTTCGCCGTGGCCGCCGGCCTGGTGATCCTGCTGGGCGCCATGCTCGTTGCGCTCGACGCGGTCCGGACGAACGACGTGCGGTCCAGCGAGCGCGGGGCCGGCCTGGTCTTGGGCACCGACCGGGAGGCGGCGGACCGGGAGGCGGCGGACCGGGAGGCGGCGGACCGGGAGGCGGGACCGCGGGACCCCGAGGTGTTTGCCGAGCTCGACCGCGTGCTGCAAGACCCCTGACTGCGGCGGAACACGGGGCGGAGAAGGTGGATCTTGTCGTGGCGTGCGTCCGACGCGGGGCGGCAGCGGGCGAGAGACGCAGACGAGCGCTCCTTTTTAGAGGCGATCGCGTGGCGCGGAAAGATCATGGCGGGCTTCCTGGATCTCTTCGCGGCGCGGGCCAAGCCCGACGGGCCCAAGCCCAGCACGATGTTCGAGGCGGATCTGTGCACCGTGACCTTGCCGGACGAGGTCGGTGAGGACCTCAGCAAGGTGGTGCAGGAAGCCTTCCAGGAAGCTCGGTCCAAGGGCATCCGCACGGTCTTCTTCGATATGGTGCAGCGCGGCGGCGAGGTCGACCACATGGAATGCGTGCTGTCCGAGTTCGAGGCGTGGAGGTCGGTTCCCGGGAACGTGGTCGGCGTCATGTGCCGCGGCGTCTGCGCGAGCGCGGGCATCTTCATCGCGGGGCTGGCTTCGCCGGGGTACCGGTTCGCGGATCCCCACTGCAAGTTTATGATTCACTCGGCGTACACGAGCCAGAGCATTGGGCGCATCAACACGCAGGCCGACTCGGAGCAGCAGTGGCTGCAGTACACGACGCGCGAGACGTTTGCCCGGCTGGAGAAGCAAATCGGCCGTCGGATGGGGTTCTTCCAGGAGCTGCTGGAGGACGCTTCGTCGGGGCAGGACCTCAACATCGACTCCAAGCGCGCGATGCAGCTGGGGATCATCGACCACGTGGGCTACCCCCGCTTCGAGACGGAGGTCCGAACCACAGTATCGACCAAAATCTACCTGAATGGCGAGCGCTACAAGTCCCCTGCGGTGTCGCCGCTCCAGATCAAGAACGACGACGAGTGCGCCGACGTCATTGTGGACTTTGTGAAGGAGGACGTGAAGGAGGAGTACAAGCCGGAACGCCCTCGCCGCCGCAAGCACCGCCGGTCGCGGCGCCCCCGGAAGCGCAAGGCGGCGGACTCGGACGACTCGGAGGACGAGGAGGACGGGGACGACTTCGAGGAGGACGGGGACGACTCGGACGCGGGAGAGGAAGGAGTCGCGGCAAGCGGTGGTGGCGGCGGACACGAGGAAGAGGATGAAGTGAGCGAGGACGACGAGCCCAAACGAGCCAAGAAGCGTAAGAGCAAGAAGAATCTTAAGGCACGGGCCGACGAGGGTCCCGCCAAGAAGAAGCGCCGCAAGGCCAAGCCAACCGACGGTCCGGACGGCGGCGCCGCGGCGGCATCGGCGCCCGCTCCTCCGGCTCCCGAGCCAGACGCGGCCGAGGAAGAGGAGGACGAGACGTCTACCGGAAAGTGGGACACCCTGTCGCACGACAGCGGTGAGGAAGTCGATACGGCGGAAGTCATGGATGCACCTTGATCCGGAAGGTCCCGTTCTCGTTAGCTAGGACAAATACGTTCTTTGTCTTGCCTAACAACACAAAGTTTATGTCTTTTGGCCTACACGCCGTTAAGTTTGATCTCAATTCCGACTGTGCATCGTCTAGGGTTCTAGTGCCTTCTGGTTTGTCTGGAAGCAAGACCGTGTTGATGAGCTTGCAATTTGACACCGCTAGCGTCTGATGCACCTGCCAAGCAAATTTGTTCCAACGTACAGCCTTGGCGTCCTTGCCAACAGGACCGTCTTTTGTTGCAAGGAATACCTTGTCTGTGTCGGGCAGCTTGAGCGTATCCCAAATTTTCATATCTACGTCTTTATTGGGGGGAATGACGATCACCGGCACCTGGGAGACGTCCTTCTCACCAAGGTACGCCATAGCGGTGCTGTACGTATCTTTTGGAAGCACCGGGTACACGAGCCCGAACGCAAACATGTGTTTTTTTTCTTCAGTTAATGTGCTGGCGTACATGCTGAAGAACACTGCTGGCCCGCACTGCACTCGGGCTAACATGTGCCTTTTGGTTACGATGTCCCCCATGTTCCCTTTAGGCACGAGCTTTAAGAGCGTGTTCATCTTCATGGTTGTATTATGCGCGACGGCGGAGCCATCGTCGGTAGCAAACTTAAACTCTGCGTCGGAGTCGGAACCCCCACCATCACCTGATGCCGGCTTGGTTCCAGCAGCAGCCATCACAACACCAGTTTCTCCTCAGAGGAAACGACCACACGCGGAAGATATGGATTAGCTGCTCAAACTCAGAAATCTAGAGACGACCGAGGATGGTGTGACCCGGGCGCAACTGGGATCCTAGATGGTGGTGTGTACCGATAAGCACCTCTATGTGGCCATGGGAGGTAATGACTTCGAAAACCTTCGCTTCCTTATGGCTATCATGCAACACTTCGTCGGGAATGCTGAATGGAGTGTCGTGAACGCCGCGAGTGTAGCAGGAATGCGGAAATTGCCACGAAATACCTCCGTGCTCTTCCAGCGGGTCGAGTATAAAGACTCGATAATGCAATTGGCCGAGCCGGTTGAAGCCAAAAAGCTTCGAGCATTACGCGATAATATGGCTAGTATAGGTATCTGTGATTACGCGCTTATTGCTGTTAAAGTGGGAGAACGTCTCAACAAAGACGTTGTGAACGCGATTCGCTTCTTGGCGGTTGCATATGCCTTGGCAACGACAAAGGAAAGCATCCAAGTCGGATAAGCTTACTCTAACTTTAACTTCATAACAGTTTCCTCGGCTAGTCCTCGCTCGGCTTGCGGGTCGTCGAAGTCGTTTTGTTTGATGTACTCGAAGTCATCCGGCGGCAACTGCGATGGCACTTTTCCCAGCTCGCTCATTTTCACCAAAATGTCCTGGGCTTTAGTTGACTGGTCTGACTTCGACTTCACCTTCGTTATCACGGCGTAAATGGCTTTCGTTATCACGGCGTAAATGGCTTTGATATCCTACTCATCGTTAGTCTTTTTCTTCTCTGGAAGCCTCGGGGGTCCCTGAAAGACAACCCTTACTGGCTTGCCGTCCTTTTCTGGCAGACGTCGGGCCCTCAATTTCACGTCCTTGTACAGACTGGCGAATGTGACGCCGTCTTCCTTCTCGTCGTCGCTTCCTCGTTCCCCATCCCTACCCTCAAAAACTCGCCGAAGGATGTCTTCTCCTCCGGCACCCGCGCCTGATGCCGCTTCGGCCTCGTCTTCTACTCCGGCACCCGCGCCTGATGCCGCTTCGACCTTGCCGCTCTCGGAGAAGAAGAACGGAACATTCTTATTGCCCTACTCGTCCACGATAAAGTCGTTCTCCAGCATCTGGTTGAAGTACAGCACCAGGGCCGGGCTGTCGCCGAACGTCAGCACGAACTGCATGTACAGGTAGTGTGCGAGGAGGGCTCGCAGGGACTCTGAGAAGGCGCGCGGATTCAGATCCTGACGAAGTAGACGCGTCAGAAGCAGATCCGTGCCTAAGCGGGACGCCACGGGCGAGACAAAGGTGGTCCGCATTGGGATCAACGCGGGCGAGCGACCCGTATCTGCCTTGGTAAACTTAAAGTGCTGCCACTAGTACTTGAGAGGGAGATGCGAGGAGGAAGCCAGGCGCCCTCCCAGCATTCCGCGCCAGACGAACTACCGGCAGGAGAGAGCCAGGCCGCGGCAGGCCGCGCGGCAGGCCTCGTACAGGTTTTCGATGCCCGATTGCTTTGCCTTAACCGAAGCCGCGCCGAAGTTGCACGACGGCATCTCGATACACCCGTGCCGGGCAGTGCCAGCGATCGTGGCACGCTCGTCCAGGAAGGGGTTTGGCGAATCGTCGGTAAAGCGTGTCTCCAGCAGCTTCTGCAGCATACTTATGCCTCGCTAATTCTTGGCCAGACCTGATCCCTCCACAAACTGTTTCTCGTGTTCTTTTTGGGCGGACCCCGCAGATTCGGAAGATGCATCCATGAGTAGACGGACAGCCACGGTTTCACTCGGGCGTGGTCGGACCCGCTTCGACGACACTCCCGCCCGGCGACGCTTCGGCCGCATCCCCGTGTCCGTCAGGGTCTCGCGGAGACCCGGACCCTGCACCGCTTCTGGGACTCTTGGGAGGGACCGTCTCCGTGTCCATGCCTTCTCGGGCCATCCGCTGCAAGTCCTCCAGCGAGAACTGTTGAGTCGCGGTGTTCACCCGGCGTCCCTTGTACCCTCGCCCCCGGGCGCCGCCAGATGCAGCTTCTGTCTGGCTCGCCATCGCCTGAAGATCCTCCAGGCTCATGCTGCTGTTGGCCGTCCGGCGCATCCTCTCCACGTCCCGGTCCACCACCTTTGGCTGCCGGCGAATGGGTTGCTGCTCTGTCTGCCGCGCCAGTTCTCTCACGTCCACCGGAACCGTCGACAGCCCCTTCCGCTGCGCCCGCCGCCGCACGTCGTCTCTCTGCTCCGTGTCGGAGTCCACAAACGGGTTGCGATCCGCCCCAGCACCGGACGCCGGAGCCGGGCCTGCCTTCGTCTATGTCGGCCGCGCGGACGCCTCGGCGGGGCCGTCATCGGCCGTCACGGATGGGGATGGCACGGGACCCTCGGCGGCCGCGGCAGTTCCCCTGACCAAACGCCGCGGCTTCCGGAGCGGAATTGGACCCGCCAGACGTCGTCCGGACGCGACCGCCACCGCCCGCTCCGCCGCTTCGGGGAACGCCATGATCGGTGCCTTCGTCCGAGCGTGCTTCCTCTGCAGCTGCATGAAGCGCGGCCCGTGGTGGTACATCTTCGCGACGGGGTTGCCCGCTCCAAACAGAACCAGCTCCAGCTCTGGCGGGGCGTGGCCGAGCTCGTCCACCAGGAAGCACAGCTCGTAGCAGGCAGCGGCCTTGACAAAAAACTTCTTGGTGCTTCGACGGAAGAGAATCGGAGAGTCTTTGGGGTCGATGCCCCGCTCGTCCAGCCGAGCTAGCGTCTTGGCTGCCTCCGTTGGGGTGACAGTGTCGAGGTTGAGAATCCGGATGTTGGCCTCGTTGCCCCCGACCAGCAGCGCGAGGGGCAGTTGCGGGATGAGATCGAGCATCACCTTGTGCGCAGACGGGGTCTTGCGGTCGGCCTCGACGGCCCCCGCGCGGCCCAGGATAATGGTGCATTCCAGCGGTCTTGCCTTCAAGGATACGCTGCCAGTTTGAGACGCCATGACGAACGGGGGGTTTACGATCGCGCAGCTGTGGATGGATGCAGCGGAGGCGGACCCTCACTCACGGCCCTCCGAACCTCCGAACTCGGACACTGTCGGCCGCAGTCAACCCCAACCACCCGTCCCGAACACTGGCCACGCCCCGCAGGAAGTTGGCCGTGTCCTCCGACGCTCGGGCCGTGGCGTCCTGTCCCTCGCGACACAGCTCTCGGATCTCGCGCCGGTGGACCCCGTGCACCAAGAGTCCGAACAGGTCCACCTGAGGCGCAGCCACCACGGTCCGAAGACGGGAGAGTTCTCTCTCGGCCGAGCCCGCCGTCCGGTGCTGGTGCGTCGTCATCGCTCCTATGAGGGCAAACATGCTGTGCAAGCCCCATCCCACGATGGACGCGGCAGGGGACTACGGGGTCTCGTCGATTGCGAATCGCAGCGTGTGGTGGGATGGGAACCTCGGGTCGTTCCATCCCGGCAGCGGCGTGCTCACGCAGCCGTCCGACAGCACGCGGTCACTTCCACTTCCCGGCAAGACCGCGGGAGGGAACACCAGGGGCAGCGCGCAGGAGGCGCACACGCAGTCCAGCACCGAGCAGTCGGGGGTCGCCTCGTCCGACAGCTCGAACGGACTATGACCATCCGAGGCCCATACCGCAACGTGGCACCCGCACCGCGCTGCCAGCTGCGCCATCGTCTCGTCCCCCGCAATACCAGCAAACTCGAGGCAGCTCCGCACAAATCGCCGCAGCGAGCTGCTGGGAAGGCACGCCCACGTTCCCGGGTCCGAAGTGCCCATGCCCACCGCCAAGACGCGGGACATCAAGCTCGCTTGGCCCGGTCTCGAAGGGTCCGTGCGTGCCCCCGGCTCAACCGCATCCCCCTCCTTTGTCGGAGGCGCGGCTAGCACAACGTCAACCAGCCTCCCCAAGATCCCCTCACCACTCGCGGCATCCGCCAGGGTCGGCTGTCGCACCGACCGCATGAAGCGCACGGCGTCCCACGGGTCGGCTCCCGCGGCCAAAACCACGGCAAGCAGCGCGCCAATGGACACCCCTGCGAAGCGCTCGATGCGGTCGCGCATGGCCTTCCAATTCCGGCGCGATCCGGCAATGCACTACACGGCGCCCAGGAAGCACAGGCCCTTGTGCATGCCGCCGCCGACGCACAGGCACCGAGTCGACCTTCGGATCCACGCGCACCATCGCCCGCGCCAGAAGTCGCGCGCCGCCGGCTCGCACACCAACCGCGCCGTGGTCTCGACCAGCTCAGTGACGGCAGGCTCCATTTACCTCCACGTCGGCAGGGGAATATGTATATGCGGGAGGGAGAGGGGACATCCGAAACATCGCGCTAAATGCGCCGCAGCACTACTGACCGCCCCACAGCTGGGTACGATGCCAATCCATTTGCAGCGCCCGATGTCGTTGAGTCCTTCAGCCTCAAAGGCTGGGAGAAGTTCCCGATCTTCATCAACTTCTGCAGAGACTTGGGCCTGAACCCTGATGGCACCTGGACCATACTCCGAACCTTCCGTGAACTGCGTCGAGACTTGGATGTCCGGCGCGATGCCGACTCCTTCCTGTACACGGCCAGCCACAGAGAAGAAGCAGATCAAGAGCGCATTCTTGCAGCAGCATTGAAGCTGCAAAAGGCATTAGCGGCCGCAGTTCCGGATCTTGGATTTGTCCAAGCGAAGGACGCAGATGGCGGCAAAAGCACATTCAAATTCAGGCTGCCATCCGGTCACACGTACGGCGACACCCAGACCGGCACGGCGCGAGGTGTTGAAGGCACCACGAGCCTAGGACGAGTAACCGTGGTCAAGCTTCCGCGGTTTGCCAGAGACGAGGATGGCAGTGTCGAGGACCGCAAGCTGACCGCTGCACTTACCGGAGCGAATGCGTTACGCGAAGCCCTGAAGGCGTACGTCATGAACCACGCGGCGCCATTAACAACGGTGCGCGTGTTGGCAGTTGGTCACGTCAGGGCCTCCATCTTCTACCGAGAGGAGAGTGACTATCGCGGCCGCTCCGTGCAAGTTCCCATCGACGAACCAACCGACACGATTGGCTTCGTTATGCGGCGTGGATGTCCGAGAGAAGGCAGGCGCAAACGATTTACAAGGCCATCCGCGGTCTGCGCAAGCTGTGGCACCACAAGATCTTGCACAATGACGCTCACGCCGCAAACATCATGGTCCATGATCGGCCGGGGCATCCACCAAGCGTGTTCTTTATCGACACGGGCTTCTCGTGCGTTACGATGCGGGCAACCGACGGAACAGAAGTGGTGATCGCTGGCAGCTGGTCCAAGAGCGAGGCCGTAGCATTCGACCGAGTATCAATAACCCTCTACAGGTCCAGCTTCTACACGTGCCAGACGTGGGAGTACGAGATCAAGCAGTTCCTTCGTGGGCTTGAGCGCCTCGACTTGGACTGGCTGCGTGAGGCTATCGATGACTTTGACGCCGCCGCTGCCAAGGTCTCTCCGATGGATCCGATGCGCGCTAGACTGTTCGAACTGAAGGTGTCTGAAGTAATTCGGCAACGAGCGTTGGACCGTCGCCTTGGCGCGGAGCCTTCCGAAGCAGCAGGTACCGCTGAACATGCTGACGACGACTTCCTCACTTTGTATTCGCCAGATTCGGTTGGCAGCATTGACGTTCGAAGCACAACGGTACCAGCCGTTGCAACTCAAGGCAGACGAAGTGGCAGTGGTGAGGACGTCAGCGATGGCGCCGCACGAGGCGGTGGTGGTGGACCGAACATTCCCGCGGAGGTGCCGGTTCTGGGATCAGAAGACGCCGCCGCTGCCGCTGCCTTGATTGCTTCAGCAATTCGCAACGAAGACTCACCCGCGGCAGCAGCTGCACAACTTCCGGTGGTCACCATGCCAGCAAAGCACATGCATCTTCCACCGATCCGTGCTGGCACACTTGCATAAAGTCGGTGTGGTCGTACGCACCACCACCTCCACCTCCAGCAGCGGCCATGCTGTTGTCGTGCGTGCGAATGCGGTTGCGTACCGATCCAAGAGCTTCCCCGCACGCAAATCAAGCAGGGTCACCCTCAGCTGCAGAGGCCTTCCTTCTTCGCGTCAGTCACCGCCGCCATCCGGGATCCCGACGAACGCAGCTGCTCCCCGGTGTTCAACCGGCACTTGCTTTGCGGCATGAAAGACAGTTATCATGGCAACCTCGCGCCCGGAAGCCGCGCACCCCGACCAATTCCCGGGACGATCGGCAGCTTTGGCCGCGGTGCGGCGCCACGGAGGTAATCTCGCCACGGGACGCCGTGCCGGGCACAACATCGCTCAGGTGCAGGATCCCGCTGTTTTGGACGGTGAAGTGGCTGCAGCGGCGGCGCCCTTCCACTCCCGAAGGATCCCGCGCTTCGCTACCGCCAATACGACAGGCCGATTTCCGCCGGGCGTCTCGGCATCCGTGATTCGGCAGACGCTGGGACAAGCCCGCAAGCCGCAGCCCGAAATCAGCGAGGGTCGCCTGGCCCGGGCGCAGCGGGTTCCGACGTACGAGCAGCTGGTTCGCAAGCATCGCAAAGCCAAAGCCGAGGCGATGTAGTTCCTGCAGGTCGCCGATCAGCTCGAGTCCATGGGTCTCAGCGGCGACGTCGCTCGCGAGAAGGCCGCGCAGTTCAAGGAGGACACCATGAGCATCCACTACATCGGAGGCCGCGTCGCCCACACGCATTCTCGTGCCGCCAGCCGTCCTCCTCTCCATCCCGCCGCGACGGCACCGCGTCCCGCCGCAGGCGAGACCGACCCTGCTGCGGCCGAGGCGGCGCCCGCGCCAGAACCCTTGGTGGCGGCGCCGGCGCCGGCGCCGGCACCGGCACCGCACGACCCATCCCCGTCCCCGTCCCCGTCCCCGTCCCCGTCCCAGTCGCGGGTGATTCGGCTGGCAAGTCCTCGTGTCCTGGCGCGGCCGCCCCAAGACACAACAGAGTCCGACGCGGCGAGTCAGACCAAGGATGCCCAGGCCCAGACACAATCTTCTCCCCAGCCCCCGACATCCGCTGCGCCCACGAGGCGACTGATTCCTGTGTCCCGCGCGAAGAATCTGCGAGCCAAGGTCACCTCTTTGGAGGTGCTGATCCCCGAGGCCAAAGCCCAGGGAGCTGGCACGTTCCAGCGGAGCGACGGCGCCAAGGCGCCTCCGGGCATGGTGTTCTTGCCGCACGACACGGCGCTTCAGATTCTGGGCCGGGACGTGCGGGCGTACACTGTGGCGGGGGGGGGCGCCGACCCCGCTCCATCCCAAAGCACGGCGACACACCGACGGCGAGGCTTGACAACCGCGCTGTGGCCGTTTGATACCGGAGATGCGATGGAAGACCCGTTTGCGCGCTAAAAATGAATCTCGTGTGTGTGTGTGTGTGTGTTGCCATACCATACCATACCATACCAATTCTCTCATCGTGTTCCCCTGCTTTACCGTCTTCGCCTAAAGTTGGCAAATACCGGCTTCCGCGATTCGTCGCGCTACGGCCCCGTCATCAGGCTCGACTGCTTCCTTGGACCGTCCGCCCAAAAGATAGCCGGCAGCGGCACAAAGCGGCTGTTCCGAGCCCGGCCCCACTCGGTCGAGCGCCGGGCCGCGTTGTGCGTAAGGAATGCGCCTCCAACCGACTCCGGAAGCAGGTCCGCCGAAGTCAACGAACCCGGCAGCGTGGCAGAACGTTCTCTCGAGGTTGCGGAACTTGGGTTCGAACCAGTACCGGCACTCGCCACCAGAGAGCGGCGTGGGTGCCACAGCGCCACTCTTCCTCCTCCCGCGTCCAATACCCGGACGTTATCTGTTGCGGTTGCGCCGGACGCCGATCGAGAAGGAGCGTTCTGGGCTAAGGCGCGGACACCGGTGGCTCTGCCGTGACCCTCAAGGTCCGCGGCAATACTCACCCCGGTGCGTCGGTTCACGACACTGTCACTACTCGACAAGATCCAGCGCTGGTTCGGATCCAGCTCGTCGCACGGCTGAACCGTTACGTCACATCCCATTACATCACATGCCGAGGAAGCCAGGCAGTAAGTCTGGCTCGAGGGTCCCGCGGGGCCGGGCGGCATCGTCGCCAAAAGGTACTCGCCCGACGTCATCGGCCGACCGCGGCCGCCCCGACGGCGCACCGCCAGCCAAACGCCGGCGCCGGCAATCGCGCTCAAGGATGCCAGCCAAGCCAGCACCGCCAGAACCACCCAAGGTGACGAAGCCGCGGCACGACAGCGACCGGGTGCCGACGTCGTCCGGGGGGGCAGGCTTTGTGGTGCGAACCCAAGCGTTGGCTGCGCTCTCGGCATCTGCTCCACGGTCTGCAGAGGCACTTCCGTCCGCTCCCCCTGCGTCCGTGCGGAGAGCTTTCGCGCTGTGGGACGAGCGAAGGCACGGTCGGCTGCACGGCGTGGCGTGGCCGTCGCTCGAGGCTCCGTTGTGCTGCGATGATCAGCGATTCGGGTCTGTCGTGGAGCTCTGTCACCGGAGTATTTTCTTTGAGGGACGTCGCCACACCGATAAGGAGCACCGCAGGCTCTTCTTGGAGCGGCGTCTGGAGCTCACGTCCACAGCGGCTCGATTGGCGCACCTGGCCTGCTCCAACCAAAAGGTGCTGAGTATCGTCGACGCAACGGCGCAAAAAATCCGCGATCTGGCCGAGACGGGAAGCAATTCGTTCCCGGGCAACCTGACGCTTCCGCAGGGGCGTCACGTGCTCGGCTGGACCTTGGCCATGTTTGCCGCCAAGGTGGTGGGTTTGGACGACATCTGGGGGAGTTTACAACGCGTGGAGAACGCGGCGCCTTTTGGGGTGCGTGCCATGGGCGACGTGTGGATGCCGTCGTGGGCTGTTCGGGCCGTCGAGATGCAGATATGGCAGGCTATGAGATTCGAGGCTCCGGTGGGGCCGGTGGGGCCCGGGGACGCTCACATCCTGGATGCGGCGGTGCGGGAGGCTGAGCTTCCGAAGAAGGTGCGCGACACGGTCGAGTTTGTTCTCACGTGCGGGTACGCGACGCCCAACATCGTGGCCGAGGCAAGCGTCGTGCGGGTGAGGGCGGCTTTGGCTTTGGCGTGCGATTGCCTTGGGTGGACGGCGCCAGCAGGACTGCTCGACCGCGTCACCGGGGTCGGGCCGGGAACCTGGCTCCACAACGGCTCGGCGCAGTCACTGCCGTGCAAGATATGCTTTGGCAGGCTTGTCGAGGCCACCGCCCGGCCCTGTATCGCGGTGGGGCACGTGGCCATCGCGCGAGAGTTTGCGGGCAGAGACGAGGCCAGAATCATATGCTCCGCCTGCCGGGCCAGCCTGACGGCCGCGGCCCCGCACCTTGAAGGGAGCGGGTGGCTGCACCCGCCGACGCTGACGATCAGCCGCCGGGAGCTGACGTCGGGCGAGCTGCCGACGGCAGTGGTGTGCATCCGCGACGAAGACCATCGGTGCCATCCCACGAAGCAGGATCGTCAGACCGCCTTTGCGCGTGCGGCCGTTCTCCGGCTTTTGCGCTTCAACGTGCACACCGATTCCGTCAATCGGAAGGCCGGCGGTGCAACGACGACGTTCAGAGTGACTCCACTTGCATCTGCTCTGTCCTGGCCTATCGACGCCAAGGAGACGTCGCATCCCGCGGCAGACGTAACGGCGAACGGAATGTTGGCTTCTCTGGCCGAGGCACACGCCGTCGGGCTCGCCCACACACGGGTCGAGGAGGCCAACAGGTGGTTCTACTGCTCGCGGAAGGGACTGTACTTGAGCTGGAACGGACCGGACATGCCGGTGGCCCGCCCAGACCAGGCCGCCGCCCGGCTGCTTCAGCAGAGCGCCGACGTGATGGGGTTCCGCAACGTGGCGTTTGCCATGGG